>Ga0180434_10003937_pt1 | contig 18466 bp, 14 predicted proteins | sample SS_ome_7_FD_132453 | JGI IMG/M metagenome (GOLD analysis project Ga0180434, IMG submission 132453) | Hypersaline lake sediment archaeal communities from the Salton Sea, California, USA - SS_1_D_2 metaG | ecosystem: Environmental > Aquatic > Non-marine Saline and Alkaline > Hypersaline >...
CCGTGCCGCCGGCCCGCGCTTCTCGCGCTTCGGGGTGTCACCCGCCGAGGCTCTCGACGAATCCGTTTTAGCGCTGTCAGCGGCCGCGGTCCCGAGCGCCTGCGGCCCGGCCAGGCTCAGTCCTAGCGCGAATGCGGTTGCCCCGATTTTCAGCCCTCTACCCATTGCCACCGCTCTTATACGCGACCGCGATTCTTGCGGGGCCGTTGGATCGAAGCTACACGGTGTTGGCGCCGCGGGCCATTCCCATCGGGAGGTTCTCGCCCAGCGGGTCGCCCAGGGTCACCATCGACTGGAAGTACTCGATCACCCGGGAGTCGGAGACCTCGAGGGCCGGCCACTGCGGCCAGTCCCAGGTGTCGTTCATGAACGGCTGCATCTGGTCATGGCTGAGCACGGTGAGGTGGTTGACGTCGTGGGCGGTGGCCGACCCCTCGATCAGCAGCCGGCCGTGGGCGCGGTCATGCATCCACCCGGCCCAGTGCGTCTCCATCTTGAGGGTGTTGACGAAGGCGGTGTCGTAGCCGTTGTCGAGCAGATAGTCGGCGTAGCCGGGGTGGCCGTAGGCGGCCACCATCGCCATCACCTCGTCGGCGGAGCCGAGCCGGGCCGTGCGCTCGATGTCGGCCACGATCTGCGGGTCGTAGGCGTCGTCGTCGATCCAGCCGACCTTGGCGCCCTGCATCGCGTAGAACAGGCCCACTCCCTGCAGGTCGGTGCCCCAGGGCTGGGAGTTGTTGGTCAGCCCGTTGGCGAAGGCCCAGGTGCCGACCTCCTCCAGGGTCGCCGGGCCGAGTCCGGCGAATCGGCGCAGGTCGTTGTAGGCGACCAGGGCCTCGGTGGTGATCGGGGTTCGTCCGCCGGCGAGGGCTTCCATGCCGGTGTGGTCGCTGCCGTGGAACATCCCGAAGGTCATCAGGTCGATGTAGTCCCCACTCGCCGCCGGCATATCGGTCATATCGGTCATGTCCGGCATGTCGGTCGTGTCCGGTGCCTCAGGTGCGGCGGGCGTGTCCGGCGGTGTCGGCTGGGTAGGCGGGGCCGTCGCGGTCTCGGTGACGGTGCCGACCCCCGTCGCGTCGGACAGGGTCGCACCGGAGGGGTTGGACAGCAGCACGGTGAAGGTCTCGGACCCCTCGGCGAGGCCGTCGTGCAGTACCGGGACCTCGATGCTCCGACTGGTCTGGCCGGGGGCGAAGGTGAGCGTTCCGGAGGTGGCGGTGTAGTCGGCGCCGGCCGTGGCGGAGTCGTCGACCGTCGCGTATCGCACGGTGACGGACTGGTCTGACGCCGCGTCCAGCGTGACGGTGAAGGAGGCGACCGAACTCGTTGCGCTGCCGGCGAACTGGATCGCGTCGAGGTAGGCCATCTTGTCGGCGTTGATGGTCGTCCAGTCGTCGGCCAGAATGCCACCGGTGTCGCCGGAGTTGGGGTTCCACGACCAGAACGTCCAGCTGATGTCCTCGGTACCCGCCGGGATGTCGATCGTGCCGTTGTTGTCCAGATCACCGGAGATGTAGGAGGTGATCGCCTCCAGCCACACCGCGTCCTTGGGGTCGGAGAGCTTGGTGCCGAACTCGCCGATGTAGACCGGCGCGATGTTCTCCTCGTAGATGTAGCCCCACATCTGCCGGAACTTCGCCGGCAGCGCGGCGCCGAAGTCGTCGCCGGCGAACCAGGGCTGCGGATAGACCGAGTTGGGATAGTCGTGCGGGGAGTAGACGACCCGGTTGGGCACGTCGAGGGTGATCGGCCGGTCGGCCACTCCCATCAGGTTGCCGCCCCACCAGTAGCTCTGGCCCTGGTAGGTGCCCACGCCCTCCACGAAGATCAGCAGGTCCGAGTTCACCGACAGGGCGGCGTTGCCGGCCCGTTCGGCCGCGCGGGCCCAGTCGGTCGCCCCGCCGCCGCCCCAGGCCCCGTTATGGGGCTCGTTGTGCAGGTCGAAACCGATGACCGTGGGGTTGTCCCGGTACCGCTGCGCCAGCATCTCCCAGTCGGCCACCCAGGCGTCCTCGGTGTAGGCCGCGTCGTACCACAGCCCGTTCTCCGAAGTCCCGGCCCCGAACCCGCTGCGGTGGTGGTCGAGAATCACCCGCATACCCTGCTGTCCCGCGTAGTCGACGACGGCGTCCATGACCTCCAGGCTCGTCAGGCCCTGCAGCTCAGGGTTTTTCGAGAAGTCGATGCCGTTGGGGGCGGCCGTGGTGTGCAGCGTCTCGCTGGCATACGGCAGCCGGATGGTGTTGAAACCCGCGGCCGCCATCTGATCGATCATGTCGGTGTAACTGCGGGTCCACAGGCCGTGCGGCGCGCCGGTGGTGGACTCCATGCCGAACCAGTTCACCCCGGAGAGTTGGACCGGGCTGCCGGTGGAGTCGAGGATCTGGTTGCCCGCGGTCCGCAGGAACCCCGGTGCCATCGTTCCGGCGCCGGGTTCGGAGACCGCGGCGTCGGAGATGCTCAGGCCCGGGGACAGCGCGGCGGCGGCGTCATCGTCGTCGAGGATCGTGGCCAGGGCGGTGGCGTCGGAGATGGTGGCGCCGACGGCGTTGCTCAGGATGACCGAGAAGGTCTCGTCGGCCTCGTCGGTGGTGTCGCCGAGGATCGCGACGTGGATCATCTGCGATGTCACCCCGGGGTCGAAGGTGAGCGTCCCGGCAGCCGCGGTGTAGTCCATCCCGGCGGTGGCGGTGCCGTCGGCGGTCGCGTAGCTGACGCTGACCGGGGTTCCCGAGGATTCGTTCAGCCGGGCCACGAACATGGCATGCGCTGCCGTGCCGTCGGTTTCGGTCGCCGACAGGTCGGCGATGGTGATCCGGGGCAGTGGGGACGGCGCGGGCGGCTGGGCGGCGAGAGTGACGCTCACCGGGACCGCTATCGAGGTCGGCGTCCAGAAGTTGAGGCGCACACCGGTATCGCGGACGGTGACGGTGAAGGTGTCGGTGCCGCCGGTGGCCAGCAGTTCGGTGCCGGCGGTGTAGGTGTAGTTCCCGGACCCGTCGACGATGACCGAGCCGCGTTCCGGAGCGCTGGTGACCGAGTAGGCCAGCGGGTCGTCCTCGGGGTCGGATCCGCCGACCGTGCCGGTGGCCACTCCATCGGGGGTCAGCCCGTACTGCACCGGGATGGCTGTCGGCGTCCGGTTGAAGAACAGCCGGGTGATCTCACGGCTGATCATCGCCAGCGCCGCCGTCAGCACGTCCAGCGGGTTGACCGCGGTGCCGGTGGCCGCACCCGACGGGGCCGGCGGGGCGGAGGCCGCCGAGAGGACCGGGGCGATGGCTGACGCCGGCGCGGCGACGGCCGCGGCTGCCCGGGGCGCAGCCGGCACCGGAACCGGATCGGCCACCGGACCGGGAGCCGCCACCGGTTCGGGGTCAGCCGTCGTCACGGGAATCGTCGCCCGGACAGGCGCCGGCTCCGGGGCCGGTACGGCAGCGGCCCGGGACGGCCGCGCCGCTGCGGGCCGCGGGTCGGACAGCGATGCGGGCAGCGACCGGGAGACGGGCACGGTGGCGCGCTCGCGGCTCTTCCGTCCGGCCGACGGGGCTGCCGGCGGGGTTGCGGCCGTGGCCTGACGCCGGTGGCGCGGGGCGGGGGAGGTCTTCGGGCCCGCCGAGTCCGCCGACCGTGCTGAGCCGTCCTCGGACTCCTCGGCCCACGCCGTCCCGGGTCCGAAGACCGTCGAGAAGCCCAGGCCCAGGGCCAGCGCCGCCACGGTCGTGCCGGCCGCCGCCGTCCGCCGGATTGCGAAAGATTCCACGACACGCTCCCAACAATTCTGGTAACACCCGTGACCAAAAGTAGCACGACGGCTATCCTCACGTCATGCCGAGCAGGTCCAGATGGGCTGGCCTGACCCCCGCCGACCGGCGAGAGCAACGCCGGTCCATGCTGATCAAGTGCGCCTTCGAGCTGTTCGGCACCGGCGGTGAGGCGGCGGTCACGGTGCGCTCGGTCTGCCGGGCCTGCGCGCTGAACACCCGCTACTTCTACGAGAACTTCGCCGACACCGACGAGTTGCTCGGCGCCGCCTACGACGATGTCGTCGCCGATCTGGTGGTGACCCTCGGCGCGGCGATGGCAGACCTGCCCGACGACGCGGCCCGGTTGCGGGCGGGCATCCGGGCCGTCCTCGCCTTCAGTTCCGACGATCCGCGCCGCGGTCGACTGCTGTTCACCGAGGCCCGCACCAACCCGGTGCTCGCCGCCCGTCGGGCCGCCACCCAGGAGCAGCTGCGGCAGTCCGTCCTGGAATCCCCGGGGCCCGCCTCGGCCGATGTGGCCGACCTCGTCGGGGCGGCGATGTACGCCGGCGCGATGGCCGAACTCGCCCAGCAGTGGCTCTCCGGAGCCCTCGGGGACGACCTCGACGCCGTCGTGGAATCCGCGGCGCGACAACTGATGCCGGCTTAGCTGTCGCGACGAGTCAGGCCGCCGGGCAGCCCTCACGGTTCGGAGCGGCCAGTGCTCCGGGGCTTTCCCGGATCGCGGTGTCGACCACCTCGAGCACCTTCGGGTCCCAGGTCAGCGCGGTGGCCCAGTCCAGACCGGTCAGGTTGGACACGAAGATCGAATGGGTGTCGTCGAAGGTGTGGCAGCGCCGGTGAGGCAGCACCGGGTCGCCGATGTCGGCGGCCAGTGCGCTCCGGGTGGCCACGAGACCGTCGTTGGGCCACACCGCCGGGTCGACCTGGCCGTCGGCGGCCGGATCGGCGCCGGTGAAACGATCCCCGGCGATGAGCACCACCGGGATCTGGTCGAGGACCCCGGACTGGAACTCGTTCCAGCCGCCGGACCCCATCAGGAACGCGGTATTGACCTCCCGGCCCGAACCGGCCATCAACTCGCGCACCCGGGTCTTGAAGTCCGACATCGCCGACTCGCAGAAGGTGTCGCCCCCGCAGGCGGACAGCGCGATCAGGTCGTTGGCGTAGTCGGACAGATACGAGCCCTGCCAGGGGGTGCCGATGGTGGTCAGCGAACGCACCTTGACCGTGCTCGAGGTGGAGGCGAGCACCCGGATCGCCGCCCGGGAGTACAGCCCGCCCATCGAGTGGGCGACGAAGTCGACCTCGGTGACGCCCTTCTCGGCCTGCAGCCAGGTGACGAAGCGGGCCAGGTGCTCCCCGGCGGTGTCGATGCTGCCGGTGGAGTTGACCGTCATGTTCTCCGGCAGCGTGACCGGGCACACCCCGAACGCGCCGAACCCGGTCTGGTCGACCACCTGCCCTCGGCCGGCCATCGCCGGGGAGGTGTAGACGGTGTAACCCTTGGAGATCAGGTGGTCGCGAATCGCGGTGTTGGTGTTGCCGGCGGCCAGGCCGGTCGCGCAGGCCTGGTCATTGGTGGTGAACGGGCTCGTGGCGTCGCCGCCGGAGACCACCACCACCGCCGCTCCGGCGGGCCGGTCAAATCCCTGACCGTCCTTGGAGCACCCGGTGGCGGTGAGCGCCATCGCCAGGGTCACGGCGAGAGCGGTGAGTGCGCGCATGAAAAGATTGTTCCACCATGACTGAACCATCGCGGCAATCCCCGGTCGTCTTGTCCGGTGTGCAGCCGACGTCGGACTCCCTGCATCTGGGCAACGCTTTGGGCGCGGTCGAGCAGTGGGTGGGTCTGCAGCAGGACTACCGGACCTTCTTCTGTGTGGTCGACCTGCACGCGATCACCGTTCCGCAGGACCCGGCCGTGTTGCGCCGGCGCACCCTGGTCACCGCTGCGCAGTTTCTGGCGCTGGGCATCGACCCGGCCCGCTCCACCGTCTTCGTCCAGAGCCATGTGCCCGCCCACGCCGAATTGGCCTGGGTGCTGGGATGTTTCACCGGCTTCGGGCAGGCCTCCCGGATGACGCAGTTCAAGGACAAGTCCATCAAGCAGGGCGCCGACTCCGCCACGGTCGGCCTGTTCACCTACCCGGTGCTGCAGGCCGCCGACGTGCTGCTCTACGACACGAACCTGGTACCGGTCGGGGAGGACCAGCGCCAGCATCTCGAACTGGCCCGCGACGTCGCCCAGCGCATCAACGCACGCTTCCCGGACACCTTCGTCGTTCCGGAGGTGATGATCGCCCGCGAGACCGCCAAGATCTACGACCTGGCCGAGCCGACCGCCAAGATGAGCAAGTCCGCGGCCAGCGACGCCGGCCTGATCAACCTGCTCGACGATCCCGCCGTCTCGGCCAAGAAGATCCGCTCGGCGGTCACCGACAGCGAGCGGGAGATCCGTTTCGACCCCGAGGCCAAGCCCGGCGTCTCCAACCTGCTGTCCATCCAGGCCGCGGTGACCGGAACCGGCGTCGATCGACTGGTGCAGGGTTATGCCGGCCGCGGCTACGGCGACCTGAAGGCCGATACCGCCGAGGCCGTCGTGGAGTATGTGACCCCGATCAAGAGCCGGGTCGACGAACTCCTCGGTGATCCCGCCGAACTGCAGGCCATCCTGGCCAAAGGGGCCCAGCACGCCCGCGAGGTGGCCGACACCACACTGCGCCGGGTGTATGACCGGATCGGATTCCTGCCCGGGTGAGTTCAGCACTGGAACGGCTGAGGGCCCGCGCTCCCTGGCTGGACCATGTCGTGCGGGCCGGGCAGCGCTACAACGAGGCCAGGGGCAACTTCTACGCCGCGGGAATCACCTACTTCACGATCTTCGCGTTGTTCCCGCTGCTGATGGTCGGCTTCGCCACCGTCGGCTTCATCCTGGCCAGCCGGCCACAACTGCTCAGCGAGATCGACACCCGGGTCAAATCCGCCATTCCCGAGGCTTTCGCGACGCTGGTGACCGGTCTGATGGACTCGGCCATCGCCTCCCGGGCCTCGGTGGGGGCGATCGGCCTGGCCACCGCGCTGTGGGCGGGACTGAGCTGGATGTCGAACCTGCGCACGGCGCTGACCGAAATGTGGCAGCAGCCCGAGGAGGAGATCGGCTATGTGCGCAAGAAGGCCTCCGACCTGCTGGCGCTTGTGTCGACGTTCCTGGCTACCCTGCTGACCATCGGGCTGTCCGCGCTGTCGGATCCGGCGTTGCGGCTGACCGGGTCGCTGCGGGCGATGTCGCTGGTGCTGTCGTTGCTGGTGGCCTGGTTGATGTTCACCTGGATCATCGCCAAGCTGCCCCGCCACCCGGTGCCGCTGCGGGTCGCGATGCGGGCCGGGCTGCTCGCGGCGGTGGGTTTTGAGATCTTCAAGCAGCTGGCCGCGGTCTACCTCAAGGTGGTGCTGCACGGACCGGCCGGTGCGATCTTCGGCCCGGTGTTCGGACTGATGCTGTTCGCCTACATCACCGCCCGGCTCGTGCTGTTCGCCGCCGCCTGGGCGGCTACCGGGCCTGCGCCCGCTGGTTGATCGAACGGGCCACCATGATCAGCCCGAAGATGACCACGGTGCCGATCACCGCCACGCCCACCCGGACCGGCAGCGCCTCGGCGGTCAGCAGCGGCGGCGCCGCGGCGAGGATCGGCGTGTCCGGCGCCGGCGGCGCCAGCGAGGGGTCCGGCTCCACCAGCTCGCCGACCTTGGTGCCCGGTTTGGTGGCGAAGCCGTAGTCGAGCAGCCGGGCGGCCTGCTCCCACGGCGCGATCGGGTCGCGGGTGCCCCGCAGCAGCACCGCCACCAGCCGCCGGCCGTCGCGCTCGGCCGCCCCGACGAAGGTCTGCCGGGCGTCGTCGGTGTAGCCGGTCTTGCCGCCCAGCGCGCCCGGGTAGTTGGCCAGCAGCTTGTTGTCGTTCTCCACCGGATAGGGCGGCGCGCCGCCGGTGTCGGGGAACTGGTAGCTGCGGGTGCGGGCGATGTCGGCGAACGTCGGGTTGTTGAAGGCGTAGCGGAAGAACAGCCCGATGTCGTAGGCCGAGGTGCTCATGCCGGGGCCGTCCAGGCCGGACGGGGTGGCCACCCGGGTGTCGCGGCCACCCAGTTTGGCGGCCAGCGTGTTGATCTTGCCCAGCGCGACGTCCATCCCGCCCAGGCCGTCGGCCAGGGCGTTGGCGGCGTCGTTGCCGGAGTAGAGCAGCAGGCCGTAAAGCAGGTCGGTCACCGAATAGTGGCCTCCCGGCCCGACGCCGACCTTGGTGCCCTCGGCGTTGGCGAAATCCTGGGTTCCGTCGATGATCCGGTTCAGCGGCAACTCGTTGATGGCCGCCATCGCCGTCAGCACCTTGATCACGCTGGCCGGCCGGTGCCGGCCGTGCGGGTCGCGGGCGGCGATCACGTCGCCGGAGTCCAGGTCGGCGACCAGCCAGGCCTCGGCCGAGACGTCGCCGGGCACCGGCGGGGTCCCGGCAGCCACGATCACCCCGCAGCCGCTGAGCGCGTCACCGCCCACCGGGGCGGCCGGCACCGGCAGCGGAGCCGGTGGCTCGCCGGACTTGGGGACCTCCGAGGAGTCCACCGCCGGCGGGGTGGTCACCCGGTACGGGCAGTTGTTGGTGTCCTGGGCCGGCCGCGGCTCGGCTCCGGCGGCGGGTGCGCCCAGCAGGCCTGCGGCGACCGCCACAGCGACGGCCCGCGCGAAAAACAGCGAAGTGCGCATTGGGCGCAGATTAGGCGATCGGCCGGCCGAATCGGGGGAGCCGCGCTGTGTCTGGTGTGACTCGTGTGGCTATTGTTATTTTCGTTCGTCAGTGCCAGGCGTTCCCGCGGGTCTGCAGGTGGTCCCAGGCCCGGGTCAGCACACCGCGCAGGATCGCCTCGATCTCGTCGAACACCGCCTGATCGCTGACCAGCGGCGGCGCCAGCTGGATCACCGAGTCGCCGCGGTCGTCGGCGCGGCAGTACAGCCCGGCCTCGAACAGCTCGATGGACAGGAAGCTGCGCAGCAGCCACTCGGAGAGCTCGTCGTCGAGGATCTCCTTGGTGGCCTTGTCCTTGACCAGTTCGATGCCGTAGAAGAAGCCCTCACCCCTCACGTCGCCGACGATCGGCAGGTCGTGCAACCGTTCCAGAGTGGCCCGGAACGCCGGCGCGGTGGTCTTGACGTGGTCGTTGAGGCCTTCCCGCTCGAAGATGTCCAGGTTGGCCAGCGCGACGGCGGCCGAGACCGGGTGGCCGCCGAAGGTGTAGCCGTGCCCGAACGTGGTCACCCCGTCGTCGAACGGCTCGAACAGCCGGTCCGAGGCGATCATCGCGCCGATGGGGGAGTATCCCGAGCTCATCCCCTTGGCGGTGGTGATGATGTCGGGAACGTAGTTGAAATCGTCACAGGCGAACATCGAGCCGATCCGGCCGAACGCGCAGATCGTCTCGTCGGAGACCAGCAGCACGTCGTAGTGGTCGCAGATCTGGCGCACCCGCTCGAAGTAGCCCGGCGGGGGCGGGAAGCAGCCGCCGGCGTTCTGCACCGGCTCCAGGAACACCGCCGCGACCGAGTCGGGGCCCTCGAACTCGATCGCCTCGGCGATCCGGTCGGCCGCCCACCGGCCGAACTCCTTGATATCGGTGTTGTGGCCCTCCGGGGCCCGGTAGAAGTTGGTGTTGGGCACCCGGAATCCGCCGGGGGTGATCGGCTCGAACGGAATCTTGAAGGTGGGCAGGCCGGTGATCGCCAGCGCGCCCTGCGGGGTGCCGTGATAGGCGATGGTCCGGGAGATCACCTTGTACTTGCCGGGCTTGCCGGCCAGCTTGAAGAACTGCTTGGCCAGTTTCCAGGCGCTCTCCACCGCCTCCCCGCCGCCGGTGGTGAAGAACACCCGGTTCAGGTCGCCGGGGGCGTATCCGGCCAGCCGGGCGGCGAGTTCGATCGCCGGTTCGGTGGCGTAGGACCACAGTGGGAAGAACTCCAGGGTGGCGGCCTGCCGGGCGGCGACCTCGGCCAGTTCGGTGCGCCCGTGCCCGACCTGACAGGTGAACAGCCCTGACAATCCGTCGATGTAGCGCTTGCCGTCGCTGTCCCAGATGTAGACCCCGTCGCCGCGGGTGATGATCGGTGGGGTGATCCCCCTGCCGTGCCGGGCGAAATGCCCCCACAGGTGCCGGTCGGCTTTCTCGGACAGAGTCATCGCGTGCCCCAGTTATATTGTTGCTTAACGAGTTTGAGGTATACCAGTGTCTCGGTGGAGACCACGCCGGGTAGCGCCCGGATCTCGGTGTTGAGCAGGTCGAGCAGCTCCAGGTCGTTCTCGCAGACCGTTTCGACGATGATGTCGAAGGTGCCGGCGGTCAGCACCACGTAGTCGACCGCGTCGATCCCGGCGAGCTTCTCGGCGAGCTTGGTGGCATCGCCCTGGCAGCGAATCCCGATCATCGCCTGACGGGCGAATCCCATCTGCATCGGGTCGGTGACCGCGACGATCTGCATCACCCCGGAGTCGATCAGCCGTGCCACCCGCTGGCGCACCGCGGCCTCGGAGAGGCCGACGGACTTCCCGATGGCGGCATAGGAACGCCGGCCGTCGGCCTGCAGCTTCTCGATGATGGCCTTGGACATCTCGTCGAGGTGCGCCGGGGCCGCGGAGTGACGCATACCGAGATTCTTCCACGGAATCCGTCGTTCAGGGCAATCAATCCGACTAAATGCGTAGCCTGAGCCAATGATCGCCAGCAGCTGGATCGACGGTGTCCCCCTGACCACCAGCGGCCCTCGCCACCAGGTGGTCAACCCCGCCGACGGGTCGGTGGTCGCCGAAATGGCCCTGGCCCAGGCCGGCGACGTCGACACCGCGGTGGCGGCCGCGCGTGCGGCGCTGCCCGGCTGGGCCGGTGCCACGCCCGCGCACCGCTCGACGGTGCTGTTCGCGCTGGCCGGGCTGCTGGAGTCCAAGGCCGCCGAGCTGGCCGCCGAGGAGGTCGGCCAGACCGGCAAGCCGATCCGGCTGGCGACCGAGTTCGACGTCCCCGGCAGCGTCGACAACGTCGCCTTCTTCGCCGGGGCGGCCCGCCACCTCGAGGGCAAGGCCACCGCGGAGTACTCCGGAGACCACACCTCCTCGATCCGCCGCGAGGCGGTGGGGGTGGTGGCCACCATCACGCCCTGGAACTACCCGCTGCAGATGGCGGTGTGGAAGGTGCTGCCCGCGTTGGCCGCCGGCTGCGCGGTGGTCATCAAGCCCGCCGAGCTCACCCCGCTGACCACCCTCACCCTGGCCCGGCTGGCAGGCGAGGCGGGCCTGCCCGACGGCGTGCTCAATGTCGTCACCGGCACCGGCGCCGAGGCCGGTGCGGCACTGGCCGGCCACCCGGACGTCGACATGGTCACCTTCACCGGGTCGACCGCGGTCGGGCGGCGGGTCATGGCGGCCGCGGCGGTACACGGCCACCGCACCCAGCTCGAGTTGGGCGGCAAGGCGCCTTTCGTGGTGTTCGACGACGCCGACCTCGACGCCGCCGTCCACGGCGCGGTCGCCGCCGCGCTGATCAACTCCGGCCAGGACTGCACCGCGGCCACCCGGGCGATCGTGGCCCCCGGGCTCTACGACGATTTCGTGGCCGGGGTGGCCGACCTGATGGGCAAGGTCGTCGTGGGCGACCCCCGCGACCCGGACACCGACATGGGGCCGCTGATCTCCCTGGCCCACCGGGACAAGGTCGCCGGGATCGTCGAGCGGGCTCCCGGGCAGGGCGCGCGGGTGGTCACCGGGGGGCGGGCGCCAGACCTGCCCGGAGCGTTCTACCTGCCCACCCTGCTGGCCGACGTGGCCGAGGACTCCGAGGCCTACCGGGAGGAGATCTTCGGCCCGGTGCTCACCGTCCGCCGCCACGACGGCGACGACGACGCGCTGCGCCAGGCCAACGACACCGACTACGGGTTGGCCGCCTCGGCCTGGACCCGCGACGTCTACCGTGCCCAGCGTGCCTCCCGGGAGATCCGGGCCGGCTGCGTGTGGATCAACGACCACATCCCGATCATCAGCGAGATGCCGCACGGCGGGTTCGGCGCCTCCGGGTTCGGCAAGGACATGTCCGACTACTCCCTGGAGGAGTACCTCACCATCAAGCACGTGATGAGCGATATCACCGGTGTCGCCGAGAAGGGCTGGCACCGAACGATTTTCACGTTGCGCTGACAGACTCCCGGGGGGCAGGCGCGGGAGTGGGGGACGGCCAGGGCTGCGGCACGGGGCGGGGGCGGATGTTCTGCGGCCACCAGAACCACCGTCCCAGCAGGGCGGCGATGGCCGGGGTCATGAAGGCCCGGATCACCAGGGTGTCGAAGAGCAGGCCCATCCCGATCGTCGTGCCTACCTGGGCGAGAACCTTCAGGTCGCTGATCGCGAACGACATCATGGTGAAGGCGAACACCAGACCCGCGGCGGTCACCACCGAACCGCTGCCGCCCATCGCCCGGATGATGCCGGTGTTGATACCCGCCGGCAGTTCCTCCTTGAGCCTCGCGACCAGCAGCAGGTTGTAGTCGGCGCCGACGGCCAGCAGGATGATGACGGCCATCGCCAGCACCAGCCAGTGCAGTTCGATACCGAGGATGTGCTGCCAGATCAGCACCGACAGCCCGAACGACGCGCCCAGTGAGAGCAAGACGGTTCCGACGATGACCGCCGCGGCGACCACGGCCCGGGTGATGATCAGCATGATGGCGAAAATCAGTGCCAGCGCGGCGATTCCGGCGATCATCAGGTCATAGGTGTTGCCGGTGGAGAGGTCCTTGAACATCGAGGCCGTGCCGCCCAGATAGATCGTCGAGCCCTCCAGCGGGGTGCCTTTGATGGCCTCCTTGGCGGCGGTCTTGATCTCGTCGATGCGCGCGATGCCGTCGGCGGACATCGGATCGCCCTCATGGGAGATGATGAACCGCACGGCATGGCCGTTGGGGGAGATGAACTGCTCCATGCCGCGCTGGAAGTCGGGGTTCTCGAAGACCTCCGGCGGAAGATAGAACGAGTCGTCGTTACGGGAGGCGTCGAAGGCCTCGCCCATCGCGGCCGAGTCCTCCTGCATGGCCGCCATCTGCTCCTGCATGCCCTTCTGGGTGGAGTACATGCCCAGGACCATGGTCTTCATGTTCTTCATGGTGGCCACCATCTCGGGCATCATGGCGACCAGCTGCGGCATCAGTGAGTCCAGCCGCTCCATCAGCGGCAGCAGGGTCTGGATCGCGTCGGTGAGGGTGTCGACGCCGTCGATGCTGTCGAACACCGAGCGCAGCGCGAAGCAGACCGGGATGTCGTAACAGTGCGGTTCCCAGTAGAAGTAGTTGCGGATCGGCCGGAAGAAGTCGTCGAAGTTGGCGATGCTGTCCCGCAGATCCTTCATGTCGACGACCATGCTGCGCATCTGCACGACCATGGCATGGGTGACGTCGGACATCTGCTGGGTGAGGTTCTGCATCCGCTCCATCTGGTCGATGGTGGTCTGCATATCGTCGGCCTGTTTGAGCATCTTGGCCGTGAGGTCCTCGTTGTACTTCTGGGTCAGCTTCTGGGTGGTGCCCTGCATGCTGATCATGAAGGGAATCGAGGTGTGCTCGATCGGGGTGCCCTCCGGGCGGGTGATGGCCTGGACCCGGGAGATGCCCTCGACGGCGAAGATCGCCTTGGCGATCTTGTTGATGACCAGGAAGTCCGCCGAGTTGCGCAGGTCGTGGTCGCTCTCGACCATCAGCATCTCGGGGTTCATCCGGGCCTGGGAGAAGTGCCGGTCGGCCGCCGCGTAGCCCTCGTTGGCTGAGGTGTCGGGCGGCAGGTAGTTGCGGTCGTTGTAGTTGGTGCGGTATCCCGGCAGGGTCAGCAGTCCGACCAGCGCCAGCGCCACTGTGGCGACCAGGATGGGTCCGGGCCAGCGGACCACCGCGGCGCCGATCTTGCGCCAGCCCCGCACCCGCATCGTCCGTTTGGGTTCGAGCATGCCGAAGCGGCTGGCCACCGAGACGATCGCACTGCCCAGGGTCAGCGCCGTGATGACCACGACCGACATCCCGATGGCCAGCGGGACGCCGAGGGTCTGGAAGTAGGGGAGCCGGGTGAAGCTCAGACAGAATGTGGCGCCGGCGATGGTGAACCCGGAGCCCAGCACCACGTGGGCGGTGCCCCCGTACATCGTGAAGTAGGCCGACTCCCGGTCCTCGCCGACACCTCTGGCCTCCTGGTAGCGGCCGATGAGGAAGATCGCGTAGTCGGTCGCGGCGGCGATCGCCAGCATGACCAGCAGGCTGGTCGCGAACGTCGACAGCCCGATGATCTGGTGATAGCCCAGGAACGCGACCACGCCGCGGGCGGCCGCCAGCGACATCACCACCGAGGCCAGCACCAGCAGCACCGTGATGACCGAGCGGTAGAACCACAGCAGCATCGTGATGATCACCGCGAAGGTCACCGCCTCGGTGACCCGCAGGCTCTTGTCGCCGGTCTCCTGCTGATCGGCGACCATCGCGGCCGGCCCGGTGAGGAAGACCTTGACCCCGTCGGGCGGGGTGAGGCTGTCGATCGTCTTCTTGACCGCCGCCACCGACTCGTTGGCCAGCGCCTCGCCCTGGTTGCCGGCCAGCTTGATCTGGACGTAGACGGCCTTGCCGTCGTTGCTCTCCGCGCCGGCGGCGGTCAGCGGGTCGCCCCAGAAGTCCTGGATGGACTCCACGTGCTTGGTGTCCGCGCGCAGCTTCGCCAGCATCTCGTCGTAGAAGGCGTGGGCGGCGTCGCCGAGCGGCTGCTCGCCCTCCAGCACGATCATCGCCGAGCTGTCGGAGTTGCCCTCCTCGAAGACCTGCCCGATGCGCTTCATGGCGATCATCGACGGCGCCGCGTCGGGGCTCATCGACACCGCCTGGTTCTGCCCGACGACCTCCAGCTGCGGGACCGTCACGTTGAGCACGGCGATCAGCGCGATCCAGGCCAGGATGATCGGGACCGCGAAGGTGCGGATGATCCGTGCCGCGAGTCCCCGCCGGCTGCCGTGCTCCGTGCCCTTCGTCGCCGTGCTCATGCCGACTTCACAAAGCAGTAGGTCAGGGCATCCACGCCGGTGGCGGTCCTCTCGTCTTTGACCTCGCCGTCGACGAGGATCCGGCAGGTGATCGAGGTGCCGGCGCTCTGGGCCATCAGATTGGGGGCCGCCGAGGGGGCGTCGGTCTCCAGTGTCAGCGTCCACGGCAGCGCGGCGGCGTCGACGCGCTGCGGCTTGGCGTCCAGATCCAGGTAGTTGATGTTGGCGGTGCCCGACGAGCCGAAGACCTCGTAGCGGACCACTTTCGGGTCGAACGACTTCTTGTCGTCGGCGAAGACCTTCGGCGTCACCAGGACCCCCTCGGATCCGAAGAAGGTGCGCAGCCGGTGCACGGTGAATCCGGCGATGACCGCCACCACCACCAGCAGCAGCGGGATCCACGCCCGCTTCAGCGTGCGGATCATCGGCGGGCCCCCGGGGTCTGGGAGGTGCCGAACCGGTCCAGCGCCTCGACGAGGGCGCTTTGCATGTAGGTCAGCAACGTGTGCATCTCCTCCAGCCGGCGGGTGGCCTCCGGCGGCGCTCCGCGCAGCGCCCGCAGGCCCCCCTCCGCCATCACCGTCAGATCGGCCATGGTTCGGATACGTTGCCGCTCCCCGGCGGCGAAGGCGTTCGGGCGCAGCCGGTAGTAGGTGCGCCGGTCTCCGGCCAGCGCCAGTCGCTCGATGTAGCCGAACTGGATCAGAGTGCGGGCGTTGGTGCTGATTCCGCCGCTGCTGGCGTCCAGAGCTGCGGCGAGGTCTTCTGAGGACTGGCGTTCGGGCTGGCAGACCAGGAGCCAGCCGAGCAGCCGGCCGGCGAGCCGGGTCAGCCCGTTAAGCTCGAAGTAGCCGCCCATCTGCTCGACGAATTCCAGGATTTGGGCGTCGTCGGGCACCCGGTGCGGAGCCAGCGGATTGCTCACAAGTTTCACTCTAGAGTGAAACCTGGAGCGGGTCGCTTCCGGGTCCGCCAACTCCGATAGCCGCGGTGCGCGGCGAACGCGCCGACCACCGCGGTGGCGCACCAGACCGCGACCGCCGCGTAGGCAAGCGGCGAGTTCAGATCCGAAATCGAGGCGCCCAGCGCGGTGTAGACGAACGCCCGCGGCGCCGAACCGATCAGCGCCCCGGCAGCCATCTGCCACAGCGGCATCCCGAACGCGCCGAAGGCGTAGGCGGCCAGCGCGTCGGAGACACCCGGGACGAAGCGCTGGCCGACTACCGCCCAGATTCCGTGCCGCTGGATGCGGGTGTCGATGCGCTCGGCCCAGACCGGCCCCAGCAGCACGCGTGCGCTGTCCCGGCCCGCGCGCCGTCCGACCGCGGCGGCGATCGTTGCGGTGGTCACCGTCGAGCCCAGCGTCACGAACGTCCCCAGCACCGGCCCGAACAGGAACCCGCTGCCGGCCGCCAGCAGCGGCCCCGGCACCAGCACCGCGGCCAGGACGGCGGCGGCCAGCAGGTAGGCCAGCGGAGCCGCCGGTCCGGCGGCGGCGACCGCGTCGCGGACCCGCTCGACGTCGATCACCCTGAGGATCGCAACCAGGTAGAACATCACCAGCAGCACCGCCGCGAAGGCTGCCAGGCGCAGGGCGTGGCGCCCGCGGTCGCTCACTGCGAGAACATCAGGGCGCGCTTGACCTCCTGGATCGCCTTGGTGACCTCGATGCCGCGTGGGCAGGCGTCGGTGCAGTTGAACGTGGTGCGGCAGCGCCAGACGCCGTCGACCTCGTTGAGGATCTCCAGCCGCTCCGAGGCGCCCTCGTCGCGGCTGTCGAAGATGAAGCGGTGGGCGTTGACGATGGCGGCCGGGCCGAAGTAGCTCTCCTCGTTCCAGAACACCGGGCAGCTGGTGGTGCAGCAGGCGCACAGGATGCACTTCGTGGTGTCGTCATAGCGGGCCCGGTCGGTCGGGCTCTGGATGCGTTCCCGGGTGGGCGCGTTGCCGCTGGTGATGAGGTAGGGCTTGACCCGGCGGTAGGCGTCGAAGAACGGCTCCATGTCGACCACGAGGTCCTTCTCGACGGGGAGTCCGCGGATCGGCTCGATGGTGACGGTCAGCTGCTTGCCCGGCTTCTTGGGGAGCAGGTCACGCATCAGCACCTTGCACGCCAGCCGGTTGATCCCGTTGATGCGCATGGCATCCGAACCGCAGACCCCGTGGGCGCAGGACCGCCGGAAGGTCAGCGTGCCGTCCAGGTAGCTCTTGACGTAGATCAGCAGGTTGAGCAGCCGGTCCGACGGAAGGCAGGGCACCCGGAAGCTCTGCCAGCCCCCGCTGTCGGTGAAGGCCTCGGGATCCTCGGGGTTGAAGCGGGCGATCTTGAGGGTGACCATCACCGCGCCCTCGGGGATGGGCGGCAGGGGCGGGTCACCGGCTTCCGGTGCGTCGACCACGGCAGTCATCAGTACTTGCGCTCCATCGGCTCGTAGCGGGTCTGCACTACCGGCTTGTAGTCCAGGCGGATGTCGCTGAGGAGGTCCTTGCCCTCTTTGTAGGCCATGGTGTGGCGCAGGTAGTTGGTGTCGTCGCGGTTCGGATAGTCCTCCCGCGCGTGCCCGCCGCGGGACTCCTTGCGATTGAGCGCGCTGGCCACGGTGACTTCGGCGAGCTCGAGCAGGAAGCCCAGCTCGATGGCCTCCAAAAGATCGGAGTTGTACCGTTTGCCTTTGTCGTGCACGGTGATTCGCGAGTACCGCTCCTTGAGCGCGTGGATATCGGTGAGGGCCTGCTTGAGGGTCTCCTCGGTGCGGAACACCGCGGCGTTGTTGTCCATCGACTGCTGCAGAGCCCCGCGGATGTCGGCGACCCGTTCGTTGCCGTGCTCGGAGAGGATGTCGCCGACCCAGTTGACCACCATCGCGGCCGGCTCCGGCGGCATCTCGGTGAACGGGTTGCCGGCCGCGTAGAAGGCGGCGGCCAGGCCGGCGCGGCGGCCGAACACGTTGATGTCCAGCAGCGAGTTGGTGCCCAGCCGGTTGGCCCCGTGCACCGACACGCACGCGCACTCCCCGGCGGCGTAGAGCCCGCGAACCACGTTGGTGTTGTCCCGCAGCACCTCGCCGATCAGGGTGGTCGGGATGCCGCCCATCACGTAGTGGCAGGTGGGGTAGACCGGGACCAGTTCGGTCACCGGATCCACGCCCAGGTAGGTGCGGGCGAACTCGGTGATGTCGGGGAGCTTGGCTTCCAGCACGTCCTCGCCGAGGTGGCGTACGTCGATGTAGACGTAGTCCTTGTGCGGGCCCGCCCCGCGGCCCTCGAGCACCTCCAGCACCATCGAGCGGGCGACGATGTCGCGGGGCGCCAGGTCGACGATGGTGGGCGCGTAGCGTTCCATGAACCGCTCGCCCTCGCCGTTGAGCAGCCGGCCGCCCTCGCCGCGGACCGCCTCGGAGATCAGGATCCCCAATCCGGCCAGGCCGGTCGGGTGGAACTGGTGGAACTCCATGTCCTCCAGCGGCAGGCCCTTGCGGAAGACCACGCCCATCCCGTCGCCGGTCAGGGTGTGGGCGTTGGAGGTGGTCTTGTACATCCGGCCCGAGCCGCCGGTGGCCAGCACGATCGCCTTGGCGTGGAAGACGTGGACGTCA
>Ga0180434_10003941_pt1 | contig 18442 bp, 10 predicted proteins | sample SS_ome_7_FD_132453 | JGI IMG/M metagenome (GOLD analysis project Ga0180434, IMG submission 132453) | Hypersaline lake sediment archaeal communities from the Salton Sea, California, USA - SS_1_D_2 metaG | ecosystem: Environmental > Aquatic > Non-marine Saline and Alkaline > Hypersaline >...
CTATGTGCGTATCGACATCCTCAGGACCTGCATGGAGGAGCTTGTCGATAATCCGTCCCGACATCTCCTCGCTGAGATATATATCCCCCTCCATCACCTTCCGGATCGCCTGTATGATGTTCCTGGTCGCCTCCTTTTTCATGATGTATCCCCGGGCGCCCGCCCGGATCGCCCGCTCGGCGTATATCGATTCATCGTGCATGGAGAGAACGAGCGTTTTGATTTTCGGATATCGCTCTCGAATCGCCCGAACGAGATCGATGCCGCTGCTGGTCCCGTTGAGCGAGATGTCGACGAGAGCGAGGTCAGGCTCATGCTTCGCGATAGCCCGGATGGCGCTCTTGGTATCCCCGACATCGTCACAGACGAGAATATCCTTATCACGTTCAATCAGTTCTTTTAATCCCTGTCGAACGATGGGATGATCATCGACAATGACAATCCTGACCGTTCTATTGTCCCTCTCATTTTCATTAACTGTCTTCATTTTTTTTGCTATTGCAGTATGAAACCTCCGTACGTGTTATAAAACGTGAGGCCATGTTTATCGAACAGACGAAAAAGAATCTCTTTACAGCAAGATGTACTTATTACGTAATTGACCGTGTTATTATCGAACTGTTCGGCCATCGTCGCGGTAATCATCCCTCATAACTATATGAAGTATACTATTAAATAAATATTGCAAATGATAGAATATTTCAATAACCGAAACTGGTTGTTTTATTATCATGGAAAACATCATATTTAATGTTTAATAATCCTGACCCGAATCAAGCTTTCAGGGCAACCGTAACGGTAAAGCCGCCATTTTCACCGGGAACGCCGGAAAATTCAGCGCCAATCTGTTCTGCCCGGTACCGCATAATCCTCAATCCCATCCCGGCGTCCTCCTTTTTCTCCTGTGTGTACCCGGTTCCGTCGTCGTGAATGGCGATGGTGATCTTCGATTTACCGGTGTTCAGACAGAGCCGGATTTTCTTAGCCTTCCCGTGCTTTATGGCATTGTTGACCGCCTCCTGGGCTATGAAAAAGAGATTTGTTGCAACAGCGTTATCGGAAATCCGAATCTTCCCACTTCTCTCCACCCGGCAGCTTATCCCGAAAATCCGCTCAACTCGCAGCGCCATGCTCTCCAGTGCGGTGATAATCCCCGAGGGCTCAGAGATCACCGGATAGAGGCCGCGCGCCAGGCCGCGCGTCTGCTCGATGGCATCCTCGATGAGCGCTGATATCTTTTTCACATCCGATACCTCGGAATACCCCTTTTCAGCGAGCTTATCTTTCAGCACCTCGGTGATGTATGCTATCCCGGTGAGGAGCTGCCCGAGGCCGTCGTGGAGCTCCTGGCCGATGCGCCTTCGCTCCTTTTCGCTGATGTTCAAAATCTCTTTCTCCAGAGTTTTCTTCTCGGTGATGTCATATCCAAAGGCTGCAATCTTGTCTACCTTCCCGTCTGCATCGAAGATTGGATACAACATAATATCGTTCCATATGCCGTCGTGGAAATCCACAAAACGCGCAGGCTTTGCGCTATCTATAACCTGTTGAATGTGCGCTCTCCTTGACAGCGCCACTTCCTCAGGCACCAGATCCGAGACCGACATGCCGATTACCTCATCCATGGTCCGGTTGGTTCGCCTGAGCACGGTTTCATTGGCGTCGAGAATATTCCCGTCACTGTCAATAAGGAGCACCGCACCGATCGGCGCATTGAGCAGAACCCTTGCTTTCTCCTCGCTCTCGCACTGCCGTTGCTCCATACGCTTACGTTCGGTGATATCGGTCATGAATCCCTCGATACCCACCACCTTGCCTTCTCTGACCACGGGCCGGGATGCGAAGGAGTGATAGCCGACAGATCCATCCTTGCAACGCCGGGTGAACTCATTCGTATTGAGCGGTTCGCCCCGCAATACCTGTTCCCCCAGCTGGAAAGCCTCTTCCAGATCTGTCTCTACCTGGGTGATAGAAAAGTGCTTGCCGATGACCTCTTCGGCAGAGGAGTAACCGTACATGCGCAGCCATGCTTTATTCACCGATTGGTAATATCCTTCCGTATCAATGAAAAAGTAACCGGCCTCGGCATTTTCGACAATATCACGAAAACGCTCCTCGCTCTCGCGTAATTTTTCCTCCGCCAGCTTCTTCTCGGTGATATCAGTCAGAATGCCCCGAACACCTGCTGGCATATCTCCTTCATGGATGGTTCTCTCGGATACGCGAAACCATCTCACTTCACCCGATCGGGTTATCAGCCGGTATTCATTGGGCAAATGGATATCCTGCAGCGATCGCTCGAATCCCTCGACAATGAGCTCCACATCCTCTGGGTATACAAGGTCTGTAAAGTGCTTCCCTATAATATCGTCCGGATCGTATCCGTACAGACGCTTCACAACGGGACTTATGTAGGTTATGATGCCCTTCCCGTCGAGCGTGTAGATGACATCGCTGATGTTCTCGACCAGATCGCGGTACTTCCGCTCGCTCTCGGAAAGCGCATAGACTGCCTGCCTTCGCTGCAGCGCAATGGCCGCCTGGTGTATGAAGGTTTCCACCGGGTTCCAGGATATCCGATCTGCACCTCCGAGCAGTACAAAAATGGCGGTACCGAACAGTTTCCCCTCGCTGACAAAACCGATCGCGTAAATGTGATCAATGCCGAGGAGCTTCTCAATCGCGCGGGCTGTCCGCTTCGGTATCTTGCCAAAGCTCAGATCGTGAAGGCCCGCGGGTCCATCCATTATCCTCCCGGTGTGCAATCGCTCCCATGCCTCATCAATGGTGAGCGGTACCACCATTCCGACGAGTGATTTCCCGAGGAGTGCTGTAACCTTTTCGGTTAAACCGCCGAGTCCCCTGATGTCCCTGCAGCAGAGTGTATTGGAGCTTTCATCGTATGAATTGATAATGATTACGGCGTTTTTTATTATCTCGTTGAGTTTCCCTCCGATGAATTCATAGTGGTTCCCATCGGCGGGGTATTCAAGAAGCTCAAATGCCGTCCGGGAGAGAAACTCGAGGTTTTGTATATACTCCCGCTCCCGCATTTCGCTCTCCCGCTTCGCCTCCTCCGCACGCTTGCTGGCAAGGGTGCTTCCTATTTGAGCTGCTATCGCTTCAAGCGCGATGCGGGACCAATTGGGAACCACGTCTACGGCATGGGAAGCGACATTGAGACAGGCTGTCATTTGATCTTCGTGGCGCACCGGTAGTATGGCGATGGCTCTCAAATTCTCGCGCATTTCAAAAGTCTTAAGAGGCACGCTTAACTGCTGATGTTCACTGTAGACCGGCCGGCCCGCCATGATGAGCTGCACATTGGGCGAATCTGGCGCATAGTGAGACGCACTGCTGACGAAATAGTTCGACAGCCCCTGATGAATGACAAGATCAAACGCACCGGACGGCTCGTCAAGGAGGTAGATGCCGCCGCTGTCCATGCCTGAAATGCGAATGGCTGTCTCCAGGCAGAGCCCCAGCGCCTCGTCGAGTCCATGCATCTCTCCGAGCGCCAGCCCCAGGTCTCGCTGGGCAATAGCCAGCTCTTCCGCCCGCTTCCGTTCGGTGATGTCGATAACCAGGGCGAAGAAGCCATCGACGTTTCCCTGTTCATCGAGATCCGGAACATACTCGGCGATTACCCACTTCGTGCCGCCATTACTGTAGGGGAGCTCATTCTCGTATCGGACCAGCTTACCCGAGAGGGCCGCATTGACGTGATCCCTGATTATCTCATAGGTGTTCTCACCCAGAACCTCCCGATAATGCTTCCCAATTGTCTCCTCGCGGGAGACGCCGAACCACTCTTCGTACCGCTTGCTCACAAAGCGATACCGGCCTTCTGCATCGAGATATGAAAACAGGCCGGGAACGCTGTCGGCGATTATACGGATTTCCTGTTCTCCCCTCCTGAGCATTGCTTCTGCATTTTTCCGTTCAGTGATGTCTCTGCTTATGCCGGTCAATCCGACAACGTCTCCTTTTTTATCTCGAATGGGACTTAATATAACCGAGAACCAGTGAAAGCCGTCGGAAAGACGAAGTTCTCGCTCAAATCTATCAGGCTTTCCTGTCTGTAACACCTTACGGTATTTTGCCAGATAGAACTCACCATCCTCGTGGAAAACTTCATGGGGCCCTTTATCTTTTATATCTTCCAGTTGAAAACCTCCCGCTTGAAGGGCGCTCGGGTTTACGGCGAAATACTGCAGATCTTTGTTTACCAGGAAGACATGATCACTCGCGCCTTCGAACAGAGATCGGTAGCGCTCCTCGCTCTCACCTATCTTCTTCTCCGACTCGTGCTTCTGAAGGGTCAGCTGTACTGCACAGGAGAGCTCCAGCTCATCAATCGGTTTAATAATATATCCATACGGTTCTGTTTCTATTGCTCGCTTTAAATGGCTGTAATCGGTGCTTGCGGTGATATAAATAACAGGAATGTCGTATCGTGCTTTTATGATTTCTGAGGCTTCGATTCCATCCATCTGATCATCGAGTAAAATGTCCATAATGACCAGGTCAGGCATGTCCGCTGATATCATTTCAAGCGCTTCGGCACCGTTTGCGGCTATTTGCGCGGTATAGCCGCCCCTGCTGCTGAGTGCTTCGCCGATATGCAGCGCGATAGGTATTTCATTTTCGACAACGAGTATTTTCTTATTTTCCATAGTTCTCTCTCAATGACGTTTTGTGCTGAACGGGAAAATTTACTTTTTAAAGAAATACTATATATAATTTATCGACGATTCAATAATTTATTTTCCCCGTTGCAATTTCTATGAAAACGCGCGTGCCCCTGTCGAATTAGTGCTTGCATTTGTGAACTTTTGTGGTACGGTTATCTGTTGCCGAAACAGAATTACAATTCCTGTTCACACCATCAGGAGGCGATTGCCATGAACAATTCCTCGGAGAAGCTCAGCCTGTCGACCAAGCTGGGCTATGGCGCCGGCGACATCTTCGGCGGCGGCGCCATGACCATCATCGGCTTCTACTACCTCTACTTTCTCACCGATATCGTCAAGATAAGCCCGGCGCTTGCGGGACTCGCCTTCCTCATCAGCAAGATATGGGACGCGGTGAGCGATCCCCTGATGGGGATGATCTCGGACCAAACCCGGACCCGCTTCGGCAGGAGGAGGCCCTACTTTCTCGCGGGTATCATTCTGATCTTCCTCTCCTTCTTCCTGATGTGGTTCCCCGTCGACTTCTCGCGCGAGATGCACCGCTTCATCTACGTCTGCTGCGCCTACATCTTCTTCTCGACGGTCATCACCATGGTGATGGTTCCCTACAACGCGCTGGCTTCGGAGCTCACCGTCGACTACAACGAGCGAACATCGCTCGCCACCTTTCGCATGGTCTTCTCCGGCATCTCGGGCATTCTCTGCGCGACGGTCCCCCTCGAGGTGGTCAGGGGATTCGACGATGTGCGGACTGGCTATATGGTGATGGCGGTCTGCTTCGGCCTCTTCTTCGCGCTCCCCTACATCGGCACCTTTTTCACGACTTTCGAGCGGAAGGAATTCCAGCGCGAGATAGCGCACAGGCGGTTCTCGGAAACGATCACCTTCACCTTCATCGAGCCCTTCAAGGTGCGATCCTTTCGGCATGTTATGATGATGTACATCTTCTCCTTCCTCACCATAGACTCGGTGATGGCAATCGTCATCTACTTCATGACCTATTACATCGGCAGGCCGGATCAGCTGACTCCGCTCCTCGCAACCCTCTTCATCATGCAAATTGTCTTCCTTCCCATCTCCGACATCCTGAGCAAGAAGACGAGCAAGCGGACTGTTTTTATGGGATCGGTGATACTCTGGATGCTCGCGCTGATATACAGCTTTATCGTAGGGCCCGATTCCCCGCTCCTCTTTCTCTACCTCTTCGGCGCCGTCCTCGGCATCGCATCGGCGGGCAACAACGTCACCATCTTCGCCATGTTTCCCGACATACCGGATATCGATGAGCTCAAGACCGGCGAGCGGCGAGAGGGGATCTACTCCGGCCTCTTCACCTTCATGAGGAAGGCGAGCTCGGCCATCGCCCTCTTCCTGATCTCCGGTGCAATTCATCTTGCCGGCTATCTCCCTCCCGTCGAGCAGAAGGTGGCCGGTGCCGTGAAGATGATACCGCAGGAGCAGTCCGATACCTTCATCATCATCCTCCGGCTGATCTTCGCCCTGGCGCCGATGATCTTCCTTGCCGTTGCGCTCATAAACTGTATTCGCTATCCCCTCTCCCCGATGCTCCACGAGCGGCTGCGCACGCTCCTCTCCCGAAAGAGGGGCGGTGAATCTACGACAGAGATGATTGACGAGGAGAAGGAGTTAAAGGGCATCCTCATCGGTACAGATGAGCGGTGAGCAGGGGAGAGTGATGATGCCGCGATCGCCTATCAGGCAGCGGGGTATGATATTCCTCACGCTGCTGATGCACCTTGTCCTCATCCAGGCCTGCAGCCCGCGGAAAAATGTCACGGTAATCAAGCTCGGCCACGGTCTGGACACCACGCACCCGGTTCACCAAGCCATGACCTTTATGGCACGCCTCCTGAAGGAAAAATCGGGAGGAACCATGAGAATTGACATCTATCCCGGCCAGCAGCTTGGTACCGAGCGGGAGTGTCTCGAGCTCCTGCAGATCGGCAGTCTGGGGATGACCAAGGTATCCTCGAGCGTTCTCGAATGCTTTGCGCCGATCTTTCAGGTCTTCGGTCTCCCCTTCCTCTTCCGAGACGAGTCCCACAAGTTCTCGGTCTTTGAAGGCGCCATCGGAAGGGATCTCCTCCACGAACTGGAGAAATACCGACTTCGCGGCCTCTGCTATTATGATGCCGGGAGCAGGAGCTTTTACACGAAGGAACAAAACATACGACGGCCGGAGGATCTCATCGGCCTCAAGATTCGAACACAGGAGAGCGCCTGCGCCATCAGAATCGTGAATGCGCTCGGCGGATCGGCAACGCCGATCTCATGGGGAGAGTTGTACACGGCGCTGCAGCAGGGAATTGTCGACGGGGCGGAGAATAATCCGCCATCCTTCTATACCTCGCGACATTACGAAATCTGCACATTCTATTCCCTTGATGAGCACACGGCGGTGCCGGATGTTCTGCTGGTGAGCACGACCATCTGGAGGGCGCTCACTACCCGGCAGCGGGATTGGCTTCAGGAAGCCGCCGACGAATCGGCGCAGTATCAGAAGAAGATATGGCGCAAGGCAACCGTGGAGGCGCTCGCTGCGGTTCGCCGCGCAGGGGTGCTGGTTTCGTATCCCGACAAAAAACCCTTTCGCGAGCGGGTTCAGCCGCTCTACGAGCGGTACAGCAGAAACCCGGAGATGAAATTGCTCATCGAACAGATTACGGCGGTGCGCTAAAATGACAAGAATGATAGTGATCGTCAATAGAATACTGGAGGGAGTGCTCATGGCGATCATGGCACTCATGACGGTGAACGTCCTGTGGCAGATCTTCACCCGCTTTATCCTGGGGGATCCGAGCTCATATACTGAGGAGATCGCCCGTTTCCTCCTCATCTGGGTAGGGCTCCTCGGGGCCAGCTATACTGCCGGAGCGAAAAAGCATCTCGCCATTGATATACTGGGCACCCGGCTCCGCGAAGGGGCACGTGAATATCTCGGGATATTCATCGATCTCTCGCTGCTCGCCTTCGCCCTGCTGGTCATGGTGATCGGCGGCGCTCGACTTGTGTACTTGACCCTCTCCCTGCGGCAAAGCTCCGCCGCGCTTCAGATCCCGCTCGGGATCGTCTACCTGGTCATCCCCGTGAGCGGATTCCTCATCATCCTGTACGCCCTCGACTCACTGAGAACAGCCATTCCTTTGCGCTCGCGCAGGCATGCATTCACCCGTCGAGGGGAGGAATCGAGCGCGGAACGTCGATAACGAAAATCGGGAATAGGATATGGAAGGAGAAGCCTTTTTTCTTATGGGAATATTCATCGTGCTGCTGCTCGCCGGCGTACCGATATCCTTCTGCATGGGGATCGCGACGCTCGGCACGATGCTCATGAGCATCAGCTATCTCCCCGCGGCAACAACGGTCGCCCAGCGAATCGCAACCGGTCTCGACAGCTTTGCGCTCCTGGCCATCCCGCTCTTCATACTGTCAGGGCAGTTCATGAATCGCGGCGGCATTGCACGCCGGCTCATCGATCTGGCTATATTTCTCTTCGGTCGGCTTCCCGGTGGGCTTGCCCTTGTCAACATTCTGGCGTGCATGCTCTTCGGGGCAATTTCCGGATCAGCGGTCGCTGCCGTTTCGGCCATCGGCGGTTTCATGGTCCCGGTGATGGTGGCCGAGGGATACGACCGCGAGTTCAGCGCGGCGGTTACCATCTCCTCGGCAACAACGGGACTTATAATACCACCGAGCAATATTCTCATCGTCTTCTCGCTGGCGAGCGGTGGAATCTCCATCGCTGCCCTTTTCCTCGCCGGCTATCTGCCGGGTATACTCGTGGGGCTCTTCCTCATGATCATATCGTGCATCTACGCAAAACGGCGCCGCTATCCGGTAGGCGACGCCATACCGCTCCGGACGGGACTCATTCGATTCCTCGATGCCATTCCCAGTCTCTTCCTTCTGATCGTGGTCATCGGCGGCATCGTCGCAGGATACTTCACCGCAACCGAGGCATCCGCCATCGCGGTGCTGTATACCTTCGTCCTCTCCGTCCTCGTTTACCGCGAGGTGCGGTTCAGGGAGATACCCGACATCCTCCTGGAAAGCGCGGTTACCACCTCCATCGTCATGCTCCTGGTGGGAACATCGATGGGCATGTCCTGGATTATGGCCTATGCGAATATACCGCAGAGCATTAGCACCGCGCTCATCGCGCTCACCGAAAACAGAATACTCATCCTCCTGATCATTAATTGCATCCTGCTCGTGGTGGGAACCTTCATGGATATGACGCCGGCAGTGCTCATCTTCACCCCTATCTTTCTCCCGGTGGTGGTGACGCTGGGGATTGATCCCATTCACTTCGGCATTATAATGGTACTCAATCTCTGCATCGGATTGTGCACGCCGCCGGTGGGGAGCGTCCTCTTCGTCGGCTGCAGCATCTCAGGGATATCGATTCTCAGCGTGATTCGGCCTCTGATGCCCCTCTTCATCGGGATGATCGCCGCGCTGCTGCTCGTAACCGCCATGCCCGCCATCAGCCTCATCCTGCCGCGTCTCTTCGGGTACTGAAGTATTAAAACTTATCTTTCAGGCGCACCGTAATAGCCACTGAAACCTCGTCCGACCGGGGCTCAACAACGATTCGATGTGCCCAGACACCGGGGAAGGGGCACCAGATTTTTCCCTCCGAGAGCAACAGGCGGTTCTCCGACGCGCATTTCACCTCGACGACTCTCTCCGGCTGCATTATTAGAATGATCCCCTCCCCCCTCTCGACACTATCATCATCATAAGCAAAGATCGGCTCAATGATGCGAAACATGCCCGTACCTCCCGCTACCCTATACCGTTTTATGAGCATATCACGAGCAAAGCGATACTCTATGGAATAGGCGAACGAGGCTTCAACTCGCTGCAGCACTCCTCCGACATGCACCGTATTATCCTTCAGCGTTATTGCTGAATCAGAGCAATACACATTGGAACAGCGCGGATCACTGACGAGCTCAATGCGAGGTGTTATCGACTCGCGCTGTGGCATCTCTGTCATGTTGAAGGGCTCCTCCCGAATATATTCGTTTACGCTGCCGATCTGAAGGGGGCCGGTTCGTCGATGATACAGGTAGGAGAGGGAACCACCGGAGGGATGATTGAGAGGACCGTTCCAGTAGGAAACACCGTATCCGGCCACCGTTGCAACAAAATCTCTCCCACGGTAGAGAAGGGTATTGATATTTTCGTAGAAGCGGGACGTGTGCTGCTCGGAAGGCAGTTGCGCACCTTCATGAACCGTGATATCAATATTGAACCTTCGTGCAAAGTAGAGCGCCTGCGAAAGCGCAGTCATCCTGGTAAAGCTTGCATGAATGCATACCCGGTTATCATACCGTGCAGGACCGGTCGGGATGAAACCGCCCTGCCGTATCCGGTTCAAGTACCGGAGATTTCGCACCGCTGCCAGCGAGAATCGCTGATCCCTATCGGCGAGGAGAAGCAGCGGTATCTGCATCGCGTGAGCTGTCTTCGAACCAAAGAGAGTCCACTTGTACGAGCGGGTGCCAAAGGAGTTGTCAAGGGAGCCATCCGGATAGAGGAATTCCAGATGGGTTCCTGTTGACCGCAGGGCCAAAGCAAGCACCCGTTCATCATCGGTCAATCGTGCGAAGAGAGCGAGCATTCCGAGAGACATATCAAAATTATACCCGATATCTACCGACGGGTACGCATTCCCCTCACCGTGAATAAAGCCTTCTCCGGTAAATATCTCGATGCAGTCGTCACGGAGCCTCCCTGCGGAATGAGAGAATGACGGGACCCCCAGTATCTGAGCCGCCAGCGCCAGCACGGCCATGGCTGTTATCGGATAATTGATATTGGCATATCCCCGATCAATTGCCCCTTCAACCCAGCGTGCCGCCTTCAGTGATGCCGATCTGAGCGGTGAACAGTCAACGCATTCCTGTAAAAGATCAATCGCTCCCAGCAGCGCAAGGAGATTAAAAACGGTAATTCCCGGCCATTTCACCGATTGCTCGTTGTGCCATGAGCCATCGGGCATCTGATTTCTGACAAGCCATCCCCCGCAGGCGAGCGCTGCGTCTCGATAGTTCTGCTTACCTGTTTCCCGATAGAGAAATGCGAAGGGGAAAATTGATTCGGGTGATCTCCCGTGAGCGATGCCGCACTGGGAACAGAAGACGGCACCATCCTCCTCTCGCATCTCATCAATGAGCAGATCAGCCATTGCCTTTACCGTTTCGAGTATCTCGCTCTCCACTGAAATCATAACAACACCATGTACACGAAAATCCCGTAGCAGCTGACGCAGCGTCTAACAGCTCCAGAAATTTTCAAGACTATTTGGGATATCTGCACACGCAGTCACAACCGATACTTCGCCCGCCGATCACACAGAAACGGCAATTCACATTGTGTCCGACCGGGGCGCAATGACAGTATACCCCCCCTCTCCCGGAGATGCAACACGGAAAGTGTTGGACAAGAGATCACCATATGGTATGGTGTAAAACCGCTCCCGGGAATGAACGCATATGCTACTGAAACCCCATGCTCCGGGAGACACCGTGAGCCGATCCGGTTCAGGGGAGTGGCACCGATTATTATGCGGACTGTCTGGAGATTCTTCTATGACTGCTATTCAATCCCATGTTGGTCGCACTCCGGTTGAGCATCGCCACCGGTGCATCAAAATCATCATCATCCTCATCCTCATCGCCGCTCTTAAAGAGGTTCCGATATTCGCAGTACCGATAGTCCTGGAAGAGGGTGAAAACAGACCGCTTACTGAAGCACACATAGAGTATCTGGAGGAACGGGACACTATCTATACCATAGATACCGTCAATACAGCACCCTTCGTCCCATCGGACACGGTATCACCCAATTTCGGATTCACCACCTCCGTGCTGTGGGTGCGCTTTGCCACCATCGTTCCCGAGGGGAACAGAACAAATTGGTTCCTGGAGATCGGCTATCCGCTCCTCGATACCATTGCGCTCTATCAGCCGCGGGGTGATGGCTCCTATGTGATAAAGCGAGCAGGGGACATCCTTCCCTTCGATCGGCGGGAGATCGAATATCAGAAATTCGTTTTCCCGCTTCTGAACACTCCCGGCCTTCATACCTATTATCTTCGTGTGGAAACGACCAGCTCGCTCAATGTTCCTCTTGCTCTCTTCTCATATGCCGAGCTGATCTCCGAGGTGAACACACAGCAGATGCTCTACGGCATCTACTTCGGAGCGCTCATCATCATGGCGCTCTTCAACCTTCTCCTGGCGCTCTATACCCGGGATCGCTCCTATTACTCCTACGTCATGTACATCATCACCTTCATCCTGGTTTCGCTCTCACTGAGCGGCATGGGCTTTCAATATCTCTGGAGGAACAGCACCTGGATGAACGATATGGTCCCCGCGACACTCTTTTTATGCTTCATCTGGATAATTGTCTTCACCCGCTCATTCCTGCAGACAAAGGAGGTAATACCGGCCTTCGATCGGTTTCTCATCTTCAACATCATCCTCAGCGTCATCGGCTTTACCCTCTCCTTCTTCGTACCCTATTCCGCGGGAATTCAGCTCGGAGCAGCCTACGCGATCTTTCTGGTACCCCTCTCCATCACGACGGGCATCATCACGCTGAAAAGGGGAATCCGTCAGACCCGCTTTTATCTCATCGCCTTCGGATTTTTTCTCGCCGGGGTGCTGATCACGGCGCTGAACCGGTTTGGCGCGCTCCCGAGCACCACCCTGACCGTCTGGTCATTCCAGTTCGGCTCGCTCATTCAGATTGTCCTCCTCTCCCTGGCGCTCGGCGATCGGATAAATCTCCTGACGCGGGAGAAGGAGGATGCCCAGAGCGAGGTCCTCAAGTACCAGGAGTGGCTCATCGAATCCCTGCAAAGAGCTGATCAGCTCAAGGACGAATTCCTCAACAATCTCTCCCACGAGCTCAAGACCCCCCTGCAGGTAATGTACAGCTATGCAGAGCTTCTGCGGGATGAGGACGAAACGGATATTGACACCCTCAAACAGTACGGTGAAAAGATATACGGGAACATCGACAAGCTCAAAACCTACATAGAGGACCTCGTCCTGATCACCGACATTCAGTCCCGACCGTCCCTGAACCTCGCGGAGACCTGTATTGCCGATCTTATCAAGCGGAGCCTGAATAAATTCTCTCAGCTGACGACCGACAACAGATTAACGGTCACCGTTGCCCTTCCCGACTGTATGCTTCACGTTGACGAACGGTATATGCAGAAAGCAATTGACCATATCATAAAAAACGCCGTTCTCTTCAATAAGAGAAAGGGAACAATTTCTATTACAGCGGAAGCTGATCCCGAAGCGAATGGTGGAGAAATGGATGACGTGATCAGCATTCACGTAATCGATACAGGTATTGGCATTCCCGAGGAAAAGGTCTCACGGATCTGGGAGAAGTTCTATCGGGTCGACAGCTCTCTGACCTATGAGGTGAGCGGGGTAGGGATCGGGCTCTACCTGGCAAAGCGGATTATAGAGCTTCACGGCGGGACTATTTCAGTGGAGAGCGAACCTGAAAGGGGAAGCCGGTTTACGATCCGGCTGCCACTGAGAGGAGGAGACCGATAGAGAAGGTAGGGCCGTATCAGGTTTCTCCGATACGGCCCCGTGATTTGCAATACCCCGGAGGAATTAAAGAGGAATATATCCGGCCTTCTTGACAAGCTTTTGACCCTCGCGCGAGAGTATGAAATCAATGAAGGCCTTTGCTCCTTCTGAGAACTTGTTTTCATTTACGTAGACATAAAGCTTCCTCGCAACGGGATATTTACCGGACTTTCCATTTTCAATGGTTGGCTGAATATCGTTCACGGTAACCGAGCGCAATCCCCGGTTGAGATACCCGACACCGATATAGCCGATAGCCTTGCGGTTTCTTGATACCACCGCAACAACCGCCCCATTTGACGCCTGGAGCAATGCGTCTGGTCGCACATCTGTCTTTTTCATGACCTTCTCGTGCCAGACCTCGTAGGTGCCCGAGCTGCTGTCTCGTGAAATAACGACGATCTTCTCATCCCTGCCGCCGAGCTCTTTCCAGCTCGTTATCGAGCCATCATAGATCCCCTTCAGCTGCTCCAGAGTGAGATTCTTGATATTCCTGTTCGAGGGGTGAATGACCGGAATAATCATATCGTAGGCAATGGCAATTTCCTTAACAGCAATGCCGTTATTCTTTGCTGAAGCCAGCTCCTTACTCTTCATCTGCCTCGATGAATTGGCAATATCGCAGGTACCCTCGATAAGCGATTTGATGCCGTCACCTGAACCAGTTCCGGAGATCGAAATCGATACCTGCTTCCTCTTTCTGAATGCCTCGGAACATTTCATCGTTATCGGTAACACCGTGGTGGAGCCCTTGATGACCACCTTGTCGCTGTAAACCTTCGACCATCCGTACGTTGAGAGACCCACTGCAATCACAAGGCAAAGCAGTGCAATCTTTTCTCCTGTCAATCTCATATACTCATGAGCCTCCCTGAATTAAATTTTAACTTCTCTGGATGATCAGAAGATTCCGAATGGGTGAATTCACCATAAAGAAGGTATAAAAAAATTATAAAGAAGGGGCAAGAGCGATATCTCGGTCCCGAAATCGGTTACACCGTGAAAAAGGACATCATATCCTTTAAATTCTCCGCCATCTTCGCAAGGTGATCGGCGTTGACCGAGAGCTCCTCCGCTCCCGAGGCATAGGACTGACTGAGATCGTTTATAGTGGTGATGGATCTGCTCATCTCGCCGGTGGCAACATTTTGTTCTTCGGTTGCCCGCAGTATCTGATCGAGCTGCTGCTTCACCGTAACAATATCATCATGAACGGTGCCCTTCATGGTGAGCTGATCCCGCATCTTCGCAGAGAGTGCATCCATCATCCTGTCAACTGAATCGATCCTCTCTATGATCACGCGAATCGTATCGACAGTGCTTGCCGCATTTTCAATACCCCTTTTTATCTCGCTCTCATTCGCCTTGATGAGTGTATTTATCTCGCCGATGCTCTGGGCGGTCTGATCGGCGAGCTTGGATATCTCTTCGGCGACCACGGCAAATCCCTTGCCCGCTTCTCCGGCACGGGCGGCCTCAATAGCCGCATTCAGCGAGAGCAGATTGATGCGATCGGAAATCTCATTGATAATCGCAACAATGTTCATCACCTTCTGCGAGCTGCTGGTAATAGTCGTCATGCTGCTGTTGAGCGATTCGAGCGATTGCCCGCCAAGCTTCGCCGTAGAAGATATCTCGCTGGATATCTGAACGGCCTCCCGAACCTGATCACCCATTCCGACAATGGTGGATGAAAGTTCTTCCATGCGCCCGAGGAGTGAATCCAGTCGTTCCACCTGTTGTGAAACATTCCGGGTGATACTATCAACTCCCGCAGCTATCTCTTCAATGGTCGCCGTTATCTCTTCTGCCGATGCCGCCTGACTCTGTGCATTCTCCGAGAAGAGCAGCGTTGTGCTCGACATCTCCTCGGTGGATACCGCCATGTTGCCCGATGCCTTCTGAACATCGTTGATGATATCTCTCAACTTCAAGACAATGCGCTCCTGTGATCTGAGAAGCACGCCGATCTCATCGGCCCCTGAAACCTCAACATCGGCGGTCAGATTCCCCTCGGCAATCATTTCCGAAGTGCCCGTAATGTAGGAGAGGCGTCCTGTTATGCTCCTCGTTATGAACAATCCGATGAGTATGCTCAGTATAAGCGAAATCGGAATAAGCACAACGATAAGAACAACGGTAAGTGCTGAAACGTCTCCTATCTTAGCGTCGATTGCTCTGAGCCGCTCGTTTCCCCTTCTGGCAAATTGCTCGGCCGAATAGATGAGATTTCTCACCGGATTCTTGTACTGCTTCATGACGTCGTTTGCTTTCTGAGGCGTTGTTACCCTTTCGGAAAGAATCATCGCATAAATGCTGTCAACCCCCTTAACGTAGCCCGGAATTGCAGCCTTCATCGTTTTGACAGCCGTAACTTCGTCATCCCACTCGACCACTTTTTCTACGGTAGTGAGGTGATCAAGAACGGCTTTGTGCGCCTTTTCCCATTTCGCGTGATAATCCCGTACCTTCTTCTCCTCTCCGATATTCAAAAACATATCCTTCTCATAGCGGCGGCACTGCAGCGCTTCGATAGCCACCACCGCTGAATGCTCGGCAATAACACCATCCAACTGAAGAAGATCACGGGCAACCCCCTGTATTCTCAATATGCCCCACAGAGAAACACCACCAAGAACGAACATAATAAAGAGAATTATCGCAAATGCAATGGTCAGACGAACCCCGATTTTAAGATTATTTAATGATCCCATACATTCCCCCTCGGATATATCTATGTCAGCAGGCGAGTCCTTCCGCTTGAAGCGTTAAAAAAAATGCATATCAAAAACCGATTCGGAAAAGGGTGCCATAATGATAACTGAAGAAGCTCATCATGTCAAGATAAATGAAGGGGTTATGAAGAAATTCTCTTTTTAGACACTATTCAAGGAAGCTGGAGAAAAAAACCGATAGTATCCTATGTGTTCAGATACCGGTCAATGGCGCGGGCGGTTTCCCGCCCCTGCTGAATCGCCAATACCACGAGCGAAGCGCCGCGCACCGAGTCGCCGGCGGCAAAGACTCCCTCGACACCGGCCATGCAGTTCTCATCGGTAGCAATGTTCCCGCGGGAATCGAGATCAACACCGAGATCGGCAACCAGACCCTCGTGAACCACATGGATAAATCCCATGGCCAGAATAACGAGATCGGCCTTCAGGTCGAAGGAGGAGCCGGCAATCTCGCGCATGATCATCTTTCCGTCCTCGCTTTCCCATGCAACGCTCGCGGCAGACAGGCCCGTCACCGCACCGTCCGTGCCGGAGAACCGCTTGACGAGCACGCTCCACATCCGCTCGCATCCCTCTTCATGCGAGCTCGAATGCCGCAGAATTTTTGGCCAGAGTGGCCACGGCTCATCCCCACTCCTCCTCTCCGGCGGCTGCGGCAGGATCTCGAGCTGCACGACGCTTCGAGCGCCCTGCCGGTTCAATGAGCCGACACAATCAGCACCGGTATCACCACCGCCTATCACAACAACATCCTTGTCGAATGCTTTGATGAGCGCCGCTTCGGGGATCGAATCGCCGCGAACGATCCTGTTCTGCTGCACAAGGTACTCCAGGGCAAAATGTATGCCGGTGAGATCTCTTCCCTCCGCCGGCAGGTCACGCGGTTCACGTGCTCCAATCGCGATGCAGATCGCATCGTTCTCTTTCCGAACATCGGCAGCCGAGCAGTCCGTGCCAACCCGCACCCCGGTTCTGATTATCAATCCCTCTTCCCTGAGAATATTCACCCGACGGTCAATGATGCTCTTTTCGAGCTTGAAGTCCGGTATGCCGAACCGGAGATATCCCCCCACGCTATCCGCCGCCTCGTAGAGCGTCACGGTGTGGCCGAACCGGTTCAGCATATCGGCGCAGGCGAGACCGGCGGGTCCGCTGCCGATGACGGCAACCCGCTTCCCGGTCCTCCGCTCGGGCGGGCGGGGCTGCACATACCCTTCACTGAAGGCCTTCTCAATCACCGCCAGCTCATTCTGGCGTATGGTGACGGCATCCCCGTTCACGGCGAGAACACAGGAAGCCTCGCACAGCGCGGGGCACACCCTTCCCGTAAATTCAGGAAAGTTATCGGTATCCTGCAGAATATCATAGGCAGCTTTCCAGTCACCCCGATACAGCATCTCCTGCCATTCGGGCATACTATTCTCGAGCGGACAGGCCCAGTGGCAGAAGGGAACACCGCAGTCCATGCATCGTGCAGCCTGTTGTCGTCGCCGCTCATCGGGGAGCTGCTTCTCCACCTCGCTGTAATCATGCAGGCGCTCCTCGATGGGACGATATCCCGACTCCTCCCTGTCAATCTCCAGAAACCCTCTCGGATTGCCCATCAGTAAATTACCTCCAGCTGCTCCTCATCTCTAATTGCCCGAAGCTGCTCTTCGATCTGCTGCAGTTTCATCTCCTGAAGGGCACGCTTGTATTCGAGCGGCATCACCTTGATGAACTTCGGCATGTACAGGTGCCAGTTGTCGAGGATTTCCCGGGCAACCGTGCTCTCCGTATACTCGTAATGACGTGTGAGCAGTTCCTTCACAAACTCCTGATCCTCATACTCGAGGATAGGCGTCAACTCGACCATCCCCCTGTTGCAGAAGTACTCGAAGGTCCCCTCCTTGTTGAGCACATAGGCGATGCCGCCGCTCATGCCTGCCGCGAAATTCCGGCCCACCCTGCCGAGAACGATAATTCGCCCTCCGGTCATATACTCGGCGCAGTGATCACCGGTGCCCTCCACGACGGCAACGGCACCGCTGTTGCGAACACCGAATCGTTCACCGGCAACCCCTCGTATGAAGGCTTCGCCCGAGGTGGCGCCGTAGAGAACGGTATTCCCGACAATGATATTCTCCTCAGGGGTGAAGAGAGAACCTCTGGGCGGCACGGCAATCAATCGCCCCCCGGAAAGCCCTTTGCCGAAATAGTCATTCGCATCTCCCTCAAGCCGAAAGGTGATCCCGCTCGCGAGAAATGCACCGAAGCTCTGACCCGCACTCCCATGGAATACGCAGGTAATGGTATCGTCAGGCAGGCCCTGCTCGCCATAGCGCTTCGACACCTCACCGGAGAGCATGGCACCTGCAGC
>Ga0180434_10003942_pt1 | contig 18437 bp, 13 predicted proteins | sample SS_ome_7_FD_132453 | JGI IMG/M metagenome (GOLD analysis project Ga0180434, IMG submission 132453) | Hypersaline lake sediment archaeal communities from the Salton Sea, California, USA - SS_1_D_2 metaG | ecosystem: Environmental > Aquatic > Non-marine Saline and Alkaline > Hypersaline >...
ATGTTTCGATGCAATATAGATCGTGAAAACGATCGAACCTACGCCCAAGTATTGCATTATATTGTTGTGTTGATGAGATATATAATCGTTTTGTAAGATTGAATAAACAACGATATTTGTGCGCCCCGCACTCGAAAAAATGAGTGCGGGGTACTGTTATTTATTCCCAGATCTAACATTCCACAGTCGAGTGCACATTTTTTCCAATGCCGGACCGAGTAAATTGTCATCCAACGTTACTTCAGGCTCATTGTTCAAAACGGCATACGGAACATTCGTATCTCCGATGATCAGTCTTCCTTCGGAATCCGGAGCCAATGTACTCCAATCCGAGTCTTTATAGTAGAATTCCATTTTATCGTCGGGAAGGGAGTGATAGAGGATACTATGCGCCTCCTCAGGTCTGAACCGTCTTCGGTTTTTCCTGCAGGATTCCTCGTATGAAACGTTGATATATACAATTGACAATACGGAGACTATTTCCCTGGAAAGAAATGAGAATGCTTCACGGAAACCGTCTTTTCCGCCACGCGAAAACTCAACTATAACCGTATTACCATTCAAAAAAGCTGGCTGTTCCGCGATGAGCTTTGCATAGGCGAGATTTATTTTCTCAATGTATAGATTCCAAACGAAAGGATCGGTGAAATAATAGTTCTCGTCTGTCCAAATTCGATTCTTTCCGTGCCGGGTAAGAATATCATCATCCTCGAATGTCTGCCAGACAAAGGGAAAGTCATCAATTTCCACAAATGGTGCAATATGAAAACGCTGAAGTCTCTCCTCTGGAGAAACCCGTTTAAGGAAATCGATTACTTCAGATTTACCTGCCGCCGGTCTTCCCAGCAGTCCTATAACCGGAAAGTGGTCCATGTATCCTCCTCTATACCTGTATCAAATCAGAATCAATGAACGCTGATCTATATCTACATGATTTTCTCAACCCGCATGGGGAGTTCGGTAAGTAAATTCGACTCCTCCCAGAGCACTTTCGGAATATACGCTTTTCCGATTTCCGTATGCGATTCTCCCGCCTTGATGTGAAGACTACGGAGTCCACCGAGTCGTTTTCGTATATCGGATACGTACAGAAGATCACCAGGTTGAGCGGAAAGGGTAGACAGATCGGAATCAGATAATCGAAGCCCTGCCTCCGCTGATTCATCGGTGATTTCAAATACTACCTTCACCGGTTTCCCGGGTTTCTCATTTGGCGTCCCGCCTTTAAAAAACCTCTTTCCTTCAGCAATGGTCCAGAGCGTCAGACCCGAGAGCCTCGATTTATCCGGTTTGGAGGTGAATGGCGTTATTATCAGGGCGAGAATGAGAACGAGCACAAGGCTGAAAAGGCCCCTGAAATATCCGTATTTTCCTCCGGTGGTGAATTCCAGTTTTATCGGCCGGGGAAATTGCGTGGATTCAAGTTCAGGATGACGTTCAAGGTATTGTTCCACGAGGTTCATAGAGGCATCGACAACGGGAGTCCCCGCGTCATCCACAATGCGGAAGACATACGATGTCCGGGGTCGCAGACCGGCAAGTGTGGCAGAGTAGCGATATATCGGTTTCTCATCCACATAATCGACTCGTTGAAATGCCTGTGCCTTTCCGGAGTATTTCGGCGTTTCAGTATCGAAATCGGCTTTCGCTTCGAATTCCACGAAATACGATGTCGGATCACCGGCATCAACCTTCTCCTGCCAGTGAAACATCGAGTGTACTCCCTCTGGGGCATCAGGAACGTCTTGTGACAGCCACGCGACCACGGCGGTCTTCCCTTTATCCATACCGTGTGTCGATGCCAGGGGAGTTATGAGATTCGGAAAAAATCCTGTAGTAAACGTTACTATCGCTCCCAGGACCATACTCCAGAATGCCGCACGCGCGGAAAAACGGTGCCACAGAATACCGAGAAAAATAGCTACCAGCATCGGCGGCGTTATCATGGCCACGAATGTATAGTGAGCATCGAAAATCGATCTGCTCTGCGTAAAAAGCAAGACGAGGATCATGCCGATAACAGTTGAGACGAGAGAAAAGATTCTGGATGCGCGAAGATAATGTTTGTCCGACTCATCCTTCTTTATCATCTTCTTGTAGACATCAAAAACCGCTATCGCCGTACTGGCATTTATCAGGGTATCGATTGTAGACATGAGTGCGGCAGTCAACGCCGCGATGACGAATCCGAATATTCCCGGCCTGCAGACTATATTCGCGACAGTAACGAATACTTCCTTCGGATTGATATCGGGTGGGAGCTGGCCCTTGAATACCATGCTCGCCGCGAACCACCCGAGGTTACCTACAACCACGGCCGATATCGGCATGAATACCAGAGTGTTAACCGTCATGGTTTTTCGACCTTCGTACACGGATTTACATGCCAGATACCGCATTATGAAGCCCTGATTCATGAAGGTAAACGCCAGAGTTCCCACGACGCCTTCAGACCAGAATATACCGGCATAATTAAAATCATGTGGACGATTGAATCCGGGAAATGGAAGGCGATGTGCCAGGTCAAGGTGTGACCACCACGCGTCAAAACCCCCGAGATGACTTATTCCCAGAATCAGGAGTATCGCCCCGGCGATGTAGAGGAAAAATCCCTGGATCAGATCGGTAAAAATAACCGCGGTTTGTCCTCCCGCCATGACGTAGACCGCGCTCACCGCAGCCACTACCGGCACTGTTATGAACATCGGAAGCCCGAGTAATGTTTTCATCGCGAGCCCGAGAAGGTAGAAATTGAGACCTATATACCCAAGGAGATAAAGAAGTGTAAAAATCGTTGCCAGAAATCGCACGCGTTCATCAAAGCGTCGGGCAAAATACTCTGGAATCGATTTGATTCTTGAAAAATAGATAATAGGGAGCCATCCGAACATGAATAGCGGCAGCATAAACCAATCATTCAGATATGTCAGAGTTGAACTCATTCCCCGCATGAAGCCCGCTTGGGCATACTTGAGAAATGAGTATGAGCCTATCCCCGTGGCAATGAGACTGAACGTTATCAGCCACCACGCAAATCTCTGTCCCCCGAAGAAGAAATCATGTGTGGTTTTGGTGAATCGGGAGAAATATGCGCCAAAAGCGAGAATGCCGGCGAAATAAAGGCCGACGATGATATAATCTATTGGAGTTCCAAGTACTTGCATGGCTCCTCCTATGTTCCCACTGGGGCGGGGATGATGTACAGAGCGGCCAGCATCCATACCAGGTAAAGAATAAAAAGCCATACATAACCGGCTATCAGGGCGATAAACCACTTTCGTTCCACCGCGAGTTTCAGTTCAACTGCCTTTGCGCGAATGAGGAGAGTCAGTCCGAGCGCCATAACAAGTGCTCCGACTCCGAAATGATAGATGAAAGGTTTCCAAACGCTCACGGGTCCGCTCCTTGTGAGTGGTCTTGAGATAGAAGAGAACTGCAAAAAGAAAGAGCCGGGCCCGATCGTCAAGCGATGTGGTTTCGATATTGCGTATCGAATAGCGGAATGTCGATGAAATGGTAGGGTAAAACGTGTAAATACGGAATAATGCGAATCATCACGCTGGTTCGATATATCACGTGCATCCTAGTTGCGGCACCCGCTGTTCGGTTCTAAGTTGGCCAATCGCCGCTTTCGGACATCCATTTTCACCGAAAGGATTCACGGTATGCGTCATATAACCATCGCCCGAACATCACATCGAGCGACTCATATGAAAATCAGAATCCGGGAATGCGTGTATACGGGCTTTGGTTTGTTGATACTGATTCTCCTTTCAGGGTGTGAACGAGGTCCCGTGGAATTGACGATATTCCATACCAATGATATTCACGCTCACTATGGCAGATCAGAGGCATCATGGCTCCCCGACAACCCGCTTATCGGTGGATTTGATGCACTTGCGGAAGAGCTTGGGAAACAGCGGAGATCCGTAGAGCATTCCCTCCTTCTAGATGCAGGCGATATATTGAGCGGTACCCCGGTGAGTGATATGATCCGAAACGGTGTTCGCGGTGGTAATCTCATACATATGATGAATCTTCTGAAATATGATGCCATGTGTGTTGGTAATCATGAGTTTGATCTGTCGGTGAATAATCTCTATGCAATGGCACGGATGGCTCACTTTCCCATCCTCGCCGCGAATTTGTATGATATGAATGGGAATCCGTTTCTCGGACCCGGGTGGACGATTGTAAAACGGGGGCCATTACGTGTAGGCATAATAGGTCTGATAACGGATTCTTTATATGGAGTCTCATCCAGCGAAGTTGCAAACCGGATCGATGTTCGAGTGGGGATCGATGTTGTCGATTCGCTTACAAAAGTGCTGGATCCCCGATGCGATCTCATAATTCTCCTCAGTCATTCCGGTTATTCCGCCGATCGAACCATGGCACGGAAACTGGGAGATAGAATAGATGTAATAATAGGCGGTCACAGCCATGATCGTATCGATCCCCCCGAAGTGATAAACGGTGTCATTGTCACACAGGCGGGTGCCAAACTGCGGCATCTTGGTCGGCTCGATATTCAAGTAAAAGATGATGAAGTGATAGGGCATTTTGGTAAGATAATACTCCTTGACGGTGATAAAACACTTGAACGTTTTGGGAATACGCTTGCTCCCATAGTCGATTCGTTGGATGCTGTTGTTACCGCGGCGTATGGGGATACGATAGGATACAGTACAACCGATTTGTATCGATCGTACTTCGAAGAAAGCAATATAGGGAATTGGGTAGCCGATGCTGTTCGCGTGTATACCGGCGCCGACGTTGCGTTCGTAAACTCCGGCGGTCTCAGGGCTGATTTTCGTCGCGGACCCCTCACGAGGCGCGACATCAAAGAGCTTTTACCGTTTGATAATTCCATTGCGGTATTCACCTGTTCAGGAGAGCAGCTCACAGCCATTATGCGAAATAATGCATTGGCAGCGGTACAAGAATCACATGGAATCCTGCAGGTATCAGGAATTCGATGTTTGTATGAAGCCATTGAAGGAGACAAAATCCGGATAAAATCGTTACAGGTTGACGATGAGGATGTCGAACCGGATCGCATATATGAATGCGCCACGGTTGATTTTGTGGCATCGAGCAATCCCACGAAATATCTGGGATTTAAACCTGCGCATGTATACGACTATCAACTTGCAATTGGAGAACTCGCCATTCGAACTCTTGAAAATACTGAACGAATAACATCAACTATTGAAGGTCGTTTTGTCCAATCCGAAAATCACCGTAAAGATAGATCATGAAGATAGATCATGAAGATAGATCATGAAGAAGAGGAGGTTGGTTCATGCACGAATTGAAACCTGAAGCTTTGTGGAAGCATTTCAAAGAGCTTTCGCGTATCCCTCGATGTTCCGGAAATGAGTCGGCCGCGGCCGAATATGTGATGGCATTCGCCGAAAAGATGGGATTATCATACGTTTCAGATGATGCTGGTAATGTTGTCGTAAAAAAACCGGGTAGAGGTGCCGCGAAAAACGCCGCGCCCGTACTTCTCCAGGCACACCTCGATATGGTCTGTGAAAAGGAACATGAGAGCGACCATGATTTTTCCACTGATCCTATTTCCCTCAGCGTGAATGGAGAGTGGGTTTCAGCCATGGGAACGAGTCTCGGAGCTGATAACGGTATCGGAATCGCCGCGGCGCTTGCGATACTGGAAGATACTGAATGTGATCATCCTCCGTTGGAGTTTCTCGCCACAGTGCAGGAAGAGGTCGGGTTGATCGGCGCAACTGAACTCGACGCATCCAATGTTCAAGCTCGATTACTGATCAACCTCGATGGCGAAGAAGAGGGCAGGATAATAGTGGGCTGCGCAGGTGGTACTGATATCTGGGGAGAACGTATTGTAAATTGCTATCCGCCGGTAATGCTGGACGGTACGGCATATGAACTCCGTATCGGAGATCTTACAGGTGGTCATTCCGGCATGGATATTTCCAAGAATAGAGGAAACGCAATCAAAATCCTTGCGCATACGTTGAATGCTCTATCCCGCGCCGATTCATCACTGTGCCTCATGCGGCTTTCAGGTGGTACCAGGAGCAACGCTATTCCTCGTGACGCAGTGGCCGGTTTTCTCACGTCCCTTTCGGAAAAGCAGGTCGAGGATCTGGTGGATGCCGAACGTGGTGCATGGAAGGAAGTATTGGATTCCATTGATCCGGATCTCGGAATGTCTATTCGGAAAATAGAGAAGGAAGGACTTATTCTCACACCGGAATCGACTGAGCGATTCGTAAAAGCTCTAACCGGGCTTCCTCACGGTGTTATGGCGATTGATCCGGCATCCGATGGAGCGGTCAAAACCTCGGCGAACCTTGCCGTTGCAGAAGTCAGTGGTGGAGAAGCGCGCGTACTTGTTTCAATTCGAAGTTCCGGTGCAAAGGACCTGGAACTTGCCGCGGATCATGCAATTGCCGTTATGAACCTGTTCGGTATGGCTGAACGCCGCGAGTCATCGTATCCGGCCTGGCCACGCACACATGATTCGACTCTTGAGAAATTGGCGCTCGAGGTACATGATGCTCTGTTCGGAGAACCCGCGGAGGCAATTGTCATCCATGCAGGTCTCGAATGTGGCATTCTCGCCGAACGTCTCCCGGGTACCGAGGCGATATCCATCGGACCTGATCTGGAAAACCCGCATTCTCCGGACGAACGGGTTCGTATACAGTCAGTGGAACGGTTTTATACGTTTTTAGAAGGCTTACTTGCACGTATCGCTAATGGATAGTTCAGTGAACGATTCACTCGACGATTTTGCATATCCGGATGTTCCCAAAAAGCCCGAGAGAACGGGTAGAAATAAGGATCTGCTTGCGTTTTTCTTGCGGCATTTCCGTCCGGGGAGAATAGGTCTTGTGGGAACCGATGATTTCATTGGAGAAGCCATTCGAGAAGCACAGAGAACCTTGACCCTCGACGGACGTGATTCGAAGTGGTCTCATGCGTTTCTCATGGGCGAGCGCCGGATTGACGGCAATTTCTATATATTTGAAAGTGATCTGGAACCGGATTTCGAAAGACCTCAAGTCAAGAATGGTGCACAGGAGAGTCCGCTCGCGAAATGGACCGTTGAAGAAGTCAAATATGCCGCAGTTCTCGATATGGGCATTGAGGATGATGCGATTCCCGCACTCCTGTCAACGGCCCTCACGTTTGTTCATGAACGGGAGATTGCCTATTCGATCAGCCAGCTGGTCGGCACGTGGCTGCAGATTATTCGTGCCCAGATTTGGCGTCCCAATCCATTTGAGGATATGAAAGCCTTGTATTGTTCCAGTTTTGTACGATACTGCTATCAGAGCATCGGTAGGGATATCGTCGGACAGGATATTCATCTCAGCAATACGGCACCGGAACATTTGTGGCAAAGTTCGAGCATCGTGGATCGGCAACGATGGACGGCGGAATAGTATCATGGGAGACGTGAAAATAACAGAAACAGCTGATGCTTCAATGCAAATCGGGGGCGATACCGTATTATTCGAGACGGGCAAAATAGCGCGACAGGCTGACGGTTCGATTATTGCCAGATGCGGCGATACCGTCATTCTCGCCACAGCGATTTCTACGAGAAATCGCGGGGAGACAAGAGACTTTTTGCCGCTGACCGTTGATTACCGCGAAAAATTTGCTGGAGCGGGACGGATTCCCGGAGGATACTTTAGAAGAGAAGGGAAACCTACCGAGTATGAGATACTTACAAGTCGGATAATCGATAGAACTATTCGACCGCTTTTCCCACCGGCATTCAGATCCGAGACCCAGGTAACCTGTACGCTTCTCAGTGTTCATCCTCAATCCGACCCGCAGTTACTGGCTTTGAATGCAGCATCTTTGGCGTTACATCTCAGTGATATCCCATGGAACGGACCTTCCGCCTCGATTCGGGTTGTAAGGATGAACGATACGCTCCGTATTGCCCCTCTATCCGACCACATGGGGGAATCCTCCCTTGATCTCGTGGTATCCTGTACACGCGCGGGATTAGTGATGGTTGAAGGAGAAGCCGGGGAAGAGCCGGATTCCGTGATTGTAGACGCGCTCGATTTCGCCGTTCGCGAGGCCGAAAAAATATTGGATACCATGGACTCTCTCCTGCGTCGAAACGGATGCACAAAGCGACAGGATACCGGACTGGATGATACGCCTGAAAGAGACGATGAATCCCTGCGTTCGTTTCTTCGTTCACGTATCGAATCAATCTACAGGGAAACTCCCGGAAAACGGCACAGAAAGATACTGATACATTCTCTCAGAGAAGATGCGGAAGAGAAGTTCCCGGAGTTAGAAGATCATAGTCATATAGGAACGTGTACAGACGAGATCTCCAGGGAAATAATCCGCGATCGGATAATCAATGGGTCTCGAATCGATGGAAGAGAGATGTCAACGGTACGACCGATTTCATGTGATGTCGGATACCTCCCTCGGGCGCACGGATCAGGGGTGTTCACGCGAGGAGAAACACAAGCAATCGTCATGTGTACACTGGGAACGTCCCGCGATGAACTTGAAATTGATTCCCCTTCAAAAACTCAACGAAAACGATTTTATATCCATTATAATTTCCCGTCATACGCCGTGGGAGAAATTCGATCCTCGAGGGGGCCCGGCAGACGTGAAATAGGCCACGGTAATCTTGCCGCGCGTGCCTTGAAAGCTGTTCTGCCTGATCCGGAAGCCTTTCCGTATACGATTCGTATCGATTCGGAAATCACCGAATCGAACGGTTCATCCTCAATGGCGACCGTATGCGGATCGACATTAGCCATGATGGATGCCGGAGTACCTCTTTCCGCACCGGTCGCCGGGCTTGCAATGGGACTCATTGCCGATGGTGATCGATTTATCGTACTGTCGGATATCACCGGAGAAGAGGATCATAGCGGCGACATGGATTTCAAGATCGCGGGAACGATTCGCGGAGTAACTGCTGTTCAGTTGGATAATAAAGTCGGTGCCGTACCTCTGGATGTCCTTTCGAGTGCTTTTAAACAGGCACATGACGGGCGTGTGCAGATCCTTGAAGTCATGAATGCGACTATTGACCAACCACGGGCGGAACTCGGAAATACCGCTCCTCGAATAGCGACCGTATCGATACGGAAAAACAGGGTTCGGGGGCTCATAGGACCGGGTGGTCGGACCATTCAGGATCTCCAGGCAAAAACGAGTACCAGAATTGAGGTCGCCGAAAACGGTTCCGTCAAAATATATGCAACGGATAACAGCGGACTCGAACACGCACTTCTGCTCATTCGAGAGATAACCGGACATGCTCGAGTGGGAGAATCGTATACGGGTACCGTTGTGAAAGAGACTGATTACGGAACATACATACGTTTGTTCGGCTCAATAGACGGATTCCTGCCCGGCGAGTCACACGGAGGTTCACGCCATACAGTAGGTGAACGAATAGCGGTTACAGCATCAGGTGTGGATGAACGTGGAAGAATTATGTTGGAACTATCGCATGAAGTGGCTGACTCGGCTGATTCTGAGGGATAATGTGACGAAGCCCTTGTTACGGAACGCTTTTAGAGCCTATCGGTCAGATCATTTTCAGGAATCTGCCCGGTTTTTCGAGGAGTATTTACACTCTATCCCCGGTGATTGGAGAGCCCGGCTCTGGTATGCCCGGACCCTCTCCGAATGCCTGAAACCTGAACAATCTCTTGATGAATTGAAACATGTTTCCGATATCAAACCGGATCATCCTGTGGCGTATGCATTCTCGTCTCTGGTATTGTATGATAATCAGGATTTCCAATCCGCGGAAGATGTCTGGAAACATAGATACACAAAATATCCGTGCCGTATGGGGAGTGCCATGGCACATCTGGCACATCTCCGGGAATCAGATGTTTTTACCGGCGAAAGTATCGAACACATAAAATACGGCAATCCGGATGTTCAGGGGCGTTATCTTCATTTCGCCGAGTTGCACTCCGAAGGTCTTCCCGAATCCGTATTGCGTGATTTCATGGATGAGATAGGCATCGGATGGCCAAGATACCGTTTCCCGCCTCCCTGGCTCTTCCAGAGTAAGAAAGAGTTGAGACACATATGGCGATCCATGGCAGGAGGTCTGTATGATTCCGCATTTTATGGTGCCCAATGTATCGCAGAGAGACAGGAACTGAATAACGGCACAATTCCCACGCTGGTTGCAGCAGCCATGTTGACGGACAATTGGAATCAGGCATTTGAATGGGCGTGTAGCTTGCCCCACATTGCATCCCTCGTGAGGGGTGAATCGACTCTCTCGGGGCTCCGCCTTTACCAGACGGCATTGGCTTGTGGAATGATGCTATTAATGAATGACAAAATCGAAGCATCGATTCCGTTTTTAAAGACTGCGGTTACGGGAGACTCTTCTTCGTATCTCCCGTTCTATGCTCTCGGTATCGCAGGTGTTCGCCTTGATCAATGGCATATGGCACGACGCGCGTTTACAGCCGTATGCGAACGGGTTAATCCCGGCCTTTCACTTCACAGATGGTCCACATTGCGCTCTTATGATGGGTAGGTAACCGGAAACGCCACGTGTACTACAATATCAGATGAAAAACCGAACCGATCCAGATTCACATTCGGAGTTCGCTCTTGGATTAGATCTCGGCGGTACCGTCCTTAAATTCGGCATTGTTGATCAACGAGGACAAACCGTTTACGAAGACCAACTTCCCAGTTTTGGTAATCAAAGTCGAGACGCTATACGAGATCAGATTCTGAGGGCCGTGGTTCGCTCCAAAGAGGAAGCTCAATCACGGGGTATTTCTATTCAGGGTGTTGGGCTGGGGACTCCCGGGACTGTTGATACAACGGGCTGTATTCAGGGTGAGCTGCCCAATTTACCGGATTGGCGCGGATTCCCTATAGTTGATTTTCTGAAAGAGATCAGCGACGATCCTGTGATAGTCGAAAACGATGCAAATCTTATGGCCGTTGCGGAAGCCCGTACGGGAGCTGGTATCGGATACTCAACTGTGTTCGGTATCACGTTCGGTACGGGAATAGGTGGAGGTTTTGTTGTAAACGATGAGTTGTACACCGGAACCGGAGGAGCGGGAGAAATCGGTCACACATCGGTTGTTCCCCACGGTCGCTCATGTCCCTGCGGCCGAACGGGATGTATGGAACGGTATGGATCGGCCACTGCAATTGAGCAGACGTATCAAACCAGATCGGGAGCGCTTCTGACTATTCAGGCAATCATAGAACTGTGGCGTGCTGAAGATCGCATTGCCGCAACGGTCATGGAGGAGAGTTTCATGTATTCCTGCATCGGCATTATCAATATGCTCCAGATTCTACGCCCGGAGTGTCTTATTCTGGGCGGCGGACTCATGGAGATTGATGGTGCGGTGTTCACTTCCATGGCACGGCGATTGGGTGAACATATGCCTGAAGAAGCACGGGGAACCGTAGCTATTCTCAAGGCGGCCCACGGGAATCGTGCGGGAATGATCGGAGCAGGTATTCAGGCGTTGGCCGTCACGGGACGGGATGCAGCAAAAGATGGTCGAGCGTCCACAAAACAAACGCCGAATACGGGTTGATTGCGATGAACTCTCATCCCCGTAACATCATTCAATTTGATCGCTATCAACGCCTCGCGGCTCTGTCGTCTATCGTCAAAGGAATACTTGGTTCAACCGGGGGACCGGTACTCGACGTGGGGGGGTATCCAGGGGAGCTCAGCGAGTTTCTTCCTGAAAAAAAGGTAGTTGTTGTAGATAAGCCCGCTCGGTGCCAGGGGATCTATGTCAATGCTTCCGGATTATCACTGCCTTTTAGGGATGGTTCGTTCCCCGTGGTAGTCTCTTGTGATGTTCTTGAGCATATACCTCCTCCTCTCAGACCGGATTTCATCGCGGAGTTATCCCGCGTCTCATCATCACACATCTGCCTTGGCGTTCCCAGAGGAGCCGACGATGTCCGGAAAGCGGAACGTATCGTTGATCTCTTCCATAAACTGCTGTTCGGTCAACCCCATCCGTGGCTTCAAGAGCATTTTCAACATGGTCTGCCCGATCCGGATTCAATAAGACGGATCCTTGATGAACTCAATCTTTACTATACGGTGTATCGGAATGCGGAACTCGGAGCGTGGGTGTTCGGAATGGTTGCGAACAGGTACCTCGAGTCTATTGACGACGCGCATACCCGTTTGATTCGATTCAATGATTGGATAAATGTCTGTTCCGAATACATTTCGCGGGATACTCGATGCTACAGAGATATTTATGTTGCCGATCCGGTGGGAACGGGTGGTATCGAAATCCCCGTGCGGGATTTGCCGGGTATTTCAATGGACGAAGTTGCCTCCTCCTTTCTCTGTGCGGCCGAATCATCGGATCTTCGTTTGGCGTTCCCTCCGTCCGTATCTGTCGTTATCGTAACATATAATCACGAAAACTGTATCAGCGAATGCCTGGAATCGCTCAAAGAAAGTCGCGGTGTTTCATTCGATGTATTGGTTATTGACAATGGTTCCAATGATCGCACAGCCGATATCGTGTTCGAATCAGGAGTTCCTTTTGTACGGGCGGGGAAAAATCTCGGTTTTGCCGGTGCGTTGAATCTCGGATGCCGTATGTCTACGGGAGATATAATCATCACGGTGAATCCGGATCTGTGTGTTGAACCCGATACTGTATACGAGCTGGCACGAGCCTGTACGGAGCAACGGGAGGCGGGAGTAGTAGGTGGTAAACTCCGATCCTGGGATTCCGATGTTCTTCAACATGCGGGTGGCATCATACATACCAATTTCTGTACGGCTCACAGAGGACGGGGCGCTGATCCGAATGAATACGATAGTGCCGATGAAGTTGACTACGTCACCGGTGCACTTTTTGCCGTAAAACGATACTGTCTTGAATCGGTCGGGGGGCTGGACGACGGCTTCTGGCCGGCATATTATGAAGAGACGGATCTGTGTGTAAGAATACGGAAAACAGGGAAGCGTATCGTATACTGGCCATGGGCAACTGGTCGTCACATGGAAAACAGTTCGTTGGGCGTCGCAACGGAGTCGTTTTACTGGACGTATCACGGGTCTCGTCTAAGATTCATTGCGAAACATATCAGATTACGTGACATTCCGGCATTTATACGTGCAGAGCGGAAATTCAGGAACGGACGCGATAATCAAGACGTTGAAATCAGTGCATTGTCCCGCTCATGGCGCGGATGGTGGTGGAAAATGCCCATGATACGTATCAAAACACGATTATTCGGATGAGGTGAATGTGGCTCGAATTGCTATATTGGGTATGGCGCCGCTCCCGTGGGAACCGACGCTCCGCCATTTCGGACTCGGAAAACGAACATGGCAGTTTACGCTGCCGCTGACACAAACGGGTCATGAAGTCGTTCTCATCGCAAAACGGATGCTCGATGCCTATAAAGATGTTGACGATATAGGCGATGATTCTCCCAGAGACCACCTCACCATACATCGCCTTGAACCCTCGGAATTTCATGACGTCGATCATATTCGACGTCTCATCAGAGAATCGGAGCCGGATTGTGTAATCGGTGTGAATATGGAAGCCGCAAGTATGGCCTGTACATCGAATCCCAGCGTACCCATTTGGGCGGATCTGAACGGATACAGTATGGGAGAAGCACAAGCGCGTCACCACAATATCGGCGATCAAGACGATCCTTCAATCATGTGGAGACAACTCCTGCCGATACTGCTTCGTGCGGATGTATTCAGTGCGGTCAGCGCGCCGCAACGATTCTCACTCATCGGTGAGTTGGGTGCTATCGGCCGGTTGAATGCAGATACATTCGGATATGAATTCGTCCACCATATTCCCAACGCGGTGGAAGCACCGGAAGAAAGCAGTGAAGAAGAACGATTTCTATCCCGATACGACGATGATCCTGATAGTTTCTGGGTATACTGGAGTGGCGGGTTTAATACGTGGGCGGATGTACCGACGCTGACTCACGGTTTGAATGCGGCTATGAAAGTACTCCCGAACCTTCGTTTTATATCCACGGGAGGTGCCCTCGGGGTACATGATCCCGCGACGTATGACCGGTTTCAGAGGCTCGTATCGGAAAGCAACTTCAGGGATCGATATCATCTTCTGGGGTGGCTACCGAGAGAAGATGCCGCAAAGGTTGCACGAGAAGCTCATATGGGGATCAATATGGATCTGCCGTGTTACGAAACACAAATCGGTGCGCGAAACCGCATAAACGATATGCTGCGTTACGGTTTGCCGGTGATAACGACGTTTGGTACCGAAATCAGTAAGTTCGTCGATCGCCATGGATTGGGGTTGGTCATTGATTGCGGCGATGATCAGGCATTGGCGAATGCACTTATATGGGCAAACGAAAATCGGAACAGACTCACCGAAATGGGGATCAGGGGAAAAGAAGAGGTGCTTACACGTTTTTCCTATGGACGAACTACACGGGATGTTTCCAGATGGGTCGTCACACCTACGTTTGCGCCTGATAATCTCATGAAACGGGCTGGAGATCGAGCGTATGGTTCCGAACTGGAACGATGGTCGCATCTCATTCGTGAAATAGAGACACTGGAAGCAGATCGGGCGGAACTCCATCGACTTCATGACACCAGGTGGTTTCGGATATACGATTGGCTGCGGAGAATTCTGCCCTCATGAAACAACATGCCAAACGGATCCTTATTTTCTGCCAGGATATCCCGCCAACATGGGGTCATCCCACCGCCGGAGGCGGCGTACGGTGCTGGGGATTGGCAAGCGGTTTGGAAAATCAGGGACATGATGTAGTTATTTCAGTTCCCAGGACCAACGTTCGTGTCCCCGGCGCTCCCAGGGAAGCTGTGGAGATCAGTCACAACCCCGGTGAACTTCTTCCGGTGGTTCGCGATGTTGATCCTGATATCGTATTGTCTATCCAGTGGTCTCTGGCGAGCAACCTGGAGGAGCTCGACGTTCCGCTGATTATCGATCTCTACGGTCCTCTGCTCATTGAGAATCTGTACTATTCTTCGGTCCACTGGGAGAGCCTTGTTGCCAGAAAGATGAGGGCTCTTTATCTCGGTGACTATTTTCTCTGCGGGAGTCAGCGTCAACTTGCATACTTTCTACCGTGGCTGCTACAGGCGGGATTGACGCTCGATGATGCACCCATAGCCGTTTCTCCTCTAACCATGCCGCCCCGAAAACATGTATCAAATCAACCGGGAGATGAACCGCATTTTGTCGCCGCGGGAATATTCTGGCCATGGCAGAATCCAAGCTCGGCTCTCCTCTCATTACTGAAAACTCTGGATGATCTCGGGAGAGGTGTTTTGACTATTGTCGGTGGTCCTCATCCGCAGTGGAAACAAGGCGTTTTCCCGGGGAAAGCGCCGGAGTGGCCGGTGGAACTCCTGGAACATCCAAGGGTCAGACACCGGGAACTCATGGCCTGGGATGATCTGGCGGAACTTCTCGGTACCGCTCATTATGGCGTGGATTTATCACTTCCGAACATCGAACGTTTCCTCGCCGCTCCGACTCGGGTATATCACTATCTCTGGAGCGGATTGCCCGTTCTTTTAAGTGAGTACCTGGAACTTGCTCCCGTGGTCACGTCTGCAGGCGCCGGGTGGGCGGTTGATCCGACGGATCATCAAAGCGTTGTTGATGCCGTACTCAGTGCGGTTGATTCTTTATCATCATGGGATCAAATGAGCCGACAGGCGATGCCTCTTGTTTCAGATTGGAACAGTGAACCCAGGCAATTGTTCGAGTTCTGCGCTGCTCCTTCAAAGCGGACGAGGAATCCGTCTCTCGAGCAACGTATGGTGACTGAACTGGTGAATGTGTATCGAGGCCTGGGAAATGCAGAAGCCGAACTGGAACATCTCCAGAAGGATGTACGGGACAGGGATGCGTGGCTTCAGAAGGCAAATGAACGGCTGAGATCCGCAGAGGAGAAGTTAAATAGTTCACAAGAAGAACTGTTGGCCCTCAATGAACATCTTACGGCGGCTGAAGAACGGTTGGAAAAAGTCAGACGGTCATTTCCCTATCGAATCTATCGTTCATTTCAAATTCTCCTTCATGGTCCCGAGGAGGTTCGCCCTATGCGCCGGACGGTGAAAAAGCACCGAAAGGTAGCGCAGTGGGGTTCTCTCTTGCGGTTAACGATAGTGGGTGTGACTCATCTTGCCGTACAGGGATTTCGTAAATGGAAAAACGCATTCACCGTGAGAACGGGGATCCAATCATGAATATACTGATGGTCCATCCTCATGATCTTCATTCACCTCAGGAGCCGTGGACCGTTAGAATTCGTTTTCTTGCCAGGGAATTGGCCGAATCGGGACATAATATAACACTTGCCCATCATCGGTTGGAAGGCAAGAGGGTCATTGATGAGTCGGGTCTTGAAAACATAGAAGTAATCGAACTCGGAAGGAATCTTTCCGCTCTCGAAAAAAACACTCGACTTCTCAAAAAATATGCGCGGCGGGCGGACATAATTCATATACAGAAATGTATGCCCCACGCCGTAATTCCGACGCTGTGGGCCGCATACATGACGGGACGACCCATTCATTATGATTGGGATGACTGGGAATACAAAATTCAGGAGATCGAAACAAACGGGCATGCTCCCGCCTGGCTCGAGTTAATGGAACGTAGCCTACCGCGACTCGTGGATACCGTCTCGGTTGCCAGCGAATTATTACGACGTCTCGCAGGACGGGCGGGCATTCCCGATGAACGGATTTTTTCCACTCCCGTAGGTGCGGACTTGACTCTGTTCGGACAGACCGCATCAGGTGCGGAAATCAAACGCCAGTTTGATATACATGGTCCGATTGTCATGTATCTTGGGCAACTGCATGCAACTCAGTACGTTGAGCAGTTTCTTGAAGCGGGTGTTCTACTCCTTGAAAAACAACCAAGCGTTACTCTCATGGTCGTGGGATCAGGCTGGCGGCTTCCGGAGCTCCAACTTGCCGCGAAGTCCATGGGTATACATGATCGAGTTATTTTCACCGGAACGGTTCCATATAGAAGAATTCCGGAATTTCTTGCCGCGGCCGACATCGCTGTTGCATGCTTTGAAGATAATGAAGCCACACGCGCAAAAAGCCCGCTCAAAGTAGTGGAGTATCTTGCCGGGGGTAAAGCCATCGTCGCCAGCTCAGTCGGTGAAGTCGAGCGGATGGTCTCCGGATGTGGCGTTCTTGTTCCGCCGGGTGATATTCATGCGTTAAGTGATGCGATCAATGAGTTGCTCCTTGATCCCGATCGTCGGCGGGCATTCGGCAAGAAAGCTCGAGAAAGGGCGTTTGAACGGCATAGCTGGGAGTCAGTGGCGAGGAATCTTGAACGTGCGTACGCTGTAGCGTTATCCGAATGAACAGATTTGACAGAGTCGTCCAATTCGTTGGATTGAGCGGCTACTCGTATCCCCATACGAGGGTACGGTGCTATAATTTCGCCTCCGAGCTGAGACGTCACGGATTCAAAACTCGAGTCATGTCGTTTCATGATCGGATCGCCCCGAATACTCCGGAAGCGGAGATGTATGGTTTGTCTGATCGAAAGCGGATCTCATTGATTCTTCGAGCACTGATTCGTCTTCTCCGCTATCCACGTTCCGTGTTGTATATACAGAAACTGCATTATCATTCCCTGTCAGCTCTCTGGGCCGCCCGTTTGACGGGTCAGCCGTATATCCTCGACTATGATGATTTTGAAATCGGGGCTGATCCATATGGCGTTCCGCTCTTCTGCGGTTTTAAAAACAATCGCTTTCAGGATGTTTTATTCGGTTCGGCAGAACCGGAAAAAATTCTTGCATCCGTTGCGGGTAAAGCGGCGTTTTGTGTCGCGGCAAGCGGTTTTCTACGCGAACACCTTCTCACCTACACGCGGCGTGTGGTGTATATCCCCACCGGCGTTGATACGGATCGATTCGTATCGAAGAAAACCTACGAATCCGGTCCACCGGTCACCGTTTTATGGAACGGTGTCGTATGGGGCGAGATTATCCGGGATAATGTTCTTTTCCTCATTGATGCTATCAGTTCTCTGGTTTCCTCCGGGTTTGATGTCGTTTTGAAAATCGTAGGACGAGGACCATTTATGTCAGAAGTACAATCGTATGCCCGGAGGTCCGGATTCAATGATCGGTTTCAATTCATAGACTGGATTGAGCCTGACGAAATGTGTAGCGTTGTTAGGGAAGCAGACATAGGCGTACTGCCCCTGGTCAATGACGATCCATGGACGCGCGGAAAAAGCCCTACAAAACTTTTTGAATACATGGCATCGGGACTACCGGTGGTAGTATCGAATCGTGGAGAGGCGGTCTCGGTTGTACGGAATGAACAGAATGGATTGATTGCCGACGGTAGGGATCAGTTTATCGAGTCTCTCAAACGA
>Ga0180434_10003943_pt1 | contig 18430 bp, 14 predicted proteins | sample SS_ome_7_FD_132453 | JGI IMG/M metagenome (GOLD analysis project Ga0180434, IMG submission 132453) | Hypersaline lake sediment archaeal communities from the Salton Sea, California, USA - SS_1_D_2 metaG | ecosystem: Environmental > Aquatic > Non-marine Saline and Alkaline > Hypersaline >...
GAAGCATTGACTGAGCGCTCTCGGCCAGTGATTCAATTACCCGCTTATACCGATGTTCCCGCTTGACTATACGTGTCACGGTTCCTTGTGGCAATCGATGGGATATTATAAGGATCGCGCGATGGGTCTCTGCCGGTCCATATCCACAATACTTCCCTGCGTTCTCAGCCTGTTCGCGTGGCCACTGGTCAAGTCGCAACGTTAATCGTGTTTCAGATGCCATATGTTTTCTGCTCCTTTGTCATCGTTGTAATAATAAAAGCAATTTAAATAATATAGTCAAGTAAAATATGCATTATGCAAAATACGCATATTATAGAATAGCGCAAACAGTCTCTTGGAATCAAGGAATAACATGTCTGAAAAGGTGAAACAATGATTGGTGCACATTGGTACTGTGCGGCGACTCGTAGATAGGATATTTCAAAGAGAAGAGGGGCTATTGATTCCTTCGGAGGGCGGTCGATGAGATTACATTATATGAACACCCTGCATACCAATTATTCCAAACCGAGATGTTTCCGGATGTTAAGCAATTTCCACTGAATAACGGGATGGTTCCTGAGTTGATCGAGGAGCACAGGATCATCGACAACCATCTCTGGCTGGAATTCTCCGTGGTCGAGGAATTGGGTGATGCATGTCTTCTCCGCAGAGGAGTACTGTAGTAGTTTGGACAGAAACGGCTGGACGGTCGATTTCGCTTCTTCCAAGGGAAACGTATCTTCGCGGTTCAACATGGGGTCTAACTCAATTTCAATCTGACGCCTGGAGATGCCTTCTATTATATCAGGCGAGACTGCGCGCCAGTCCGAGCGCTGGGCCAGTCCTAAAAACAGAAGTATGGGTTTCAGGGGGGAATCCGGCATGAGGAATTCATTCTTTATTGCCCAATAGACATCATATAAGTCTCGTGTGGCCCCTCGATCCAGCAACGCCAGGATCTTCCCGGCATATAATTCATTGGTACTCACAAGTGGAAACGGCACGGCATACTCTTCATCAGGGGTGGCCGGTGTTTGATACTGAACGGCTCCGAGTGGGACCCGGTACAGATAATTATTGTCTAATTCCAGGGTAAATGTCTCACCAAACGCAGAGGGCGCACTGAGACGCCACTTCCCACCGGCATGTTCCTCCGGAATCCGTTTCACCGTGTACCCTTCCGCTTCCAGCAATCGATTGAGTGCCTGTTCAATCCGGGGACGTTCCTTTCGCATGGTCTCCACGGCTTCAGCGCCAATGTAATTCAGGTCAATATCCACGGATAGCCGGGGCAGGGACTGGAGATAGACATTAATGGCGGTGCCACCTTTTAGGGCAAACTGATCCTGCAGATACGGATGGCGTCGAATCTCCCGTAATATGTGGAGCAGGTGCATCTGTTTTTCGAGGCTATCGAGAGGAAAGCCGGTCGAATCTGCCAATTGGTTCAGATATGCTTCGGAGAATATCATGATGTTTCATCATCCTGCAGGAGGTTATCCGGCACGATCAGATTCCAGCGATTGATCATGGTTCCAGTCCGTTCCCCTCCGAAGTACGCCGGGGATTGTGGAGTGTGCGATTCCAATTTAGTCAGCATTGCTTCGTCAACGAACCACTCCTCCTGAAATTGCTCCAGGAGAAACCCTACCTTCGCATAGAGGATTTTCTTGTTCCGATGTTGCAGATACTTCGTCAGGATATCACTATCGAGATACGGGATCTTTTCGATACACCGGCGCATTTCCTCGTATCCACCCATGTACTCGGGGCGGTCAAGCCCGTCCACCAGGGACCGTTCCTTGCCAGTAACCGTGATTTTCTCTCCGGCCCGTTCGACCCGTGTGAGACCAAATCGTGTGTTCGCTGTCTCGTCTTGGAACGTCGGAAATGCCACGGGGCTATAATCCACATCTTGAAACGAAAACGGCCGCCGCCGAAACTCGGTCAGGACATAGATCCGTGAAGATACCGAGTGAGCATAGCCGAGGGCTTCAAACGCAGAGTGGTATCCCAGCACGGCATCCGGGGCGATCTTCGATCCAACCAGGTACTTATCAGGCCTGGTTTCCCCGCTGCCAGGGGATTTCCGATAATACAGTCCCGGCTTCACCTGCCCGATTCTGCCAGTGTCTAGGTAATACTTGATTTGGGTCCGAAGTGTGTGTTCGGTGCGGTCACTGCCCAGCGCCGCCCGAAACTCGTTCCCGGTGAACACCGGATGATTGTCTATAAATTGTTGTATTTCTGATGCCACTTGCACCTCATGTCATTTGTAAGTAGATATGATACCCAAGAATGTCATCAAAGCAAAGTGTATTCCTTTATATAATCCAATTCAACTTTGGAATTATGTCAAATTTAGGTATAAATTATACCTATAAACGTCATTAAAGAAAAGTAAATCAAACAAAACTCCACTTAATCCATGGTATAAATGCGCGGCAATACTATTGTCGTAAATAGTATTTACATAAATAGACTTTACATAAATAGTATTGGCATAAATAGTATGTAGGCCAATAGATATTCATTTAGTTGACTTGCTTTGAAATTGTAAGATTATAGAAATCAGATTATGAGCACGACAAGAAAGACATTACTGGTGAAGGCTACGATAACCAGCGGCAGTTTTATTCAGGCAAATTCACTGGTTATGCTGTTTCACTATTCGGTGAAAGTGGTTATATAATGAAACACTCTTTTAAACATTGATAGCAGGGAACGATAGCAGAAGAGGAGGTGGAGGGATTCCCTCACCAGAGGTCCCTCCCGGGAGAACCCCCCAGGGCGTGAGCCCGGCGGTTTTCAAGTCTCGCTTCGGGGCGTTCCGTGATACCGACCTGCCGCGACAATAATAGCATGTAACGACCGTCTCACCTGCGTTCTGGAGTATCGGGTAGATTACCGCCTGAATGTCCAATATCGTCCAAAATCATAGCAGAATGGCAACAAAGTGGCAACGAGCGGCGCGTGTCCCTCCACCGTGCCTCCGGTAGTCTTGTGTTGCCACTGGCTGTAGCCCAGGTATTGCCACGCCACACACAAGAGGCCCCACCGATCACGCAGCGGGGCCTCCATGGAAATACGAATGGGTCTGCTGGTTAGTCCACCGGTTTGTGAGGCTGAATGGCATTGCCGAGTCCCGCTGTCGTGGAAACGATGTATTCCCACGATCCACCCCATGTTGGAATTCCATTGCCGGTGTACCGAGGATCAGTTTCATGCACGACCAGGGTGTTATACGTGCCGTTGTCATCATAGCCCTGGCAATTAATGTGGTTCTGGATCCAGCCGGCATCCATATATGGATCATTGTCAAACCGGCCACGGTAATTTATTACGTAATCGCAGACCGTCAGGGTCGCCTGGTCCAGTGCATCCACGGACGAGACCGTGCCGGCAGGATTCCCCGGGCGCCCATCGCCATAATCCATCAACCAGTCCCCGTTGGCGTCATAGGCGTACAGGGCGGTATAATGGCCAGAGACAACTACGCCTTCATCGGGAATGCCGTTACCGTCGGCATCAAACTTTGGCCCCTGATGGCCTGGGGCGATAGTGCCAGTGCGTTTCGCCATGATCTCCGGGCTCTGGTGTGACTCCGGGCCGGTGGTCTGCTGACAACCCAGAAAAAGCAGGCTGACACTCAACAATACTATAACGGAAAGGATACGTCGGTGCATAGATGTGACTCCTGTGTTATTGGTTCGCGGTTACTTATGACCAGATTCCCTCCCCGGAATCCGGAGACGACGCCCTCAACGACACGAAATGATGTGAGTCAGTTACAAAGAGAATTCAACGTGTACAACGCACATGTTTTAACTGATACTATAGTATACGGTACCGGGGATAGGTGATCAATGGTGTTTCAGGGGGACACCGGCCAAATCATGTGGAAGGCAGGTCAATCCGTGAGGCATTTGATTGTCGAAATCGATCGTTATCCCAGCCATGTCATGATGTGATAACCCGCAAAGGCGACGGAGGCGGTCAGCACGATCCCCCAGGCGATGTCAATGAAGACAATGCCCAGCGGCCAGTCAGCGAGGGTGGCCAGGTTCGTCAGATCGTATGTGGCGTAGGTGAAGAAGCCGAAGAGCCCGCCCATGAGCACCGCATGCCATGCCGAGTCCCGCTCCACCGCCGGCATGATCGCGAAGATGAAGATCCCCACGATGAACAGGAGGTAGAAGATGAGCGCGGCGGCCCAGTTCACGTCGCCGAGCAGGTGGCCCAGATAGCGCTGGTAGAGTCCTTTCGCCAGCACGCCGAGCCAGACCAGATCGATGGCGAGGAAGACCAGGACGGTCAGGAGATAGCCGATCACAACTCGTATCACAATTTTAACCATTCGGGACTCGTTATGGTCCCTGAATGTTGTTCCTACATGGGTTTGATTACATGGTTATGTTGTTTCAGATTTAGACATTGGTCACCATTGCGCATCTTACGTTGAAGCGCCAGCAAATCTTATAAAATTGGTGCTGTCTATTTGAGAACGGGGACTCCGTCTTTAAAATCATAGTATTTCTTTAATACTGACTCTAAGAAATCATCGAGATGGTTTCCAAGTTCCTGCAGAGACTGGGCATTAACAATTCTATCAAGAAAGCCATTAAGCCTCTCGGATTCATTATAGTTTTCTTCAGATGTTTCACTTAGAGTCTCCTCATTTACTGGATGGATTAATATTCGACATGCCCAACCTGCGCCAATTATTGCTTCAGGGAGATAGTCTTGATCTCTGAAATAGTCTGCTCTGGCAAGTCTAGCGGGGTCGCCATAGCGGCCAACAGACTCACCCTGGACATATGCTGCTGCATATCTTACGAACTCTTCATACCTATCTGGAGTCATGGTCAAGTCTCCTCCTTTGGTTTTTGTCTAAACTGACTTTCACAGGAAACGAAATAACATAAGCCAATACAAATTCGTTTTAACTATACTCCGCCCCATGCTCTGCGAGCCACTGTTTCCGCTCCCGGTAATCAGGCATGGCGCGTTCCATTCGTCTCCAGAATTCATCGTCGTGGTGTTGATTGTGCAAGTGTACTAACTCATGGACCACCACATACTCCAAAATACGGTAGGGTAACAGGACGCTCTTCCAGTGGATGTAGACTTGTCCTTCCGGCTTGCACGATCCCCAGCGGTATCCAAGGGAGCGTGCGGTGACTGAGTGTGGCTCCACTTCCAGCCGTTCATGGTAGCGATTGGCGATCTCCTGGATTTTCGGTGTTCCGTGTTCAATGTACCACTGTTTAAAATGATCATCGGCATTCTGTCGAGCATCCGACCGGAGATAGAACCGTCCCTGATAGAAGCGCAGGGGTGGTACTGCCGTTTTCTGTTGTTTGGAGTCGATCACCTTCAACCGGTAACTTCGTCCCAGGTAGTAGAATCCTTCGCCACTGACATACTCTCGTTCGCGCCGTGGCCGAAACAGCATATCCTTCTCAGCCAGTTTGGTGTAAATCCAGAACCGCTTCTCCCGTGCAAAGGCTTCCGCTTCTTGAAGTGGCGTGGAATCCGGTAATCGGAGAATCAACGAGCCATCCCGATCGACGGTGATGCCCAGCGACTCCCGACGGGCACTCCGCCGGACATCAAATTCTAACTCATCAACGGTGAGGGTCTGTTTCATTGTTTTAAATAGACGTGTCGGTGTCGCGCTAAATCGACCAACTTGTCTGCCGTTGCCTCCAGTTGATCCAGCGGCAGGATATCATACCGGTCTAAATATTGGACTATCCAGTTCCGGAGATCGTTTTGGGCGACCGGACTCCGCCAGAAATCCACCCGCTGTATTTCTTCTTTGATGTGTTCCACCAGATCACTGGTGATATCCGCCAGTTCCGTGATCTCTTCCTGAGATATCTCTTGTTCATCGTACACTTCGTCCTTGAGGCGATCGTAGAACGGGGCTTCGGACTGCGGATCCAGATTAGTTTCATCCCGCTGCCGGCCCTGCTTCACATCCTCCTGGAGTTCTCCGAACGCTTCAATCTGTCCATCCCAGTCCTCTTCGAACCGGCGAAGAATCTCTTCCAGGCGTTCACTCAATTGCTGGTACCGGATCGGATCTTCATTATATCGCTTGTTGATATGGTACCGGAGTGCATGTTCCATTTCCGAGGCTTTCGCCCGGGGCGACGTGTGCTGCGCCACGACCTGCTCAAAATCCTCCGCCAAAATCGACACCGGCGGAATCTTCGGATCGATTCCTTGGCTAATAAGATGATCGTCTATGAGCTGTGCCACCTTCTCTTCGACGTCTCGGACACTGAGCTGTTCGTCCCGGTAGAGATTGGCGGCGCGTTTCCGGATGGTACCCAACTGTTTCGCATCCTGGTGGTACGGAAGTGCCTCCGGTCGGGGCATCACGACATCCAGGCTCTCCACGAACCGGCGATACCGAACTTCGAATTCCGCCCGGATCTTCTCATCCTCCAGCAGCAGAACACAATCTTCCTCTTCTTCGTAAATATCTTCAATCCCGCGACTGTGAAACACTGCCAGTAACTTTCGATACCGGTCGTCCAACCGGGGTAATTCATCCTCAATATCGATCAGCGCACCCTTCACATCATCGGCACTATACACCTCCATGGCTTCCTGTAGTGATTGGGCAACGTTGTAGTAATCAACCACCAGTCCGTGGGATTTATCCTCATACCGGCGATTGACCCGGGCGATGGCCTGTAACAGATCGTGCGAATGCAACGCCCGATCCAGGTACATGGCCTGTTCCACCGGCGCATCGAATCCGGTGAGTAGCATACTATTGACACACAACATTGCCAGACCGTCTTGCTTGGCTTCATCTTCATGGACTAACGGATCTTTAAACCGGGCAATATGGTTATCGATCTGGGACCGGTTACTCCATTGGGCCCATGAATCCGGATCTTTCTTTTCATCGGCCGAAATCACAGCAGCAAACTCCAGTCGTTTGATCGTCTTCAGGTGCTTTTTGGCGTTCAATAGAAACTGCGTTTGGCCGTCCAAGGACTCGCGCTGTTCCGTTGTTAATTCGAGGAGTGCCGGATCGAGCGCTTCGATTTGTCCGATAATCCGATCCCGGGCCTCGGTGAGATACTTCTGGTAGCGAACGGCGGCTTTCCGGCTGGTACCAACCACCTGCGCCTTGTATCCGTTGGGCAGGACAGTGGCGATGTAATGCCGGAGCATATCATCGGACTTGGCCCGAATCAACTCCTCGGCCTCCAATACTTGCCGCTTCTGTGCGGTTCGTTGCTTGATGGCCTCGCGTTTCTCTTCGGAGTATTCGCCGAAGGCATCTTCAAACAGGGCATCCAAGGTTCGTCCATCACGCACGGCGCCGCGATCCATCCGGCCTTCGTACATGATCGGAACGGTCACTCCATCCTTGACCGCCTGTTCAATGGTATAGGTGTCGATGAATGGCCCGAAGATCTGGTGCGTCTTCTTCTTGTTGGCCATGAGGATCGGCGTCCCCGTGAATCCGACCTTGGCGGCGTTCGGCAGCGCCCGCATCAAATTGGCGTGGAGCACACTGTTGTGTGACCGGTGGGCTTCATCTACCAGGATAATTATATCCTCGGAGTCGTTGAGCTCCGGATAGAAGTCGTCCTCATCATCCGGGATGCCCCGGTCCGCCACCTTCCGGAGTGGGGGACGAGCAGCATATCCCTGATATGTGCCTTCATCGTCTTCCTGGTACTTCTGGATCAGGGCGAAGACCATATCGGGACCCTGCTGCCGGAGTGTGGTTTGCAAATCCTCCTTGGAATCCACCACGGTAATGGATTCACCGGAGAGTTCAGCGGTTTCTGACAGTTGATCTTCTAAATCGATACGGTCAGTGACGACCACAACTTTCATCCGCCGTAGGTCAGCCAGCGAGCGTAACTTCTTGACCAGGAAGACCATGGAGAGGCTTTTCCCCGATCCCTGGGTGTGCCAGATAATGCCACCTCGCTGATCGGTGGAACCGTCCTCTACCCGGCTGGGCTTTTCCCGGAGTCGTTGAATGGTTTCGTGGACGGCCCGGAACTGTTGATAACGTGCCAGAATCTTCACGGTCTGTCCGGATCGCTGGTCAAATACAATGAAGTGGTCTAACAGGTCAATCAGGTTCTGCTGATTCAGCATCCCGGCGATGAGTATCTCCTGACTACTCAGGTGCGCCTTGGCGAGCAACCGGGTGGTGTGTTCCAGCGGAATAGGCGTGGTATCTTTCCATTCAACGTAGTGTTCGTTCCGTCCGGTCAGGCTGCCGGACTTGGCAATATCAAAGCAGGTCGCAATCATGACCTGATTGTACCAGAAGAGCTTTTCGGCCCCTTCGTTTGCGTCGATGTAATCCCGCTGGTTGGAATACTTGTGAAGATCAGTAATCGCAGAATCAATAGGTTGGGTGATAGTGGGGTTCTTACATTCGACCACGCCGATGGGAATGCCGTTGACAAACAGTACGATATCCGGCAGGATATACCGTTCATCGCCTGGGGTATTGACCCGGAACTGGCTCATAGCCAGGAAGTCATTGTTGTCGGGATCGGCATAATCGATATAGTGGATGGTCTTATTCCGACCGCCCTGCATCTCCGGCAATCCCTCGACCACTGTGCCCTGGGTAAGGAGATAAGTGGCTTTTTGGTTCGCCTCGATGAGAGATCGGGCACCTAACCGCTCCAGTGCACTGATGGCTGTTTGAATCCGGGCGGTATCTAGCCAGGTGTCACCATTATCATCCAGATTGATCCGATGGATAGCCTCCCGGAGCCGGTCTTTCAATAGCACATCACGGAAGTTTTCCCGTTCGGTGAATTCCGGGATGTCCCGATCACCTTCGATGGCTTCCCATCCCATGAGTTCCAGTTGTTCCAGGAATGGCTGTTCGACCTTCAGATACTCCGGAGTATTCCGGTGCATAAGATTTACCTATTCAGTTAACGCGTCGTTCTCAACATCAAAATAGTTGGTATCTATATCGAATAACTGCGCCGGTTTCTTGAGGACACCGACTTCGTGCTCAATCAGGAGTTCAATGAGGCGGTCTCCATCGATCAACGTAATGGGGGCAGCTCCCTGGTATAACGCGGCCTCTTCGCAACCACTGCTGAATCGTCCCAGGGTGATAATCGTTCCGCGAATAGCATCATGATAAGGTAACGCACCTCGTAACTGATCAACTTTGGGACGATTAATTGCGCGTTTATGACGCTTCACCTGGACGACTTCCCGGATGGTCGTGATCCCGTATTGGACCGTCGCGACCACGTCAACGCCTTTATCACCGCGCTGCTTGGTCACCTCAACATCCTCATATCCCATGGATTCTAACAAGTCTTTGGCCAAATGCTCAAACTGGAAGGGATCCATGGTGGAGAGTTTTTCCCGTAATGCCGTGGTCTGTTCATTATTGTAGGACTGAATTGCCCGGAGTACATCCCGACGGGGATCGATCATGCCTTCCTGTTCAAATTCCGCTGCGTATTGCACGCCTTTGTCATTGATAATGTAGGTGTTTCCTTCTCTGTCGACATATCCCCGGTCGACGAGATTCACTAACCGCCGTCGGAGCGTATCCTTGATAGTGGAGGGAGTTCCATATTTGGAATATTCATGGAGAAACTGACGCCATTCAGGGACGAGATCCGAGCGGCTGGCCCGGGATTTCGTGGTCAGGATGGACAGCAGTTCTCCAATTCCCTCGGTATCATCAATGGAACGCATGAGATCCCGCTCACCGTTAAGAAATGCTTCCGTGTTTTCATTCGCGCGGTATTCACCGGCCACCTCATCCAGTAAATCGAATGTATTAATGAATAAGTATCCACCATAGATATGCCTCGGGTTAACTTCATGCGCGCTATCCTCCCAGATGCGATTAGCCAGCTCCCGGGAGGTACCAGTCAACCGTTCATCTATCCAGGTATCAGGGTCTGACCAGTCCACTGGATTTTGTGGAGTCCCGGTCTGATTCCGGATATCCTGAACCATGGCGGTGACATCTGATTTCTGAAATCCCTGAAAGACACGCAGCAGGTGTCGGATGGTAGAATAGGTCGGAAAGAGCGGAGTCCGGACTTTGGTTTCTTCGTTTTTCATACCGGGACTTCCTCCAGTTCATTTGTGCGCACTTTTCCGGTAAGGAGGTCTTGCATGAGCCCTTTTTTGAGTTTTATTAGTTTAGAGTGGTAATCAATTTCTGACTTTATTCTATCATCCATTGTATTCGTATGCTTGATAATTTGGTTTTGTTCTTCAATTTTTGGTAATAACAAAGGCAATTCATTGATTTTCTCTAAGGTAATTCGAGTTATAGCATTCCCAGAAACGATATCATTTATCATTTTCTGTGATAATGGAGAAAGTAAATATTGTAATAGAAATCCTGGTAGAAGCCGCTGTTTATTTGGTCGAATCATTGCAACACTCGACAGTAAACTAAATTCTTCATCTAATTTGTTAATTGCTGCATTTCCAGTATTTACTCCGTCCTTAGTTAACAATATATCCCCAGGTTTAACATCACATCTATTGTATATTTTCCTATGTTCTTTTTCAGAAATCCAACTCGTATTAGAAATATCCATATAACCATACTTTATGTTCTTGGAAGTGATGTATCTGTATGGGCCTGAATTCGATTGAGGTGAGAAGTGAGTACCATCTTGGATCTTAATGGTTGCATTTTTAAGTATTACTATTTGCCATTCTTTTGGTACAATTCCCAACTCTGTCTCAAGAAACTGCTCCGGGTGTTTCTCGGGATCGCGGAGGTTGCCGTCCTCGTCGATACCCCTGGTCAGCAGGTCATCTAACATCCCCTGTTTAATCTGTTGCAATTTCTCGATAGTCTGTTCCGTCTGGTGAATGGTTTCGTCGACGGTGTCCAGGATTTCGGCGATGCGGTGTTGTTCAGGTAACGGTGGGGTTGGTACATACAGGAGACTCGTTAAATCCTTTGGAACATGTGGTACACCTGTTCCAGTTCTTTGTGATTGAATATATTCAAATTGTGAATTCAAATAATGATATAGAAAGCGACTGTAAAGGTCATCGTTCGTAAGTCGCAGTCGCGCTACGGTGGAACTAATAATTCCTTCATGTCCAATACCACAAAGTCCTGAACGTTCTCCGTCCCACAACATTAAAATATCGTTCCTACCACATCGAACACCACCTGGTTCATTGACGTATCTTTTTGAAGTACCTTTATCAAGGGACTCAGCTCCAATGTAAGGTTTAGAAAATGGGTTTTCCGACTCAGAATTGGACACAATTTTACCCTTTTGAACTGAAACTGCAGATGAAAGAGGTACAGTATTCCAATCGGCAGCCAACTTCAGATTCCTACCCATAATAGGATAATTCCTTTAGATTAGAATGTAACTCATCATTTGCTTGCAACCGCTTTTCTTGAATAGTTGCTAGATCTACCGAATATCGTTCCCACCAACTCTCAAACAACCGAACAACTTGCCTCCGATGATCATCCACATACTCATGCAATTCTGACTCCAGCATATCGTACAGAACAGTGAGCACCAGTTTCCGTGATTCCTCATCGGATAGGGCTTCCACGGAAGCATCCATCCGCTCAAGGAGCTGCTTCCGTAGGGATTTGACCTGTTTCTTCGTTTCCCGCAGGTCTCGTTTAATCTCCAGGTACGGCTCGTACTCCTGTTCTACCAGTTTTAATTCGCTGTCGAGGCGATCGTATTGTTTCTGGAGTCTGGCATCGTCCGACTCCTTCAACTGCTGTCGCAGGTCTTTCCGGTCAGCCTTTAACTCTTTTTTCCGCTCCCGGATCGCCTTGGCATAGTCGGCGAACTCTTCGTCATCCAGGTCGATATCCAGGTCTTCGTTGGCTTCGTCACCGCGTTCGAAGGCTGATTTCTGTTCTTCCAGATCAGCCATCCGTTCCTCGGCTTCGGCAATCTCGTCAAGATAATCTACGAGGAGATACTGGATGAAATGCTGGTCAAACGGATTGGAACCGTTGTTATTATCATCCTCTTCCACCATGGCGTGGACAGTCATGGCCCAGCTTTCCACCACCCCGTGAAATCCCCGGTTGGCTAACGTGCGGAGATCGAACTCCACGTCTTCCCACCAGCTGGCAATGACACCGGCCACCTTGAACCGATCCAGAATTCCGATGGGGCGCAACGATTCCTCAAAGGAGCCGAGATAGTGGTTACGGACATCCATCACACTTGTGGTCTCCGGTAGTTCAATCAGCCGCTGCCGCCGATCACTCCACCAGGCTTCGAAGGCTTCCTGCATGGACTTTTCCTTTTGTCGAAGCGACTCGTCCACCTCGATAACATCTTTGATATCAGCGGCACTCTCAATGTCGTCCCGAAAGTCGTAATAGTCCTCAACCTTTTCGGTGAAAATAGATGTAATATCAAAGCCATGCGCGTCAATCACATCCCGTTGATCGTCCACTTCAGCCTTCGGGATACCTCCCACCAGGTGCGCCCGGACATCGTGCGGTTCCGGAGGTGGGGCATTATCGGCATACCGGCGGATATTCAGGTTATAGTCGTTTTTCGCGAGATCCTCGACGCTCACAATCTGTGAGTACCGTGGAATTTCAGCGTAGTTATCAAAGGTCGAGACGATCTTCTCGATGTGCTCCGCCCGGAGATAGTTTTGAGCGCGTCCCTCGTAATACTCCCGATCGGCATTGATGAAGAGTACCTTGTTCTTCCGCTCCTCTGGTTTCGAACCTTTCGCCCGAAGCACCAGGATCGAGGCCGGAATACCTGTGCCGTAAAAGAGATTCGGCGGAAGGCCAATGACCGCTTCAAGCAGATCGTCTTCCAGGATGCCCTGGCGGATATCCTGCTCCGTACTGCCACGGAAGAGCACTCCGTGGGGCATGACAGTCGCCAGCATCCCGTCCCGCTTGAGCACGGCAATCATGTGCTGGAGGAACATCATGTCGGCACGTTTATCCTTGGTCGAGGTAAACCCGTATTGGAACCGGTGCTTGTGATCCATGTGCTCTTTGCTGTATTTCTGGCTGAACGGCGGATTGGTAATGACCCGGTCGAAATGGATGAGCTCGCCGTCTTCCACATGCTGCGGATCTGTCAGAGTATCTTCATTCTTAATATCGGCGTCCCGGATTCCATGCAGTAGCATGTTCATCTTACAGATAGCCCAGACGCCACCGTTGTTATCCTGACCGTAGAGCCACAAATCATCAGGATTCCACCCATGTTCTTGAACATATCGATGGGATTGAATAAGCATTCCACCTGATCCTACACACGGATCATAAACTCGCATTCCTTCTTGTGGCTTGATTAATCGTACCATGAGCTGGACGACTTCTCTCGGTGTATAGAACTCGCCACCCTTCTTGCCGGCAGAGTCTGCAAACTGTTTAATAAGAAACTCATAAGCGGCGCCCATAAGATCGGGGAACTCGAAGTCCTCGTCCCGGAGCCGGTGTTTATTGAAGTGCTTAATCAGATCGCGGAGTTTGGTATCCGAAAGTCGCGTCTGTCCAATTTGTTTGGTAAAGTCTATGTGCTTGAGTACCCCATCCAGCGTATTAATATTATGCTCTTCAAGACTGCTGAGTGCTTTATTTAATCCATCGGCAACATTCTTATGTAGGTCATTATTGATATACTCCCACCTAGCGTTCTCCGGAACAAATAATGTCTTCTTATAAAACGAGGCTCGTTCCGCTCGTTTCTCTACTTCTTCCCGGGACCTGCCGGCTTCGGTCTTCTGCCGGATAAGTTCTTCTTTCTTCTTATCAAACTGGTCCGATGCACGTTTCAGGAAGAGCATCCCAAAGATGTATTCCTTGAACTCCGAGGCGTCCATCTTACCACGAAGAATGTCAGCGGCGGAGAACAGATGCCGCTCTAACTGCTGCAATGTGAGTTTGGCCATCGACTCCCTACTTGTCGTCTGCTAATTCCGGAAAAGCGATTGAATTACGGTGATAAATATAGGGTAGTTTGGCTGGGTTATCCAATGCAAATTAACATGGTTTACTCGTCTAGCCGTATCGGCATCACCAGACTCACCGGACCATCCCCATTCCGGCGTGGGTCAGTGAACAGCGAGGCACTAATTCCCGAGCGGTAATGCATCCGCAGTTGGTCAGCGTCCACGGATTTCAGGAGACGTTCCAGATAAAGCAGATTGAATCCAATCGTGAGCGGATCGCCCGCGTGGGATTCCACCGGTACCTCCGTTGTAAACTCGGTGTTGGCTTCTGGATCGGTCACGTTTACGTCAATTTGATTCTTCTGGAGATCGAGGACCCCTTTCCGGGTATGCTTGTTTGCGAACGGCTTGGCACTCTGTACGGCGGTCAGCAGATCGTCCCGAAACACATCCAGGGTCGACCGGTTTTCGAGGTCCAGCAACGGTTTGAAATCCGGGAATCGCTCATCAATTAACTGCACGTGGATTTCAACGGCCTCTGGCAGCCGGACGTGGAGCGTTGATTGCGTCACACTTACGGGTACCGGGACATCCACAAACCGGGCGAGAATCTTGGCTGCCTTCGGGGGAATGATGCCAGTGTAATCCGCCGCCGGTGAATCCATTACATTAGAGTCCAGTCTCGGGTAATATTTGAGGACACAGCCGTCTGATGCACAGGCTTCCAGGAAGCCATTCTGTCGAAACCACACACCATTCAGCGCCGGTTTCAAATCATCGGTCGAGGCAAACGTACAGAGTTCCTTGAGCGAGGCAAATACAGTCGGCTTCCACGTCCCAAGGGAGCGTGCCGTTCCGCCATCCAGCAGGGGGTATTCCTCAGGATCGAGCGTTGGACAGGTCACTTTGTGGCCGTCGTACTGTATTGTCACAGAGGTTTCTTCACTATTGACATCAATATCCAGTGATGCCGGTTTCGTTTTTAATACTTGGTACAATACATCAACCGGAATTGTATAGGAGCGCTCATCCGGAACCGGCATCAGGACAGTAGTCTCCAGGTCTGTCATCCGGAGGAAGCCTCCGTCGATACAGCAATGTTGGAGGATGGGTAATTTACTGCGTTTGTTCTGAATCTTACGGGCGATGGGGAGGAATGTGTGCAATGTAGGAAGCATGGGTGATTCTCCTGTGTTGAGTGTGGATTCGGTATCTATTGGTGAAGCGTCATATGGATTCTCTGATCGATCATTGGACATATCTGCCAGAAGAGTGAGTATGGACACAGCGTCCGGATTTCCTGAGGAAGCGTCTGGGTTCTTTGATTGTAAACATGGATGATCACCGGCCGGATGTGGGGAAGACGATCTGGTCTGGATGCGTAGTGGACTCGCAAGCCGGGACGGCATGTCCGATGAAGTGTACCTCGGACTGTAGTGCCGGGGTGATTGTGTTTCCGACTATATGAATATGGCCGCAGGTAGGATCGCAGCGGGGAGCCGTCAGTGACTGTTTCAAAATGCCGGACACAGAAGCCACCTGGACCGACCTTCGGACGCCAAGGCCGGATGGAGCCAAGAACGGCTCATCATCACTTGAAAAGACAATCCCGTGAAACTCAGGGAGGACACGGGAGACAGTGGGGTGGGCCTTGCAGTGTTGTATGCGACGGACACACAGGTCGGAAATGGCAGAAAGGATCGGAACAGGTGGACGCAAAGTCCAAGGGGAAGGTGTCGGACTCTCTGTCCGGGAGTGTGTGCCTGTGGACTTCAAGGCCGCTACTGGCAGGTGTGGAGCAATTTGCCTTGGCATTCCTCACCAAAATTGCCTTGCATCAGTGCCTTGCTCGGCGTTTCTGTACGACCGTCGTTCCCTGGATAACCCAAGAATACCAGCGATACGAGCCCAGTCGGCTTTTCCGTCCGATGCTGGCGGATCGCGTTGTGACTGGTGGATACTCAGGGTGTCCCGCCCGGGGACAGTAGTGCCTTGGGGTGCGCCTACCATCCCTGCGGGGGGAGCCGGCCGTCGTTTCCCAGGATGGGTTACTCGGACCTGTGGGTGATCCAGCGGTCCAGTGCCTTGCGGGATATCCGCCAGTGAGTGCCCACCCGGAATGCCGGTAAACCGTCTTCCTGGATGAGTTTGTATACGGTTGGAAGCGACACGCCAAGGTAAGCGGAAACCTCGTGTGTCGTGAGTATAGCGGTGTCTTGCATCGGTAAACCTCCACGGTTGGTGGTTGGGTGGTCCTGGGGGTAAGCGGTTGCCCTGCACGCCAGGAGCGTCGGGCGTTTCGCTGTGTAGGTCACGTAAGGGCGAAGGGGCCGTTTCGGCCGCTGTCTCTTTTCTCTGTGTAGTTAGACACTCTGTATTAGTTTGTGCCTTCTCTGAGTCGACCAAAGTCTGCGGTATGACTGTTTCTACTTCATATTGCACAGAGCAGTCCTGTTGGGCGTCTGATTGGTCTGTGTGCCTCATTGCCTTTGCCTGAAACTCTGCATAGAGATCGAACCGCGACGGTACTCCCCGGGCGGTATTTCCCGGGACACAGAGACTCCGGATAAGCTGAACGTCACGGTACTTTCTGCGGAGATAGCTGCGATTGTCTGGTGAGATATCTTTTCCCTGAAGCTCGTCTTCCACGGCTGCCTCAATATTCCCGAATTCCCGGAGTCGGTCGACCCTCGTGCGGTATTTCTCCAGGTTCGATTTCCACGTGCGTTTACCAGTACTTTCGAAGTAGGCTGCTTCCAGGTCCTCACCGGTTACGGCCTTCGGGGGGACCCCCTCCAGGGATGACTTACCCAGCGTATTCTGCATTGCTTGACGGTAACATGATTCTAGCGAATTCGCCTGTTGGATAAGGTCGGCCACCGTCGCTATTCCCAGGGAGGATCGGACCTTCTCGGCCTTCTTGAAGCGGAATTCCAGTCGGAGCAGGTTCTCCGGGAGAGCAGGGGGTGTTACTCCATTATCACGCATCTGTTGGGTTTTATCGTAGGCAATAATGGATCGCGACTGATTGTCAAACCCCCAATACACGGTGGTTTGCTGGTCTTGCCTGGACGGTTGGAGATATGACGGGTGAATGGCTTTCAGGACGGGCGCATATGACCGGAAATCATGGTCCATCGGGATGTTGCGGAAGAGGTCGAGCCGACTGATCTCCGCCTCCATGATATCACACAGGATGCCGGCCTCAGCAAGAACACGTTGGATTCGACGCATGATTGGCTTGATGGAGGCGGGGTCAGCCGGATACAGATTGGACTGCCCATGGGCGAGTTTCGGCAGCGAAAACTGAACATAAAGCATTGGATAGGTATGTCCGTCAGTTGGTGTAAGGTCGACATGCACCAGGTTTTCGTAATTATAAAAGGCAGAAGACCCTGTTTGAATCGAACCGTCTCCGCGCTGCCATAAAGCAGCATCACGCCATTGTGCTCCCGCGTTCGGTGGCTTCACCGTGAGTTGATTTTCCGGTGCAATGCGATAATCTGGCGCCATGAGGCAGAGTTTCACGGTATCCACACCAACGGCTGTCAGTGCAGGGTCGGTGGCCTGGAACGGTGAACTTTGCAATCCCGGTACATTATTATACACGGGTGTTTGAGTGGACGAACTCTGCAATCCCAGGACATTATTATACGGGACCGCATCCCCGCCAAGAGAACTGGAGTTCAGATCTGACATGACAACCTTCGATTGGTTCATTGAGTCTTCCATCATCATAGGTATGTCACACGGGTTCGAGACAATTGAAGCAAATACGAAATACCTGGGCGTCATAGCGTCGGTGTATAGGTCCGGTCGAGCCGGTCGGGGGCTTTCGCACACTTGGAACCGGATATTTACAAGATTGGGAAAGAACCCTGTTTGAGAAGGGCAGGCTGTCCAATCTATATTCAGAGACGACCGTCCACTGCCAGAGACAGATGATTTTGGCCGCCCAGATATCCTGAACTCTGCAATACGCTGACATTATTATACAGCGCCAGTCGATCAGGAGATGCGGCATTGACGGCCTCCTCTGATCATGATGCTCTCGGTTCGTCGGTTTTGCGTCATTTTTATTCTCCTTACTATAGATTTGACAATAAGGCCGAGGAGAGAATTTGTGTTGAATCAGACGGTTGTAATTCGGCGAAACGGTCTTCGGACTGGAGGTCCGTTTTGACCGGTAAGGGGTGCTTCCTTCTTAAACAGACGGGTAAAGAAATCAAATATTGACTAATATTATAGTCATAATGAGGCGATTTGCTCTGTTCTAATCGTATTTCGGACGTATTCGAGCGGGCATACCGTACACTGTGTCCGAGCGTTAACCCCGCTTTGCTCTGCATCGGACGGCGATGACACACCTACAGTAAGAAAAGGAGATTGTATGAAAAGATATTGGTATCGATGTAAGCGAATGCTGTTACGGCCATTTGGAGTGGATATTGCGGAAGGGTCTCCTGCAGGAGAGGTATTTTCGTGGGCATCGACACGAGGACAGATCCTAATGATTCAACTCAAA
>Ga0180434_10003944_pt1 | contig 18423 bp, 10 predicted proteins | sample SS_ome_7_FD_132453 | JGI IMG/M metagenome (GOLD analysis project Ga0180434, IMG submission 132453) | Hypersaline lake sediment archaeal communities from the Salton Sea, California, USA - SS_1_D_2 metaG | ecosystem: Environmental > Aquatic > Non-marine Saline and Alkaline > Hypersaline >...
ACTCAGAGCGGCGAATTCAAATTCGAAAAAGTTATTTGGCCAGCGAAATGTAACTTCTTTTATGTTTTCAACAGCTTTGCCCACGTCTACGTCTTCACCACCTCGCGTCAAAGATGTCAGCACCACCGGCGGTACGTAGGGATTGTCCTCTATTTGATCCGGGTAAAATGCGTTGAAGCCATTGACTCCCCCAAAGAACATCTCCCCATCGCTACTTTGGTAATATGCGCCGCCGTTAAACTCGTTGCTCTGGAGTCCATCGCTCGCGTCGTAATTCTTGAACGTTTCCGTTCGCGGATCGAACTTTGACAATCCATTGTTCGTACTGAGCCAGAGGAACCCGCTCTCATCTTCCAATATCCCATAAATCACGTCATTCGGCAGCCCGTTTTTCTCTTTATATCTGTAGTGAGTAAATTGCCCCTTTTCCCGATCAAACCTGTTGAGTCCTCCTCCACCCGTCCCGATCCACAATACTCCCGATCGGTCCTCGTGAATCGCATAGACCAAATTGTCACTCAAGCTATTGGGAATATCAGGGGCGTTTTGGTAGGAGGTGAATTGCTCCGTCTCGCGATCAAATCGATTTAGCCCACCCCCTCGGGTGCCAATCCAGAGCACTTCAGCGCGATCTTCATAGATGGACCAAACCGTATTGTGACTCAAGCTATGAGGATCTCGAGGATCGTGCTGGTAGTGGATAAAACATTCTGTAGGGCTGTCATACCTATCGAGTCCGCCGCCATACGTTCCAACCCAAAGCGCGCCGGAGCGATCCTCGTAGATGGCAATGACCGTGTTGTCGCTCAAGCTACAGGCGTCGTCGGGATCGTGTGGATAATGGATGAATTGCTCATTTTCTTGATCAAATCTATCGAGTCCCTTACCCCCAGTCCCAATCCAGAGCGTCCCGTTTCGGTCTTGATGCAATGCGGAGACCATATTGTCACTCAGACTGTGGGGCTCGTTGGGATCGTTCCGATAAAAAGTAAATTGCCCTGTTTCTCGATCAAGCTTGTTAAGCCCACCACTCGCCGTTCCAATCCAGAGCATACCCGCCTCGTCTTTGAGAGCGGCCCAGACCATATCGTCGCTCAAACTATTAGGATCTCGAGGCACGGTCCGGTAGTGGGCAAATTTCTCCGTTTCTGGATCGAGTTTACTCAGCCCACCGCCGTACGTTCCAACCCAGAGCACCCCAGACCGATCCTTATACATCGATTCGATGACGTTGCTACCCAGGCTATACGGATCATCCGGGTTGCTCTGATAGTGGATGAATTGTTTCTTTTCTCGATCAAATCTATCAAGCCCACCGCCCCAGGTGCCGATCCAAAGCTCTCCCGATTGGTCTTCAGAAATTGATGTGACGATCGGATAACTCAGACTGTGGGGATCGGTGGGGTTGTGAGGATAATGAAAAAACTGCTCTGAGGAACGGTAGAACCCATCCAATCCACCGCCGTCGGTTCCAATCCAAAGCACCCCTGCCCGGTCTTGGTAAATCGCCACGACCGTGTTGTGACTCAGGCTATAGGGATCGTCCGGGTCGTGTACATAGTGGACGAACTGTTGTCTTTCCCGATCAAATCTATCCAGTCCACCGCCCCGAGTGCCAATCCAGAGCACTCCCGACCGATCTTGGTAAATCACCTCGACCACATCGCTGCCCAAACTGTCATCATCATAAAGACTGTACTGATAATGAGTGAACCGCTCGCTTTCCCGATCAAATCGGTTAAGCCCTCCACCCCATGTGCCAACCCAGAGCACTCCCGACCGATCTTCATAAATGGCCCGGATTTGACTGCCGCTCAGGCTCCCCAGATCATCTGGAATATTTCGATAATGGGTGAATTGTTCTGTATCCCGATCGAATTTATCGAGTCCATCCTCGGTGCCAATCCAGAGCATACCTAAATGATCTTCGTAAAGAGACAGGATCGTATTGTTGCACAGACTGTGGGGATCCTCCGGATTATGCCGATATACTGTAAAGTCGTATCCATCATATTTGTTCAATCCATCGTTCGTGCCGAACCACAAGAACCCTTTACTATCCTGAAAGATGGAACGGACCGAACTTTGAGAAAGCCCCTGTTCGACCGAGATGCGCTCAAATTTAACCGTGTCATCCTGGATGTATTGAGGGCGCGGGCCATTGTCGGTTTGGGGATGCGCGGTTGGCGTGGCTTCTTGGCTAACCATGCTTGGGGATTGGACAGGAATCGCCCGGTCGCCACAGGCCGCTGTCAACAGCACGACCATGGTCAACAATCCAGGTATAAACACATACTTGAGGTTTTGAACGACTTTACGTAGCACTCTTGCCTCTCTCAAGGACGAATGATCAGCAGTAGCTCTCGCTGCAGAGAAAGACTTTTTTCTCCCTTCCACAATCTTATCATACCTTGCGCATTCTCACAATGCTATCAACCAATGTACAGACCTACTGTGTAAATCGGGGAGAGATTATGCTGACCAACCTGTTAAATCAAAAACCCCCGCCAATTATGGCGGGGGTTCTTTTCAGTTCTGCGAGGGGGAGAGCGATGCACTTCACCTGCTACGATTGTATTGTAGTAGGCGTGATGGTGCGAGGTCGTCCGTTCGAAAAATAGAACGCGATCTGGCTCCACATGGCGACGGCCAGCACAGCCGCGAGCGCTCCCCCTACGAGCATCAGTCCCCACGTCACGTCGTCGATCCGGGCCAGATGTTGCATCATCAACTGTGCCTTCAGCCGCAGCATCTCCAGCCGTAGCGCCATCTGCCTGAATTGTAGCTGGGCCGTGCCAGTCGTGCTCAGACGAAGCCAGGCCAGCGCAGCCGCAAAAACCAGCCCCCCTCCCGCCAGGCTGATCGCCAGATCGCTCCAGCGGAGCCGGAAACGGGGCCAGGTTGGTGCTGCAACGGCGCTCGCCCCAGAGCGCGAACTCACCCGGGCCATGATGCGGTTCGTGAGCCGGGCCGGCTCGATCACGAGAGGCCACGTCTCTAACGCCTCCACCACCGTCTGCAAGCGAGCCAGTTCGGCCCGACAATCGCTACAATGGGCCAGATGCCGCTCCAGCAGCGCAACCTGTTCTGGCTCCAGCTCTCCATCTACATAGGCTTCCAATTCCAGTTGCACGTCAAAACAATGCATAGCTCATTCCCTCCTCAGGGTGCGGCGCGTTCTGTCGAGACTCGACGCCACTGTTATCCCTGGCGGTTTGCTTCTCCCACTGGCGCAACTCTTCCCTCAACAACCGACGACCTCGATGGATGTGGGTCTTGACTGTTCCCATCGGCACCTCCAGCACGTCGGCGATCTCGGAGTAAGAGAGGTTCTGAAGATAGCGCAACGTCAGCACCAGTCGATATTTCTCCGGCAGTCGATCCAGTTGGTGGTGCAAGAACGCCACCCGTTCTCGCGTCTCAAAAAGGTCTGGTAGAAAAGGGGCAGGGTGGCTCAACGCTTCTTCCAGTGGCTTGACCTGTTGCAGGTTCCTTCGCAGCTTGGGCAGCCGGTTCAGGCACAGATTATGGACGATGCGATAGAGCCAGGTGGTGAACTTGGCTTCGCCTCGAAAGCTAGCGAGTCCCCGCCAGGCGCGCACAAAAGCTTCTTGCGTGATGTCTTCCGCCTCATCATAGTCGCTCAGCACTCGATAGGCCACGTTGAAAGCGTACCGCTGATGCCTGAGCACCAATTGCTCAAAGGCGGCCTCGTTCCCTTGCTGCGCTTGCGCTACCAGTGTTGCGTCGCTCTTCATTCCCTTCCTCTACGGATTAGACCGCGTTAGATGGCCAAATGTTTCAAATGATACCACACAAATCCCATTTCTGCGGAAAGCTCGATGATGAGGAACACTTACTCCGATTTCTCGGCCACATGTTCCCGCACCAGTTCGACTACCGCAGCGCCGTATTTCTCCAGCCTGTGGGGACCAACACCCTTCAACTCGGCCAAAGCTCCCAGCGTGACGGGCCGGTGCGCGGCGATGGCCTGCAAATGACTGTTGTGAAAGACGACATAAGGCGGTACTTTTTGCGCGCGGGCCTGCTCCAGGCGCCACGCGCGTAACGTCTGGAACAGCGTCTCGTCCACACCGTCGTGGGGCGACCCACGTCGGCACCCGGCATCCAGCTCCATCTCGTCCTTTCGAGACGATTGGCGCGGCGACGACGGCTTTCTCACTAACTCGATCAGGCGATCCAACGCGGCTGGATTTTGCAACGCCTCCTTGCCCTGCGGTGTGAGGTCAAGCACGACGCCGCCCTGCTCAAGCTGGCGCGCCTGCAAGAACCCACCATGCTCCAGACGCTCCAACATGCGCTCGACGTGCGTCGTTGAACGAAAAGCCAGCGCCCCAAATTCGGCCTGGCTGCGTGCCTTTTCGTGCAGAGGTTGCTTTCCATAGCGGGCCTTGTCGTCGCCGCGCAGAATACGCGCCAGTGTGAGTTTGCCCCAACTCCACGGGGCGTTCGCCACGCAGCGCAGGATGGTCAACAGTTGCTCCCGTTCGTCCGGCAGGCCCGCGTCCGGCGGCGGCGGGATCTCGATGCAATTATCACAACTGTCACAGCGCTCGATGGTGCGACCGCCCAGGTAGGCGTTGAGATGGCCGTGGCGGCAGCGCCCGGTCTTGGCGTAGGCGGCGAGTTCGTCCACGCGCTGGGTCTGGATGGCCGCGTACCGTTCCAGCAGCGTGGCGACGCGCTCGGTGGCGTCCGGTGGGGGAGGCAGCAGTTCCAATAACAAATCGCGCCCGGATGGGCGATAACTCAGCCAACCGGCGTCGGCCCACTCGAGCAGCCGTCCCTCGATCTCCGCCATAGGCAGCTCGGCCCGCTGCGCCACCTCTGCCAGATCCAGGGTCAGCCATTGATCGGTTCGCAGGCGGGCGGCCTGGCAAAAGACCGCCAGTTCGGGCGGCGCGGCGGACGTGTCGCTGACCGTCAGGCAGACGAGAGCGGCGCGGGGTGTGTCGGGGCCGCGTCGCAAGAGCTTGGTCTCCTCCAGCAAGCTCAGCGCGACGCGCACGCGCGTGTCGTCGGCCTGTAGATCGCGCTCCAGATCGGCGGCTGCGACTCGCCCGGAGGAACTGTCTCCCAGCCGCCGCTGGACGGCAGCGTAGACGGCGCGCAGAAACTCGACCGGCAACAGGTCTCGGCGGGCGTGGCGGGTCAGCGTGGCCCGGTCCGCGGGGGCGTACATCAGCAGACAGCGAGCAGGGAGGCTGTCGCGCCCGGCCCGGCCCGCCTCCTGGTAGTACGCCTCCAGCGAGTTGGACGGAACAAAGTGAACGATAAAGCGGATGTCCGGCTTGTCAATGCCCAGGCCAAAGGCAATCGTCGCCACGACGATGCGGATGCGGCCATCCATAAACTCGTCCTGCACCTCGGCCCGGTCGGCGCGGGAGCGACCGGCGTGATAGTGACGGGCGTTGACGCCGCGAGCGCGCAGCAGCGCGGCCAATCTCTCGCAGCGGGCGCGAGTGCCGGCGTAGACGATGCCGCTGCCGGGTTCGACCTGGCAAAAGGCCAGCAGGCGGCGCAGTTTATCGTCGGCGTTGCGGGCGTAAAAGACCTCCAGTTGCAGGTTGGGACGGGTCACGTCTCCGGCGATGACGCGCAGATCGCCCAGGTGGTGAATGATGTCCCGCTGTACGCGGGGCGGGGCTGTCGCGGTCATTGCCAATAACGACGGATCGCCCAACGCCTGCCGCGCCCGCCCGATGGTGAGATAGTCGGGCCGAAAATCGTGGCCCCACACGCTGACACAATGCGCTTCGTCGATCACCAGCCGGGCGATGCCCGCGCGTCGCAGCGCGTGCAGGAATGGCGGCTGGCGCAGACGCTCCGGGGCGGCATAGATCAGTCGATAGGCCCCATCGGTGGCCCGATCCATCCGCTGGCGCAGCTCGTCGCCCGTCAGGCTGCTGTTGATGGCGGTCGCCCGGCCGCGCAATCCGGCAGGCAGCGAGTCCACCTGGTCTTTCATCAATGCGATGAGCGGCGAGATGACCAGCGTCGTGCCGCGTTCGGCGAGCAGCGCCGGGAGTTGGTAGCAGAGCGATTTGCCCCCACCAGTAGGGAGGATGGTCAGCACATCCTCGCCGCGCAGGACGCAGGCGATGGTCTCCAACTGGCCCGGCAGCAGGGTCTCGAAGCCAAAGAGCCGCCGGACGCCATCTGTGATGTGTATCTGCTCCTCTTCCGAGACAGGTACTTGTTCGAAGGTAGGCAGAAATTCGGCAGGTGGAGGTTCCCTCTCCTTCTCCCCCGTCACGGGGCGCGGTGCAGGTGCAGGACCGGGGCGAGCGGTTACAGAAAGGGCGGCTTGCAGCTCGGCCAGTTCGTCGGCGTAGCGGCGCTCCAGTTCGGCCTCCAGGTCGGCGACGCGGGTCTCTTCGCCGCTGGTCCGGAAGTATTCGCGCAGCCGCCGCAGGTACGTGATGGATAGGGAACTGTCGTCGGTGGCGGTGCGCAACAGGCGCACGGCGTAACCACTGGCGGTCACCAGGTCATCAGTCGCCTGGTAAAAGGCCGTCATCCCCAACAGATAGGCGCGGCTCTGGGGTCGCAGCTCGTTGAGGCGGCGATAGGCAGCCAGAGTAGACTCGGTATCCCCTTGCGCCAGCGCGATCTCACCCAACAGTCCCCAGGTCATCGCGCTATCGTTCCTTTCCTGGACGAGCACGCGAGCGATCTGGTGGGCGGCTTCCACATCGCCCCGAGCCAGGTGGACGCGAGCCAGAAGCGTCCGGGCGGTGAGGGAGGTTCTGCGCTGCAAACGTTCCTCCATCACGGGCAGGGCCTTGTCGGGCTGGCCCTGAGCCAGGAAAGCTCTCGCCCGCAGGTCGAGCAGCGAGACGAGGGTGGGATTGGCCGGGATGAGGGCGTCCAGGCAAGCGTGCAGTGGATCCATGTGCTCCCAGCGCAGGAGAAAGTTGAGCAGGCGACTGCGGTCGTTGCTTGGGAGTTCGCGAGTTTGCACGGGTGCCAGACCCAGTTCATCCAGCACAGATGACGGTTTGTTTACTGACTCATTGCTCATCGTTCATCTCCCCTATCTCATAATCCGGCACGACGTGCACACCGATGACGAGAGGCCAGTATTCCCCTTGCCAGTTGCGACTCAGCCCCACGGCCAGGTAGAGGACCTCGGCTCCCAGCCGTTCGAAGAGATTATCGTGATCCAGCGTCAGGTAGCCGCCTTTCTCGCCCATCCAAATCTGACCCAGGGCACGCCACTTGAGCTCGGTTACAGAGACGCCCCTCCGGCTCATCGTCTGGGGATGGTTCACGTCCCCAGCCAGCGCAAAGCCCATCCGTGCCTCATACTTGCCGGAGTACGTATCCAGGGAAAAGCGCGCCCAGACCTGCTCCGGCTGCACCAGGCAGAGCGAGCGGGTGTGATGGATGAGCACGTCTTGCGGGGCGCGGTCGAGATAGTTGGCAAAGAAATTAGCGCGCTTCTCGCCCTCCAGACGGCGCAGGAGCCGCGGCCGGTGGTGGACGAAATCGGTGAGCCAATCCTCGACGTGGGGCGGATCGGGACGCGGCTCGATCAGGTTCAGTTCGACCACGTCGCCGCATTGCACCAGGCGACCATCGGCGTCGGTCATGTCGCCGGGCAGGACCGTTCCAAAGTCGCGCACCGGGCGTACCCAGCGCAGGCCGGTGACGGGATCGGGTTCACGGGTAAAGCCAGCCGTGCAAATGCCGCTGAGCATTTTGGTCATTGCCAGGATGAGGACTTCTTGGGGCGGCATTGGTTTTCCCTCCAGATCGCTTGCGGCAGCGGATGGTAGCGGGCACATCGACACAATGCCCCGCCCTCATCCGCTTATCCGCTCATCCATCCGTTGCCTTTACAAATGAACAACGCTCACTCCCAACAAACGCTCAGCCCAATACTCGGCGACCAGATGGCGATGACAGTGTTCAGCGGTCGGTTCGGCGCAGAGGAGACACGGCGCGCGATACCGCTCCAGAATCTCGCGGCCTATTCCCTCGGCGGCTCGCTCCTCCAGGAGCGGGGGGAAGCGGACCTCGTAAGCGGACCAATCGCCGTCGTCGCGGTAGGCGTCGAGAATCTCGTCGGTGGGAGCCAGTTCGGGATGGTGCTCGTAGGCGATGCCGAATCCCTCGCGCAACAAAAAAGCCAGGTCGTCCCGCTTGGTGTAGCCAGCCAGGTGAGACGTATTGCGCAGGCGAACGTCGATCACCGCGTCCACGCCAGCCTCGCGCAGTTGGCCGATGAACGTCGCCAGCGACTTGCGCTGGTAGCCGATGGTGTATATGGTAGACATTGCACCTCCATCACTCGAACAGCGACAGTTGCCGGGCTACCCGCTCTCCCTCGACCACCTCGCCACCGGGCTGGATGTGGAGCACGCGGACGCCGCGCTCCAGCAGTGTTTGCGCGATGAGTAAATGGCGGTGACATTGGCGGTAGTCGCCCTCGCTGCACATCACAGCCACTCGTTCGGTGCAGGCCAGGTCGAGCAGTCGATCTATACCAGTCTGGTAAGCGGGCGTCCGCCCAAGACGCTGATAGTCAGGGTGTTCCTGTCCAGGGTCGTACAGGGCTGGATCATCAGGATGGCCGCCGAGCGCGTCGCCCATAAAGCGGTAGGCGACGCCAGCGTCGTCGAGATCGCGGGCCAGTATCTCGCGATTGAACTGCGGCGTCCAACGGCTGTAGGGCCGGCTTCGCACGTCCACGACGAGGGTGATGTCGTGGCGGTGCAGTAGATCGACGAATGCCAGTGTGGTGTGATCGCTGTGGCCGATGGTATGAATCGGTGGTTCTTTTGGCACCGCGCCCTCCCCTTCTGATGACATAACCCAAGCCCAGGGTTGTTCAATTCTCCCCCCTCACCCCAGCCCTCTCCCCCAGGGGAGAGGGAGACTGCTCCCCTCTCCCTACGAGGGAGAGGGGTTGGGGGTGAGGGTGGATGCCCAGCATAGAACTGAACAACTCTACCCGTAGGCCATCTATAGTGTACCACAGGTGACGATGAACGCCAATTTTTGCCCCGTGCCTTGACAAATTATCGGGCCTAGGATATACTCTAGCAACCATCTTGAAGGAAGAAAAGACCCACAGATACTCCTGCAACCCCCAATAACTTGGATAGTCTTACTGCTATTTTTGTCCGATCTTTTTCTGAACTAGGAACAACAGGAACCCAGACAGAGGGAGAAAAAAGATATGAAAAAGAGCCTCATAGTAACAACCCTGATCTCGTTACTTGTCAACATCGGCGGAATGGGACTGGCGCCAATGTCGGTCGCCGCCGCACCTGCGATGGAGCCCACCCTACCCTCGTCGGTGACGATAGGAACCAACAAAGAACCTATCAGCATCCGGCGCCCAGCATCGCCAGCTTTTCCGGTTGAAGCCAGCATTGTGGTCAACAAGGGTGTTGGCGAGGATGAGCCTCTAGTCGGAGGTCAAATCTCGTATAATATCAACGTCGAAAATCAGGGTAGCGTTTATGATGATGATAGGGGCTTTAATCTCACTATATCAGACACATTGCCTGCTGGGCTGGTCTTTGCCTCGTCCAGCCTGGCCCCCAGTGTGGTCACTGAAAATCCGGACGGCAGCACCACCTTGCAGTGGATCAACATCAAAAACCTGGAGGCTGCCGAGGATTTTCAATTGACGATCCGGGCGGATATTGAACCCACCATAGCGGTAGGCGTTCTCTTCACCAACACCGTTTACGCTGAGGTCAACACCGCTCCCGACAACAGCGGTACCTGGATCACGGATACGGCGTCCGCACCGGCCACAGCCCAGGCGATTGACATCGAGAAGACGGCTATACAATCTACAGGCGTCAGCCAGGCCACAGGGGCCGGCGAGTATGACGATCAGCCAGGGGAAGGACGAGGTCCAGGACCGGATTGGCCCTACGAGTACAGGATCACGGTACAAAATAATAACATCACCGGTACTACAAACGTCGTGGTCACCGACACGTTGCCTCCGGGCGCAGCGTATTTGGGTGATGCATTCCTGGACGGAAGTCCCGTCGTACCAACTTTGGATCTACTCGGCGACGGCTCTCTAAATCTAATCTTTGACATGGGAGATTTAACTACCGCCCACTACGCCACTCCCAAGGTAATCACCTTTGAGGTCGGAATACCCTATAGATTCCGCACAAGTAGTGACACTGCAGCGGAATCAGGCCCATATGCCGGGCCGATGAGCGGAGCGATCATACCCGATGACACCGCGATCACAGATACCTACGAGGCAACCGGCCTCTACAACGGTACAGATCCTACCGCTGATGGCACCGAATCGACCCCTCAGGATGACGCCCCCGTAGAAGTCAACGCGGCTTACTTGACGGTGGAAAAAGGAGTTATCCCCGGCACGGTGAGGCACGGTGACACCGTCACCTACACCATCAATTACTACGTATCTGAGTACTATACCTTCACGAACGTTACACTGACCGATGTGTTGACCGACGGACTGACATATCGTGGCAAAGTGAGCGGCCCTGGTCTCGCCCCAATATTCTCGACAGACACACCCATCACTGGCGCAACAACCATCACCTTCACCGTTCCGGCGGCAAACACTGAACCTGGCGACTGGGGGACCATTGTCTTTACCGCGACCGTTGACGCGGAATACGAACGCTTTAACCTCACACCCCTTCCCCCCATAGTTGCAGGGGACAGCCTGGGGAACCGCGTTACCGTCAGCGGTCATTACACCGACACTCGCGATACCGGCAGAAACGGTGAGAGCACGGACGCCGACAGTGCTTCCGTGAGCCTGATGTTCCCTTCTTTGAGGAAATTGGTCCGAGATCCCGACACCGGTATTTTCAGCACCGGCCCTGTCACGGCGACCATTGGCGATCAATTTGCTTTCAGCCTCACCTTCACCGTCCCCCATCACATCACTGTGAGGAACATCGTCGTAGATGACTTTTTACCCCGTGGAATGAGCTACGTTCTTGGGACCGCCTCATATTCCGTCGTTGACACCAGCGTCTTTACTGATTCGCCAAACATTTACACGACCGTTTCTCTGACCGATTGCATAGCCGATCCGACCCCCACCGACCCTAGCACTGACACGCTAAACGGATTGGAGGACCTGGAGTGGAATCTCTGTTCCATATCCGACACTGTAGACGTGGTCTGGCAAGCTCTCGTCACCGCTACCGTGAAAGATGTGCCCCAGGTGGCGGATGGCATCCTGGTGGCTAACTTTGGCAACGCATCCGGTCTCAACACCTTTGGAGAAAGTTACAGTCTCAGAGATAGCAACGAGGTAAACTATGTCGAACCGAGGTTAGTGATCACCAAAACCGCCGAGCCTTACTCCAACCTCAAGGCCGGGGATGAGGTCACGTACACGATCTTGGTGAAAAACCACGGCCACTCCCCGGCTTACAACGTCGGGCTGACCGATACCATTCCAACCTACATCTCAGTCACCATCCCAGCGCCGGGCAGCGGTACTCCGCACGCGTTGACGTGTGCGATTGCCTCGGGTGAGCCGGACCTGGGCCAGGGAGGCATCCTGACCTGGACCGAGATCATCTCCATCCCGGTCGGTGGCACGCAAACCTACACCTATACCGCCGTGATCTCCAAGGGCGTGGGCGCCAATGCGGAATTGACAAACATCGCCACCGTGGAGTACAACACGCAGCCCGACGATTCAGGCCGCCAAACGCCTGGTACGGACGACCCGGCTGACGACAACACCGATGATGCGACTGTCTACATCAGAAAGCTCGCCGTCAACAAGAGCATCACGCCGACCACGATGACCATCGGCGACATCTTCACCCAGACCATGGTCGTCACCGTGCCCGCCGGGACGCGGGTCTATACGCGCACCTCTCCCCCTTACGTCGTCGTCAGGGACACCCAGAGCACAAACGGCATCCAGTTCCTCACTCCCACCGTCACTCTCACTGACTCAGGCTCTGGCCCTGCGTTGCCAGCCAGCTTTGCCACTCCATCTACCACGCTGGTGAACACCGGTGGCGGGGCCTACGTCGACTTTAACCTGAACGAGATTGATAACAGCGAAAACGTCACCTACGTCTTTACGATCACCGTCCAGGCGCTGGTCACCGGTTGGAACGACTCGGGAAACTCCTGGGTCTTTAACGTCCCCCCCACACACCATACCACTCGAGACAGCTTTTATGTCTTGTTCAATGATGGTCTCCAGGACCGAACAAGCGACTCAGCCAGCGCAACCGCCAACATCGAACAGCCCCTCCTCGATCTGGAGAAAACTGTCACGCCAGCCACCGCCGATGCCGGGGATACTGTCACCTACACGCTGGTAGTGACCAACGTAGGTTCGAGCATAGCCTATGACGTGGTGATGACGGACGCCATCCCGGTCAATATCAAAGTGCTGGCGACGGGAGGCAGCGGTTCGCCTGTCAATTCAGAATTCACCGCCGACGCAGGAGCACAGATCGGTACGGGAGGGTTCATCATCTGGACAACGGTGCCCTCCATCGCTGTCGGCGCGACCCAGAAGTACACCTACACGGCGACGGTCAGTGGAACGGTCCCCATCGGCTCGGACCTGGTAAACACCGCCGACGTTGACTGGTCAACCCAGGAAGGGGATACGGATGATGAGCGCGTCTTTGACGATAGCTCCCAGGAAACGTACGCTGAGGATACCGATTCCGCCACCTTGAACATCGACCTGCCCTTGTTAGATAAGACGATCTTTGCTACATCACTGAACGCAACGGGGAGTGATCAACACACGTCTGGGGTGGAGGATCTCGCGATCGGCGAGATTGTCACATTCCACATCGTGATAACGCTCCCTGAGGGCACCACACCGGCCGTGCTCACCGATACTATGCCACATACCAACGGGGTGCTCGGCGTGCTATCTTCAAAAGTGATAGCCTTCGGCGGCAACATCTCCGCAACCGGCGCCAATCCGGGTGTTTCCGGGGCGCACACAGATCGCTACCGCGGCGATGGCATCAACGACACCGTCGAGTTCAACTTTGGCACTGTGACCAACGTTTTTGATAACCTGGTAAACCGCAACGACTGCATTACCGTCGAGGTCGTAGCGCGGGTGGAACACGTCCCGGAGAACGCAGACGGCGATCTTCTCACCAGCCCGGCCGCGCTGAATTACGACACAGGCACCCTCGCGGATGCTGTTGACGTTGAAATCGTAGAGCCGGACGTGGGGATCGATAAATCGGTCGCATCTTCCACCGGCAGCACGAGTGGACTGGACGGTACGGCGCTGCTCACCTACACCATTCGCCTGACCAACACCGGTACCAGCCCGGCCTACGACGTGGTCATCACCGACGCCATACCGTCGGGCATCAGCGTGACCGCCCTGTACGGCGGGGACTGGCGCAGCGCGCCGGTGCAGGGGCCTGGCATCCTCACCTGGACCGTCTCTGTGATGAGCAGGACGCTGCCGGGCGCCAATAACCCGTTGGTGTTGACCTACACCGCCCGCATCAGCGGGGCTGTCGCCAGCGGCAACCACATCTACGAGACAATCTACTTGAAGAACACGGTCAGCGCCATCTACTCCAGCTTGCCCGGCGATCTACCTCCCGATCAGGAGCGAGATTACGGCCCCGTCACCGATGAGGTTAGCGTCAGCACGGCCAAGGCCGATACTGATAAAGACGTATCGCCATTCAGCGACGACACAAACAACCTACGCATCGGCGATATTGTCACCTACACCATTGTGAACGAGGTGCCGCCTGGGCTGATCATACCCTGGCCGTACCAATATGATGCCCTGCCTGATACGAACGTCGGCGGCGTGCGCTATGTAACTGGCACCTTCGCTGTGACCACCAACCTACCCTTTGCAGGAAGTAGCCTGACCGATACCTTGACATCTCCCTTTGCCAGCGCAACAGATGCAGGCGATCGGGGGGTGGACGGTTTAAGCGCCACCGTCAATCCCAATGTAGGTCCCTTCGTCAGCCAGATCGACCGTCAGGCTATCGAATGGTGGTTGCAGACGTTGAACAACGCCAGGCACAATACCACTGGTCTAGTGACGATCACCTTCCAGGCTCAGATCGTAGGCGTCAACTTGGACGGGACTACTGAAGTCTGGAGCGATCAATCGGACTCGGAGCGTCTCTACAACTTCGAACAACTCAACTGGAACGCTGAGGATGTAGGCGTCTACACCACCACCACAACTGTCCACGATGACACATCCTCCTGTTACAGCTACGTGAGCCAGCCCAACCTGGCGATTGACAAGGACAGTAATCCAGCGCCTCGATCCTACATCGGCAAGGGCGACCTGATCACCTACACCCTGACCATCACCAACGACGGCCACGCGCCGGCCTACGACATCGTGGTCAGCGACACGCTGCCCCCACCCGATCTGACGACCTACATCACTTCCACCATCGGCAGCGCCACGCCCTCGACCATCGCCTTCGACTACGAGCCGCCGGTGGGATCCACGGACGTCATCACCTGGCGGGTGAACGAACTGTGGGGCAGCGACCTGGGCGGCGGCACGGCGGTCATCACCGTCGTCGTGCGGGTCACCGACACTATAGGCGCGGACGTCGAGGTACTCAACACCGTCGAGATTCCCTACTATGACAGCCAACCCGGCGATGGCCCCGGCCCCCACACGCCGGACGAACGAGTGTACACTGACGGTTCCGATAGCGTATGGCTCCGGACTGTAAGGCCATACGGAAAGAAATTCGATGTCATAACCACTACCATCGGCGATGAGGTCATCTTCAGAGTTGAAGGACCCTGGATCACGGCCACGATCTACAACGTCGTCGCCACCGATACAGTAGACAGTCGTCTACTGGTGAATGATTGTCTGGCCATCGGAGATGGCCTTACGCCCATTGAGTGCGGTAGAGTTGGACAGATGGTCACGGGCACCTGGGGTTCGATACCACCGTTCAGTGGTGAGAATTCAACACTGTTCATCACGACGACGTTACAGGACCAGATCTCGGCGACGGCTGGTACCCTCGTTACCAATACTGCCAACTACCGTTGGACCGATAATAGCGATCCGCATTCGCAGGAGTATCTCTTCTCCATCAACGTCGTGACCGTCACCGTGGCCGAGCCGGACATCACGGTGGACAAATCGGTGCAGATACCGCCACTGCACGATCCAGTAGTGGGGGCGAACGATATCGTGACCTATACCATCGTGCTGACCAATGAGGGCAAGAACCCGCCCTGGGCGGCCTATGACATCCGGATCACCGATACGCTACAAACTGGCCTGACTTTTGTCGAAACCAAGCAGTTCACCGTCAGCGACCCGACGACGGCGACCTTGGGCGGCGACTACCCGGCCTGGACCGTCTCGCAACTGAACGTGGGCGGCCGCGCCTACATCACGTTCACCGCCCAGGTGAGCTATGCCATCGGCGCCGGCCTGACGCTGACCAACAGCGTCAAGGAGGGGCGCTACGACACTCAGCCGGGCGACGCCCCGGTTGAGCGTTGCTACTCCATCACGCCCACAACAGTATCGGTCGAGACCGGCTACCCGGACCTGGATCTGGTCAAGACGACCGAGCCGATAACAGCGATCGCGGGCACGCAGCTCACCTACACCCTCACAGTGACCAACGTCGGCATCGTCTCTGCCACCGAGGCTTTCATCACCGACGTGATCCCGGTCAATACTACCTTTGTCACCGCCAGCCTACCCCATGCAGGGCCTCTGCCCGATACCGGCGCCGGCAGCGTCATCACCTGGCCGCTGGGCACTCTCGACATCGGTGTTCCGCGCGCGGTGACGATGGTCGTCCAGGTGCCCAGCTCGGTGTACAGCGGCACGATCATCACCGACACCGCCCGGGTCACCTGTGCCGAGGGTATCAGTGACACTGACACGATCACCACACTCGTGAATACACGGGCCGACCTGGCGGTGTTCAAGTCAGACGACCCCGATCCGGTGCCATCCGGTGGAATCTTGGCCTATACCCTGAACTACGTTAACTATGGGCCTTCGTACGCCCGGAACGTCTACATCACCGATACGCTGCCGCTCAGCGTGACCTACGGTGGGGTGGTGAGTGTGACGCCGCCGCTCTTTGGCCCGACGGAGACGATAGGGCCGCCCTTCCAGCTCACCTGGTACACGCCCACGCTGCCAGATGGTGCATCGGGCGCTATCGTCTTGACCGTCACGGTGCTCGTCACCACCACCGATCCGTTCACCAACACCGTAACCATCACCAGCACTACGCCTGACCCCATCACCGGCAACAACACCGCCGTTGAACTGACAGCAAAGCCCGCACCCATTGGCGGCGTCACGCTGTACGGCTCGTTTGATGCGATGCTTCTGCAAGTGGGTCTGGCAGCGCTGGTTAGCCTGTTCCTGACCGGTGGCGTGCTCGTGGTCAGGCGAAGGCGGGTACACTGACCTGTTCGCCGCTCTACACGATGGTGTGCAAGCAGCGCACAGCCTGAGGGCGCGCGGCGGTTCTCAAAAACTAGAAACCCGAGGGGTCTACAGACCCCTCGGGTTTTTGCTCGCTCATGCACGGTCACCTTTCAAGCTGGCTGGAGTTTGCGACTTGCCCATAAGCGTATATAATTGGTCTATTCATGTTTGACTCGCAAAGAGAGAGGGTGTATGTCAGAAGCAGCCTGGGTCAACACTGTAGATGAGCATGACGCCGAAGGCGACCTGGCGACGGCCTACGAAGAGTGCGCCAACTCGACCACCGGTCGCGCCGCGCACATCTACAAAGTTCACAGCCTGAACCCACGATCTATGCTCGACCATCGCGCGCTGTATCGCACGCTGATGTTTGGCCCCTCGCCGCTCAAACGGTATCAGCGCGAGATGATCGGCACGCTGGTTTCGGCGCTGAACCAATGTCATTACTGAGCAATCCATCACGGAGAGGCTCTCCGTCGGCTGATCAAGGACGAGGAACAGGTGGCGCAGATCAAGGAGGATTATACCCGCGCCTCTTTGAGCCTCGCCGACCGGACGATGCTCGACTACGTCGCCAAGCTGACGCTCACGCCCGCCGCCGTCGCAGAAGATGACATAGAGTCGCTGCGTAAAGCCGGCTTTGACGACCGCGCTATTCTGGACATCGCGCAGATCACAGCCTATTTTGCTTTTGTCACCCGTCTGGCCGACGGGCTGGGGGTGACGCCAGAGTAACTCTGCGACAGGCTTTCGAGCCTGTCCAACCGAGGAACAGATGGGGTGAATTTATCACAGCTCAAACAACAAGCCGCCGAGAGAGCGGTCGAGTTCGTGGAATCGGGCATGGTCGTGGGTCTGGGCCACGGCAGCACGACGAGCTTTGCTCTGCATCGCATCGCGCAACTGCTGCGCGAGGGCCGATTGCAGGACATCCTGGGTATACCGTGCTCGCGCCAGGTCGAAGCGGAGGCGCGCCAATTGGGCATCCCGCTGACCACCCTGGACGAACATCCCACCATTGATCTGACGATTGACGGGGCGGATGAAGTGGACGCCGACCTGCACTTGATTAAGGGGGGGGGCGGCGCGCTCCTGCGCGAAAAGATCGTCGCCCAGGCCAGCCGCCGCGAGATCATTGTGGTGGACGAAAGCAAGATGTCGCACACGCTGGGCATCCAATGGCCGGTACCGATAGAGGTGATCTCCTTCGGCCTGCGCGCGCAGATCGCTTACCTGACATCGCTGGAGGCAGAGGTAACTCTGCGCCGGAACGACGATGGGACGGAATTTCGGACCGACCAGGGCAACCTGATCCTGGATTGCAACTTTGGCCCGATCCCGGAGCCTGTTCAACTGGCGGTGCTCCTGGACAGGCGCGCCGGCGTCGTGGAACACGGTCTGTTTCTGGAACTGGCGACGGACGTGATCGTCGCCTGCGAACAAAAAACCCGCCACCTTAGACGGGATAGAAGGAGAACTTGATGATCGTGATCGAAGCATCCATCCTCGCGGCCGATTTTGCACACCTGGGCGAGCAGGCCCGCGAGGCCGAAGCGGCCGGAGTCGACGCCCTCCAGATTGACGTGATGGACGGACGGTTTGTGCCCAACATCACTTTTGGTCCGGGCGTGGTCCGGGCGCTGCGCCCGCTGGTGAACGTGCCGCTGGACGTACACCTGATGATCGTCGAACCGGAACGACATCTGGCCGCCTTTGCGGAAGCCGGGGCAGATCGCCTGATCGTGCATCAGGAGACTTGCCCGCATCTCCATCGGGTTTTGCAGTCTATCCGCGAGTTGGGGGTCGAGGCCGGCGCAAGCATCAACCCCGGTACCCCGTTGAACGTCCTGGACGAAGTGCTGGACTTGACCGATCTGATCCAGGTGATGACGGTCAACCCTGGTTGGGGTGGGCAGGCTTTCCTCCACAGTCAACTGGACAAGATCCGCCGCTTG
>Ga0180434_10003945_pt1 | contig 18418 bp, 13 predicted proteins | sample SS_ome_7_FD_132453 | JGI IMG/M metagenome (GOLD analysis project Ga0180434, IMG submission 132453) | Hypersaline lake sediment archaeal communities from the Salton Sea, California, USA - SS_1_D_2 metaG | ecosystem: Environmental > Aquatic > Non-marine Saline and Alkaline > Hypersaline >...
CAAATCCCCGGCGACGGTTCACCGGGAGCTCGAACCGGTCCGTCTGGAGGATATCACCGGAGACAGCGCCCGTCGAACCCGGATTGATTTCCCCGAATTCAACCGGGTACTGGGGGGCGGTATTGTCGACCAGTCGGTGATTCTCATCGGCGGCGAACCGGGAATCGGCAAATCCACCCTTCTTTTGCAGGCCGCGCGGGAATTGTCAAAACTGGGTGAAAAGATCCTCTATTTTTCCGGGGAAGAATCCCTCAACCAGATCAAACTCCGGTCGGAGCGACTGGGAGTGGAAGCGGAACATCTTTATCTGCTGTCCATGGGATCTTTGGAAAATATCAAGGAAGCCCTGCCCAGAATCAAACCGAAGTACCTGATCGTGGACTCGATCCAGACCCTGAACAGTTCGGCCGACACCAAACTTACCAGCTCCATCTCGGCCCTTCGATACCTGACCACCGAACTGATTGAACTGGCCAAGGTGCACCAGCTGACCGTTTTTATCATCGGCCATATCACCAAAGAAGGGCAGATCGCCGGCCCCAAATCCCTGGAGCATATGGTCGACGTGGTGCTTTACTTTGAGAGTGAAACCAAGTCAGATTTACGGATCCTGCGGGCCCAGAAGAACCGCTTCGGACCGGTCAACGAACTGGGGATTTTCCAGATGACCGCCGGCGGCCTGATCTCGGTGGACAACCCCCAGGTTTTCATCAACAAGAATAACCTGAACAATGCCGGCATCTGTATCTATCCCTCGATGAACGGCCTGCGCGCCCTTCTGGTGGAAATCCAGGCCCTGGTGACCGATACCCCCTTCACCGGCAATCCCCGGCGGATCACCGTGGGCTTTGATCACTACCGGCTGTCCATGCTGATTTCCGTGATTGAAAAAAAATGCAAACTTCCCTTTTACAAATCCGATGTCTTTCTCAATATCACCGGCGGCACCAGCCTCAAGGACACCGGGGGCGACCTGTCAATTATCAGCGCCCTGATCTCCAGCTACAGGAACCTCATCCTTCCGGCGGACCTGATCGTGATCGGAGAAGTGGGATTGACCGGCGAGGTGCGACCCGCGGGTTTTTTCGCCACCCGCACCCAGGAAGCCCGGCGTCAGGGATTCAAAAAGTTCATCATCCCCGCTTCCCAGACCGACAAGGTATCCGGGCGTCAGACCTCCCTTTACCCGGTCAAAAACATCTTCGAACTGCTGGATTGCCTGAAAGGACTGGCCAATAAAAAATGAATAAATTCAACTATAGAAAATTCGTCAATTACGCCTCTCTTTTTTCCTTCCTGATCCTCGCCTCCACGGGCCTGATCCTGTACGTGACCCCCCACGGCAGTTATTCGCGGTGGACCGACTGGTCCTTCCTCCTCATGAGCAAGGATCACCTGGAAGGCATTCATTCCGTTTTCAGCTTTGTTTTTCTCTTCTTTATCATCTGGCACCTGGTGTATCAAACCCGGGTGTTCATCCGCTACCTGAAAGATTCCCTCTCCCGGAAAAAATCCGCCCCTTTCAGGGAACTGTTCCTTTCCGTTTCTCTGATCCTGGTGATTTTCACCGGCAGTTACCTTTTCCTCCCCCCCTTCAGTTCGGTCATTCGATGGGGGGAATCGCTGAAGCGATCCTGGGAAAGGGGGGTTCCCTCTCCACCAATTTCGGATTTTGAATCCTATCCCCTGTCTTATATCGCCCAAGAGGTCTTTGCGGTTCCGGTCGAGCAGCTGGTGGATATCCTCCAAAACCATTCCCTTTCCTCCGTGGACCCCGACCGCACCATCCGGGAACTGTCGGTGAAAAACAATCTCTCCCCCAAGGATCTTTACCTGATTTTAAAAAAGGGACTGGCGTCACCTCAATCAGCGCCCAGATAGGTTCAAAACCGCTACAAAATTCCCCCAACAAATTGACATGTGGGTGGATATTTACTATACTGTAATCCCGTAAACACAGTAATATTAGTTGTATTTACATTTCTGCCCGGAACCTGGTAGACCTTTTGTACAGGACAAAAGGTTGAGGGGTGTTGGTATATAGAAATTTGAGGAGATCACAGTGAAAATAAATTTTAACATCGAAAAAGAAGATATCGAATTTTTAAAATCGATATTGAAGGAGGAAAAGAATCCCGTTGTACTGGATACCATTACCTCAAAACTGGCCTTCTTTAAAACCCGGGGAGAGCGGGAAAAAAAGATCAAGATCTATGATCCCGAGGCGGAATTCAAACCAGGTGATCTGATTTACAAAACCTACACCGGCAAACTCCCGGTCAGCACCAAAAAAAACATCGATTTCAACCGGGGGGTCATTTTAAAGATCACCAGTATCCGCGAACGGTTCGGACTGCATGAAATCGAACTCTCCTACGAAGGCACCAGCGAATTCCGCAACTACATCAATTACCTGACCCGGCAGAAGATCGGCCTCTTCCTTCCCCACAAACAGTCCACCCCCCCCAAGGAACCCCGGTACCTCTCCCCGGAAGACGACCCCCGCACCCGGCAAACCCCCATGATCCAAAAAGACCTCAATACCCTGAAACGAAAAATGATGTCCGCCCTCAGCCGGTCCAAGGAAATCCTCCTGAATTCCGGCACCGTACTGCTGAAGAACAACCTCAAGAAAATCGAAGCCTCGACCTTTCAAAAAATCAAGGATTTCCTCTCGGAAAACAAAAGATCGGAAAAGACCGAATTTTTCGTTGAAAATTTCCTCAACATCCCCCCTGATCATGCGGAATTTCCCGCCTACTGCTTTTCCCTCAACTATATCATGACCAACGATTACAAAATCGACTTCCAGCAGACCAGCTTTCACGGCTGGGGGAAGTGGCAGCTGATATCGGTCATCTATTACCTGAAGCAAAACTCCCTCTTCGGTATCAAAAATCCCCTGACCAAAAATATCCGAATCAGTCGACAGAAAAGAAACGAAGTGCTGGAGTTTGAAAAGGAGATCCTGCCCGAGAAGACCAAATATTTCCTGACCCAGCGGGAGATCAGTTCCGGGGCCTTGAGGATCCGTCCCAACACCTATAACCTGTCCAACCTGGTGGAAATCCATCTTTGGGACCGCAAGAGCGAAAAAGACTATCAGGTCTACTACTATCAGGATTCCAATCTTCTGCTGGGACTGCAGGAATTGTACCAGGACTACAATACCATCCAGGGCGCCATCCTCACCCTCAACCAGATCCAAGGCGACCGGTTCGAATTTTCCATCAAGGTCAGCAAAAAGGGAATTATCGCCAACGAAGTCAAATTCGACCCCCAGGAAAAGGTCTTCAAGCCCTCGGAAACCAAGACTTCCTCCTCCGTTTTCGTTTCCCGGGCCACCTACCTGGAGGCCTGGGTGATCAATGCCACCGCCCGGATCGCCGGAGAGATGGAGTTCATCAAATCATTCCAGGACCTGATCCACAAGGTATTCATCGAATTCGGACAACACGAAAACAATTACGAGATGAACATATTTACCCTGCACCACATCCTGGACCTGATCTACCCCACAAAACTGGAACACCTGATCTACGTGCTGTTGAATCACGAAGAGTTCCTTCATTCGGAGAAAAACCCCACCTCCTTCTTTCTCGATTCCAGTTCCCTGACCGATATCGAGCAGGAAGAAAAACAACGTCAGGTGGAAAAAAAGATCGAAGTCCGCAAACAGAAGGAACAGGAACAGATCCACAAACAGTCGGAGATCAAGGAGCTGGAAGAAACCCGACGCCAGAAAAGAGAGGAAAGGCGGCGCAAGCGGGAAGCCGAGATGTGGGAAAAAGTCCGCCGCAGCAACGAAAAGGACCAGCCCGCCACCGAAAAGGAGCCGGCTTTTGTCCAGGCCGAAGCCGGTTCCGGGGTCACGATCCCACCCCTTGATCTGGAAAAAGCCCCCGTTCCCCCGACCGCCAAAAAGAGCAAGAAGAAGAAAAAATATGTCCCGGATGAACCCAAGGAATCCCCCAAGAAGAAGGCGCCGCCCAAGAAGAGGGAACCGGTACTGGAGGATCTGGACATCAATGAAATCAAAAATGATATCAAACTGGAAAAACTCCGGGATAAGATAGAGGACCGCAAGGCCAAAAAGAAAAAAAAGGAAAAGGCAAAGAAAGTGGCCTACCATGACGAAGGCAGTTTCGGCAGTATTTTCGGCTCCAAACTGGAAAACGCCATCAAAAAGAAGGATGAGAAATGAAAGTCATGTACTCGGAGTGGATCCAGTCCCTGGACCGGGTGGCCATCGAAACCATCCAGATCCCCTCCATCGTTCTGATGGAAAACGCTTCGCAGGGGGCCGCCCGGTTTTTCTCAGAGACCTTTCCCCCGGACTCTTATCCGCAGGTGATCATCCTGGTCGGCAAAGGCAACAACGGTGGAGACGGGATCGCTGCAGGACGAATCCTCCACCAGATGGGCCACACGGTTACCTTCCTGTTATTGGGGGAACCGGAAAAATTGAAAACCGATCCCCGGATCAACTACCGGATCATTGAACACCTGGACCTGCCCCGGTTCACCCTGCAGAATGTCTCCAAACTGAAACAGGTGCTCAGGGCACACTCCCCCGACCGGACATTCATCGTGGACGCCATTTTCGGTACCGGGTTGAACCAGCCGGTGAAACCGGGCATTTACCAGGAGGTCATCCACACCGTCAACACAAGTTCTTTCCCGGTGGCCGCCATTGACATTCCTTCGGGACTGTCTGAGAAATTTATCCCCGACGGTAAAAATCATATCATCGCCGACTGCACCGCCACCTTTCAACACCTGAAGGTTTCCCACCTGGTTCCGGACGGCAACCTTTACTGCGGAAAGATCAGAATTGTCGATATCGGCATCCCCCGTTCTCTCCTGGACGATACCACCCACTATGTCAACCTCATCCAGCCGGAGGATTTCAACCTGCTGTTCGCTCCCCGCCGGATAGACGCCCACAAAGGGGATTTCGGCCACTGCCTGACCATTGCCGGCTCCCGGGAGAAACCGGGGGCGGGGATTTTAAGTTCCATATCGGCTCTCAAATCCGGCGCCGGGCTCTGCACCGCCGCCGTTCCCGAAGAAAACCGGAAGATCAACATCCAGTCCTTCCCCGAATTGATGGAATTGACCTACTCGTCGGTCCCGGGATTGCTGAAAAGGATCGATGCCTTTACCACCCTGATGGTGGGACCGGGACTGGGCATCAACCCGGACACCCGGCAGATCGTGGAAGAGATTCTCCAGAATGCCCGGGTGCCGGTAATCCTGGACGCCGACGGGCTGAATGTTCTGGCCGGCCATCTTTCCCGGCTGTCCTCCAGTCGAAATTATCCCCTGATCCTCACCCCCCATCCCGGGGAATTTTCCCGACTGGTCGAATGTCCGGTCCGGGAAATCATGGCCGACCGGATCCAAAATGCCCGGAATTTCGCCCGCACCTACCGTCTTTACCTGGTACTCAAGGGACACCACACCATCATCGCCTGTCCGGACGGATCGATTTATCTCAACCAGACCGGGAATCCCGGCCTGGCCACCGCCGGCAGCGGGGACGTGTTGAGCGGCATCATCGGCGGCCTCACGGCCCAGTTCATCCACCACCATCCCCTGAAAACCATCCTGCAGGGGGCGGTCTTTATCCACGGGTACGCCGCGGATCTGGCCATCCGGGATATTCCCCCGGCCAGCCTTACCGCCTCTGACCTGATCCATTACCTGCCCCGGGCCATCGGCCGAATTCATGAGTTTACAAGTCCTTTCTAAATCCCCCCGGCAGACAGAGGAACTGGGCCGAAAGCTCGGACGGGCCTGCCGGGGAGACGAACTGATCCTGCTGGAGGGAGAACTGGGAACCGGTAAAACCCTTCTTACCAAGGGCATCTTCTCCTATTTCACCGTTCCGGGAGAGCAGGTGGTCAGTCCCACCTTCTCCATCATGAACCGGTACCAGAAAGCGTCTCGCAAACTCTTTCACATCGATGTCTACCGCCTGGGATCCCGGCCGCCCATTCTTCGGCTGCCGGAAATCGATGATCACCTGGGGGAGGGAATCATCGTGGTGGAATGGGCCCAGTACCTGGCATCGGGTTATTTTACTCTCCCCCAGTCGGTTCGAATTACCCTGGAATATCAGGGAGAAGAACAGCGGGCGCTGACCATCCGCGCCGGCCGGCGGAATTTTTCCATTGAATAAGAAAAAAGCCATAAGGAACCCGATATGACCAAGATCAGTCCCCTGCTGGGAATCCTTGTCTTTCTATGCATTTCCTATCTGTGGTCGGAAGACCGGCGCAAAATCCGACTGAAAACCGCCGGGATCGGCCTGCTGCTGCAGATCGGTTTCGCCTTTGTCATGCTGAAAACCCCGGTGGGGCTCTGGATATTTCAAGGGGCCAACAACGCCTTTTTAAAACTCAAGGAGTACAGCGACCAGGGAGCCCGCACCCTGTTCGGGTCACTGACCACCTCGGATTCCCTGGGGACAAGCCTGGCCTTTTCTTCTCTCCCCCTGATCATCTTCGTCTCCGCCCTGATGGGAGTGCTGGTGTATTTCGGGGTGATTCAGTTTCTGATCCGTCAGTTTGCCCGCCTGTTTTACCGTACCCTCCGGATCACCGGGGTGGAAGCCTTCACCTCTTCCCTTTTGATGTTCATGGGAATCGAGACCTTCACCGGGGTCAAGAAATACCTTGACCGCATGAACCGCTCTCAACTGTTTACGGTCATGACCGTGTATATGGCCACCATTGCCGGCAGCGTGATGGCGGTGTACACCGGATTTGGAGCGCAGGCCGGACATCTTTTCACCGCTTCCCTGATGAGCATCCCGGCGGCCTTCGTGATTGCAAAGCTGATGATACCGGATGATGCCATAAAAAGAGAAGAAACAATCGATCACCTGACAATTCAGAGGAAGGAAAAGAACCTTTTGCAGGCCATGGCCAACGGCACTTCCGACGGCCTGCAGCTGGCCCTGCAGGTGGGGGCCATGATCATCGCCTTTGTGGCCGTTATTTTCCTCTTTGAAGATATCATCGGACTGAGCGGACTGCGCCTGCAACCGCTCCTGGGATACCTCTTTTCTCCCTTCGCCTGGCTGATGGGAATCCCGGCCGGGGAAGCCCGGGCGGTGGGCAACCTGCTGGGCATCAAGACCTTCTTTAACGAATTCCTCGCCTACCTCAACCTGAAAAGCCTGATCGACACCGGTGGTCTTTCTCCCCGGACGGTGTCCATTGCCACCTATGCCCTGTGCGGTTTCGCCAATTTCGGCAGTGTGGGGATCATCCTGGGAGGCATCCGCAGTATCGCTCCCAAACAGCTGAAAACCGCTTCATCCCTGGCCTTAAAATCCCTGGTGGCCGGAACCCTGGCCACCTTTATGACCGCCGCCCTGGTCAGTTTTTTTGTCTGACCGCTCCAAGCCTTCGGGGATTTGACACTGTACCGGTCTTCTGGTTCAATATTACCAGCGATCCCGATCGAACCGGAAAGATCCCCGAAGATCGGAGAGCACGAGGAGGGCAGCCCCATGAACAGCCAACATTCCGGTCACAGGCGGCATGAAGGAAACGACCACACCCATCATCACGAGCACATGATCCGGGACTTCAAACAACGCTTCTGGATCTCCCTGGCCCTGACCCTGCCCATCCTTCTCCTGTCCCCCATGATCCAGGATATCCTGGGATACGAGCTTCAGTTTGGGTTTTCCCGCTATATCCTGTTTGTCTTTTCGGCGCTGGTGTACTTCTACGGCGGCTGGCCTTTTCTGTCCGGTCTGACCCGTGAACTCAAACAGAAAAATCCGGGCATGATGACCCTGATCGCCGTGGCCATCACCGTTGCTTTCGGGTACAGCTCCGCCACCACCTTTGGCCTGGAGGGAAAGACGTTCTTCTGGGAGCTGGCCACCCTGGTGGATATCATGCTCCTGGGTCACTGGATCGAAATGAAATCCGTCGCCCGGGCCTCCGGATCCCTGCAGAAACTGGCGGAAATGATGCCCACCGAAGCCCACCGCCTGCAGAACGGCGATACCGAGGAGGTATCCGTGGAAGACCTGGACACCGGGGACCGGATACGGGTTCATCCCGGGGAAAAAATTCCCGCTGACGGAAAGATCCGGGATGGGAAAAGCCGGGTCAACGAATCCATGGTCACCGGGGAATCCAGGCCGGTTTTAAAACAGCCCGGCGATTCGGTGATCGGGGGAACCATCAACGGCAACGGATCCCTGACCGTGGAGGTGGAACAGGCCGGCGATCAGGCCTACCTGCACAAGGTCATCGGCATGGTCAGAGAAGCCCAGGCCGAAAAATCCAAAACCCAGCATCTGGCCGATCGCATCGCCTTCTGGCTGACCCTGGTCTCCCTCACCGTGGGATTCGGTTCCCTGACGGTCTGGCTGCTGCTGCAAAAACCCTTCGTCTTCGCCCTGGAACGGATGGCCAGCGTCATGGTGATCACCTGCCCCCATGCCCTGGGGCTGGCCGTACCGCTGGTAGTGGCCATCTCCACCACCCTGGCCGCCCGGCGGGGACTGCTGATCCGCAACCGCACCGCCTTTGAAAACGCCCGAAAGATTACCCTGCTGGCCTTCGACAAAACCGGCACCCTGACCCGCGGTAATTTTACCGTTGCCCGTTTCCTTTCCTTTGACCGGGACCGGGATGCAAAAGAAGTCCTGCAACTCGCCGCGGCCCTGGAATCCCGCTCCGAACATCCCCTGGCGGAAGGGATCGGGGAAAAAGCGGAAGAGCTCGGTCTGGAACGGCCGGAAGTGACGGATTTCAATGCCATTACCGGCAAGGGCATCGAAGGAAAAATAGGGGGAAAAAGGATCAAGGTGGTCAGCCCCGGGTACCTGAAGGAGAAAAGGATCGAACTGCCCGAAGGAGCCGGAGGCGAGGAGGACGAGACCGTGGTGTACCTCCTGATAGATGACAAACCGGTGGGCCTGCTGGCCCTGGCCGACGAGATCCGGGAAGAATCCCGTGAAGCGGTCGCGGTTTTGAAGAAAATGGGGCTGAAGGTGGTAATGATGACCGGGGACAATGAACCGGTGGCCCGGGCGGTCAGCCGAAAACTGGGGCTGGACGACTACCGGGCCGGCATTCTGCCGGACCAGAAACTCGAGCAGATCAGAAAGTACCAGTCCGCCGGGGAATTCGTGGCCATGACCGGGGACGGGATCAACGACGCCCCGGCCCTGGCCGCCGCCGACGTGGGTATTGCCGTGGGTTCCGGCACGGACGTGGCCGCCGATACCGCCGATATTATCCTGGTCAACAGCAATCCCACCGATATTTCCTCCCTGGTACGATTCGGCCGCCGGACCCATAAAAAGATGATCCAGAATTTCCTTTGGGCCACCGGGTACAACGTGGTGGCCATTCCCCTGGCCGCCGGGGCGCTGGTACCCGCCGGCATCGTGATCAGTCCGGCCCTGGGGGCGCTGCTCATGAGCCTGAGTACCGTCATCGTGGCCATCAACGCCCGGCTGCTGGGTGGCAGATCCGGTTAATCCGACGGTTTGACATCCGCCCCCCACATGAGTATCACCTCCGCGGGAAGGCAGCCATGACCCGGACCGCCCTTTGGGAGCGCCGGAATGCCTGAACCGGCTGCGGTTACTGAAAGGTGGCCTTGACCTGGATGCGTTCCTTTTCCTGGGTGTTGAGGTCCTGGGCGGAAATGACAAAGGTATAACTGCCGGCTTCCAGCTGGTTGAAACCCAGGCTGACCGAGAATTGATCCAGCCCTTTCTTGGTATCAAAAGCCTTGCCGGCCTTGAATACTTCCTTGCGGGTCTGATCGTCAAAAGCCTGGATCAGGATCCCCACCCGGCCGGTCTGGGTGTTCTGGTTCAGGGCCACGCCGGAAAGATTCACCGTCAGGGTCCGGCCCTGGAACCGGCCGTCGATTTTCAGGGAAGGCATCTGCTGGGACAACTCGGTGATGTACTCGGATATGTAATCCTTGTTACGCTTGCGGTCGTAGGCCAGGGTATACCGGGAGTCCGCGGTTTTGATCTTGATCTTGCCGATGTTCTTGGGATCGTCCGGAGAGAAGAAGAGCACGTACATGATGTCCTCCAGCTCTTCCACTTTCTGGATGGACTCCTTGAGCTTGCCGGAGACCAGCACCTCTCCGCCCGTGACCCTGGTCAGTTCCCGCAGGGCGCTTTCGATCTGGGAGGTGATATTCTGGTAGGCGATATCCCGGTAGTAACGCTTCTGGGTGGAGGGGATGAAAAAACTGTGAAAAGTCACCTCGAGATTGTAGTACAAAGGCGTCACCTTTTCCAGAAAGTAGGTATTCGGAACATTCATCTCCTCATCAATATCCTGCAGCAGTTTGCGCAGAATCCGGGCGAAGGCCTGGAACTTGGGATCCCCCGAGGCCTCGTAATCGGCGATCCGTTGCGTCAGCACCCGTTGAATATAGCTGTTCTCCTTGATCCGCGGAAAAGACTCGATCTGGAAGAAATCCAGCACCCATTTTTCCCTCTCTTCCTTCTCGAGGAATTTGGCGAAATTGGCGTACAGCTCCCAGTTGTGGGTCAGGTAGCGGCGCTTGTATTCGTCCCAGATCTGCAGGTACTCCCTTAGAAAGCTGATCATCTCATTCTGGTTGACCGAAACCCGTCCCCCTCCCGACTGGTATTCAGAAGCCTGCAGCAGCCGTTTGAATTTCATAATCAGCAGATCGATCTTCTGGATATACTGCAGCGCCACCTGGCGGGCCCGGGTGCTCTCTTTCTTGATGGTCCCGTAGATCTCATCGTAGATCGCCTGCCGGTTGTCCTGGTACACGAACTGGCGGGTGACGTCGTTGAAAAAAACCAGGATCTCATCCCCCCTGTGAAAGATGTCCTTGAACAGATAATCCAGGGCTTCGTCCACCTTGGGATTGATGTCCGTAATCTTGAACACCAGGACAAACAACCGGGAGGGCAGGGATTCTGCCGGTGCGTCGGTGGTGACCTTGATCTTCCGGGATACCACGTCAAACCCGGTCAGGCGTTTTTCCCGGCCGTTCTCATACAGGGTGAAATCATCGATGGTCAGTCCCCTGGCGGGCTTCCCCTCCAGGTACACCCGCACCGGAACCCGGACGTTGATAATTTCCATCTGTTCCACCACCTGCTTGTCCTCCTGCTGGGCCGGGGCGGGAAGAAAAACCCCCAGCAGCAGCAACATGATCATGCCACTTCGCATTTGTACCTTCATTGGTTCCTCCTGATCGGATCGTTTTTTTGATGGGTCAAGACAACCATGGGATCATCCCGGAATACCGTCCGGGGATTCTTTCTCCGCAGAAATTGATATAAAGTTATCCATCCCATTTTTTTAAAGCAATATGGATACCAGTTTTTATCCTGGAAAATGTCCCCGATTGAGTACATTGATTCCATTTGTTAATTATATCAGATTTCCGGTCTGCCGGGTTGATTTCTTGTCTCCTTTTCTCTATATTGAATCAATAGAAACGGGAGAGTTACATGTACCAGGGAAAACGGATCGGGATCATCATCCCCTACTACCGGCATGCGAAACACATCGGCCGGGTGGTCCGACAAATTCCCGCCTTTATCGACCGGGTGATCATCGTGGACGACCACAGCCCCGAACCCCTGCCCCCGATCCACCGTAAAAACGTACAGATCCTCCGTCATTCGAAGAACCAGGGAGTGGGGGGAGCGACGGTCAGCGGTTTTAAACAGATTCTCCAAACCCATCCCCATATCGTGGTAAAGATGGACGCCGACGATCAGATGGACCTTGACGACCTGCCGGCCTTCCTGGATCCGCTGATTCTGGGGCGGGCGGAATTGAGCAAGGGCAATCGTTTCTATGATTTCAACTCCCTGAAAACGATGCCCCTGAACCGTCGGCTGGGCAACTTTTTCCTGTCATTTCTCACCAAGGCCGCTACCGGTTACTGGAAGAACTTCGATCCCACCAACGGGTTTCTGGCCATCAAGGCCGAATATCTTGACAAAATCAACCTGGACGCGCTGCACCCCCGGTTCTATTTTGAAACCTCCCTGCAGGCGGAGGCCTACTTCCATCGAATCCGAATCATGGACATCCCGATCAAAAGCCGGTACCACGCAAAGTCGTCCAACCTGCGGATCGGCCGGGAGTTGCTGCGGTATCCCGTCAGGCTGACCCGGACCTTTCTCAAACGAATCCTGCGCAAATATTTCCTTTACGATTTCTGCATGGCCTCCATTTACATCCTGCTGGGAATACCGTTGCTGGGTTTTGGGCTGGTATTCGGCCTGGGGACCTGGGTAAAAAACGCCGGCCGGGGAGTCCTGACCCCCACCGGGACCATCATGCTGATCACCCTGAGCATCATTCTGGGATTCCAGTTCCTCCTGGAGGCGATCCATATGGATATCGATCAGGCGCCTTCGCCCGAATAAGATCTCCCCGATCCGTTTCCTTTACCCGGATCGCCGGGAACCCGACCGAATCGCGCTGGGTCCGGGGAACAACCGCCGGATCGCCGGTCCCGACAGCATCTGCTGAAAAAAGAAGGTGACGATGATGACCCCGAACAACAGCAGGAAATAATCGACCTTGGCCATGTAATAGCCGGTCCCCACTCCCATCCCGACATAGGGCAGGTAATACGCCAGAAATCCCAGGACAGAACCCAGGGAAAGCATGAGCGCCCGGCGGGGGAGAGGGCGGGCATAAAGCAGGAATGAGAGACCGAGCAGAATCGCGTAAGAGTTGAAAAAATTCAGGCTCTTGACCGGATTTCGCCTGGCGTGGGACCAGTGATCGACCCCCTGTTTCATCTGATCATGACCGTGGGCCAGGTAAACGACCCCGTAGATCACGGCCATCAGGATCACCGGCAGAAAAAAGAGCAGGATGCGGTGAAGGTTCCGTCGGATCCTCAATCCCCGGTGGATCAGCCGGTTCAACAAAAGAAAAAGCATCACGATCACTACCAGGGGAAGATAGAACGGGTATACCATTACCGAAACCGAAGCCAGGAGGGAGGAACCCGGCAGGTTGCCCCGTAAAAACAGATAGATCGAGGACAGCAGAAAAAACAACGCCACCAGGGGGGGGAAATAGTAATTGTAGAAAAAACTGGTAAAAAGAAATTTTATATTGGCACAGGAAAGGGCAGCCAGAAACAGAAGGAATCCCGGCCCGGGAAACAGCTGCCGGATGATCAGGTACAGGTGAAAGAACACACCCGTCATCGCCCCGATCAGCAGGCCGAGCAACCATTTTTCCACCGGAATTCCGGTCCATGCCCCCAGGGTGCCGATAATGGCGTGGGCCGTCTGGGGATAGATGATGCGGTGTTGTTCCCGATAAAGGGTTTTTTCCGCTTCAAAATGATGAATCATCTGCAAATGAGGCCGCAGATCCCCCTGAAGACCGGCGGGCGCGGGAGGGAGAATCCGGCCCCAGATGACCAGAAAATTGACGAAAACAAAGCCTGTCAGGAGCAGCAACACCAGGAGTTTTCGATAACCGGCGGACCGAATGACCGGTTTTGTTGCCGATCTCCAGAGCGTATATCCGGCGGCGGTCATCAGGGCCCCGATCCACAGGAATCCCAGGGGTATTTTCAGATTCAACCGGAGGTTCAGGTGATATCCGCCGAAAAGAACCGCCAGCCCCAGGGCAAAGCCCTCATAAATCCGGAAAAGCAGGGTCCTGGGGGCGTCTTTTTCCACCTCCCTCTTCTTCTTCCCGTGGCGCAGCTTTTGGACCATCAGCCCCAGCAGCAACCCCAGGGCCAGGATGAAACCAAGGGATTTGACCTTGTGAATCCCCCGGGCGACATGAAAGAGGACGATGCCCAGGGACCGGCCGGGAATATGGTAGTAATGCGAGGGGAACCGGTTGGAGAGCCGCGTGTCTTTTTTCAGCAGATAGAAACGGAATTCCTCCGGATTCAGAGGGGGGGTTGGGTATTCCAGGGTAAGATCGTTCAGTCCTCTTTTCAGTACCATCGGCTGATAGGAGCCCAGGTCCCGCCGGTTGATCTGCCGGCCATCCTGAAACAGCCGGGCGCCCTCCGGCTGGCCGATGTAATAGAGACATCTGCGGGTCTGACCGCTGAATATGCGGGTGTGAAAGGCAACGGATCGAAGGGGAAGTGATTTCGGGATGCGGGCCAGGATGTTCGTTTTTACCTGGTAACCGGTTACGGATCGGATGCGGCCTTCGATCCTCTGCTCCCCCAGGTCCACCGTATACCAAAAACCGTAGGGCAGCAAATCAGTCCGATTCATCCAGTCATAGACGAATACCAGAAAGTGCAGCCCCAGGGAGAGAGTGGCCAAAAAAACGATCCATTTTTTTCCGTTCATCTTTACTCCAGGCTGAAAGGGCGGAATGGTTCTATTATACCCGGTTCGGGCGGTTTTGGTTGCTTTTTGGGAAAAAATTCGTTATATTGTTTTTCATCTAGCGTCATTGAGGAGGAATCATGGAAAAATCGATGCACCCCGTCATCATCACCATCCTGTGCCTGGTCCTGGTCCTGCCCCTGCTGGGCGATGAAACCAGGGACCCGGTGGATTTTCGAAAACTGGCCACTTATCTGATCGATCTGGACGGATGGGAAGCCACCGGAGAAGCAGAGGGCCAGAATATCTCCATGGGAGAATTCAAGGCCTCCGAGGCCTCCCGCGACTACCAGGCCGGCGAAAAAAGCCTGGAGGTCAAGATCGCGGATTACACCTATTACCCCATGGTCAAGCAGAGCCTGGAGATGATGAAGAATTTCGAGATCGACTCTTCAGAAAAATACGTCAAGAAGCTGGATGTCAATGGTTTTGTATCGGTACTGGAATACGAATACGAGGACAAGGACGCAAGGCTGGTGGTCTTTTTGGGGAACAGTATCCTGGTCATCCTGGAAGCCGACCCGATCGATGACCGGCAGGAGATCGTCAATATCGTCCAACAGCTGGATCTGAAAGGACTGAGTAATCTTTAGTTTTTAAAATCCGCGATCATCAGCACCCGGACGTTGGGATCCAGTTCCACCCGGACGGGTGACCGGGGACAGGGCAACACCAGCCGGTTTCTCCTCTCGCGGATGTAAAGTTCCCGGATATCGGGCACGGGGCGGTCCGGGAAATACAGCGCGATCTCCAGGGGGAAATCAAAAACCGTCCCTGCGGATTGCCGCTGGTCCAGCCGGATTCGCAGCCTTTCCCGGCGGGAGTCAAACCGCCAGTCTCCGGAAAGTTCCGGGATCCCCGGGGAAAAGATCCATTGCCGGAAAAAATCTCCCAGGTCCTCTTCAGAAACGGCTTCCATGGCCTTTTGAAAATCGCGGGTCCATGCGTTCCGGTTCTGGTACAACCGGTAATACCGGCGGATCCCCTTGAAGAAGGTCTCATCTCCCAGCTTGACCCTCAGCATATGCAGCACCCAGGCTCCCTTCTGGTAGGTATTGGCGCTGAGGATCTGATGAATATCCGTCAGACCCGGGTCCACCACCGATCGGTCCGGATGGCGGCGGTAAAAACGGATCACCCGATCCCGCGCGGCGGCCATCCGCCGGGGCAGTTCCCGGGGATTTCGGGCAAATTCCTGGAAGAGGGTGGTGAAATAGGTGGCAAATCCCTCGCTGAGCCAGACATGGTCCCAGCTCGCTTCGGTGACCGAATCTCCGAACCATTGATGGGCCATCTCGTGGGCGATCAGGTTGACCAGGGGAGGGTTTTCCAGGGCCCGTTCATGGTAGGTCACCGCCCCGGCATTCTCCAGTCCGCCGTACAAGGTGGGGCCCTGCACGCTGGCAATCTTGGCATAGGAATAGGGACCGATCAGACGGGTAAAGAAATTCAGTACTTCCGGCACCACCTGGAAAGCCTGGAAACCCGGTTGCCGGTCCTCGGTATAAACCCAGGTCTGCACCGGGATCCCGGTGTCGGTCAGCTGATATTGGACGGCAAAACGGGAAACCGCGATCATCATCACCTTGGTGGCCACCGGGGCCTCTTCCCGCCAGTGGGTCAGACGAAAACCGCCGGGCAGGTCGCGGGTTTCCCTCAGAATGCCGGTGGCCACCACCTGATATCGAGCGGGGGCGGTGACCAGGAATTCACAGGTGGCCTTGTCTGACGGATGGTCATTACAGGGAAGCCAGCCGGAAGCCTGGTCGGGCCAGTGGTCGGCCAGGTAGGTTTCGGTGCCGTATTTGTTGGGCCTGACGATCAGACCGCCAAAGGGCACTCCGGAAATATTCACATTCAGATCCACCCCCAAAGACTGGTGATCCGGGGGAAGATCGATCCAGATCTTACCGGTCTGCCGTTGAAAAGTCAGGGGCTGCCGGTTCATTTCAACCGCCTCCACCCGCATCTGATCTCCCTTCAGGTCAAGGCTTATTCTTTTGATGGTGGGATTTTCCAACCTTATTTTCAATTCAGCCCGCACCCGGATGTTCTTCCCCTTTCCCGTCAGGCTGACCTGGAAGTGGTAGTGCAGAACATCAATCCCGCGATTACGGGGATAAAAATCGTCCGCCCTTACCGCCAGGAAAACCAGCAGGATCCCCAGGATACCCCAGACTTTTTTCTTCATCGCCGGCTCCTCATCCGTTTGACCCTCCGGGGTCACTTTGCAGCCACATTGCAATGGAATCCGACCCCCTGCCGACGGCAAAAAGCCGGATGCCCAGCAATCCCAGAATGATCAGCGGTTTGGCCATTGCCCCGACCCCCCATACCCGCTGCCACAGAGCGGTAAGGGGCGTTTCACTGACATATCTCGCTTTCAGGGGGGTAAAACCGCATCGGGCCCAGGTTTTTTCCAGGGAGGGGCGATTGTAATAATAATAGTGCGGAGGGGGAAAATGGATTTGATAAAAACGGGCGAGAACCACCCGGGCAAGCCTTGGAAACAGGACGCGAATCCCCCGGGCCAGTCGATAGATCCGCGCGTCCTTGTTGGGGACTTTCACCAGCACGATTCCCTTCTCTCGCAGCAGCAATCGGACACCGGCAGCCGCCTTTTGGGCATCGCTGAAATGTTCGAACACATCTACCAGAATGATGAAATCAAAGGTATGATGGAGGCCGGGGTTGTTACGGATGAAGGAGAACAAATCATCCCGGATCCAAAGACCCTTCTTTTCCTCTACCGCCGGGTCCAGACCCCGGATTTCAACGGCGGGAAACCATTCCCTGCACAACCGCACCCATTCACCGGTCCCGCACCCGATATCCAGGGCCCGGGCGGCGTTGGACAGATACTCACGGGAGGCCGAGAGCAGTTTTCGGGCCTGAATCCGGCGCACCTTCCCGAGCCCTTTTTCACCCGACCGGTAGAAATCCTGGTAAAAATCCGGACGGGAGGCGGCGGTCGGCGGCTGCTTGCGGATCAGTCGATCCGGCTGTTGCCGGCCGTGAAAGGCAACGGCCCAGGATGGAGACAAAAAAAAAACCGGGACTTTTTGTTCTTCATGACACCGGCTCCCACGTTCCTCACGGCCCGCCCTCACCTCAGAACCCGGCCTTCCTTCAACCGGTAGCGGAGGACCGGATGGTCCCGGTTGTTGCGGTAGATGGTCACCCTGAATTCGTCGTCTCCCAGTTCCCGGGAAAGGCTTTTGAGGAGAACCTGAATCCTTCGGGGGAAATCATCGTTGATCAGTTGATCGTATACCAGCTCGATCTCCCCTTCATCGGGTAGGATCTGGACCTCCAGCAGACCGTCGAAGCGCCGGATCTGTTCAGAATAGCGGGCCAGAATCGTCTCTTGGCTGGCCGGACGCAGATCCACAAATATCACAAACAGCGCCACCACCACCAGCGCCAGTCCGAGGGCGACGGCATAGATCATTTTATTGGATTTTTCCGGATTGATTTCCTTTCGCAGTCGCTTTTTCATCGGATCGATCAGGGCACCACCACGCTGTCCAGAATCCGGGTGATGATATCATCGGTGGTTTTTCCCTCGGCCTCGGCTTCATAGGTCAGGATGATGCGGTGGCGCAGGACATCATGGGCCACCATTTTGACGTCTTCCGGGGTGACATATCCACGGCCGTTGAGGAAAGCCAGGGCTTTGGCGGTATCGATCAGGTACAGGGAGGCCCGGGGAGAGGAGCCGAACTGAATCAGATTCTTCAACTCCTTCAGGTTCTCTTTTTCCGGATACCGGGTGGCGAATACGATGTTGACCACATAATCTTTAATCTTCTCATCCACGTAGATCAGGCGATAGGTTTGGGCGATCTTCCGGATATCACCGGCCTGACAGACCTTTTGAATTTTCCCGATGTCGATATTGGGTACCCGGTCGATAATCCTCTTCTCTTCCTCTTTGGAGGGGTAACTGATCTTGACCTTCATCAGAAACCGGTCCACCTGGGCTTCCGGCAGGGGATAAGTACCTTCCTGCTCAATGGGATTCTGGGTGGC
>Ga0180434_10003946_pt1 | contig 18415 bp, 19 predicted proteins | sample SS_ome_7_FD_132453 | JGI IMG/M metagenome (GOLD analysis project Ga0180434, IMG submission 132453) | Hypersaline lake sediment archaeal communities from the Salton Sea, California, USA - SS_1_D_2 metaG | ecosystem: Environmental > Aquatic > Non-marine Saline and Alkaline > Hypersaline >...
GCGACAAGTCGTTAGCGCACCTGGGAGCGTCGTAGGCACCTACTGATGGCTACAAAAGACATAGGGCGGGCACATGCCGGCGCACGGCCCAAGTCCCGTGCGCTACGACCCGGTCGCTGCAAGCCGCCCTCAATGTATGGGGGCCTTTCGTCCTGCGGGTCTCCCACGCCGAATCGATCCGCCCAACCCAGGAACCGCGACAGGTCAATACCAACCCCGAGTTCCTGGCCCCTTGGCGCACTCTGAAGCATCCGGGGACATACGCGGAGAGCCGGGAGTGTGATGATTGAAGGGGCGCGCCGAGCCAACAGCTATTCGCCCTCCATGGGCTCGGGAAGTGGGGCATCGGCACCCTCTGCGATCACCTGCAGCATCTGCCCATGGATACAGCCATTGGAAGCGACGATTTGCCTTCCTGACACGCAATCCGGCGTCCCGGTGAAATCCGTCGCGCATCCACCCGCCTCCCGAACGATGAGGACGCCCGCGGCGACGTCCCAGGGATGGAGCCGAATCTCCCAGAACCCATCAAACCGACCGCACGCCACGTAGCAGAGGTCCAGAACGGCGGCTCCCGCCCGGCGCACACCCTGGCTGCGGCGCACAAAGTGGTCCAGACGCTGAACATTGTTGTCTCGTGCCGTCCGGCGGTCGTACGGGAACCCCGTGGCTAGAAACGCGTCTGCCAGATCATCGACCTCGGTGACGTGGATGGGCTGCCCATCCAGGTTCGCCCCTGATCCCTCTGCGGCAGTGAAGGTCTCTCCACGAAGAGGATCGTGCACAATGCCGAGCACCGGCTGCTGCTCCTGCACCAGAGCCAGGGACACGCCTACCTGGGGGAATCCATGGGCGAAGTTGTTCGTGCCGTCCAGTGGATCGACCAGCCAGATCGGTGGCCCGGGCTCACGCCACGCGTCCCCGCCGCCTTCTTCGGCCAGGATTCGGTGTCGAGGATACGCATCTCGAAGCCGCTTCCGAATCAGCCGTTCGGCAGCAGCATCCGTCGCCGTGACAGGGTTGACGGAGCCCTTGAACCCAACCTGGTCCATGGCCCCCATCGGAAAGTCGCGCGCCACGAGTTCACCTGCCTCCTGTGCGATGGCAACGGCCCTATCGAGAACCCTCTCTAGATCCATGGCTTCGTCCCTATCACCCTATGCAACCACGTAAGCCGAAGGCCGCCTGTCCGCATACACAGTCAAATACCTCCGCGCCTTCTCGATCTCACGTAGGTCAGCTTCGGCCACAAGCAGTCCCTCCCTCTCGTCGCCTTCGAGAAGGACATTCCCCCATGGATCCACCACGATCGAGCGACCGGGAAACGACACATCCTCGTCCGCACCCACCCGATTGCAGGCCGCCACAACGAGCTCGTTCTCGACCGCGCGCGCCCGTGCGAGGAGCAGCCATGCCTCGAGCCGTTTAACCGGCCATTGGGCAGGGATGAGGAACAACTTGGCGCCGGCCAGAGCCATCGTCCGGAAGAGCTCGGGGAACCGGAGATCATAGCAGATTCCCAGTCCAGTTGGGCCCCAAGGCGTCTCGCAGAGAGTCGCGTGGTCCCCGGGCGTCAAGTAGCGGTGCTCCTCCATCAATCGAAACAGATGCATCTTCCGATATGAACCGAGAAGTTCACCTTCCGGATTGTAGAGCACGGCCGTGTTGGAGACTCCACCCTGATGCCGCTCAAGAGTTGAACCTGCTAGGTACAGATCGAACTCCCGCGCCATCTTGGCCATCTCGGCGAAACCCCCCTCACCCAACGGACTGGCCCAGTCCTCCGCGTGCTCCAGATCATAGCCGTGCAGCCACAGCTCCGGCAGCAGGAGCAGATCAGCCTCGGCCCCTTGCGCCTCCCTGGCAAAGCCTCGCGCCCGCGCAAGGTTCTCCTCCGGCTGTCCTTGCGGGACATCCATTTGCGCCATTGCCAGGGTTAGCATCTCAGATCTCACCTAGGCCCTCCTCCCAACTCCCATCGACCGAGTGGGAGCAACCTTGCCCCACATCCGGTCTAGCCGGCGCGTCCCGTGATGTAGTCCTCAGTTAGTTGTCGACCCGGATTCGTGAAGACGACCTCGGTGTCGCCAACTTCCACCAACTCTCCCAGCCAGAAGAGTCCTGTCCGATCCGAGACTCTCGCAGCCTGCTGCATATTGTGCGTCACAATCACGATGCAGTAGTTCTTCTTCAGTTCCTTGATCAACTCCTCAATCTGTAGGGTAGCGATTGGATCGAGAGCTGAACAGGGCTCGTCCATCAGGATGACCTCCGGCTTCACGGCCGTCGCCCTGGCAATGCAGAGACGCTGTTGCTCACCCAAAGAGAGGCTGAGGGCATCCTCTTCGAGATCGTCCTTCACCTCGTCCCAGAGCGCAGCCGATCTAAGACTCTTCTCCACCAGCTCTTCGAGATCGCTCTCTCGATCCCAACCAAGGATGCGCGGGCCGAACGCCACGTTGTCGTATATTGACTTCGGGAAAGGATTCGGGCGCTGGAAGACCATCCCCACGCGCCGCCTCAGATCGACGACATCCGTGCCCGGCGCATAAATGTCCTCCTCATCCAAGAGCACTGTGCCTTCGAAGCGGGTGTCCGGTATCGTCTCGTTCATGCGATCCAGACACCGAAGGAATGTAGATTTGCCGCATCCCGACGGCCCGATGAGCGCGGTGATCTCCCGATCTCTGATGGAGATCGATACATCCTTCAAGGCGCGTTTCTCGCCGTAGTAGAAATCGAGGTGCTCTACCTTGATCTTCTCCATGACCGTCCTATCCGAACCGTCCCGTGATGTAGTCCTCGGTCTGCTTCTCGACGGGGTTGATGAAGATCTGTTCTCCGGGTCGATACTCGATCATCTCTCCCATTAGAAAGAAAGCGGCACAGTCGGCGATCCGCGCCGCTTGCTGAATACTGTGTGGCACGATCACGACCGTGTAGTCCTCCTTCAGCTGCGCCAGCGTTGCCTCCACCTTGGCCGTCGAAATGGGGTCTAACCCGGACGTTGGCTCGTCCAGCAGGAGCACATCAGGCTCCAGTGCCAGGCTGCGGGCGATGCACAGCCGCTGCTGCTGCCCGCCCGAGAGGTCAGAAGCTGGCTCCTCAAGCCGGTCCCGGACCTCGTCCCAGAGCGCTGCCCGCTTGAGGCTCTCCACAACGATCTCGTCCAACGCAACGCGGTCCTGGATCCCCGCCAGAATCGGGCCGTAGGTCACGTTCTCTCGGACCGTGCCGGGCAGGGGCAGAGGAAGCGCAAAGACCATGCCTACCCGGCGCCGCAATGTGGGAGGATCAACCTCCGGCGCGTACAGATCCTGTCCGTCCAGCCAGACTCGCCCCTCCATTCGCGTCCCGTCGACCAGGTCATTCAAGCGGTTGATCAGCCGGAGGAGCGTCGTCTTGCCGCCTCCAGCCGGTCCGAAGAGGACGGTGATGGCGTTCGCCGGGATATCCAGTGAGACATCCTTCAAAGCCTGCTCCTTGCCATAGAAGTAGCTCACGTTCTGGATGCGGATCTTCGGCTTGGTCTCGTTTGGCATAACTCTCAGCGGCGATTTCCTGACTCAGCGGCCCGTTCAGCCTGCCAGAGGGTCCGACGCACCCTGGACGGCGAAGGCGCCTCCGGTTTGAAGGCTCCAACTACCATTCCCGCCGCCGTCGGTAGTATCGGCGAATCAATGTCGCCACGATGTTGAGCGACAACACCAGCGCCAGCAGGACCAGTGCAGTTCCATACTGAATCTGCGGAGGCATGCCCGGAACCTGGGTACTGATCACATACAGATGATAGGGCAATGCCATCGTCTGGTCTAAGGGCGACTGGGGTAAGCGAGGCAGGAAAAACGCCGCGACGGTGAAAAGAATGGGCGCTGTCTCCCCGGCAGCGCGCAGCAGCCCAAGAATCACGCCGGTGATGATCCCCGGCATCGCCTGTGGAAGCACGACACGCCTGATACCTTGCCATCGTGTCCCGCCTAGGCTGGCGCTGACCGTCCGGAATTCCGTTGGTACGGCGCGCAGAGCCTCCTCCGCCGTACTGATAATAATAGGCAGCGTCATGATCGCCAGGGTCAGCGAACCCGCAATGATCGAAGTGCCAAACTGCAAAAAGAGGACGAACAGCCCCAGGCCGAACAGGCCATAGACTACCGATGGGACACCGGCCAAGTTGATAATCGCCAACCGGATTGCCCGCGTCAGCAGATTGTCCCGTGCGTATTCGGAGAGGTATATGGCCCCTCCAACTCCGACAGGGATCGCTGCCAGTGCGGTCCCCAGGGTCAGCCATACTGTTCCGACAATCGCCGGGAAGATGCCGCCTGCACGCATACCGTCACGCGGCATCTGGGTCAAGAAAACCCAATCCACGGCCCCGATGCCCCTCACAGCTATGGCGCCAATGACGACCAGGATGGGGGCCACGACGATCACCGCAACCAGCCCAAGGACGACGAATCCGACGCGCTGTATCTGGTAGCGATCCATCAGCGCAAGCCCCCGCGGCGCCGCTTCTGGAAGATGGCCACGGCGGCCGTCAAGTTAATCGCGAAGGTCAAAATGAAGAGAATCAATCCAATGCCGAACAACACATGATAATGAACGCTCCCCTGGGCCACCTCGCCCATCTCGGCGGCGACGGTGGCCGTCATCGTGCGGGCAGGGCGGAAGAGCGAATCCAGCGTCAGGGGCATGCGCGCCGCGTTGCCTGTCACCAGCATCACGGCCATCGTCTCCCCGATCGCTCGTCCCAGGCCGAGCATCACAGCCGTGACGACACCGGACCGAGCAGCGGGGACGACCACACGCCAGATTGTCTGCCATTCCGTGGCCCCCATTGCCCGCGCGCCGTCCCGATAGGACTTGGGCACCGCATCCAGGGCATCCTCCGCAACGCTGATGATCGTTGGTAGCGACATGTACGCCAGGATCACCGCCCCGGTAAAGGCGGTCAAGCCCGTAGGCGTCCCTAACCTCTGCCTGATCAGCGGGGCCACGAGCGTCATGCCAAAGAATCCTAGTACCACCGATGGAATCCCCGCCAGAACCTCGATCATGGGCTTCAGGACCCCTCGGGCCCAGTTGGGAGCGACCTCCCGCACGAAGACCGCCGTCGCAACGCCCAGCGGGAGGGCGATAATGATGGCCGTCACCGTCACCAGGAGCGACCCCAGGATCAAGGGCAGCATACCGAAGAGCCCAAACGTAGGGTACCAGCGGGAACCGAGCAAGTTGCCCGGCGCGATCTCCAGGAAGGCAGGTACCCCCTCCCGCAGAAGGAATAGGAAGATCAATGTCACGAATCCGATAGCTGAGAAGCCAAGGACCCGGACGATGGCCTCTATGACGAACTCAGCCCGACGGGTCTGACCGTTGGTCAGGACCTTTTCGTCAGCCACGATCGATCCCTCCGTCGGCTCGCGATCTGCCTACAACGTTGTCGGCACGGCTTTCCAAGACGTCTGCTCAAAACGCCTCCTCACTCCAGCGGAACAAATCCCAGCTCTGGCACCAGCCTCTGTCCATCGCCCCGGATCCAGTCCAAGTACGTAGCGATCAAACCTTTCGGCTCACCGGCGGTATACATGAAGAGGGGCCGCGCGATGGGATACGAGCCATCATTGACTGTCGCTACCGAGGGAAGAACAAACGGCCCTTCTGGATCGTCAGATACGGCCACCACCTTCTGTTCCGGTGTCACGTAGCCCAATCCGTCGTAGCCAATGGCATTTGGGTTCTCCGTCACCTCCGCCGAAATACCCTCCGACGACGGCATCAGAAGCGTCCCCGGAGAGAAGAGTGCCTGGTCGTCCCCTTGCCCTTCTCGAACCACGTTCTCAAGGAAGTAGACGTACGTACCTGAGTTTGACTCACGTGAGAGAAGCACAATGGGCCGGTCATCCCCACCCACCTCCTCCCAGTTCGTGATCCTACCCGTGTAAATATCGGCGATCTGCTGGAAGGTCAACGTCTCCACCGGGTTGGAAGGATGGACGACCACAGCGATGGCGTCGCGGGCCACCACAAACTCAATCGGCGTGGTACCGTTGGCCTCGGCTGCCTCCACCTCCTCAAGCTTCATCTGACGCGAGGCGTTGGCTAGGTCAACCGTACCGTTGATCAGGGCCGCTATCCCCGTACCGGAACCGCCGCCCGTCACGGAGATGCGCACGTCCGGGTGCTGATCCATATACGTCTCGGCCCACGCCAGCGCGAGATTCACCAGGGTGTCGGAACCCTTGTTCTCAATCGCCTGGGCAGCCCCCTCTTCTGTGCCCGTCTGTTGCCCGGTTCCAGCGCATCCGACGAGGGACCAACTGACTAGAAGCACAAACAGGCCGGCTACCAGAAGAAGCCGGCTTGGGGTGACCCTATGCAAACGACACCGTGTTTTGCCAACTAGGCCATTCATAGATAACGGATCGGTCCGAGGCAGGCCTCGCCCACCCCCTGATGCCCCTTTTTATCACACAGAGCCCGCCATGTCAAGTGCGCAGCGTGGGTGCCCCAATGAGCCGATCTCCACAGCCCCAAGTGGAGGGAGGCCCTCCGCCTTCACAGCATGATCAGGGCTGACCGACGGGCCTTTCCTTCATCACCTCATCGCTGGACAGACGGAGCGCTGCCTGAGAGGTGGGCCATCGTGGCACGAGGCCCGTATCACACGTCTAGCCGTGTTCCAGGCAGACCAATAGGCAGAGACCCCACCGACATCGGTGGGGTCTCTGCCGGGCGAAGAGCGACGCACTGGATGGTCTTGCCTGCCGCCTATCCGATACTCTCCACGCCCGTCTCCTCCATGTCCATCTCCACCATCTCGCCGGTGACGGTGAAGATGACCCGCTCACAGATATTGGTGACCCGATCCGCCGCTCGCTCCAGATTATGCGCTGCCCAGAGCAAATAGTTCGCCTGGTCGATCCTGCTGCCGTCCTCCATGATCAACTCTAGCAGCTGTCTGTAGACCCGATTATAGAGCGCGTCCACTTCATCGTCCCGCTCCGGGATGGATCGGGCCATCTCCCCATCCCCACGGGCGAAAGCCTCCAGGGAGTCGTGGAGCATGTCGCTCGCCCTGCATGCCATCTGCGGCAGATGAATCACGGGCTTGATCAGCGGCCCCCCGTCGATCATGAGGTTGATTCGCGCGATGCCTTTGGCGTAATCCCCAATCCGCTCCAGTTCTGACGTAATGTCCAGGACGGCAGCAATCGTACGCAAGTCACGCGCCATGGGTTGCTGAGTGGCGATGAGCGCCAGGGCATCAGCTTCCAGCTCAAATCGCCGCTCGTTGATGAAGCGATCCTGAGCCACGATGTCACGGGCTCGCTCGCGATCTCTCTCCTTCAAACACTTGACTGACTCGACGAGCGCACTCTCGACCCGGCTGCCAAGACTCAGCACTGCGTCTTGAAGTCGCTGCAATTCCTGATCAAAGCTCTCACGTAGTGCCATGTGGCCCCTCTTCCCTCGCTAGCTCATCCTCGACGTCTCGCAGATACTCGATGACCTGACGACGTAGACCGTCGCGCACCTCGCGGAAGACCCCAAGTCGCTCCTCCTCGTTTCCCGAGGCATCGGCCGGGTCGGGGAATCCGATGTGCCGCATGCGTCCGGATCCGAGCCAGATAGGGCAGTTCTCGGCCGCATCGTCGCAGACGGTGATCACCGCGTCGAAGGTTCGTTCCCGGAACTCGTCCACCGATTTGGACTGTTGGTTAGAGATGTCGATTTCGAGCTCGGCCATCGCCTCGATGGCCAAAGGATGGACGTAGCCCGATGGCGCGGTGCCGGCCGAGAAGGCCGCCCATTGATCACCTAAGAAATGATTCACCAGTCCCTCAGCCATCTGGCTGCGGCACGAGTTCCCTGTACAAAGAAAGAGCACCCTTCCCTTATCCATTACGCGGCCTCTCCATCACTACGCTTTTCCAGCCAATCCACAATCCTTTCCTTGATCTCGTCCCGTGCCCGTCGGAACGCCTCCAGCTTCTCCTTCTCGCTGCCCTCCACAGCCGCAGGATCCTCAACCGGCCAGTAGTGGCGCTCGCCGAGCCCTGGGAATGTAGGACATCTCTCTTCCGCCTTAGCGCAGACCGTGATCAGGATACCGAAGTACACCTTGTTGAAATACTCAGCCACCCCTTTGCTACGCTGTCCCTCCAGCTCGATGCCCACCTCTTCCATAACTTCGTAGACCATTGGATGAATAGAGGAAGGCTCGAACCCAGCGCTGTAGACCTCAAACTGATCGCCAGCATACGCTCGCAAGAAGGCCTCAGCCATCTGGCTTCGAGCGCGGTTCTCTATGCACAAGAACAAGACCCTTGGTTTCTTTGTCACGTGCGAGTCCTCCTAGCCGAACCGGCCCGTAATATACCGTTCTGTGATCTCCTCCTGGGGATTCGTGAACATCCGTTGGGTAGGCCCGTGTTCCACCAGGTAGCCAGCCCGGTCCTCATCCATCATGAAGAACGCTGTGTAGTCCGAAGCGCGGGCTGCTTGCTGCATATTGTGTGTCACGATGACGATCGTATACTCCCTCTTCAGCTGCTGGATCAGCTCCTCGATCTTGAGCGTCGCCACCGGATCCAGAGCCGAGGCCGGCTCGTCCATCAAGATGACGTCGGGCTCCACGGCCAATGCCCGCGCGATACAGAGCCGCTGCTGCTGGCCACCCGAGAGGGCCAGGCCGGACTTGTTCAAATCGTCCTTCACCTCGTCCCAAAGCACCGCTCCGCGGAGGCTTTTCTCCACGATCTCGGCCAACTCCGCCCGATCGCGGATTCCGTGGGAACGCGGTCCGTAGGCCACGTTGTCGAATATCGACTTTGGAAAGGGATTCGGCCGCTGAAACACCATCCCCACGCAGAATCTCAACTCCACGGGATCCATCGCGAACACGTTGTGCTCATCGATGAAGACATCACCGTCTACCCGCACGCCCGAAATCAAGTCGTTCATACGGTTGAAGGTCCGCAGGAAGGTACTCTTGCCGCAACCTGACGGGCCGATGATGGCCGTGATCGCATTCCTTGGGATCTGGATGTCGACGCTCTTGAGCGCCCTGAAGTCGCCGTAGTACAGGCTGTATGCCTTCGTCTCCAGCTTGACGTCCTGGAACTCCATTTATCTCCCCTTCAACTTCGCAGTTAGGCGTCGTGATACAATGTTGATCAGCAAATTGATCAGAATAATCGTAAGAATCAGTACCGCACCCGTTCCCATCGCCTTGTCGAAGGCCCGAGTCTCCATGGCCAGGTAGTAGACGTGGAGTGCCATCGACCTGCCTGGAGAGCTGAGATCGAAGACCGTGTCTGGGGCGCGCACGGTGCCGCCAAAGGTCACGAAGAAGACCGCCGTCTCGCTGACAACGCGGCCCACGCTCAGCACGATGCCGGTGATGATGCCTGGTGCAGCCGCCGGCAGGACGATCTTCCAGGCCGTCTGCCACTTCGTAGCCCCCAGGGCAAGACTCGCCTCACGGTACGAGCGGGGAACAGCCTTGATCGCCTCCTCGCTAGCTCGGATAATCACCGGCAAGACCAGGCAGGCACCCGTCGCGGCCGCCGAGCGCAGCGAGAAACTCCAGCCCAAGGCCACCGCGGACACAAAAAGAGCGTACCCGAACAGGCCAAAGATGATGGACGGAACACCAGCGAGAATCTCGACCGCAAACCTCACTACACTCACAATGATGGGAACCAGGCCGCTGCCGCCCTCCATCTCCTCCGCATACTCCACGAGGTAGATCGCAGCGAGGATGCCCAGCGGACCGGCGAACACGATGGTCCAGAAGACCAGGTAGACCGTCGACACAATCGTCGTCGACATGCCCCCCACGTCCGACGTCGCCAGCCCGCCGGCTGGAGGCGTCGTCAAGAACTCCAGGTTCACGACCTTCGCCCCTTGCACCACGACATAGCCAACCACCGCGAGCAGGATGGCCACCGCCGCTATACCAGAGAGCCAGAGTAGACCAAAGGCCGCCCGCTGTATCAGGTGCCGGCGCGCCAGGTTGACCTTTGCTCGCGACGTCTCTTCTCGCTGGGAGACGGCGAGCTGGACCAACCTGCGAAACGTAACATCCTCTCGGGTCATAGTTGTCGGTCTTGCTGTGCCTTCACTCATTCCGCTCCTCCCCGCTGGATCAGAAGCCGCGCCGATCCATTCACCAGCATGATCAGTATGAACAACACGACCCCCGTCGCGAAAAGCGCATCCTCGTGCAGCCCGGTGGCGTACTTGATCTCGACAGCAACGTTGCCCGTCAGCGTCCTCGCCTGGCTCAGAAACAGCGTCAGCGGATTCTGGCTCAGTGGCCCCGGCATGCGGATGGAGTTGCCAATGACCATAATCATCGCCATGGTCTCTCCTAGCGCCCGCCCCACGCCCAGAATGATGGCGGCGATAATGCCCGACCTTGCCGTCGGCAGCGTCACCCGCACGATCGTCTGCCAACGCGTCGCCCCCAAAGCTAGGGAGCCCTCCTTGAAGTCCCGGGGCACGGCGCGGATGGCATCCTCAGCGATGTTGGTGATCGTCGGCAGGACCATCACCGCCAACACCATCGACGCCGACAGCAGATTGAACCCAGAGTTACCGGGCACCGAGAAGGTGCTTCTCACAGCAGGCACCAGCACCACCATTCCAAACAGGCCGTAGACAACCGAAGGGATACCTGCCAGAAGTTCCACGGCCGGCCGCACGATTTCCCGAACCGCAGGCGGGGCAACCTCGGCCAGGAAGATCGCGCCTCCCATGGCCAGGGGGACGCCGAGGATAACCGATCCCAGCGTCACCAGGAGGGAACCTGCAATCATCGACAGAATACCCAACTGATCCTCCTGAGGCCGCCAGACCGTGCCCGTGAGCATGGGAGCCACCCCGTACTCCCGGAACGCGGGCAGGGCCTCGCGCAGTGTGAAAAGCAGGATCAGAAAGACAATGAACACTGAGGCCAGCGCACTCAGGAAGAGGACGTACCTGATGCCTGTGTCGACGAGCTTTCTCATAGGCCTTCGCCATCCTTTCGTATGTGTGTATCTGAGTTGCACATCTTGGCTCCCATCACCTCGAAAAACCCCTCTGGCGCGTGGCCCGCTGACCCGACGTCTTGGTGACCAAGGCCCAAGAACCGCTGACCACACGACAACCGGGCATCACGTTTGCTGGATCGGCTCCGCCGCTCGCGGGGCGGCACGGTCTCCATGACAGGTTAGAAGCTCGGCCCTCTCCTGGCGGAGCCTCTCCACCAAAGCTGGTACACCCTGCATAGCCTCCTCCGAACCACCCGCCTGCAACCGGACGACCTCCGTCATGATCCCCTCCATCTCATTGGAGAGGCTGATCAACTGCGCTTCAACCCGGTCGAGCTGTGTGGATACCGCTTCCAGTTTCTCGCCGCGCCGTGTAAGGGCACGCCGCGATTCCTCGTACTCCTGCCGCGTGATCGTGTCCTGGCTACGCTCGATCATCGAATCCAACTGATGGACCTCGGCCTCCAGGTCGCCCCGCGACTCCGTCACCAGACGGTAGTTCTCCAGGGCCGTCATTCGCCGACAGAGAGCGTGCGCCTCATCAACCACGTCCTTGACCTCGGCCTGTACCGGCCGAAGAGCACGCGCCACTCCGGGAGGCGCCGAGGCGAGACTGTTGAAGATGCTGACCTGTGACCGCTCGAGTCGATCGAAGCGATTCTGCAGCCGGCGAGCCAGCGGTTCCCGACGCCGCATCTCGTGGCTCATACGCAGCGAGGGATCACGAGCGACGGAGAGTACCATAATGAGCCATACAACGAGCCCGACCGGAAAGAGCCACCACGCTGACACCAGCCCAGCCATCGCCGACGTGCCGAGTGCCAGGACGTTCAATGGGTGGGTCAGACCGGCCAGCAGGGGAGATCGACCAGTCACGGGTTGCCCTCGCTGTCGGCAGCATAAGAGATGGTCCGCCTGCCAATGGGCAGCCGGCACCCCCGGCCGACCGTCCTAGAAGAACGTGGCGATCTCGGCATAGATCTCCCCTATCGTCTCCGGGTCGCTGTCATACTGCCTGCCACCGGTGATCTCGGCAATCTGCTGGAGAATCTCCCGGTCAGCCGCGCGACCAAACGCGATGGTGAAGATTTTCGTGGCATCGCCGCTCTCACTCTGAGCCCCGATCCGGGCCGTCAGCTCCGGCAACGTGATCGGCGAAGCCGTATCCTGACCATCGGTCAGGACAACGATGGCCCGAATATGGTCGGGATCCCCATGAGCATCCAACTCGCGATAGGCGAACTCCACCGCCGAATAGAGCTTCGTATCGCCTCCCTCGATGACGCCCGAGACACGATTCCGCACCTCCTGGCGTTTCTCCGCCAGCGGCGACAGCTCGGTCAGCGTGATCATCTCGTCGCTGAAGAGAATCACCTGCAGCCGATCCCGATCGTCCATGAGATCAATGAAATCGACCAGGCTGGAACGAGCCGAGGAGATCTTCTTCCCTTCCATACTCCCCGACGTATCCATCACCACGACCACGTCGACGGGCTTCTTCACCTCGGACCGCCATAGCTCCTGAACGCCGACGACCACCTCTGCCGACGGAACCTCCAGGACCGTCTTCGGCTCGGTCGGGTCGACCCCATGCTGGGGGTCGAGGGGCGTGCTAAGCGGCAGCCCCGGGTCGGATGGACGGAAACCGTACGTCACCGAGAGCCGCTGCTGAGGCTCCGCCAGGAGGTACGCCTCGAAGATCTCGGCAGCCCCGCGCTGCTCGTCGCTCACCCAGGGCGCGTTCAGTATGATGTAAGGATGATTGCTCCAGGCCGTTCCCTCTTCAGGGTAGATCGCCACCACCGGGGGCTGATTGCTCTCTCCTCGTATTCGCTTCGCCTCCTGGGCCGCAATCAAGTTCTCGTACATCACCGCCGCACTCAGGTAGGAGGGCCCCCGCTCGAACATCCTGGTGGCAAAGAAGCCGGTGCTCTCGCCGTAATGGATCACGCTGCTTTCGACATCCGCCATGAAGGCCTTCAACTCCGGATCCTGGAGATCGGCCAGCGTCAGGTCACGAGGTTTGTCGGCAGCTGCGTAGGCTTCGGCAATGACAGAGATGAGACCACTGTTGCTGAAATCCGGATGCGTGTGCCCGAACTTGAACGAGCCCCACTCGGGATAGCCGTAGCCAGCCCAACCGCCCTCAGACGTTGCCAACGCCGCGATATCCGCCCAGCCCAGGGATTCGCCCGGCCAGCCCAGGGCCTCCGCCATAGGCCGCCACATGGCGATCACCACAGGGCTGAGCACCAGATCGTTCGGCGTACCGACGACGAGGTCCTCCCCGTGCTTCTGGAGCCAGCTAGCGTTGGTGACCGGGACGTAGGCCGACGATGCAGGACTCCAGACAGTCGGCTTCAAGGTCCCTTCGACGATCCTGTCACCCGACACAATCGATCCCATCGGCGTGGCCTCGACGATGATCGTCGCGCCTGCCTCCGTCTCGTGACCTTCACTGTTGAAGACCTCTATCAAAGGAACCAGCCACGCCTCCTTCTCAGAGCCGTAGATCATGGTGATGGTGACCCTCTTTCCGCCTGGCAGAGGGAGATTGCCACACCCAGTCAACAGGACGACCGACACCATGGTCGCCAAGGCCAGGTAACTCAGTCCTCTTCTCATCAACCCATTCCCTTTCATCGAGCGGGGTATCTGGTGCCTCGTCCCGATCCGACCTAGTTCCTTGCCCACACAGCTCCAGTTGCGGCCCATAGTCTCCCGCCGCTTCAAGATGTCCATCGATCCTCGGCGGCTCCAGCATTCATCCACGTTACGGCTGCACGTTCCTGGCCCAGAATTCCAGCAGTGTATTCAGCACATTCCCCGCTGGCACCTCCACTTGATCCGGGAGGTTCAGGCGCACCCCGTTCCCTTCATACCGTCCGAAGGGACTGCCGGGCTGATCCAACGATACGCCCTCGTGGACCGGGCGGAAGCCGTAGTGGAGCGCCAGTTCCTGCATCTCCCGATCAGTCAGAAAGTCGAGAAAGCGCTTGGCCGCCTGGGCCTCCTCCGGCTCCACCCACTCCGCGTCCAGCACGCAGAACGGGTGATCGCTCAATGAGGTCACTGGCGGGTAGATGACCTGCAATCCCCCATGACTGGAGCCGTAGCGAGCCACGGCATTGTCGATGTGTTCGATGGCCGTGGACTCGTAGACCGCCACGATATCGTATCGACTCGGTCCGTAGGCTACGATCTCCTCCATGAACGTCCCGGTACTGTCCCCGAATTTGGTCACGTTCCGGCCAAACTCCCGATACCACGCTTGATAGCCTGCATCCAGAATGTCCTCATTCGAAAGACCGCTGCTCTTCTCCGCGTAGTTATACGTCATCAGCAGGAAGGACTGAAACCCGCTGTTGGATTTCAGTGGATTCGTTTGACCAAACTTGATGAAGCCCCACTCAGGATGCCCGTATACCTCCCAGGTCTCTCGAGTGACCGCCTCGTGGAGACGGAGCCACAGCTGTCCGTTGGGATTGCCGCCCCACAAGACGTCGCTTCGATTCTCCCAGGCAACCAGAACCACCGGCGTGTTCAGGACCGGGCGACACGTCCCTGTGTCCCTTCGATCCACCACCGGCCCCCCAAACCGGTCCGTCCGGGCCGCAGAAAGATCCTCCAGCAATGAGATCTGGAGCATACTGGCCGGGCTAATCAGGTCGGGCTCTACATCGCCATCGAGCACCGCCAGATACATCTCGCGCGATCCAGATTTGCTCAGCTCAATGTCGATAGGCCGCCCCTCTACCCTGGGACCCGAGGTCAAGAATCGCCGGACGCCCTCGTCAATCCAGGCCGCCTTCTCTGTGGAGTAAAGGACGTCTAGGACGATCGGCTTCGGGGGCGGGATGATGAGATCTCTGAGGGGCGCGTAGGCTATGGCCCGGAAGCCGGGGGACACGAACGCGCCGACGAGCACGCCCAATGTCGCCAGGGCATAGACAGCGAATAGGAACAAGTTCAGCCGGGGTGTCCTCGGCATATTAGATGGACCGCGACGCGACCTGACCCAGCATCTGGAGCGCAGCGGGCGTGTTCATCAAGCTCTTCACCGGCTCAGCCAGCCATGGGAACGCCTCCTTCAACGCCTGCTGCGCGGCTCTCACGTCCCCCATCGTCGATGTCGCCGAGGTGAGAGCCACGAACAGCCGGTCGAGCGCCGCGGTGGCCTCCTGCCGCTGCTCGGCGGTCAAGGTCAGTTGCTGCCCCACCAGGCCGCGAAGGCTGGCAAACCCTTCCTCCACCCCGCTTCCTGAAGCACCGGTTACCGCGCCCCTCCCCCCAGCCTGAGCCCCCAACCCCACAGCCGGCCGCATCGACTGGGTAATCGCGCTGGCCATCGCCGAGCCCAGCCCAACCCCAGCACCCAATCCGGCTCCCAATCCGGCCAGCGAACCCTCACCTCCGGCGCCAGCCTGAGCGGCATCGCCCAGTGCCCTGGCAGCCTTGAACTGCATATAGGCGTTCATGTCACCCAGGGCCCCGATCTGAGCCCGCTCATCCAGCGCCCTCTCTACGTCTTCAGGGACCGTGACTGCCGTGACGTAAACGGCCTTGAGCAACAGCCCCAAGGCCTCAAAATCCTCCGAAGCCTTGGCTCGCAGCGCCCCACCCAACTCGTCGTACCTCGCCGGCAGGTCCAGGAGATTCACCTGGACCTCCCCCAGCAGATCGGCGAACTTGCTCACGAGAATGCCCACCAGGTAACCCGCGATGTTCTCCGTCCGATACAGGCCCTGGGTGCCTACGATCTGGTTCACAAACACCTGAGGACGCCCCACCTGGAACGCATACTGCCCCTGAATCCCCAGCCTCACTACGCCCAAGTCCTGATCCCGGAAGGCCAGCGACTGGGCCGTCTGCCAGTCGAGTCCAATGTAGTCCTTGACATGGACGTACACGACCTCGGCCCGGAATGGACTCTTGCTCCCGAAGGGAATCTTGAGGTAGTTGACGAGCAAAGGGACGTTCAGCGTGGTGAGCGTGTGCCGGCCCGGCCCCAGCATGTCCAAAGCACGCCCATCGCGGAAGAACACGGCCACTTGGTTCTCCCGCACAATGCACTGCGAGCCCAACACGATTTCCCCCGAGCCCTCTTCGGGTATCCGATGAACGATTTCCTGACCCGTGGGGTCAAGAACCTCGATCACCTCCAGGACGCCTCGCAGCCTATTGAACATGGATGCTTCCTCCGCCAGCCCACAATGGACGCCGATCCGCGCCCGCAGTCTGATAGTTATCGTAACGACACATGGCGACTTTCCATGTTAGCACGCGCCCTTTTGATGCAGATTAACGTACTGTTAACAAATTGTTAATGACCAGCCTCATCCCGGCATGCCGGAGTCGCCGGGGAAAGCACGTAGTCGGAGATGTACATCAAGACGACCCATCCAGACAGAATGGACATACCGCCGAAGAACCACCCCTCCACGCCGACCCGGTGCAATGCGAGGTCAGAATCATGCGCACTACCCAGGAAACGGGCAATCTGCGTTGCTATTCTCTCCTTGTCCTCCGCTGCCGATCCTGGGAAGGCCAGGGGTATTTCGCTGCCTGGCGAGCTCAGGACAACCTGGTAGACAGGCTCTCGATCCTCAGCCGTATTGAACCCCTGAAGCATCACGCCTTGCACGTCTTCAATGCGCCTTGCCGTAAGAGGTGCACCGAAAAACGTCTCTCGCAGTTCACACGTCACAACCTGGGAACTCGCACGCTGGCAGATCAGGTGGTCCGTCCTTCCGAAGAGGAAGACCACAAGGCAGCCTGCCAGGATGAGCAAAGCGCCAAAGAGGTGACCAGGACAGATGTCGAGGGCCTCTCGATCCCGCAGCCCTTCGTCGCCGAGCACCGCTTCCCCGCTGGTCACCATCATTCCCCCCCGTCGTTCGCCGATACCTCCACCCGGGCAGGATCTCTTGACCGGCCGTTCCCCCGCCACCCGCTATCTGGGAGCAAGAACAAATGTGAAAACCGGGCGGCTTGCCCACCCACAGGCGTCTGCTTCGGCAGAGGTCGATCCCTACCATCCATCGCCACGCGAGATGTTAGGTCCAGAGACAGGGGTGTCACGGAGACCAATCGATCGACCATCACCGCGTGGATGTCTGTGCCCGGTTCCGCCCCGGTCAGATTCTCGATCAACCTATAGCCGGGGCGCCCCTCCCCATTGGCTCGATCGGGTGGAACCGGCAAAAAATACCTATCGCGCGATAGACGCGTCAATCTCCAGGGAGTGCCTGCGGTTGCTGATGCCGGGACGTTGAGGTTGAGCACATCCACGTCTTGGGGCATTCTCTCGCTCAACGCCATCTCCGCGAAGTACCGGATGAACGCCTTCGAAGCCTCGAAGTCAGCCCTAGAATCCCCGACCAGGTGGTGCTCAGCTCCCATCTCCTGGGAGACCGCCAGAGCCGGAATCCCAAATGCCGCAGCCTCCAGCGCTGCCCCGACGGTGCCCGAGATTGTCACCTCGATCCCCAGATTGGCGCCGAAATTGATGCCGGACACCACCAGAGCCGGACGCCGTGGCGCGAGCTCGATGACCCCGTGGTCCACCGCCAGCGCTGGGCTCGCGTCGACTGCATAGCCCAGGACCTCCTCGCCCAGCAGTTTTCGAGTTTCCTCGCGTATCCGGCCCGTCACCCCTCGGGGCATCGAACGCGCTCCTCCCGACCACTGCCGGTCGGGGGCAACAACCATCACCTCGCCCAGCGGCACGACGGCCTCCGCGGCTGCCCACAAGCCATTCGATTCGATTCCATCGTCATTGCTCACCAGAATCAGTGGAACGTCCATCCGTTGTCACTCCAATACCACACTAAGGTCAGCCTCTGGCCGAGTCCCGGTCTCCTGCGCCCGAGGACTTTCATGCGTCCACACGCCAACACTACCCCGTCGGTACCCAACCGTTCTCTACCACGATCGCTCGCCCCTCTTCACCCAGCGCAAACTCCACGAATGCCTTTCCCAGGGGGCGCGTAAGTGGGCCGGTGAGGAATAGCAGTGGGCGCACGATTGCGTACGAGCCATCCTGCGCCGTCTCCTCGGCAGGCATTACGCCGTCAATCGATATCACCTTGATGTCCAGATCCAGATGGCCAAATCCCAAATACCCAATCGCGTGCTGGTTATCGGCAACCGCTGCCGCAACATCGCTGGCGGCGACTGCCGTCTCCAGATTGGGCGCGCTTGGATCGTCGCCCGCTATCACGATCTCGTCGAACGCCCCCCGCGTTCCGGAGTTCTTACCACGCACCACTGCGAGGATCGGTTCATTCCTCCCACCGACCTGCTCCCAATTGGTGATCTCTCCGGCGTAGATCTGCCGCAACTCCTCCAGCGCCAAGTCCTCGATCGGATTCGAC
>Ga0180434_10003948_pt1 | contig 18411 bp, 17 predicted proteins | sample SS_ome_7_FD_132453 | JGI IMG/M metagenome (GOLD analysis project Ga0180434, IMG submission 132453) | Hypersaline lake sediment archaeal communities from the Salton Sea, California, USA - SS_1_D_2 metaG | ecosystem: Environmental > Aquatic > Non-marine Saline and Alkaline > Hypersaline >...
AGTTACTGGTGCGTTTTTGTTCGCGGACAACACGTTTAAGTAGGCATGTGAATCCACAGACTTGGAACCAGTGTCCACGGTGCCATATGGACCTCCCGACACAACAAATCCATCTTTGGTGCCGCTGATGGAAAATCCATTACCATCGTGCGAGACAACACACCCTCCTTGTGAACCAAGACAAGTTGTCGACGACGCGTCACAACCACCTGATGGTGAGTTACCCATGTTTAAATTGTGGTTTCCATCTTTGGGAAACTGGTTTGTTTTTTAAATCATTTTTATTTACGAATCAACAGAAAAGAGGTGATGGACTCCCCCATCTCTCATCGAAGCAGTTGTGCGAACCTCTACTTGGAGAAAGGATCGAGATGAGTGATGGTACCCCTCCAAGCATTTCAGGGCTCGACGGTTGGCCGTCACGGCATTGACAAGTGTTTCTATTCTGGCTTTTTTTTGGGCTTGAGTCCCAGGGCCTCGATGGCCGGCCCTGGCCTGCGAAGGGCCCCTGCGCGTAGCCCTCAACCAGGTTTTCAAGTCCTTGACTTTGACCAGGCCCCGGGTTTGGAGGCGTGCAGCCGTCATGGGACCCACCCCAAAAATTTTGCGGAGGCGCACGTCGCCCCTCAGGTAGGGTTGAGGTTTCAATAAAGACATGGGGTTTATTGTATTTGTTGTAAAGGGAGTTCCCCCTGTAACAATCAAATCAAAGCTTTCACTAATTTCCTTGATGTATTGTCCGCGCGCTTCCACCAGGTTGAGTGCCCGTCCAGGTATAATTTTTCCTTGGACACTGGGTCCACGTACCACGACCGCCCTTCGAGGCGGTCCACCCCTTTTCGGGACAAATCCAGGTAGCCGTGGGCAAAGGTGCACTTGGACCGCCGGCACTTGCCTTCCTTCCACATTCGGCAAATGGAGGTTTTGTGGTAGAGTTTTTGTTTTTCTTCTTCTTCAGCCCGTTTGGCCCATGCCCCAATGTCGTCTAAAATAGCTTGGCCCACACGGGGCAGTTCAGACACGGGTTTTTTAATGTGGTGTTTTTTGCACACGGGGCCGTGGGGGCAAAAACCCGCCTCATAGGCTTCACAGTCCTGCGCATTGTCCAGTTGGTCAATGTGGATAAAGGGGCAGTCTGGTCGCCGTTTGCATTCCACACCAAACTTGCACCAATCCATTTTGGCTTCGTCCATCTTGTGTGAAAATTTGCACCCCGAGCCCATCATGCACCGCCCCATCAAAAAGTACCGACACACAATCGACTTGGTGAAGGCCTTGCCATGCGAATGCTGGCTACCGCACTCGTCCATGTCTTGGTCGCCATCTGACGCGTCTCGGTCGCCATCTGACGCGTTTGGGGTGCCCCCAGCCAATGACTGACGCACAGAGTGCCCACAATCCTTGGCCAAGGCAAGCCCTTGACCACCCTGTGGCTTGGGCGCCCCCTTTTCAAGAAAGGCCTCAAAGGCAAAGGTCAAGGCCTCCATGGAGTCATTCAGCAACGGGTTGAATGCTGGATTGGTCCTGTACAATTCATAGACTGAATGCGTTGTGCGTTTGCGTTTTTTAGGGCAAGCACCGGTTTTGAGACTGGCCTTGAGTGGCCTCATGAGGTCTGCCATGAACCCCTCCCCAAAAAACAAATGTAAAAGGATTCATTTTTACACAATCAAATGGATCGATTACCAATTGTGATTGACGGCGTCTACCATGGCTTCCTGACTGCCAAGGCGACACCCGAGGGAACGGGCTACACCGTGTTTCCCTCCAAGTGGATTCAGGCGTCCATGGTTGACGGGGCTCCAACTGTTCTTGGAGCCTTGCGCATTGGCTTGCCGCCGTCTTTTCAGGCCTCGGTCAAGCTTTCATTTTCTTTTTACCCTGTGGACACGAGCAGCCAAGACATGATGTACTCCATTTGTGAGGCGGCCAGGGAGGAAGACCCCACACCCTACGTGCATCGCGGCCGCTCCCCGTACTGCCCTATGGTCGTGGACAGGACCTTTGTGGACACGGCCACCTCCACATCTCTCTTGGTGTCCCGGTCCACTGCAGTCCAGGCTGCCACGTTGGTGTCTGAAGGCTCCTCTCTCAATCTCAACAAGCCGTCCACTGTCAAGTCGGGTGTTTACCGGGTTGGCATTGGCATGGAAAACCCGGGAGTGGATGAACGCGTCTACCTGGACAAGGCGAATGAAGACGCCATCAAAGCAAGGGAGGCCTTGGATGAAAAACACATGGTCAAAGCTAAACTTGAGGCACGTGAGGCCACTTACAAAGACACGGCATTCAGTGTTGAGGAGTGGCTCAAGGACCATGGTGCCAAGCGGCAGTCGGGTGGTGTCGGCATGCCAATTGGCGAGGAATGGAAAATTGCGTTTGGCGCCGCCCTGCGCACGTCCCTCCAGTGTGTCGACACATTGGACCCAAATCAACCCTCACCGGTGCATGGCCAAGAAGAAGATGAAGAAGAAGAATCGGCAGGAGGGGCTGGTGGGCTTTTTGATGACGACGATGACGACTGGGGTGCACCGCGTACCTGCAAGTGGAATGGTTGTGATCCTGGTTGTTCAATGGCCCCTCCTGTAAGATCTACGAGACCTGCTAGGGCAAACCTTTTTACCCGCAACCAAACCACGTCGTCTTACCGTGTCAACACGGACCACTTGACAAACCGCTTCACCTTTGGGTTTGCGGTTGAGCTTGTGGACGGGTTTGACGAGTCCAAAGAGGAGGAATTCCAAACGACCTTTTACACCATTGACACCGGGATAAAGAGGATCAAAAAAGAATTGTCGTCTCAGGTTATTGTCGTGGACAACCAAATCCGCACCTTGGAACAAGAAATCAAGACCAAGGAAAACGTGATGACGCGCTCCTATGAAAACCGTGTGGCGTTGATTGTAAGCGCCATGACCCAACTGGGTCAAGCCTGCGGAGAGGTCTTGACGCGTCGAGCCTTGGAGAGTGTATGGGGCGCCCTGGGCATTGATGACGACGTGACACCACCCAAACCCCTTGTGATTGATGACAAGACAAACAACGCCATTGACTACTTTCGCCCGCACTGGTCGGAAGATGCTCAGTTAAGTCTACTGTTTGACAGCCTCCTGACTCAAACCTTTGCCCTTTCCACTGAGCTGCTCAAGGCCATTTTGGCAGACACCAAGGCCAAACGTCTTCCCTTTTATTCCTGTGTAGAGCCGTCAGACAGTGACGAAGAAGAATCAGTGGGTGGGGCGGCTGGTGTCTTTGACGACGATGACGATGATTGGTAAAAAACTACACCGTATAATAAATGTCATTTTGGGTATGTCAGCCACAACAGAATTGCATGACAACAATCACTGAGCCAGGAATAAAATTCTCCGGTTTGATTGACCCATGGTCAATTGAACCAAGGGCTGGATGGGTTCAACATGCGTATGTAAAAGATTATGAGAGTGGACACAATATACCTTATAGTTATGATGATTATTTGGGCACACATACACAACTAGATCCTAACGTTACAATAACTGCAAAAACGATGGGAGACACCTTTATAGTATACAGGCTCAATGAGGACGGTTCGCGTGATACTTCTCGTTCGTGCTGGATGCAAATGGGTACCCCGAAATATTTTGGTGAAAAAGGGCACCGTCTAAAAATGCTAAATTACCCATCCTATTGCACGGTTTCACCAACTTATTGGGGAAATTACACGTTTGCGTTTTATTTTCACGACACACATCAAACACACAACCTATGTCACGGGGACGGCTGTTAAGTTTAAACAAGGGCTGAACCAACAACACCCAAGGTCATCAGACCTAAACAAAACAGAATGGCCAAGTTACCAATCAGGGGCTTATCCCCAGACCCAACAAACCACCCCTTGTCCTTAATGTCCGTGTAGGCTGGAAAAGCACCTGTCAGCCACCCAAGAGCATAAAAGGACACGCCTGCCAAGGTCAGGGCAACGGCCCAAAAGGGATAGGTGTCCGTCTCGCAGACCAGGCGGCCACCCAAGTCCGTTGCACAGGAAGACGTCGACTCGACGAGGAGTGAGGCCAGGGCCGGATGAAGAACCTCGGAAAGGTTAAAGATGGAGGTTTGAAGTGCCAACAAGGTTGCGCCAATGGTGGGGTCCAGGGGACGCCACCTCTCCATAGAAATGAAACTCACTCATTTCGTAGAGGAAAAACAGGGTGTCTTGGACCCGCATGAACACGCCGTAAATGTATCCCGTGGTTTCATAGTCTACCCCGTAACCCATCTGAAGGTAGAGGTAGACGAGGCCGAGGGAGACGGCAACTTGAATCACGTAAAACTTGGCAAACTTGCGGAGAGACGTCCCCATGGCCGAGTCAAGGTAGATGAGGAGCACCAGGGTGGGCAAAAAGACAAGCCCGTCCGTGACGGCCGCTGCCTCGGTGACGACAGACCCACCCACCTGGGCAAAGCGGCACCGCAAGACTTCAAGGTGAAAGTAGCAGGCGGGGGGAATGAGTTGGTGCAAAATCCACCAGGTCATGTGTGACCGACGGGTGAAGAAATGGTAGACACGGGTGCCCACACCAAGGTTGGTGGACCCCTTGTTAGGATTTTGATTGCTTTGAATAATAGATGATGATGATGATGAAAACCGAATCAAAAGATAGAGACTAAAGGTGGCGACGCCAATGGCTGCCACGAGGTGAGAAAGCATAAAGTCAAGAGAGTGGTGGATCAAGTCTTTGCGTGTGCAAGCACGCGTTGCCTTTGTTCACTTATATGACGGGTCGACACCAAGCTTTCTTCAACTTGTCATGCTCCCCAAGAGTCACGAGTCTATCCCCCCTGTTCTTGAAGACGGCCTGAAGGACGCTGGTCTTGTTGTGCGGGGGGAGGTGTGTGCACCAAAAGGCGGCAAGTCGGCGGAGGATGGTGGCCAAGACGTGGAACTTGTTGTGAAGGAAGTTTTGTTTTATGGGCATCGCCCTGAGGAGGAAGACCGGCCCTACCCCGTGTCGGTGGACACGGTGCCTCCCGAGTCCCTGCGCAGCCTGCCCCACATGCGGCCTCGAACAACCCTTGGCCAGAGAATGGCCTTTGTTCGCCACAAGGCCATGCTGGAAACCCACGTGTTTTTTGACGGACGAGGGTTTAAGTGGATTGGGACACCCATCATTACAGGCTCTGATTGTGAGGGGGCAGGCGAACAATTTGCCTTGGTGGATGATCCCGCCAAGCCATTTTTTGGGGGAGACCGAGCCCACCTCACCGTGTCTGGCCAGGTTGACCTTGAACCCTTTATTGCGACAGGCTCCGTGTACACCTTTGGGCCCACCTTTCGTGCCGAGCACTCAAAGACGAAGCGTCACCTGTCCGAGTTTTGGATGGTGGAGCCCGAAATGTTGGGAACAATGACTGACGTGATGGATTTGGCCGAAGCCTACGTGAAGCACCTCTTGGCCATTCCTGCCAAGCATCCCGGCCATGGACTGGCACCACTTCCCATTGACCTCGAAACTCCCTTTCCCCGCATCACCTACGCCCAAGCGTTGACCATTTTGAAATGGGAAACTGTGGATGATCCGTCCTTTGTTCTTTATTGGGGGGATGACCTCTCCTCGGAGATGGAAATGTTGTTGACTAGTTACTTCAAGTCACCCGTCTTTGTGACGCACTACCCCCGTGCCTTGAAGGCCTTTTACATGCGGCAAACAAGGGAGGAAGAAAGGCCTGGCCAAGAAACCGTCGAGGCTTTTGACTTGTTAATGCCGGGCATTGGTGAGGTTATTGGCGGATCGGCTCGTGAAGAGGATGAAGCCCGCTTGGTCGCGGCAATGACGGCAAAGGGTATGGACCTTGCCCCCTACCAGGCCTACCTCGACATGCGCCATTGGGGGACTCTTCCCCATGGTGGGTTTGGCCTCGGCTTTGAGCGGATTGTTTCAGTGTTGACAGGCGACTCTCACCTTCGGGAGGTAACTCCCTATGTTCGTGCCTATGGAAATTGTTTATAACACATTTCTTTTTATTGGCCAAGACAAACATGAACCAAGCTCCTGACAATCAACCCAACCCAAGCAACCAACCAAACCCAAGCAACCAAGCTGTGCCTCTTGTCATGGTAGCACCTCTGGTGGCACCCCTTGAACCTCCAGGACCAAATGATGTCATTGAAGATGTCATTGATGACGTGTTGGACTTGTAAAAATTTATAATCTTGTATAAATTGTTCCTTTACCTTTCTCTGCACCTTCAAGACGAATTCCATCTTTTACAGTCACATTATATCCAGTTGTTACCTCTATGTAAGGAAGCTTCTCGAAATCGCGTTTTTCGTCGTCAAACACGTCATAATAATTTTCATCTATTTTACGGCAATCATATTTTAGATAGCTAGCGGTGGTTATCAATGCATTGTAGAGTTTCCCACCATGATTGATTGCAATTTTATATTTTTTTAAAAATCTGGCAATACCTTCCCATAAGCCAAGTACAGTGGAACAATCATCCGAATTGATCTTATATATTTGTTCTTCTGTGGGGCCATCAATGTTGGCAGCAATTTCTTCTAGAAGTCTCATCTTGCCAAGCACATCATTTTTTTCATAATCTGACGCGCCAGTCCAAGCTCTGTTTCTACTTTTTTTTAACCCGCGACGTTGTGATGAACGAGGCATTTTTTTTATTATTGAACAAAAAAATAAATTATCAAGACATGGTGTATGATTCTTTTTATTTGTGTGGCTGAGAGTGGTGACGTGTTACTCTTTTGTGATGCGGAAATTTGCCAAAGGGGCGGTGATGTGGAAAATGGGGTGTTGCAAACATGGATGGTGTGGCAAGCGTTCGTGACGTTTGTGACGTGGCAAGCACATGAGAAGAGTGGACTGTGGTTGACGGTATGCATGTGGCGTAAGGACCTTTGCCGCATGTACCCGTTGGGCAAGGTTGTAACTGAATCACAGGAATGGTCTGGTTGTTCACTGTTTCGTACACCCCAACAGGCATGACAGCATAAAGAACCTTGGAGGATGCATTGTCAACCACAAAAATAGGTGAAAAGAATTCCTTTTCCCACACCGACTTGGTGCTCGCATTGAACGCATCCTGGTAAGTTGGGGCGCATGAGCTTCCAGTGTCTGTATACGACCAAACCTTGTATGACGGATTGCTTGTTTGAAAGGAAATCACAGGTAATGTGTTGCCTGGATTGCCGTGCGTTGCCATGTCACAAAACAACTTGTTTATGTCTTGTTGGGTTGCTGTAAAAAATTGTAGTTTTCCTTGGTTTTTGAGTGTTTGTGGGGTTGTTGTTGAACTATAAAAAGACCCAATAGATGTCGCTGTGTGCAATGACACCTTCAGGTCTGGGTAGGCCGACACCTTGGAGAAATCGACACCGATTATGGGTGCTGGCAGTGTGGGCAAAGCCAAAATGACAGGTGTTTCCCATCCAGAAGGAAATATATTGATTTATTTTTTTGTGCCACGGTTGTCAGCTTCAACAATGATTTTGTGGCACGGCGTCACCGTGATGCGCAGAGAAGCCGTGGGAAAGTAGACGGCCCATTGGCCATTGGGTTTGCGTGTGACTTCGCCGCCGGCAGAGGCCTTGACGTGGCCTGTCGAAATCTCCGTCGTGACGAGGTTGCCCAGGGAGTAAATGCGCAAAACCATGCGGTCATCCCCGGGGAAGACCGCGGGTTGGGTTTGGCGTGGGAAAATGGTAAAGGGTGGACCCGCCGCGTGGGAAATTTCAACAGGGATAAACGTTTTGTTGGTGATTTGCCAGTGCCCAATGCCAATTGGTGATGGTGACCCAAAGGCTGGGTAGGGTGACGGGCCGTAAGGGTAGGGCGAGCCAAAGGCTGGGAAAGGTGGCGGGCCGTAAGGGTAGGGCGACCCAAAGGCAGGGAAAGGTGACGGGCCGTAAGGCGATGCACCAAAGGGCATGGGTGCCCCAAAGCCATAAGGAGGATAAGCCATGATTTTTTATTACAAAGGCTGCAAATCTCTGCGCCCCATTCAACACTTGTTGTCATTCAACACTTGTTGTCATTCAACACTTGTTACCCAAAATGTGGAACAATCCTTGTTTCAATTTATTTTCAATAAATTTCTAATTTAAAATAAAAATGCCACAATGTAGCCATGCACAACACGGCTGGTTTTCATCGTCAAAGACGTCAATCAAGGACAAATTGCAGGCTTTAGGGCCAGACCGCAATTACCTGTGCATGGCAAGTGACGTGTACCGTAAACCCAGGAAACGCATGTCTTTTGACGGGTGGGTCTACCAGGCAAAGTGGTCCAACGAAGAACAGGCCGTGTACAAGCAAACGGGCAAGTACGTGATTTCGTTTCGGGGAACCAAAAAAGCCCACGACAACATGACCAACATTAAATTGGTCATGGGTAAATTTTTCGAGTCTTCACGTTTCAAACGTGACTTAGCCTTTGTCAAGGAATTCAAGGCAAAACATCCAAAGACACAAGTCATCCTTGTCGGACACTCCTTGGGTGGGCGTTTAGCGTCAGAAATTGCCAAACAAACAGGGTGTGAAGCCGTCACCTTTAATGAAGCAAGGGTGCCGTCTGATGTGGCGTCAGCTGACAACCATGCCTTTATTCGGCGCTACCGCACCAAGGATGACCCCATTTCTCTCCTGGGCATTGTTGGCCCCAAAGCCAAACGCACTCATTTCCTGACCCTTCCCGGCCACGGGCACTCTATTCGCAAAACCCAGCGTGTATTATGCCACGGGCGCCCAGTGTGGTATGTTTGACCAATCTTCTTTGTTGTGGCCGTGGACAGCTGAAACAATGGCAGACGGAAAAGCCGCTTCAATGGCTTCCTTGGTGACACGAAAAAATAAAAATGTGCTGATAAATCACAAATTCTATGCTAGACCACATTAAACAATGCCGTCCTGGACCCACTACAGGGCACTCGTGGACAAGATTCGTGGATGTGTGTTGAAGGAAGGGTCCGCCTCAAAGTGGCGAGGCAAGATGGACCAAGTGGTCGCCGCCCTGTTCCCGCCCAAAACCTACGCGTACATCCCCAAATCCGTCGTCACCTACTGCTCCAAGCAAAAATACCTGCTCAAGCTGACAGCCCCGTGGGGCATCCAGGTGCGCCTCATCAACACCAACTATGACGTCAAACCAGACGAAATGGACCAGGTGGCGTCCTTGGTGTGTGCCCGCCCGCCTGACAAGTGGGGTGTGCCCCTCCACATGGTGGCGGCGTCCTCCAAGGAGTGGTGTGAGGGCGTGCCAAGTTTTTCTTCGACGGCCATTGGTGCAGAGCCAGACGAGGACGCAAAAGAAGAAAAAGATGACGGGTACGAAATCCTGTACGACGTGCTCAAGCTGGGGAGCAAGGAAACCCGAGACATTGTCAAGGATTTGTTTCACCGCTACGGCTTGGGCGCCAATTTAATCCTTAATTCCTTTGACTCACATGAAACCTTTTTGAAGTGGGAAGCAGACAATGAAAAGGGCGGCGGCAAACCACAACAAAATGATTTTGCCGGCATCAAGAAACGCGGTTCAACAACAACGTCAAAAGCAACCAAGAAGGAGGCCCCCCAACTTGCGTCCTTCCGGCAGCCGGCTGACGTGTGTGCCCTCCAAGTGATTTGGCAGAGGTGGCAAGCCCTGACCAATGTCGAAAAGCACTTGATGGATTTGCAGACCCACCTGGCCATGGAGGACGACGACGAAGCCCTGTACGCCCTGCGGAATGTGCTGGAAATCAACCCGGCCCTGTCCGAACCCATCCTCAAGCTGGTGCGCATGGACCCGTTTTGCCTGCACGACATGCTGCCCCGGTCGTTTCCCCTCACCAAGTGTTTGGCGATTGCCAAGCGGGTTGGGATGGAACGCCACCACCCCTTTCACGTGATTCGCCTCATTTCGGAGGCCATTGCGGAAGAGGAAGCCGACGGGCATTCCTTTGCAACCTACGACGAGGCCACCATGTTTCACGGGGACATTAAACAGCGGTGCAACAAGACGGCCAAGAACATTTTGTCTGGCGCGTGGACACCGGAGGACGCCTACCCGGGCCCCATCACCATTCGCATGCCCACCCGGCTGTCCAAGTCGCAAGCCTCCACGGGGGAGGCTGTCTCCACCGACGTGTCGTCTGCGACGGTGGCCCGCACGATTGGCAGGGTGAAGGACGGGTTTGTGGTGGACGCCACGGGGTCAGAGGCACGTGTGTACCGACGACCAACCTTTGATGCGCAGGCATCCTACCTCAAGTTCTTAAGGGAGCAGGTTGGCGTGGACCCAGACCCTGTTTGCGACATGGCCATTGAGGCCGCCATACATGACTTTCAAGACCGTGAGTCCTTGGTGTTGACCAAGGAACAACGGGACGCCGTGGTGTGCGCCGTCCGCAACCCATTGACAGTCATCATTGGGGAGGCCGGGTCCGGCAAAACCACGGTCCTCAAAGCCATTCTTGACATTTTGTCGTCACTTCGCCTCAAGGCCAAGGGCGTGGGTGACGCCGGCAAAAACATTGTCTGTGTGGCCCCCACGGGCAAGGCGGCACGCGTGTTCAACTCCAAGACCGGCTGGCCGGCGTCCACCATTGACTCCCTGCTCGTGCGCCTCCGCCACGCTGAATCCGTGCACGGGTTTTTGGGGCTGGGGGAGGGTGAGGACGCTTCCTGGCACCCCATTGTGGTGGTGGATGAAATGTCCATGGTGACCCTGCGCCACACAACGTGCTTTGAAAAGCTTGCCACCATGGCCAAGGCCGCCGGCAATGCAGGGCTTGACCGGGTGGTGTTGCTGGGTGACCTGTCCCAGCTGGCCCCCATTGGGCCGGGCGACGTGTTTCACGACACGGTGCAGATTTTGCACGCTATGCACGAGGGCGGCCTTGCTCCCCACGCTGAGGTCATTGTGCTCAAGGGCTCCCAGCGCGTGGACCCGTCGGCGTCTCTCATCTATGAAAACTCCCGCCTGTTGCGGTCGGACCGCAAAAGGCGGGGCATTGAAGACACGGACACCGTGGAAGCCTTTCCCAGGCTGGAAACGACGTCGTTTTCGCAGGCCAAGGGCACGTTTGAAATTGTGGACACGTCCTATGACCAGATTGACGACAAGATTATGCGTGATTGCTACAAGGTGTGGAAGGAGGAAGCCAAAACGGGGTGGGGGCAGGGCATGACGCCCCAACCCCTGGCCGCCCTTCAGATTTTGACAGACACCAATGCCAAGCGTAAAGACATTAACAAAAAAGTGCAGGCCATGGTGCAAGAGTCCGCAGCCTGTGCGGCCGCGGTTGAGTTGTCCAAGGGCGAATTTGCGTACCTGTACGACAAGGTCATGGTGTGCGACAATGCGATGGAGTTTGGGGTGGTCAATGGGGACATTGGGTGGATCATGCAAATCCCGCGGCAAGACCAGGTGCGGCTGGTGTTGGAGGGCGGCAAGCAAGTTCTTGTCAACACTTCCCTGGTGCGCCTGACGTTGGCCTACGCCATTACGGTCCACAAGTCTCAAGGGTCTGAATTCCCGTTTGTCATGGTTGTGTTTTACAAAAAGTTTCGGCACACTACCCGTGACTTGCTCTACACGGCTTTGTCACGGGGGCGCAAACGGGTCAAGGTCATTTCGGGCTATGGCGCGTTTGACAAGGCGGTGGCCACCCAAAAACCCGAACGCCAATCAGACGCTTTTCGTCTCTTTTTTTTAGATAAAAAAGACACGGGTGGTTTGTCTGATGAAGACGTGCTGTCTGGTGATGAAGCCGTGCTGTCTGGCGATGAAGCCGTGCTGTCTGATGAGGATGAAACCAGTGATGGCAACCACGAAAAGACCCAAGCCATTTTGGCCATGGTGTCGCAGTCAATCAAAGAACCACCCTTGGTGGCTAGAGACGCCGTTTCGGACGACGACGACGATGCCTATTTTTCAGACCCACCCCTCGTGATTTTGCCGCGTAAAAAACCACGGTCAACGGTGGAAGAACCACCCGTCAAGCGTGTCAAAGAACCCAAAATTGTCAAGGGAAAAACCCATAAGAAAAAATCTAAATAAACATTAAAAAAATGGCCAAGGCGGGTGTCGTCATTGGCGTGATTCTTTTATTGATTGCTTTAGGTGTGGGTGGGTATTTTGCTTATAAGCATTTTTTCAACAAGAAAAAACCAGCTAGTGGTGGTGGCGGCGGCCAAGACAATATAGATGTTCCCCATGCGTGCACCAACGGCACGTGTGCCCCCGATCCATCTGGTCCCTTCCCCAACGCCCAAATGTGCTTGGCGTCAGGGTGCAAGGCGCCCCCTGCCTCCACCAATTATGCGTGTGTGGGGGGCATATGTCAACCGTCAGCCTCGGGGTCCTTCATGTCGCTTGGTGCGTGTTTGGCTTCGGGGTGTCATTCGTCGGGCAAGGGCCCTTTTGACTGCACGTCACTGGGGTGTGTGGCGTCGTCGACGACTGCGGGGGCAGGCAAATACCCTGATTTGACATCTTGCCAGACAGCATGTGCCAATCCGGCAGGCAAGGATCAGGTGCCAAGCCAAGAGTGGATTAATCAAAACTTGATGCTTCCTGACCCCTCCCAGCAAGGCAACAAGTCGGTGGCCATGGTCTGGGATTACTCAACCTCAGAGTTGTGCACCGTGTCAGCCAATGGCAACCTGACCACCTGTGGCGCACCATGCCCCTTTGGCATGACCTACTCCCCAGACGCCAACACGTGCGTGGATGTCAATTGCCCGCCAGGTGCCACGGCGTGCTCACGCGGCATTCCAATCAACCCCTCCACGAATTCAACCTCCGTCCTTAAACCTCCTGGCCTCAAGGTCTTGTTGACCAATTACGCCACCCCCGACGCATCCCACGGCTCCAACATGTCGGCAGACGCGGACGTTTTTGCGGCGTTTATTGAGGACATGATTCATAATTTTTGTGTGCCACGCAAAGTAGACATTTTCACCCTTTACTACACGCCCCCCATTTCGTCGACCAAGTACCCGTACTACAAGGAGCCTACCTGGATAATTGCCAATTTCATCGCCAAGGCGGAAGCCAAAGGAATTGTGGCCGGTGTCAATGTCTACCCGTCCTTTAAGGACTCGCCGTGGCCCAAGGACACTTCTGATAATAATGAGACCTGGACAGCCATTGGGCAAAGCATTGGAGAGGTCAACCAGACGGCCAAGAAAAAGTATAGTCTCAATGGCATCAAGTACTTGGTGTTTGACGGGGAAGAGTGCTCGTGTGGAGACGACTCCCAGATTCGTTCCCTCTTTGCGCAGGGCTACGAGGCAGGTGCCGGGGAACCTCTCCCCACTGATTTTGTCATGATGAAGTCCGAGTCGGTGAATGCGACGTTTGGGAAGAACCCCACCCCCAATGACTACGGCCTGGGCGAAGTCTACTGGAACGTCAATGAGTTGTGGCCGTGCAAAGGGAATGATTCCCAGTTTAGTAACTACGCCAAGGTGTGCAAGGAGTGGTCTGGGTACCGCTACGAGGGGTCCAACGGTCAGGGTCTGATCAACCAACCCGAGGCCACCATTGACTGGTTGGTGGCAGCGTCCAAAACAAAAAACTCAGACGCGCCCCTTGTCAAGTCCACATACATTACTGCGGCAGGCCAGCAGCAGACCGTGCCCCTCTTTTCCACTGAAGCCTTGTACCAGCAAGTTGACGGCAACACCAATGGCATGCTGTGTGCCGCCATGAATTACTACGCACCCATTGCCGACACGGTTGTTGACCCTGAAGAAAAGATTTGTGGAACCTTTGACGGGTTTGCGTACTGGGATGGAGACAAGTTTTTTGATTTTCTGTACATGTACGCCACCAAGTTTGGCCTCGGCTACGTGGGGATTTACGACGCCATGTTTATTCCTCAAAAGTGGATGACAGGCGGCAAGTGGGCCACAACGTCGTACGCGCCGGCACTTCCGCCTACTTGGCCTGTCCTGTGTGCCCAGCCCCAAAACAAGTGCGTGTGGGATTGCTTGGCTCAAAAGGTGCTGCCGTGCACAGACAACTCAGTGTGTGTCACTTACTGCCCGTCAGCAAGTGGTTACTGCAAAACAAACAAGACGTGCCACTTCAGTCCACCTGCATCCGTGGACACGTCAAAAAGTGATGAAAATGACCCCGATGCTTACACGTTTGTTGTTCAGGGTGTAAACCCTCCAGTTTGATTGACCACGGATCAATTACTCACTTTTGTTTGTTTCCCATGGCCCAAGCCTACCCCCTTCACGCATTTGCCCACACCAAGCACCCAACACCCAAGCAACTTGGCGACTTTGATGCCATCTTGGAGGTCTATGCCGCTGAAATCAACAAGGAAGACGGTGATGTACCCCGTGATGTACCGCGTGATGCGCGTTGCCGGCACCCATTTCCCCACGAGGCTACCCACCAAGGCGCTCACCTGCTTGTCAATCGCTGGTTGAAGCGCTTCCCCCACTTGGTGCACACTCCGTCTTACACAGATGCCTACGGCCTGACGGTCATTGAGCGCATCGTTGTGGACGCTTACTCCAAGGAGGACGTGCTAAAGGAACACTACCCAGAGTACGAAGAACTGTGGAGACCCTACGCTGAGCAAAAAGTCACCATGGTCGAACAGATTACTCAGCCGCACTCCATGTTTTCCTTTGCTCCCTTTGTTGGCCACGTGGTTCCTTATCGTTATTTATAAAATGAAATTTTCATCAAATAAAATAAATGTCTGACTCGTCGTCTACTGAAAGCGGCTCTTGGGCTGGTCGAGTCGGATCGGGATTTTCTTCGGCAGGATCTTGGATCAAGGGAAAACAGGGGTCTTACACCGAAGGCACCATTCCCGGGTCAATTAAATTTGTGGTTTGCTTCACCTTTTTGTTTTCATTTATTTGGATGCTTGTCTACTTTATCAACCTGGGTGAAGGCAAAGCCTCGGGCGCCAAAACATCAACGTCTGACGATGAAACCAAGGGCACGTGCGGAGAAAAGTGCACTATTTCCTTGACCAAAGTCTTAAAGGACGCGTTTTTGCCGCCTTTTATTTGCTGCGTGGTTGGAGCCGTTGTTGGGTTCTTTCTTTACTACTTTTTGGTTGAGAAGAAGGCACGCCAGTTGATTGGTGCCCGTGCCGCGGTCTCACGCCATTCCTCCTCCTCTGTGCGCAGCCTGCTCATCTTTTTGGTGATTGCGTTTGTGCTTTGGATGGGGGTTTCCTTTGGCTTTTATGCGCTGATGAGTCAGGGTAACGTCCAATTCTTCAAACAAAAGGAATACAAGGATTTGAACACCAAGACTGCCTGCACGGGGGCCGGCCACCATTGGTGCAAAAAGAACGGGGTTGCGCCCAACACGTTTTGGTTTTTCCTGTTGTCATTGAGTCTGTTTTTTATTGCCCTCGTTGTTGGGGTGGTCAAGTACATGCGCAGGCTGACGCCCGAAGACGAATTTTGCAAAAAGGTGGAATCGATTGGACGGACGCAGGCCTCGAAGTACAAGACACTTGCCATGGCCCAGTACCAAAAGATGGGTGCATTCCCCAACCCGCCCGACACGGTGAAGGACCTTTTGGTGTCGAATTTGAGTGGTGACGACGCCAAGATGGATTTAGACACCCGGATGGCAATTGCCAATGAACTCGAAGCCCAAAGGGCTCAAGACCCCAGCCGGTGCGCCAATGTGTTTAACAAATTGGATGCTCTTGTTCGAAAATTCCATGTCAAGAAGGAATACAGCGAATGGAGAGTGGGTCATGGCGGCTCGGTTGGCATGAAACGTGTGATCAACTTTTCTACAGCAGGGCGGGCTGCACCCAAGCGAGGCACGGTGTACACCGGGGGACGACAAGGAGGGCCCGTCGTAGCGGGGTCAGGTATCCAAATGTCAACCATGTCCTATGGCTCACCTGCCGCCTCTGACGCCTCTGCCCAACCACCTGTGCCTCCGCCTGTCGTGACACATGGATTGCGCCCGCTGGGCCGGAATCCGCCTGGTTCGTCTGGGGGGTCACAAGGAGGTTCAGGTGTGCCGGCTTTGGGTGGGGATACTTCAGTTCAAGGTGGGAATGGCGATGCCAACACTGCTCATGTTTCTGTAGAGCCTGTACGTGCTGCAGATATGGCATAAGTGCCAGCAAGTGAATAACATAAAATAAACACTATCAATTAGGAGGCCATAAGGATTTTGTTAAAATTTTAAAAACAATTAGACATTGTTACAGCAAAACTGAGAAAATTTCTATGATATTTTACACTAACTGAGAGTGAATTTCTGCGAAAACCCACTCTCAGTTTTTGTGGTATCATCTCTAGACATTGCCACAGATGTGTCAATGTTAACCAGTTTTATTTAAAGAGAAAAGGAGCCACTTGTGGGAAAGGGGGGCGACGTTGGTGATTGGTAGCTTGAAGATGCGCCGTAGTCAAAGGTGCGTGGTGGAAGGGTAGATGGGGGCACAGGGACTTCATCACCCCTGTAGGGCCTACTATAAGGTTGGGTGTAGGAGGCAGCTTGTTGAGGACGAAGCTCGGCCTGGACATGCTGGCGTTCGGCAACTGCTTGGGCTTCTTCTTTTTGCTTGACGTCAGCCAATTTTGCCTTGATGCCTGCCGTGGAGGACGTGGACAATGAAATAATTACAGCAATAATCACAATAAACAACACCAAAAACAAAATGGACAAGGAAATGTAGAGCCAGCGGCGGTTTGTTTTCAGGGCAGACAGGGCCCACTTGTCATGGGCCCAGCCCTTGTACGCCAAGAACAAGCACTTGAACATGGTCTTGAGGTAGGTGCCCAGGGTTTTGAAAAAGGTTGAGGATGAGGTCACGTCAACCGACACGTTCCCACACACCGCATCGGGCTCCACGACATTGGCCACCGTGTTGGTGTCGACATTCACAAAGTCAACACCTGTGAGGGGCCCACAGTGGGGCAAAGCCAGAGTTGTCGTGACAGGGGTTGTCGTGACAGGGGTTGTCGTGACAGGGGCAGCCGCACCAGGCTGCGCAGGGCTTAGTGAAGTGAGATGCATGGGAGGCCTGGTTGGTGGGTTGGGCCCGGGGTGGTGTTCAAGTCGTTTTTTTTTAAATAAGCATTGTGTCGCGCTTCAGCCTCCAATGCCTGCGCGTTGTGGTAAATGGCCAATGGGTCCGCCAGGGTGTTTTGAATGGTTGGACCAGGGGGTGCGGCCGCCGAGAATTGCCCCGCCCCATACTGTCTGTCGTTCTGGACAGCCCCTGCAGGGTAAGCCGCCTCCACGCTGTAGCCCCCGTACAGGTTTTGGGTGGGGGCGGCTTGGTGGTACCCCTGCGCCAATTCTTGGGGGTTGCGTGCCCATGTGCCAAAGGTGCCCTGCCCCCCTGGCCCCTGCATGGTGGCCATGGTGGCGGCGTTGAGGGGGACGGGTGGCCCTGGGTTGGTGATGATGCCCTTTTGTGTCACGTGGCGAGCCTCGGGGTTTGACAAGGCCTCGATGGCCGGCCCTGGCCTGCGAAGGGCCTGGGCCATGGCATCCAAAGGACCTTTTGATTTTTTGGACCTAGAGGATGTGTGCTGTTTTTTGGAGTGTGGCTGCCAGTTCTGGTTGCCTGGGTCGGGGAGTCCGTACACGGACGACATGGGCGCAAACGACGTTCCGTAGCGAGCGCCGGCTTCAGCAAGCCCCTGCCGCACTTCGCGGGTTTGGTCTTGGACCGTGGCAAAGGCACGGGCGGTTGCCTCATCCCGCCGGGCTTCCTTGACACCCATGTACGGCTGGCGAAAGGTGCCGTCAATCTCGGCGGCAATGCCGGCCTTGGGTTCCACAAGGACAGGGGCGGGGCGGGACATTGCGCCCATGATACGCGAGGTTTGGGGCAGCACACCCATGGATTGGCGCTCGGCTTCCGCCATGACGGGCAGCGAAGCGGTGCGGACCGTGTACATGCCCGACGGTTGGACGGCCGCCCTCAACAGCGCCGACTGGGGGCCAAGCTTCCGTTGCTCCGTGCCCATCAGGAGGCCACGCTCGGAAATGGGGACGCCCAGGCGAAGGGCCGCCTCAAAGGGGTAATCCGGGTCTCCCAGGATTGGGGTGCCAGTGTGATCGAAGTCTAACAAGGAGCCGTGATCCGACTGAAAGGGGGACGACGATTGCATTTATTTATGCCGCTGAGAAAATCTTTGGCAGTCTAGGAAAAAAACGAAAAGGGGGAACGAAGATTTTGTGGGATACACTGAAATAAAATTATTCCAAACCGTCTAATTCTGTACGCGCCCCCCTAAATGTCCACGTCTTACGTAGCCACAGCCTCTATCCGCTCGTTGCAGCGTTTTGCGGAGGAGCCCGTGTTTCGTAGACCTACCGATCCGCGAGTGACAACCCTTTTCGTCGAAGCGGACCGCGGCCTTTGCTCCCTCCAGGATTTGGGCGAGTGGATCCTAAAAACCTACCCAT
>Ga0180434_10003950_pt1 | contig 18402 bp, 16 predicted proteins | sample SS_ome_7_FD_132453 | JGI IMG/M metagenome (GOLD analysis project Ga0180434, IMG submission 132453) | Hypersaline lake sediment archaeal communities from the Salton Sea, California, USA - SS_1_D_2 metaG | ecosystem: Environmental > Aquatic > Non-marine Saline and Alkaline > Hypersaline >...
CTTAGTGATCGCCGCCGTCAACGTCGTCTTGCCGTGATCAATGTGACCTATCGTCCCAATGTTCACGTGCTCCTTCGTCCTCTCAAACTTCGGCTTGCTCATCTTCCCGCTACCTCCTGAAGCAAGGAATCCACACCTTTGCAACGGTCCCTGCGACCGCCACGGCTAAGACAACGCACTCACTGCGACAACGATCTCTCTTATTCTCCGTTCACGCCTCTTCCAACGGTCCAACGCTCAACTGCACGCCGGCCATGGGCTTCAGGCATTGTGGAGCCCACGAGCGGGATCGAACCGCTGACCTTTTGCTTACCATGCAAATGCTCTACCGCCTGAGCTACGTGGGCGTGAAATCGAACACCAAGGTAAGTTACATGCGCCCCGATGAGGTATACTTTCCCGGGCACGCTTCAGCGGGACTCAAAAAAAAAGCGCAAAAGAAAAAAATATGCACGCGCCCCTAAGGAGCCGTGGAAGTATTACTATGCAAATAAGTTAGGATACGCTACATCCCGAACCCTGTCAAGCTTTTTTTCACCCGAACCTGCGATTTCTTCCGGTCGCCGGCACACGAATCGCCAGCCCCTCGAGCAATTCCTCTAACTCCATCAATGACTTACATTTATGCCCTGGCCTCATTCCCCGGCCGGAACAGAGGAGCGGTCGGTCGACTTGCGCGATCGAGGCATTATCTGCCGGAGAGAGCCTAAAGCTTTGCCAAATAATACATTAGACGTCCCGATTCCGGTTGTTCCCCCACCCGGCGCTTATCGCATTCAACCGGGCCGGCATACCCGCTGCCCGTTGGATGCGGGAAAGGCATCCGAGAGTCGAACCAGACCGCCGCGGCGGACGGCATATCCAGGATTAACCCGATCATGGAGCGGGAAACGGGACTCGAACCCGCAACCCTCAGCTTGGAAGGCTGATGCTCTAGCCATTGAGCTATTCCCGCCCACAGATACCATCCGGAGGGTCGGGCTTTGGGGCAGTCTCGCACGCGACCCGGGCCTCGGGCGGGCTCGCAGCGGCCGGCTTGGCCGGCCGAACGCAGGCGCCCGCGAAGTGCCCGGCCCGCGGCGCGGCCGAAGGTGTTTCTCTGGCCCCCCATCGCGCCTGAGCTCCCCGCGTCACCGTGCAAAAGCCCCAACGAAAACCCGTTCCCCTCAACCCTAAGACACACGCAAGCACCTAGAAGGTGCACCGCCAATGCCCTTGCCGGACCGAGGTGGTGGGGAGGGGAGGATTCGAACCTCCGAAGGCTTCGCCGACAGATTTACAGTCTGTTCCCTTTGACCGCTCGGGAACCTCCCCACGTCCAAGTGGAGCTGGCGAGAGGACTTGAACCCCCAACCCCCTCATTACAAGTGAGGCGCTCTACCATTGAGCTACGCCAGCATAGGGCACAACGCAGGCCCCCAAGGAGCTTCCCTGCAGGGGCCTGCTTGGGTAACTATTCTAGAGATAAACGCCCCGCCGGGTCAACCCAAAACGCGCCTTCCCAGCGGGGCAGTCTCGGTACCACGACGTTCGCTGTGGGCGGACGAAGCATCTCCGCGCCCTCCCGTGCAAACGGTCGCTACGAAAGATCGTCCGCCGGCGAGAGGGCTGAGGCAGCTCAGAGGTCAACCCCTGCCGGCCAAGGTCGGATCCCGGGGCCGGTCGGTCCGACTACGAGCCCTTGCGCCTGACTTGCGTGCCGTCGGGGCGGTCCTCAAGAACGAAGCCCCTCTCGGAGATCGCGGCCCTCAGCTCATCCGCCTCCGCCCAGTCCTTGTTGCGCCTGGCTTCTTCACGCCTCTCGACCAGCTCCACTATCTCGGCGGGCACTTCTTCCTCCACCTCAAGGCCCTTCCACGTGAGGCCGAGGACTCCCCCGAGGCTCATCAGCTCCCGGGCGGCCGACGCCGCCGCCGCAACCGTCGCGGGACCGGGCTGATCCCCCTCCAAAGCGAGATTTATTCGCTTGGAGAGGTCGAAGAGGCACGCGGTCGCTCTCGCGCTGTTGAAGTCGTCGTCCATGGCCTCGTCGAAGCAAACCGACGCTTTCCGCATCGCGTCTTCAAGCTCCGCGTCCTTCACCCGGCCGCTTTTCGCCGGGTCGGAGAGCTTGGCCTCCGCAGCCAGCGCAAGCCGTATTGAGTTCCTCAGCCTGCCCAGGGCCGCGGCCGCCTCCTCAAGGCGTTCCTTGCCGAACTCGATGGGGCTCCTGTAGTGGGTTGAAAGAAGATAGAACCGTATCGCTTCCGGGTCGAACTCCCGACACAAGTTCTCCGCCAGGTAGAAGTGCTTCGTGGACTTCGACATCTTCTCCCCGGAGAGGTTGACAAAGCCGTTGTGGACCCAGTTTCTGACGAAGGTCCGGCCGGTGGCGCATTCGGACTGCGCTATCTCGTTCTCGTGATGCGGGAAAATGAGATCCTGCCCGCCGCAATGAATGTCAAGCGTTTGGCCAATGTACTTCATCGACATCGCCGAGCACTCGATGTGCCAGCCGGGACGGCCCTTCCCCCACGGGCTCTCCCAGCTCGGCTCCCCCTCCTTCGCGCCCTTCCACAGCGCGAAATCCAGAGGGTTCTGCTTCTGCTCGCCGACTTCTATCCTGGCGCCCGCCCTGAGCTCGTCTATCTTGCGGCCCGACAGTTTGCCGTAGCCCCGGCATTTCCCTACTTCGAAGTACACGTCCGAGCCGCCTTGATACGCGTACCCCCTTTCTTCCAGCGTGCGCACCAGGTCGATGATCTCCGCGATGTGCTCGGTGGCCTTGGGGTAATGCGTCGCCGGCATTATGTTCAGCATCGACGCCACGCTTATGTAGGCTTGGATGTTCTCCTCGGCGATGTCCCTCCAATCCCTGTTCTCCTCCCTGGCGCGGGTTATGATCTTATCGTCCACGTCGGTGAAATTATAGACATACGTAACATCGAGGCCCTTGCGCTCGAGATAGCGTCTTATGGTATCTCCCACGATCGCGGAAAACACGTGCCCGACGTGCGGCTTGTCCTGAACCGTCATGCCGCAGCAATATACGCCCGCGGCCCCCGGCTTGACGGGCGTGAACTCCTTCTTGGTCCTGGACATCGTGTCATAGATTCTTAAGCTCACTTCTCCCCCTTTGACTTGGGCCATCCAGGCCCGCGGACGCGAGAATGCGCTCTATCATCTCGTCAAAAGAAATCCCCAACGCGCCGGCCGCCATCGGGACGAGGCTGGTCTCGGTCATCCCCGGCACCGTATTGACCTCAAGACAGAACACCTCGTTCCCGGGAGAAAGCCGTATGTCCACCCTTCCGAAGCCTCGGCACCCGAGGGCGCTGAAGCATCTCATCCCGAGGTCCTTCACGCGCGTCTCGACGTCGGGGTCCAGCTCCGCCGGGACGACGTACCGGCTGGCGCCCTTCGTGTACTTGCGGGTGTAATCATAGAGCCCGCCCTCCGGGATGATCTCCACTACGGGCAGCGCCTCGGATCCCAGCACCGAGACGGTGATCTCCCGCCCGGGAATGTACCTCTCGACCATGATCTCGTCGGAGTATCCGGCCGCCTTGCGGACGGCGGCCGCGAACTCGCCTTCGTCCTTCACTATCGTAAGCCCGATCGTTGAACCTTGGTCGTTGGGCTTCACCACAACGGGAAAACCTCCCAGCGAAGCCGGCGCGGGCGGACCGAGACCGGCATCGGATTCGGAGCCGCCCCGTCCCGAGAGAAGCACCCATTCCGGAGTGGGGATGCCCTGACTCAGGAAGATCTTCTTGGAGAGGTCCTTGTTCATCGAGAGGGCGGAGGCCAAGGCGCCGGATCCCGTGTAGGGGACCCCCGCCAAGTCAAGGACGGCCTGAACCCTGCCGTCTTCTCCGACCTCCCCGTGCAGGGCCACGAAAACCGCGTCACAACCCAAGAAGCCCGGCGCTCCCAGAAAACTCAGGTGCCCGGGAGTCGCGCCGCTCTCCTCAACGGAAGAGGGATCGATCTCGACCACTGCGTGGCCCAGCCTCTCCAAGGACTCGGCCACCGCCCGGCCGGAGGCCAGCGAGACCTCTCTCTCGGCCGAGGGGCCTCCCAACAACACTACGACTTTCATCTTGTTGAAGCTCCCTAAGCCCCTAGAGCCCAAGACCCTCTATAAACCAAGACACTCCGCGGCCGAATCCGCGAGCATCGAGGGCGCGAAGTCCGCGCCCTCGCTCTTCACTCCATGCCTACTTCCAATCGGCCTCAAACGGCCGCACGAGAGACACCGCAAGCGCGGCTATGCCCTCGCCCCTGCCGCAGAAGCCGAGGCTGTCGGTAGTCGTCGCCTTGACGCCCACCCTCTCCCGACCCAGAGACAGGGCCGAGCAGATCCTCTTCCTCATGCCTTCGACGTACGGCGCTAGGAGAGGTTCCTGCGCGACGACGGTCGAATCCACGTTTGCGGGAGCGAAGCCCTCCGACCGGATCATCTCTACGACACGAGAGAGCAGCTTCAGGCTCGACACCCCGCGCCAACGTTCGTCGCTTGAAGGAAAGTGGACGCCGATGTCGCCCAGCGCGATAGCCCCGAGCAACGAATCAGCAATGGCGTGGCAGAGCACGTCGGCGTCCGAATACCCGTCCAGCCCCCGAGAGTGCGGGACATTGACGCCGCCGAGCACGAGAGGCCTCCCTTCCACAAAGGGGTGAACGTCGAACCCTATTCCAACCCGAATCGAATCCAAGATCCTCCTCCGATCGTCGCGCCCCGCGCTCAGCTCGTCCTTCGATTCAATATCGCCTCCGCGATCTCCAAGTCCACGGGCCACGTCACCTTTATGTTCTCGGGACTTCCTCGAACCACCTTTACGGAGACCCCGAGCTTCTCGACGAGACTCGAATCGTCGGTCGCCTCGGTCCCGCTCTCCAGCGCCGCGCGGTGGGCCTCCCTTATCACGGAGGACCCGAACACCTGCGGCGTCTGCGCTTCCCACAACCCGGTCCTGTCAACGGTCCGTCTCACGTTATCCCCGTCGTCCACCTGCTTGACGGTCCCGGCCACCGGAAGCGCCGGGATACAGGCGCCGAAGGCGGCCCCGCTCTCGAGGCAGACGGACACCAGGTCGGACGTCACAAGAGGCCTCGCCGCGTCATGGATGAGAACCGGATCAAGCCGTTCATCGAGCGCGTCCAGGCCCAGACGCACGGACTCCTGTCTCGTCCCGCCCCCGCGGACCACGGCGGAGACCTTCCGGAAGCTCCACCTGTCCGCTATCTCGCGACGAAAGCGATCCTCCATACCCGGCGGCACGACAAGCACGACGGCTTCGATCCGCGAGTGGTCTTCGAAAACGGAGAGAGAGTGCCAGACAAGGGGGCGCCCCCCCAAAGCCAAGAGGGCCTTCGGGACGCCTCCGCCCGGCCCCAGACGCTCTCCCGTCCCCGCCGCCGCGAGCACGGCGCCCGCCCTGATTGCCCGCTTCTCGGAGGCGTCTTTCACCTAACCCTCGCCAGGTTCTCGAATCTCATGTACTCGTTGATGAAGGCTACGTCAATGGTGCCCGTGGGACCGTTTCTCTGCTTGGAGATGATCAGCTCCGCCCGGCCTTCGTTCTCGGGCGTTTTCTGGTAGTGCTCCGCGCGGTATATGAAGATCACGGCGTCGGCGTCCTGCTCCAAGGCGCCGGACTCCCGGAGATCCGAGAGAATGGGGCGCCTCTCGCCGCCGCGGGTCTCCACGGCCCTCGAAAGCTGGGAAACCGCTATCACCGGGACCCTCAGCTCCTTGGCCAACTCCTTGAGCGCCCTCGATATCTGCGACATCTCGATCTGCCGGCTTTCCGGAGCCGGCAGCCCCCTCATCATCTGTATGTAGTCGACCAGGATTATCCCCAGGCCCTTCTCGGCCTTGAGCCTCCTGGCCTTGGCTCGCATCTCCAGAGCGCTCACCCCGGGCGAGTCATCCACGTAGATCGGGGCATTCGACAGGGCGCCCGCCGAGGTCGTCAGCTTCCCCCAGTCCGCATCCTTGAGGTAGCCGCTCCTGAGCTTGTGGTTGCTCACCCTCGCCTCCGAACAGAGCATTCTCTGCACGACCTGTTCGCTCGACATCTCCAGGCTGAAGAAGGCAACGGGCAGCTTGAGCCTTATCCCAACGTGCTCGGCGACGTTCAGCGCGAACGCCGTCTTGCCCATCGACGGCCGGCCGGCGATTATCACGAGCTCCGAAGGTTGAAACCCGGCCGTCAGGACGTCCAGGTCGGCAAACCCGCTCTCCAAGCCGGTGACGTGTCTCTTCTGATCGTAGAGCTTCTCGATCGCCTCGAAGCTGCCCTTCAGTATCTCCTTTATGGGAACGAAGCCCGGGCGAAGCCTCTGATCGGATATGCTGAATATGAGGCCCTCGGCCTCGTCCAACAGCGCGGATGTGTCCTCTTTGCCCTCATAGCTCTTGTTCGCGATCTCGGTGGAGACGTTGATCAGGCTTCTCAGAATGGCCTTATCCCTGACGATCCGGCTGTGATACTCGACGTGCGCGGCCGTACCGACGTAGTCAAAGAGGGTGCTGAGATACGCCTGCCCCCCCACCGCTTCCAGCTCCCCGCGGGACTTCAGCTCCTCGGACAGCGTGATGATGTCGACTCCCTCGTTTTTCTCATATAGCTTCAGGACGGCGCGGAATATCTTTCTGTGGGCTTCCTTGTAGAAACGCCCCTCGTCGAGGATCTCGATCACCTTCCCGATCGCGTCCTTCTCAAGGAGCATCGAGCCCAACACCGACTTCTCGGCCTCGACCGCCTGCGGCGGGACCCTTTCATATATCTGATCGACTTTTGCCGTTGTCACGGGACCTCCGACCGCCCGTCGGGACGGAGCCGCCGAGCCTGTCAGGACAGATATTCATCTCGCAGAAGCTGAACGTCTTCCCAGACCGCGGCCTTGAGTTTGGGATAACGAAGGCACGCCGCAGGGTGATAAGTAGGGACGACCGAGAGGCCGCCCAGCTCGTGCACCCCGCCTCTAAGCACCGTGAGGGGCGACTTTGTTTCGAGCAACGCCTGAGTGGCGAAGACACCAAGTGTGCAGATGACTTTGGGCTGCAGAAGCTCGATTTGTCTCATGAGATAAGGGCGGCACCTCGCCACCTCCTCCGGCAGAGGATTCCGATTCCCCGGAGGGCGGCACTTGAGGACGTTGGCGATGTAAACGTCCTCCCTCTTGAACTCTATCGCCTCGATTATTTTCGTAAGCAGCCGGCCCGCCCTGCCGACGAACGGAAGTCCCTGAAGGTCCTCGTCCCGGCCGGGAGCTTCCCCTATGAAGAGAATGCCGACGCTCCCGCTGCCCGCCCCGAAGACCACGTTTGATCTGCTCTCGCACAGGGAGCACCTCTTGCAGCCCGCGACCTCCCGCTCGAGCTCCGAGAGGGCCGCGACGTCCGGGGCGATGCGCCCACGCGAAGCGGCCGGTTCGGCAGTCGATCTCTCCGGTCCCGCGGCGGCCGCAGACAGACCGGTTGCGTCTCCTCCGGTCCCGATTCCCAACCTGCCCTGTAGGATCTCGATCAAGGAGCTCGTCAACTCGGCAAGTTCCGTCTTCGCCTCTGCTCTCCCGGTCTCTCCGCTCACGATATTCCCCAATGCGTCCCTGCGGTGCGTCCGAAGGTGTTTCTTGGGCCCCCGCGCCCGCTTCGCCGAGCTGACTGCGGCTTCGCCGCAGTGGATCTCGGCTCGCTATATCTCTTGAAGCCGTTTCATTCCCACGCAGTGGGAATGCTTGAAAGTCGTCCGAAACTCGTATGGGCTCGGAGCCCCTGGTCTCGCCGGCTAGAAAGACCTCCGCAACCCCGGTGATGGAAAGGACCTACTTCTTTCGGATCAGCTTCTCCACTCGGTCCATCACCCTCTCGGCGACGACGTCTTTGGGCAAAAGAGGAAGGTCCTCGCACTTCCCGTCGGGATAGAGAAAGGTCACCTTGTTGGTATCCGAACCGAAGTCACAACCCGGCTCGGACGGATTGTTCAAGACCACCAGGTCGAGCTTCTTGGCCTCCAGTTTGGCCAACGCCCTCTCCCTTGCCCCCCCGCTTTCCGTCTCGAGCGAGAAGCCCACCGTTATTCGCCCCCCCGAGTCGGCGGCGATTTCTCCGAGCACGTCGGGCGTGTAGGCGAGTGGGATCGACGTCGGCCGATCGTCGGCGGATTTCTTCATCTTCGTGGGGCTGGGCCGGGCGGGCTTGAAGTCCGACACCGCCGCGGCCATCAAGAGGACGCCGCAGTCCCTTGCCCTGGCCTTTACCTCGACCGCCATCCTATCCGCCGTCGTGGCGCGTACGGTCTCCACGCCGGCGGGCGGCTCCACGCTGGTGACCCCGGCGACGAGAGTGACCTCCGCCCCCCTGCGACGAGCCGCCTCCGCAAGCGCGAAACCCATCTTGCCGCTGGATCTGTTTGAGATATACCTTACCGGATCCACCGGCTCTTCCGTCCTGCCCGCCGTGACAAGAACCTTTAGTCCCACAAGTGGAGACGCTCGACCGGCACGCTCATCGGCCGGCGACGACAACGCCTCCCCGACGGCATGCATCACCGCCTCGACGGAAGCCAGCCGACCCGCGCCCTCGTCCCCGCAGGCCAGCTCTCCCTCCTCCGGCTCTATTACCGTCCAACCCCTGTTCTTAAGGCGCAGCAGATTCTCTTGGACAACGGGGTTTTGCAGCATGTTCACATTCATCGCCGGCGCCACCAGAACAGGAGGCCTGCAGGCGAGAAGCATGGAGCTCAGCAGATCATCCCCCACTCCACAGGCCGCCTTCCCGACGATATTGGCCGTCGCGGGGGCTATGAGAACCAGGTCGGCGTTCCTGGCCTCCAGGTGGACGGGGCCCCCTTCCCATGAATCAAGGCGCATCACGTCGCCGGCGGCATCGTCCCACAATCCCGTCGGGACCTTGTGTCCGGAGAGCACCTCGAACGTCAAAGGAGCCACAAAGCGGCGGGCGGACTCCGTCATAACGACTCGGACGTCCGCGCCGGCTTTCTTCATGGCCCTGACGATCTCAGCCGCCTTGTAGGCGGAAATCGAACCCGTCACGCCAAGGATTACACGTCTCCCGCGCAATGCCGACTCCCCCGAGCATCCGGAACCGATCCGAGCGGATCGCCGGGCGGTGCAAAGCGACCGGTTCTGCACGGCGAGCAAGTCACACCCGGGACCCGCGGCTCCGGAGCATGACGCCCCCGCGAAGGAAACACCTCAGTCCTTGTTCTCCTCAAAGGTGTAGTGCACGTCGCCTCTCATGACGCGCTCAAGAGCGACATCCGTCACTCTGCTCGCCGGCTGCCCCTCTTGGTCCTTCCAACCCTCGTTCATTCTTCTGGCTTCTTGGGCGGCCACGATCGCCAACTCATACTTGTTCGAGGGAAACTGCTTCGTCCTCACCTCATGTTCCCCCGTCTCGACCTCATCTTCCACAACCAACTCCTCGCCTTCTTCGTTCACTTCCTCGGGACTCTCCTGGGACTCCTTCTCCATCTCTTCCAAAGACCCAACCTCCTTGTTGAAAATAACGCGCCGCGCCGAGGGACCAACGCATCCGGCCGGCGCAACGCCGTATCCAACCGGCCGACAGGCCGGGAGCGCGTCCGAGCCCCCATGGGACAGGCGCTCAATGAGAACCTGATCCTCCGGGAGCGGCCCTGCGTGAGACACGGCATCTCTCGGCCACGACTATCGACCTCAACTTGTCGACGGCCTCGTCTACCTTGTCATTCACCACAACATACGAATACCGGCCCGCGTGAGTCATCTCTTCTCGTGCTCTCTCCAACCGCCGTCTGACCTCCCCTTCGGGCTCGGTGCCGCGCCCCCTCAGCCGCTCGGCGAGAACATCAAACCCGGGCGGCAACAAGAAGACCGAAACCCCGTCCGGATAGAGGTCCATGAGCCTCTCGCCGCCCTGGACGTCCACCTCGAGCAGCACGACCTTGCCGGCTCGAAGGGACCCCTCCACGGGGCCGGAGGGGGTTCCGTAGCGGTGGCCGTGGACCAGCGCCCATTCCAGAAAGCCGCCGTCCCCGACGAGTCGATCGAATTCCTCTTCGCCGACGAACTCGTAGTCTACGCCGTCCGCCTCGCCCGGCCTTCGAGGCCGCGTTGTGACCGACACCACGAAGTCCATATCCGGCAAAAGCCCGACCAGTCTTTCACGGCACGTCTTCTTTCCGACTCCCGCCGGTCCGGACAAAATGAAAACGAAGGAGGGTTCACTCATACGCGGGACAACGCTTTCCGGATTCCGGCCGAGTCGCCGGCACCCACCTCACTCGATATTCTGCGCCTGCTCCCTGATCTTCTCCAACTCTTCTTTGATGAGAATGACTTGCTCGGAGATGTTCAGATCGGAGGCTTTAGCTCCGATAGTGTTCGCCTCCCGGTTCATCTCCTGCAGCAGGAAATTGAGCTTCCTTCCCGCTGCCTCTTCGCTTTCAATCAGAGACAGCAAGTGGCTGCAGTGCCCCCGTAGCCGAACACACTCTTCGGTGCAGTCAAGCCTGTCGGCCATCAAAGCCACCTCAGACGCCAACCGGCTCGGGTCCACGGACCCCTCGGATCCCAGCAACTGTGAGAGCCTCTGCTCCAGCCTGGCCTTTCCTTCCTCTACCCTCAGAGGCGCCCTCTCCTCAATCACCTCGACCAAGGCCCGCAAGTGCTCCGTTCTCTCGATGAGATCGGTCGCCAACTCGCGACCCTCTCTCTCCCTCATGGCCTTCACGCCGGCGGCGGCCCGGTCCACCACGTCTTCGACCGTCTCCCAGATATCGTCCCCGTTCAGCGTAGTCTGCTCGGAAACGAAAACATCGGGCAAGCCCACCATGGTCGCCAAGTCTATCTGCCCCTTCAGGCCGTAGCGTTCCTTCAGGGCGTTCAGCAACGAGTGGTAGCGGTCGGCGGCCCGCTCGTCGATCCTAATGTGGCCCTTGGAGGAATCCTCGCCGTTATAAGTCAGGGACATGGAGATCCGTCCCCTGCCGATACGGTCCTGCAGCAACTTTCGCACCCTCTGCTCCAGAGAGGCGAGAGAGCGGGGAAGCCTAACGGAGGCCTCCGAATAGCGTCCGTTGACCGACCTTATTTCCGCGGTGAGCCTTGTCTCTCCGAGGACGGCCTCGGCAACTCCATAACCGGTCATGCTTCTTATCATGCGTTCATCCCCTCACCGTCTAGTCTATCCGCCCCGGTGCTTCGATGTCAACGTGGTAGGGATTGGGCATCAGCCGGACCGCCGCTCATTTCAAAGCCGGTGAAAGGAAACCCTCAGCCCCATATGGGTGTTCGATCCGGCGGCGATCCTCCCCCCTTTCCTCACTCGGACCTTCTTCCAGAGCAAACGCAGGGTACGACCTCGCCGTTCTGCAGTGCGTCGCCCCGCGGCTCCTAGAACGGCTTGGCGGGCAAGGTGATTCCCTCGGGGCCGGGCGCCCTGCCCCGGCGGACGCCGAACCGCGCCCGCCGGGGCGACTCGCAATGTCACCGGCACAAAAACTCCCTCATCCGCGGTGACAACGCCTCCCGCCTCCGTCATCGGTAGAGAGATTTGACCGAGCCCCAGCTTCTGACCTCTACCGGAGTGGGGCATCCGTTATATGTGCCCGGGGTGGGCGGGCAGCCGTTGCCCTGAGGTTCCTGACTCCCTCCATAGGGATTCAAGCCATCGAACATCTGCCAGGCCTCGCCGCCGTCCGGCACACGCCCCGACGAGCGGTCGTCGTCGGCCTCGTGACTCGAGTACGTATATGAGTCCATCAGAACGGCGCCCGAGTCGGTTGCCGCGAAAAGCGACCCCGCCTCGACCTTCCAGAGAATGACCGTGTCACCCGAATTGTTGAGACGAAATCCCACGGCCGAGTGCCCATTGGCGCGCTGCCAATCCACGGCATCGCTTCCGTAGACAACCCTGTGGGCGCCGGCGTCGAGCGTGCCCGACAGGTTGAAAAGCAAAGTCGAGTCGGCGTCCCCCAACCAGTACGAAGAGACGTCCACGGTAGAGCCTCCCGTGTTATATACCTCAATCCATTCGTCGTCCCTGTAGGAGTACGACGAATCCCCGTCCCAATCGGTTGCCGGGCCCGCAAGAACCTCGTTCACCACTATCCGGCCCTGGGACTCCCCGGCCCCAAAGGCAAGAACAAGAAGACATACCATTCCCCCAACGATCCTAGTCATGACGGACCTCCTCTCCGCATTCCAAACACAAGCGTTCCGCGGGCGCGTAAGGCGCTGATCTCTCGCTCAACGGCCTCCGGCCGCGCGTCGACATGGGAAAAGGGGGAACTCAGCCCGGGAACGCACCCGGCGGCGGGAGATTGGGAGATGAGCGCGCCGCGCCGCGAGGCGAAGCGCTCGCCGGGGGCCCGCGTCGGGCGGGGCGGGGACGGGAAGGCGCGGGAACGGCGCGGAGGAGCCCTACGGGGGACAAGACCGCTCTCCGGAGGATCGCAACCGCGGGGGGACCGCTTCTCAGGGGACCGAAACACGGGGACCACCCGGCTGGGCGTCTCGGCAATGAAGGATCCCGCCGAGGGCTCGGCCGGGCTCGACGCTCTACGCCGGCACTATGTGGGTCCCCTGACCCTCCGTCAGCGCACGCGTCAGCAAGGCCGGGGACGTGACAACGACTTCTTGTCCCCCCGATTCAATAAACTGCACGGCCGCGTCTACCTTGGGCTCCATGCTGCCGGGGGGGAACTGGCCTTCGGCAAGATAGGCCTTCGCCTCCCGGGTGGTCATCTTCCTGATAGGCCGGGGCTTGGGGGTGTTGAAATCAAGATATATGTAATCAACCGCCGTCACCGCCACCATCGCGTCCAAGCCAAGCTCGCGGGCGAGAAGCGCGGAGGCCCTATCTTTGTCTATTACCGCCTCCACACCTCTGATGCGGCCGTTCGATTCACGAACAACGGGTATGCCTCCTCCGCCCACGGCTATGGGGAGAACGCCCGATCCCATCAGAGCCTCCACTACTTCCTTCTCGACTATCTCCAGCGGCACCGGAGACGGAACGGTCCTCCTGTGTCCCTTGTCCTTCTCCTCTACGAAGGTCCAGCCCTTCTCCTCGGCAAGGACCTTGGCCCTTTCCGAGGGGTAGTAAGGGCCGATCGGCTTGGTGGGATTTCCAAAGGCCGAGTCATTCGAATCGACCACCACTTGGGTCACGACGGAGGCGACGGGCCTGTATATTCCATTGTCCTTGAGCTCATCCGCCAGCACTTGCTGGATCATGTAGCCTATGCCCCCCTGCGAATCGGCCCCGCAAACGTCCAGCGGCATCGGGGGAATCGAATCGCGGGCCGCCTCATTCCGGATCAGAATGTTCCCCACAATGGGGCCGTTGCCGTGAGTGACCACGAGCTTGACGGGGAAGCGCTTGAGAAGCTCGGCCACCTGCTTCATCGTCGAGCGCGTGACCTCCAACTGCTGTTCGAAGGTCCCGCTGCCGAAAGAGGGAATAATGGCGTTGCCGCCGAGCGAGAGAAGGACTCCATTCCACATGGCGCTTACTTCTTTCGATCTGCCAGGGCGCTCTGAATCCTGGAAAGCGCTTCTTTGATATTGGGAACGGAGTTGGCGTAGGAGAACCGAATGTACCCTTCGCCGTTCGCACCGAAGGCGGTGCCGGATAGAACCGCGACTCCGGCCGTCTCCATGCAGAACTCCTCCAGCTCCTTGGAGCTCATACCGGTTCCCTTTATGTTTGGGAAGACATAGAAGGCCCCCTGAGGCTTCAGGCAGGAGAAGCCGTCGATTTGATTAAGGCCGTCCACAATCACGTCTCTTCTTTCGCGGAACGCGTCCACCATCTTGACGGCCTCGTCTTGAGGGCCGGTCAGCGCCTCGATCGCCGCCCGCTGGATGAAAGACGCCGTGCAAGAGTTGGCGTTGTTCATGAGCTTCTCGACGTGCTTGGCGAGTTCCAAGTTCATCACGCCGTACCCGAGCCGCCACCCGGTCATCGCGTAGGTCTTTGAGAAACCGTCGAGGATTACGATCCTGTCGAGGAGCTCCGGGTGGGACGCGATAGTGCAATGCTCCCCCTCGTAGATTGTCTTAGAGTATATCTCATCGGAGAGTATTAGGATATCCTTGTCCTTGACGACCTCTGCGATATCCGACATGTCGTCGGGGGTCAGCATTCCGCCCGTCGGGTTTTGCGGGGAATTGATGATGAGCATCTTCGTTTTGGGGGTCAGCAAGCGCTCAAGATCGGCGACGTCGAAACGGAACTCCCGCTCTTCCTTGAGAGGTAACGGCACGGCCTTCCCGCCCACGAAATTGATCATGGACTCGTAGATGGGAAAACCGGGATTGGGATATAGAACCTCGTCTCCCTCTTCCACACACGCCAAGATTGTGAAAAACATTATGGGTTTGGCGCCGGGAGTCACGATGACGTTTTTCGCGCCTACCTCGATCCCCCTGTCGCGGGAGATGTAGTCCGCTATGCACTCCCTCACTTCCGGCAGTCCCGCCGACGGCCCGTAGTGAGTGTATCCCTCTCTCAAGGCGGTGATCGCCGCTTCCGTGATATTGGAAGGAGTGTCGAAGTCCGGCTCTCCGATCTCCAAGTGAACCATAGAGCGGCCGGCCGCCTCCAACTCCTTGGCCCTCGCGAGCACCATGAAGGCGGTCTCTTGTCCCAACCTGTTCATCTTCTCCGCGTACTTCATCTCCTCACCCTTCCCTTCTCAGCCCCCCCGGCGGCCTATCTGAACGCCTATGAACGTACCGGAAGCGGGCGGGTCCCATCGGGAGACCCTTCGAAGCTTTATCTCAGCCGACCCAATAGACCAAGCCCGCCCCGAGCCCGAATCCGATCCCAGACGCAGATAAAGATACCACCCAATTCCCTCTCCCTTCAAGGCCTTGATGGACGACCGCCCGACTATTTCCCTTTCATAGAAGTAAAAGGACCTATCGCACTTGAAGGAAAAACCCCCGATCTCGACCTTGAAGAAGCCGCTTTCCGCGCCCCCCCTCCACCCCGCGAGTGTCGACGGACTATCCTCCGGTCCGCGGGCCTCCCAAAGGACTTCCGCCCATCCCTCTCGGGAGGCCTTCCACATTAGCTTAAGCCGGAGGTCCCCCGGCTCCCGTATCCCGTCTTCACATTCTTCGCGATAACGCCCCTCCACCCAAGTGCCCCTCCGCAGTCTCTTTCGCCAGGTCAGCACTCTTCTGATTTCCGCTCCGCCTCCCCCCGTTGAGCGAAGCAACTGCTCCGCCCAAAGGGAGCCGACCCATCGCGGCCGCGCTCCGGCCGAGGTCCTGGCCAGGAGCCCGGAAGCGTTGCGACTCCTGAACCGCTTGAGCCCCAGCGGATTGGCGTAGTCGCCCCAACGACCCGCCAAGGCCAAACCGACGCTGTTCCAAGCTTCGGGACGCGATCTCAGCGAGAAAAGCCACGCCCCTCCCGAGACCCCGTTCGCCAAGCCGGCCGAACAGACTGCCGAACGGCCGCGCCACACAACCGACCCCAACGCAACCGTGTCGAGCTTTCGCCTCGCGGCCCCGTTCGCCTTAGACCCGGTCTCGGTCTCCCGCACCGTTCCCACGGCGCCGCCCCACGCTTCAAACGCGGTTCGGCTGAAACACTTCACCATGATCAGACCGACCGGATCGCTCGTTCTTCCCCATGAACCCACGGCCTTGCCCACCATGACGGTCGCGTCAAGAGGCCGGCGGCTCTGCGCGGCAAGTCCCCTGAGGCGCTCTCCGGCCCCCGTCGTGACGCGCGCAGCCGGGACTCCCGCGCGCGAGTCCGCGGTCAATGACGCGCCGGGAAACGGACCATCGTGTGAGAAACCATCACGTCCCAGCTCGACCGCAAGAGCCGGCAGCCCCGGAAGGCGAACGTCTCCGCCCGTGACGGCTACGCCCCGGACGTTTACCCGCGCGCCCCCGATACCGTGGACTTCACTGTTCCTATATCTCACACGGAACGCGGCGCCGCCCCGCTCCATATAGAGATCGCCGGCGCCTCCGAACCGGGTCACGCGGCCCACTTCGCAACTACCCAAGTTCGCGCCCGCAGCGCCGACCCGGCCCGCGCGTTCGCAAGCCGTCTCGTCCAGAAGCCACATACCCGCCTCGCCCCCCACGCGCAACCCCGTGCGCCCTGAGCGACCCGGACCTATCGTCACATACGGTCTGATCCGCGCGATAGCCGGTTCCGTGAGTGCATCCACCCGCAAGAGATCACTCAGTGACTCAAATCGTCCGAGCTTGCGCCTCAGGTCCACGACGGCCGCCGCGACGGAGGGACTGAAGCCCGGCAGGAGCGCAATCTCCTCCGCGGCTGCACCGTTGAGGTCAAGAGGTCTGTCGATCAGCTCCATAAGATATTCATCAACGTCTCCCTCATCGGCCCCTTCCGCGTCCGTGCCGGGGAGCAACAAGGCAAAGAAAGCACATACGAGCGCGACGGCGCACGACGGCCCGCGCGTCCGGTTTCTCGGTCCTGCGACATCTCTCATGACAAAAGGCGGCGGGCCTCCTTCCGATGAATAGACGGACGACGGTCGTCCAAGCCGTTTCCAAACGAAGAAGCGGCGGCATTCTTGTTCGGGGGTTGGAGGAAGGAGCTCTACTTCGACCCTCGTGGTGCTTTCTCATCCGGAGCCGCGCCGTCCTTCCGACTACGGAACGTTGAGTAGGAAATCGTGCCATGGGGCGTCATACCCAGCGCTTCATGCTCCACGAGGGCCGCATCCAGCCGCGTTTTACCCGTAAGCACACCCACGCCGAGGCACACCGTGAAAGGGGAATCCGAAACGCCGGCGCGAACGGCCATCACCCCCGGCCAGGATATCTCGCCCCCGACCTTCCTTGAAACCCAGCCGTCCCGTCGGTCTTCCTCCATGACAAAGACCACCCCGTCGACTGCCGGAACTCCGAGCCCCCATACGAAGGCCGCGTGCCGCGGGCCCCCTCCGGGCCCTATCCCTTCGGCGGAAACGTCTATAGACGTTTCCACCGCACAGCCTACTTCCAGCCATCCGCATCCCGAGAAAGCCACTCCCAGAGAAACGGAGGATTCGCCGGCAAAGCTCCCCTTATCGTCCATGAGCGACGCATGTGCCGCCTCAGCCCCCAAGACCAGTCCCTCGGCTGCTTCAATGGACACGCTGCCCGCGATATGGGCCTCCCTGAACGGAGTGGGAGTCTGAAGCAAGCCGATCGACACCGCTGAGCTTGCCTTCATCCATCCGTACCTCAACCCTATCCGCCCGGCGTCAAGGCCGGAGATGCCGTACGGATTCGCCCAGGATACTTGAAGGAGGAGACCCTCGCCGGGGCACGATGCAATGGCAAAGGGGGACCACCGGTCGCCCACTACCCGAACCCCCCCCAACCCGGCAGCCCGTGCGCCGTGAGCCAAGATGCCGCCGGAGCAGAAGGAGGTAGACGCGATGGGAGAAACCCCGGATGCGACGAGGCAACAGAAAAGGACCGCGGCGCCTCTACCGGTCACTTGAGCACCGCCACGGCTTTCGCCTCGGTTCTCTTTCCCCCTTCCCCGTCGGCAACGAGCAGAAGAACATAGGCGCCGGCGGCGAGGCTCCGGCCCTGCATTCCCCTACCGTCCCACAACACCGTTCCCTTCGAAGGACCTTCCCCTCTATCCATCAGCTTCGCCACCTCCCGCCCATTCATGCTGTATACCGAAAGCTCCAAGCGCGACGGCCTGAAAGGGAGGCTGTAGTTGACCGCGGCGCGCCCGGCTCCGCCCGCGGCGTCAATGAGCTCGGGCTCGATCTTGAGCACTCCGCCCCCCGTTCCGCCTCCCGCTCGCACGCTGTTTTCCCGCCCGGGTGTGGCCCCTGAGAGCCCGCCGCTCGGGCACCAATTGTCGGACCGGCCGCCTATCAAGTCGGCCCTCACCCTTTCAAGGGACAATCCCATACCCGCACCGAGACTCTCACCGTATACGGCCAGGTCGCTCAGCACACCGACGGAGTCGTACAGCGCGACGACGTCGGCGATTCCGTCGGCGCCGTCGGAGTTGTTGAGAGAGGGCCATCGCCCCGCGTAGGATCCGACTACGGACTCGAGGCCCAGACCGGTGAAGCTCCCAACGAGACCGACGCTGTCCTGAGCCACGACGAGGTATCCGCCGGGAGAAAGAAGCGCGTGCGCGGGCAGCACTGCGCGTCCCCCGGCCCTGTCAACGACCGACCAACCGGAGAGACTCAAGAAGCTTTCGGTCTTGTTTAATATCTCAATCCATTCGCCGCCGGCGTCGGGGTCGTACATGATCTCGTTTACGATCGCGGGACCGGCGCCCACGCGCACGTAAGAGTCGGCTCGATTGCCCGTCGTGTCCTGATCACCCTCGAAGGCCAGGAGCGCTTCGACCCCGAAAGCTCCGTCGGACGCAGGTCTCCACACGGC
>Ga0180434_10003954_pt1 | contig 18386 bp, 12 predicted proteins | sample SS_ome_7_FD_132453 | JGI IMG/M metagenome (GOLD analysis project Ga0180434, IMG submission 132453) | Hypersaline lake sediment archaeal communities from the Salton Sea, California, USA - SS_1_D_2 metaG | ecosystem: Environmental > Aquatic > Non-marine Saline and Alkaline > Hypersaline >...
CACCAGGACCTTCGCCTCGGACTGCTTCACCGGTCGGGGTGATTCTCCCGAGGCGAAGATGAGGTGATAGGCGGTTTTCGTGCATTCATCACAGATGAAGACATCGGGCCCGGCGATCAGCTTGAAGGCCCGTGACTGGGGGATGCCGCAGAAACTGCAGCGGGGTTCCTTATCGCTGGATTTCTCACTCATTTGGTTTCACCCGGTATCTTCTTGCGCTCGCTGATCACCTTGTCGATGATTCCGTACTTCAGGCCCTCCTCGGCGTCCATGATGAAATCCCGCTCGATGTCCTCCCCCACCTTCTTCAGGCTCTGCCCGGTATGCTCGGAGAGGATGCGGATCGTATTCTCCTTGATGCGCCGGATCTCCTGGGCCTGGATCATGATGTCGGTGGCCTGACCCTGGAACCCCCCCATGGGCTGGTGGATGATGATCTTCGAATTGGGGAGCGCAAACCGCTTGCCCCTGGTTCCCGCGGCCAGCAGGATGGCCGCCATGGAGGCCGCCTGCCCGATACAGATCGTGACCACGTCGTTCTTGATGAACTTCATGGTGTCGTAGACGGCCATGCCGGAGCTGACGATTCCGCCGGGCGAGTTGATATAGAGGGAGATGTCCTTCTCCGGATCCTCCGCCTCGAGAAAGAGGAGCTGGGCGATGATGACGTTGGCGATGTTGTCGTCCACGGCCGATCCCAGAAAGATGATGCCGTCTTTGAGGAGACGGGAATATATATCATAGGCACGCTCCACGTTGCCGCTCTGCTCAATCACCATGGGTATCAGCGCCATTTTATACCTCTTTAACCTTGATTTTTTCCCGCAGAAAATCGAACACCTTCACACGCAGGAGAGAGTCTTTCAGCCTGTCCTTGTTTTCCTTTTTCATGTAGTACTTGCGTACGTCGCCGAGAGGCACCTTGTTGGCCTCGGCCACCCGGCGGTACTCCTTCTCCACGTCGTCTGACGACACCTCGATCTTGAATCGATCAACCAGCGTGTCGAATATCAGCGAAAAGCGGACCGACTTCTCGGCTTCCAGCTTCAGGCCCTCGATCAACTGCTTCCTCTGCGTTTCCTCCAGTGCCTGAAACAGATGGGCCTGTTGCTGTCCCATCCGCAGGACTTCCTGTTCGACCAGGGTCCGGGGCACCGGGAAATCCGTTTCCTCCACCAGCTTGTCCACCACCTGTTTGACGATTTTTTCCTCGCGCTGGTTCTTGGCGTAATCGTCGTACTCCTGTTTCAGCTTGACCTTGAAGGCGGCTTCGTCCTTGAAACCCATAGACGTCCAGAACGCCGCGTTGGTTTCCGGCAGCTTCATCTCGAAAATGCTCTTGACCTCGAGATGGTGTTCGATGGTCTTGCCCGCCCACGCCTTTTTCTTGAAATCCGCCCCGTAGGTCCGGGTGACCCGGAACCCATCCCCGATGCCTTTCCCCAGAATCTCCCGGAAGAGATCGGGGATATCGCTCGGCATATCCTTGGCGGCCGTCAGCGTCTGCTCGCTGCGGCGGCCCATGCGCCCGCTGTCGAGGAAGCGGACCTGCGATTCGAACACGACGATATCACCGGCCTGAACCCCGCGGTCCTTGACCGGCATCCGCCGCCGGTGACGTTCGAGAAACGATGTCATCTGCTTCGTCTCGTCGAAGGGCTCGACCGCCAACTCCTTCTTGTCCACGCGCACCTGGAGCCGTTCCAGGTCGGGCAGAACCACTTCCGGCAGCACCTCGACCCGGATGTCTGCCTGCAGATCCCCCCCCTCCCGGTGATCCATCTTTTCGATCACCGGCTGTGATACGATTTTCAGCCCGTCCTTCTCGATTTTCTCAAACACCGCCTGCTCGGCGACCTTGTTCAACGCCTCATCACCGATCTCTTTCTTGTAACGGCTTTTAATCAGATCCAGGGGAACGTTCCCCTTGCGGAAACCGGGAAGCTTGATATCGGTCTGGTAACTCCGGGCGACCTCGTCCATCCGGGTCTCGATGGCCTGGCCGGCGACCTGGATGGAAAAGCGTACCAGCAGCTCTGAGCCGGGGGCCTGCTCCGTCTTCTCCTTCCCCAGGGAGGCTGCTTCCCCGGAACTCACGGTATCCCCGGTCGAATCCGGATCCATGGCGTCGGCCTGTTCATCGTCGTGTTTCTTCGGTTTGGACTCTTTGATCTTCTCGTTCATACTCGACTCCTGCTGGGGGACATTCGGGGTCTGCGGCGCTCCCGGTTCTCAAAAGGACTGAATGGGCAGAACGTACAATGGGTAATAAGACTATTATTTAACAAAAAAAACGCTCCTTGTCAACACCGAGGGTCCTGATGTCCCGGTCGATCTGGTCAACCAGGGCTTTTTCCGTGGCGAATTTCAGCTCATCCCGGATCTTTCTCAGAAAGGAAATCCGGACCGTTTCGCCGTACAGTTCGCCGTCGAATCCCAGGATGTGGGCCTCGACGGCCCGGCCCGACCCGGAAAACGTGGGGCGAGACCCGATATTGGTGATCGAGGCGTAAACCAGGGGACCGATCCGGGTCCGCGTGGCAAACACCCCGTTCGGCAGCAGGCGGTTGTCTGTGGCCAGGTTGATGGTCGGATAACCCAGCTCACGACCGCGGCCGTGACCTGGACCCACCCTCCCCTCGATGGTATAGGCCCGGCCCAGCAAACGGTTCGCCGCCTGAATCTCACCGGCCTCCAGGCGATGGCGGATGATCGAGCTCGATACCCGGTAGCCGTTGAGGTAAAGGGGATCGACCACGGTGCAGTCGAAACCGTGCCGGGATGCCAGACGCCACAGGAGCCCGGTACCCACGGATCGGCCCCGGCCGAAACGGAACCGTTTGCCAACCACGACATGCGCCATGTGCAGTCGTTCGACCAGGGTCTCGCGTACGAAGGACTCCCCGCTGCGGTCGTGAATTTCTTTGAAATCCAGGAAGATCACCCGGTCCACGCCCTGGTCCCGCAGGGCCTCCTCCTTCTGGGCCTGCGTGAAGATCAGCGGCTGTCCGGGATCGAAAAAGACCTTGGGATGGGGTTTGAACGTGAGGATGACCGTTTGCAGACCGCGCCCGGCGGCCACCTCCTTCAGCGCGGCGAATATCTTCCGGTGGCCCAGGTGCAGGCCGTCGAAGTTGCCGATCGCGACGACGCTTGGGTTGGACTCCGTGGAATTCATGGGAACGACCGGCTCAGTCGGAGGAAATGCTCTCCATGGTTCGAATCAGATCCGGCTTGAGAAGAAGATTCTCGGATTGCAGGGGGCGCAGGGGACGAAACAGGGTGGCGAAAAACATGAACAGCAGGATCAGGAGAAAGAGATGGAAGGCCCGCTGGATCTTGCCTTCGGTGGAGGCACGCATGTCTTCCATCAGAATCTCGTTCTTCGCATCGTCCGTGACCGCCTCGGTTTTGCGCTGGATAATCCGCTTTTTCACCAGGTTGTACAGGCTCTTGTAGACCTTGTACTCCGTGAACACGCCCAGCTCGACCAAGTCCTTGACCGTGTTTTTTCCGTTGATGTACTTCAGGATGTTGGCCTCGGTCTCGTTGATGTATATCTTTTCATCATCACCCGTTTCATCCTCGTATTCCTCGACGATCTCGATATCCCGCCGCTCCACCGGTGTCGGTTCGAACACGATCTTGTCATGGGGGACCAGTTCCTTGATCAGCGGCCATTCATCGAGCATCTGAACGCCTTCCATGATCAGGTTGTCGGTGGGCATCGGGGCGATGATCCGCATCGTGGGGTCCAGGGCCTCCATGATCTTGAAATTGTACTCCCCCTTCTTCCATTTGAAGAGAGACAGTACCACCTCGATCGCCTGATTCTTCAAAGCCTCCAGAACGGTGTCCTCGTTGATCAACCCCATGCTCAGAAGGATCTCGCCGATCTTCTGGTTGGTCCGTTTCTGAATGACCAACGCCCGCTGCAGCATATCCTCGCTGATCAGATCCTGCTTCACCAGCACGTGTCCCACCCGTGTTTCCAGCTTCTTGGGAAAGGCATCGACGCCCACGATCATGCCGGTATCGAAGATCAGGGTGACGAAACCGTCGGCACTGGTAAAGGTTAAGATACCGGTTTTCTTCTGCAGCGAAATCAACTGCAGGATATCGGGGACCTTGAACTCTTTAAGGGTTCCTTTAAAGGCCATCTTCTTCCCCCCACAACGACATGATATTGCTGACCAGGTAAATCAAGACGGCCAGCAGGCCGATGAAATTCAGAAAAATCGGTGAGGTGCCGAAACCCATCCGCAGGGTGATCGAGCCGAACACGTAATATCCCAGCGTGAAAAAGAACAATCCGGTGACCAGGATGAAGGACCGGTTTTTGTCCATGAAGCTCAGCTTCAATCCGGGAACCACGACGGACAAGATCCAGAGGATCAGAGATCTCTTGCGGGTGCGTTTGGCGAGCTCCTTCTCTTTCAATATCTTGGCCTCCAGGAAGATGACGTCCTTGATGAGAAAGAGCTGATAGCAATCGTTGCACAGTTTGTACGACTTGTGAACCGTGGTCTCCTTGATGATCTTGGAACACTTGGAACAGAAGGTGCTCTGTCCGACGTTGTCGAACACCTTCAGAACCAGAATGATGTAGGTCAGGAACAGGAGGATACCGTAGAGAACCGGCATGGCGAAGAGGCTGGCCAACACGCCCTTCACCAACTCCCAGAAGTTGAGGCTCGAGGCCGGCAGGGAGAGAAGACGGCGCCAGAGGAAGCGCTGGGGAATCTCCACGTCCCTCAGAACGAGTTTTCGCTTCTTGTGTTCACTGATCTCGGGATACCGCTTGGCCCAGGATTCGAAGATCTCCGTATTGTCGTTCTTGATGAGGGCCATGGTGAAATTGTTGAGAGCGATCGGGTTCTTGTCGTTCAAGCTGAGCGACTGGCGATAGTATCGGATGCTCTCGGGTATATTGTCGAACCGGTAGTTGATGTTGCCGAGAATGTCGCATTTCAGGGTGCTCTTGTAGTTTTCTCCCGTGGCGTTGAGAATGTCCTCGGCCGTTTTCAGGGAGTCGTTTTCGTAGTAGGACAAGGCCTGCAACACCTTGAGCTCATTGTCGAAAGACTCGTAGACGGTTCGGTTGAAAAGGCGTCCATCGAAAACCTGCTTGACGATCTTGAAATCCTGGGTACGGAAGTTCTTTTCGAGCATGTGGTTGAAACTGTAGAGCACTGACACCACGGCCACCGCCACCATGATGACCACGGTGCTTCGGCGTTCGTCGCTTCCCATGTACACCCAGAGGAATCCGAAGATGAGGAACGGGTAGATCATCCAGCCCGCGAAAAGCAGCACGGGCCAGAACAGCAGCACGGCCAGGATGAGCACCCGCTTCAGGGAGAAGATGTTGTTCGCGTCTTTGAGCAGATCGTTTCCGGCCAGGCGAAAGTACTTGATGAACAGCAACACGGCCTGAACAAACAGGACCAGCAGGCAGGAAAAGAAGAGCACGTTCAGCAGGTTGTTCAACAGGAAGAACGCGGCGGTGAAATCACGCAGCAGGGTGGAAAACTGCTGGAAGACGTTCTTGAAGTTGAAAAGCAATTGCCCGCGGTCCCGGTTGATGCGTTCCAGTTTGTTGTACACGTACCAGTAGCTGGGTGAGATGGGAAGCACCTTGCGATAGAACTTCTCGGCCAGCCGGTACTTCTTCTGGTGGTAATAATGATCCCCCAGATCGATGAACTGCCGGGCCACTTCCTTTTTCTCCTTGCGTTTCAGGAGACCCAATTGAATCTGGTCCAGCATTTCGGACACACGTCCGAGGTCGTTCAGGGAATCGTAGATGTAGATCTTCTTCAGGTCCCCCCAAGGATTGGCTGCGGAGAAAAGGCCGCCGACCGCGACGGTACATATGATGAATCCCAGGATTGTCTTCCTCATCCTACGTCCTCCGTGCGCCTTTTTTTTCGTAGACCGCCCTGATGTTGGACAGTACCTCCCGCAAGAAATCGTCTTCCTCCGGCGAGAGATTCCCGGTCGTCTTGGAACGCAGCACATCCAGAAGATCGATGAATACCTCCGCCTTGTCCAGATACACCGCGACATCGCCGTTCACTGGATCAGGGATCTCGCCCAGGTTGATCATACACTGGGTGGCCAGCATTGTCACGATGGCGTTGATGTCGCGTTTCACAATCCCGTTATTCTCCCGCGTTCACTTCCCACGTAAGGCCGTCTTCGTGGTCTTCGGGCTTGCACTCTCCGTCGTTCCATACTATCATTGAAAGTATTTTAAACCATTCCGGTTAATAAAACAAGATGAGAGGATTCACGCGGCTGCTTCGCATCATGGCGGATCTGAGGGACCCGGAACGCGGCTGCCCCTGGGATCTCAAACAGACCGAATTCACCCTGCGGGAATACGTGCTCGAAGAGGCCCATGAACTGATCGAGGCCATCGAGACGGGATCGAGTCTCCGCCAGAGGGAAGAGCTGGGAGACCTCCTTTTGCAGATCGTCTTTTTGGCCCGCATCCACGAAGAGATAGGCGATTTCGACATCGGGGACGTCATCGAGACCCTGAGTGAAAAACTGATCCGCAGGCACCCGCATATCTTCGGTGAAACCCAGGCGGAGACCGCCGAAGCGGTCCGGGTCAACTGGGAAAAGATCAAACAGGTGGAGAAGGACCGGGATAGCGTGCTGTCGGAATACCCGGAACGCATGCCCGCCCTGCTCACGGCCAGGCGCATCGGCGAACAGGCGGCGGGAACGGGATTCGATTGGACCGATACGCCCGAGGGCCCCGCCGTGGTCGGCGTTCTCAAGAAGGTGGAGGAGGAGATCTCGGAGATCAGACGCGAGATCGAGGAACAGGAGAGATCGAAAGGCGGTCCGGACCGACACGGGCGACAACGCCTGGAAGAGGAGGTCGGAGATCTGCTGTTCGCGGTGGCCAACCTGGCCCGCCACCTGCACGTGAATCCGGAGTTCGCCCTTCGGGGTGCCAACGCGAAATTCCGGCGCCGCTTCCGCTTCATCGAGGAAGAACTCAGACGGCGGGGCACGGACATCCACCGGGCCACGCCCGAAGAGATGGAACGACTCTGGGACCTCGCCAAGACCCGAGGGAAATGATCCCGTGCCGCCCGGGGCCTGAATCCTATCCGATCGATTTGACTCGCCCCCGGGCAGTGTGGTATGACTGTATCCTTGCACCGGTTGCCCGGCCCCGGACCGATACCCGTGGGTCGTGGACCGACCAGGTTCACCATGAAAAAACTCCTGACCGTTGTGATACTCACCGGGTCGCTGGCTCTGACCGCTCGGACCGAGACGGACGCGCCCCGCCTGGACCTCCGCTGCGTCGCCCCTCCGTCGCCCGGCCTCCCCCTCTCTTCGGCCGCCCCCGCCTCTCCCCGTCGGCCCAAGAAGAGACTGGGGCGATCCGTGCTGGAATTCTTCGGTGTCATGGCTTTCTCTCAGACGAATTACTGGGTTCGATACTCGGACTGGATCGAGGACTGGCAGTTCGAGCTCACATGGGAAGACCAGAGCAAGCGGTTTTTCAGCCTGGACGCCCTGAGGTTCGATTCCAACTGTTTCCGCTTGAACTGGACCCACGCCCTGTCGGGAGCGATGTACTACAACATCGCCCGCAGCAACCATCTCAACCAGTGGGAATCATTTATCTTCGGGGTGCTGACCTCGATGTACTGGGAGTACATCGTGGAATGGCGGGAGGTGATCTCGGTCAACGACAATCTCCTCAACATCTTCGGCGGCTTCCCGATCGGGGAAACCTGGTTTCAGATCGGGCGGGCCCTGCACCACTCCCCAAAGCCGTTGCACCGTGTCCTGAGCTTCATCAATCCCATCTTCAAGTTCAACGCCTGGCTGGACCGCAAGCGGAATGACCCGGCACCGCCGCCCCCGGGATGGCAGCGATTCGGCCTGTCCATCGGCGCGCGGAACGCCCCTTCCGGCGAGAGCCGGAACTGGGGAGGATTTGCCGAGCTGAACATGAAGATCGTCACCGTACCCGAGTACGGTACGGATCGGAACGTGAACCGGGCCGTTGGACACACCCTCTTCAGCGAGCTGAGGATCGGCGCCGCCATGGGTCGGGCCGGAACCGGGGAGATCGACGCCTATGCCCGGTCGGTCTATCTCGGCCACTTCTGGCAGAAAAGGAAAGCCGGTCAAGCCGGCTGGGCCTGGATGCTGGGCCTCGGTTCGGCCTTCACGCTGACCAAGAAAGAGGGGGTGGCGTTCTACGACTCCTGCGGCGTGGAATACAACGACGGCCAGGACCTCCACCTGGAGGAACCCAGGAATTTCAGGGACAAGTACACGATCGTTCACGTCGCCGGACCGGTCTTGGACGCCACCCTGTTCGCCGGCCCCCTGCGTGCCCGGCTGACCCTGGACGCGACCCTGGATTTCGCCATGATGAACGCCCTCGCCCTGGGGGCGTACTCGGCCATCCATGACATCTCCGGCGTAAAAACCACCCTGCTGTACTACGGTTACTATTACGGATTCGGCGCCTCCGCTTCGGCCGCGTTCACCCTGGATTACCGCAACCTGTTTCTCGAGGTTCGCGCCAGCCTGCACCACGCCTCCTCGATCGAGGGACTGGACCGCGTCCAGGACACCCTCACCGATGACTTCCACCTCCGTGACCGGCGCTGGCGCACCACGATGCGACTGGGTGTGGCGCTTCCCGGAACGCCGGCCCGGATCTTCGTCTCCCAGGACCTGCGGGGGGGCGCCGGCTGGATCGGAGAGATCGACCGCAGGGAACGGGAAACCCGCTGGATGGTGGGGCTCGATTTACAATTCTGATCCGATCGACTATCATGACCCTGGAACGGTGCCACGATGCCCGAAAAGAAACCTCCCCACCCGAGCAAACCCGTAGATCCGGCACGCGGAACCGGTGTGCTCTTCTTCCCGATCCGCCGCCTTGCCAGGCAACGGTTGGGACTCGGTCCGGACCGGTTCGACGCCGCGGGACGCCTGGTGCTCGCGGATCAGATGGCGCTGCAAAGGTTTTCCCAGGCGGTGATCCGCTGCTCGGCGCTGGACGCGCCCGGCGTGGGCGCCGGGCTGATCAACGCCAGCGGCCTGATCTACGAGATCATGCTGTACCTGTTCGAGCGCTACGGTGAGGGGGTTCATTCCGCATGGTTCCAGGCGCTGGATGAGGAGATCGGAGGGCGAGTCGGTCCCGGCCGCCTCGACGCCGCAGCGCGGGCCTTCGACCGCGAGTTCCGCGGCCCCGTGTCGCCGGGCCCGGAGGTCGTATGGCAGGACCGTCTCCTCATCGCGCAGGCCAACGAGAATCCCGCCCTTTTGCCCCTGAAACCGCTGATCGAAGACCGCGGGCTGCGGCGCCTTTTCGATCATGCGCGCATCCAAGCGGAGGCCGAGGGGTTTTTCGCTACCTGGCCTGGACTCGATCCGGAGGGTCCCGACCTGCTCAGGATGCTCCGGGGACCGGCGCAGGCATCGCCCCACTCCCTGAGGGGGCAGCTGGTCCACATACGCGACCACTGGTCCCGATGGATCGGCCCCTTCCGGGACCGCCTGCTGCGGGCCCTGGATCTCCTTGCCGAAGAGGAGAAGGAGCGGTCCGGTGGACCCGGAGCGCCCGGAATCGCCGAGTTCGGTGATCAACCCTGGTTGCGGGACCACCCCCGATTCAGCTCCGATGCAGACTGGATGCCGCGCCTGGTGTTGCTGGCCAAAAACACCCATGTCTGGCTGAATCAACTGAGCCGAATCCATCAGCGGCCCATCTCCACCCTGGACCAGATACCGAACGAGGAACTGGACACACTGGCCCGACGCGGATTCAGCGGACTCTGGCTCATCGGTCTCTGGGAACGCAGCCCGGCATCGGCACGGATCAAACAGATCTGCGGCAACCCGGAGGCCATGGCCTCCGCCTACGCCGTGTACGAATACCGTATCGCCCGCGACCTGGGCGGTGAGACGGCCCTGGAAGATCTTCGGGCCCGCGCCCTGCAGCGGGGCATCCGCCTGGCCAGCGACATGGTTCCCAACCACATGGGTCTGGATTCCCCCTGGGTGACCGACACCCCAGACCATTTCATTCAGCTGGACACCCCCCCCTATCCGGGATACCGTTTTTCCGGTCCCGATCTCTCGGACCATCCCGGTGTGGCCCTGCACCTGGAGGACCACTACTACGATCGCAGCGACGCCGCCGTGGTGTTTCAGTGGACCGACCGTCGAAGCGGAGAGAAACGCTACATCTATCACGGCAACGACGGCACCTCCATGCCCTGGAACGACACGGCCCAGTTGAACCACCTGCTGCCCGAGGTGAGACAGAGGCTTCTGGACACCATCGTCGACGTGGCACGGCGTTTTCCCATTATCCGCTTCGACGCGGCCATGACCCTGACGCGGTTTCACTACCGGAGGCTCTGGTTTCCCCGCCCGGGGGAGGGCGGAGACATTCCCACCCGTTCTCAAACGGGGATGGAATCGGACGAATTCGACCGCCGGATGCCCGATGAGTTCTGGCGACAGGTGGTGGACCGCGTGGCCTCCGAGGCGCCCGATACCCTGCTGCTGGCCGAAGCCTTCTGGCTGATGGAGAGCTACTTCGTGCGCAACCTGGGCATGCATCGCGTCTACAACAGCGCCTTCATGAACTTCCTGAGAGACGAAAACAACCGTCAGTTCAGGGAATCGCTCAGAAAGATCCTGGCGTTCAATCCCGCCATCCTGGGACGGTACGTCAATTTCATGAACAATCCCGACGAGGAGACGGCCGTGGCCCAGTTCGGCAAAGGGGACAAGTACTTCGGTATCTGCACCCTGCTGGCGACCCTTCCGGGACTGCCCATGTTCGGACACGGCCAGGTCGAGGGTCTGGAGGAGAAATACGGCATGGAATACCGCCGGGCCTACCGGGACGAAAGGGGCGATCCGGACCTGGTGGACCGGCACGAAAGACAGATCTTTCCGCTGCTGCGCCGCAGGCACCTCTTCTCCGGCGTGGACCGATTCCAGCTCTACGATGTCGTGGATGGGGACGGCAAGGTCTGCGAGGACGTCTTGGCCTACAGCAACCGCAGCGGTGAGTGCACGGCGCTGGTGGTCTACCACAACCGTTTCGCCACCTGCCGCGGACGGATCCGCTCCTCGGTGCCCCGCCTGCCCGCCGGCTCCGCCGAGGGGCACAGCCCAACGGTCGAGCAGGACCTGGTGACCTCTCTGGGATTGGATCCGGTCCGGCACGGGTTCATGCGCTTCAGGGACCTCTGCACGGGTCTGGAGCACCTGCGCGACGCGAGAGAATTGACCGACCGCGGCTGGTGGTTCGAGCTCGCGGCCTACCAGGCCCACGTGTTCGTGGATTTCACCGGGATCGAGGACACGCCGAGCGGCATCTACGCCGGACTGTGTGTCTCCCTGAACGGCCATGGCGTTCCGGATCTCGACGAGGTGCTGCGCAAGCACTACCGCAATCCCCTCTTCGATCCCTGGACCGGCCTGTTGCGCACCGCGGCCGAAACCCGAGACATCGACCGCCTGACCGCCCGCTTCCGTGACCTTCTGGCGGCGGTACGCTCCCTGACCGGGTGGGAAGGCGACATGGAACACGAATGCGGCCGGTTCGCGGATCACCTGGGCCGGCTGCTGGGTACCCCTTCTTTTCACGATCCACGCCCACGGGACGAATCCCCCGATATTTCCGCGGACATGCCCGGCCGTCTGGGATTCGTCTGCCTGGCCGTGGCCGGACTGGATCCCGGGACATGGCGAAACGGCTGGGACATGGTCGTGCACTGGGCCCTGGAACCACCGGTATGCGAATTCCTGGGTCGGGATGGGGGCGGATGCCCCGGTAACCTTCTGCTGCTGGAGATCCTCACCCGGTTCTTCGACTGGGAGGCGGCCGTCGTGTCGGCGGGAAGCGACTGGGTGAGCCGGTTTCTGCGGCACCCCGCGGTCGGGCGCTACCTCCGGGTCCACGATGCCGACGGGGAGACCTGGTTCCACAGGGAATCGGCCGAAAACCTGCTCGCCTGGCTGTTCGAATCCGCACGTCTCCGGTCCCGTCCCGCGGGGCGCACCGAGCTGGGTCGCCGTCTCCACCGGAAGTGGCTCGAGGCGATCCCCGCATCGGGATTCCGCGTCGCTGAACTCGAGCGCATCTGGACCCGGGCCGTGGACACGGTCATGAAGAGACGGGGAAAGAAGGAAGGAAAATAGGGTGGGATCCTACTGCTCGACGTTGCCGAAATCGTCCGGGCTCAGGGAATTGAACCACTTGTCAAGCTTTTCCTCGTTGTCCAGGAAGTTGGAAAAAAAATCGGACAGGACCGAGGTATTGTACACGTATTCGGAAACGAAGATCTTCGACTTGTTCTTGAGGGCGATGGCCACCGCGTCCGACGGGCGGCAATCGATCACCATCACCTCGTCGTCGTGTTTCAGGTACAACTCGGCGAAGAAGGTATTTTCCACGATATCGGTCACCACGACCTTCTCGACCTCGGCGTCGAAGTGGAAGAAGAGACTCTTGATCAGGTCATGGGTCATGGGCCGGGGCGGAGAGATGTTCTCCAGCTCCATCGTAATGGCATTCGCTTCGAAGCCCCCGATCCAGATCGGAATGATCTTCTTATCGTTGACCGGTTTGAGAACCATCACGGGTGTCTTGGAGATCGGATCCATGATCAGGCCGATCAGCTTGACTTCAATCAGTTGTTCCATACTACCTTTATATAATATCAAAACCGTATTCTGTCAAGAAAAAAAGCCGGATGGAAGGGCCCGGGAGAAACGCGAATTGTCTTTTATTATCGGCTCTTTTCCTGCAGGTCCCGCAGGAACTCGAGGATGAGTCGCACGCCGAACCCGGTCGCGCCCTCGCGGGAGTGGTAGGGGTTCGGGCGGGACAGGAAGGCGGTGCCGGCGATGTCCACATGGGCAAATGGCACGTCGTCGGTGAACGACTTGAGAAACAGTCCGGCCTTGATCGAGGAGGCGCCCCGGTAGTCGGCGTTTTTCAAGTCCGCCACCTTGGATTGGATGCTTTCCCGGTATTCGGGCAGGAGCGGCAGGTTCCAGAGACGTTCCCCCGTGGATTCACCGGCGCGCAGCAGCCCCCGCACGAACGTTTGCGGCTCTCCCATCACGCCGGCCAGCATGTCGCCCAGCGCCGTCACGATGGCCCCGGTGAGGGTGGAAAATTCGACGATCATATCGGGTTTCCGACCGGCCGCCTCGATGAGGGCGTCGGCGAGAACCAGCCGGCCCTCGGCGTCGGTGTTGACCACCTCCACCGACTTGCCGTTTTTAAAGGTGATGATGTCGCCCGGTTTATAGGCCCGCTGGCCGGGCATGTTCTCGGCCACGGCGGCGAACCCCTCCACCCGGACCGGCAGATCGAGGCGGGCCGCCGCGGTCACGATGCCCAGGACCGTGGCCGCACCGGCCATGTCGCATTTCATCTCACCCATGGTGTTGCCGACCTTGACGTTCAATCCGCCGGAATCGAAGGTGATCCCCTTGCCCACCACGGCCACCGTTCTCACGCTGCGTTCCGGCCGGTGAGAAATCTGAATGAGGGCCGGAGAGAAAGGCGAGGCCCGACCCACCGCCAACAGACCCTGCAGGTTCGCCTCGCGCAGCTCGGGTTCCCTCTTGGTCTCGATCCTCAGCCCGGTCTCTCGGGCCGCCTCCCGGAACGTGTCCACCAGGGTGTCCGGGTTTACCCGCGAGGGCGGTTCGTCGATCAGGCGGCGAACCCGGTCGACACACCCGTCCACCATTGCCCGTTCCGCCATCAAGGCCGCATCGACCCCCCGTATCTTCGGGAGATCCAGGACGATATCCTTCACGGGTTTCGCGCGGCGGTCCGGCCCGATGTAGCCATCGAACCGGTAGTGGTTCAGGTAGAGGAAATCGATGAAATTGACCAGCGCCTCCCGGTCCAACCGTCCCGGCCGGACGAAATGGATCAACGGCGTGCGGAGCTTGTGGTCCAAGATCAAGCCCATCGCCAGACGGGCGGTCTTGCGCGTGTCTCCGAGAGAACGGGAATCACCGGCCCCGATGCATGCCACCAGGCGGTCCATTCCGGAGGAATAGAAAACCAGACGGTCTCCCACCCTGCCTCGGAAATCCCGGCGCTTCAGCGCTTTGACCAGTTCGGCGAAGGGACCGGCACCCAAATCCTGGCGGGAGAATCCCTTGAACAGGGGCAGGACAATCCCGTCCCGTCCGCGCAGGTTCACACCTCGACCGAGACGAATGTTCATGACGGCTCCTGGGTATCGCAGTGACTGCGAACACGTCCATGTTAACAAAATCGGCGCCCGGTCGCAACCCGCGCCCCGTGCATTCGTCTCCCGATACCGCGGGCGCCGCCCTTGACAGCGATTTCGTTCATGTGTTACTATTATTCTACTGCTTCGGAGGTGGAAACACCCCGAAAACGACCGGTCACAGGACAAAGAAATCGTTTGATCCGAAACGAAATAAGGAGCGATGATGACAGCCAACAAACAAACCATCGATGGAAACACCGCCGCCGCCCACGTGGCGTATGCCTTCAGCGAGGTGGCCGCGATCTACCCCATCACCCCCTCCTCCCTCATGGGGGAACTGGCCGATGCCTGGGCCGCGCACGACCGTAAGAACCTGTTCGGTCAACGCGTGGACGTCATGGAACTGCAATCGGAGGCGGGCGCCGCGGGGGCCGTTCACGGCGCACTCTCGGCCGGCGCCATGTCGACCACCTTCACGGCCTCCCAGGGCCTGCTTCTGATGATCCCCAACATGCATAAGATCGCCGGGGAGATGCTGCCCACGGTCTTTCACGTATCGGCGCGATCGCTGGCCTGCCAGTCCCTCTCCATCTTCGGGGATCATTCCGACGTGATGTCGGTGCGCAACACCGGGTTCGCCCTGGTGGCGGCCGCCTCCGTCCAGGAGGTGATGGACCTGGCTGTCGTATCCCACCTGACCACCCTCGAGGCCCGGGTACCCTTCCTGAACTTTTTCGAAGGATTCAGGATCTCCAGCGAAATCCAGAAGGTGGAGGTCATCGATTACGAAACCATGGCCTCGATGCTCAACATGGAGCACGTGGAGGCCTTCCGCCGTCTCGCCCTGAATCCGGATCACCCATTTCTGAAAGTGGGCGCCCAGAACCCCGATGTGTACTTCCAGGGCCGCGAAACCGTCAACCCGTACTACGAGAAAATTCCCGCCCTCGTTCAGAAGAACATGGACCGGCTGGCCGAGAAGACCGGTCGTCAGTACCATCTGTTCGATTACGTGGGCGCACCGGACGCCGATCGGGTCATCGTCTGCATGGGCTCGGGAAGCGAATCCGTGGAAGAGACCATCCACTACCTCGCCGATCGCGGCGAAAAGGTGGGTCTGGTCAAGATCCGACTCTACCGCCCCTTCGCCGTGGACGCCTTCGTCGACGTCCTGCCCGACTCGGTCAAAAAAATCGCCGTTCTCGATCGCACCAAGGAACCGGGCGCCATCGGCGAGCCGCTGTACCTGGATGTCGTGGCGGCCCTGGCCAACCGAGGCATCACCGTCATCGGCGGCCGCTACGGGCTCAGTTCCAAGGAATTCACGCCCTCCATGGCCAAGGCCGTCTATGACCATCTCAACGGCGAGACCTTCCACAACTTCACGGTGGGTATCGAAGACGACGTCACCGGTCGTTCCCTGGCCATCACGGAGGAAATCGACGCCGAGCCCAAGGGCTGCAAGCGCTGCCTGTTCTGGGGTTACGGTTCGGACGGGACCGTGGGCGCCAACAAGAACTCCATCAAGATCATCGGCGATCACACCGACCTGTTCGCCCAGGGCTACTTCGCCTACGATTCCAAGAAGTCCGGCGGCATCACCATCTCCCATCTGCGTTTCGGAGACAGCCCCATCCAGTCCCACTACCTGGTGCGCACCGCCGATTTCATCGCCGTGCACAATCCCGCCTACATCGGCCGCTACGACCTGCTGGCGGGTATCAAGGAGGGAGGCACCTTCCTGTTGAACTCCGAATGGTCCAACGAGGAGGTGTTCGACCACCTGACCCGCGACATGCAGGAGACGATCATCAGGAAGAAGCTCAAGTTCTACAACATCGACGCCCTCAAGATCGCCACCGAGGTCGGGCTCGGGCAGCGCATCAACACCGTGATGCAGGCCGCGTTCTTCAAGGTGTCCGGCATCCTGCCCGAAGACAAGGCCATCGATCTGATCAAGAGCACCATCGAGAAGACCTACCGGCAGAAGGGCGATCATATCGTCAAGATGAACTGGGAGGCCGTGGACCGAACCAGCGCCGCCCTGGAGAAGGTCAAGTACCCCGCGGGTGTGGACGAGATCCAGACCTCACACGAGTCACCGCGACTCATTCCCGAAGGCGCCCATCCCTTCGCCCGCGATGTGATCGACAAGATCATGCATCTCAAGGGCGACGAGATACCGGTTTCCAAGATGCCGCTGGACGGCGCCATTCCCACGGGAACGACCAAGCTCGAGAAACGCGGCATCGCCCCCGTGGTGCCCCGCTGGCTGGCGGAAAACTGCATCCAGTGCAACATGTGTTCCCTGGTCTGCCCGCACGCGGCCATCCGCGTGAAGCAGATCGATGCGGACGCCCTGAAGGACGCTCCCGAGACCTTCACCACCCTGGAGTCCAAGACCAAGAACGAACGCGGCCTGCGCTTCAAGGTCCAGGTCTACGTGGAGGACTGCACCGGCTGCGGCAACTGCATCGAGGAGTGCATGCCCAAGGAGAAGGCGCTGGTCTTCAGTCCCATCGAAACGGAACGGTCGTCCGGCGAGAACGAAAACGAGCGTTTCTTCGAAAGCCTGCCGGACAACATCGTCGAGGGCACCTCGCCCACCACCTTCAAGGGCGCCCAGTTCCGGACCCCCCTGTTCGAGTTCTCGGGCGCCTGCGCCGGATGCGGCGAAACCGCCTACGTGAAGCTGGCCAGCCAGTTGTTCGGCGAACGGATGATCATCGCCAACGCCACCGGCTGCAGTTCCATCTACGGCGGCACCTTCCCGACTATACCCTACACCACCACCAAGGACGGCCGCGGGCCGGTGTGGGCCAACTCCCTGTTCGAAGACAACGCCGAGTACGGCTTCGGCATGCGGCTGGCCGTGGACGCCAGCCGGCGGCAACTGCGCTGGAACATCGAACGGTTGCTGGAGACCGGAACCGACGACGGGTTGAAGAAGGCCCTGCAAAACAGCCTCGAACTCTGGAAGGCCACGGGCGACGAGGCCCAGGCCGCGGCCGCGAAGGTCAAGGACCTGCTGCCCGCCGCATTGAAGAAGGCCGACGCCGAGACCTCCCCGATCCTGCGCAAGATCATCGAACTGCAGGACAACCTGGTCGACCGCTCCATATGGTGCTTCGGCGGCGACGGCTGGGCCTACGACATCGGCTACGGCGGCCTGGATCACGTGCTGGCGGCCAACCGCAACATCAACGTGCTGGTGCTGGATACCGAGGTGTACTCCAACACGGGCGGACAGGCCTCCAAGTCCACGCCCCTGGCCTCCATCGCCAAGTTCGCCACCGCGGGCAAACGCACGGGCAAGAAGGACCTCGGCCTGATGATGATGAGCTACGGGTACATCTACGTGGCCACCATCAACATGGGGGCCAACCCGAACCAGGCCGTCAAGGCCTTTCTCGAGGCCGAGGCCTACGATGGGCCCTCGATCATCATCGCCTACGCCCCCTGTATCGCGCACGGATTCGACATGAGCAAGACCTACAAGGAACAGAAAAACGCGGTGAAATCGGGCTACTGGCACCTCTACCGCTTCAATCCGCAGCTCCGCCAGGAAGGCAAGAATCCCTTCGTGTACGAGTCCAGGGATCCCTCCATGGACATGATGGATTTCCTGATGAACGAGGTCCGCTACAACAGCCTGAAGCGCGAGTTCCCCGAGGTCGCCGAGAAGCTGTACGAGCAGGCGATCGAGTTCAAGCAGAAGAAACACGACTACTACAAGAAGCTGAGCGAGCTGTAGGGTTTTCACGGGAATACAGACCGGGGAGGACCGGCTTACCGCTGGGGATCGGGCTCAGGAGGTTGAGGGAGAGCGGCAAGGGCTCGAGGTGAAGGCGACCGAGTGCATCCCACCTTCGTAGCTTCAGACCAACGGTATTTCGCTGGTTTTCTGAGTGGGAGCATCCACCACGAACCTTGAACCTATCCTCCCCGGGTCTCGTACCATACCCAGAGAGGGGGCCATGAACCGCGACATACGGCGACGGCTGGTGCAGGTAGTTCTGACGCTCTTCGTCCAGGGGGTGGTGCTCTTCGCGGCCGCGGGCACCCTGGCCTGGACCTGGGCCTGGATATTCCTGGGGCTGGGCG
>Ga0180434_10003956_pt1 | contig 18385 bp, 17 predicted proteins | sample SS_ome_7_FD_132453 | JGI IMG/M metagenome (GOLD analysis project Ga0180434, IMG submission 132453) | Hypersaline lake sediment archaeal communities from the Salton Sea, California, USA - SS_1_D_2 metaG | ecosystem: Environmental > Aquatic > Non-marine Saline and Alkaline > Hypersaline >...
CCACCCCATATCCTCTCCCCTTCCGAATACACTCTCTACCCCTCCCTACCCTTCCCTACCCTACCATACCCTACCATACCCTACCCTACCCTACCCTACCCTACCAACCTTCCCCCTATGGGCGAGATTGGAGTCAATTGCTAATACTGTGTTGAGTTGACGCAACACAGAAAAAGGGGAGAGTTGACGACGCCGACAGGATTCGAACCTGTGCGGGCAGAGCCCATCAGTTTTCGAGACTGACCCAATAACCACTCTGGCACAGCGTCTAATACACTCTGAGAGTATCGAACTCCCGACCTTCCGTGTGTCGTACGGATGCTCTTCCACTGAGCTAAGAGTGTGGAGGGATAGTTGGGGTGTGGGAGGATGCAATACCCCCGATCGACGCCGACAGGATTCGAACCTGCGCAGGCAGAGCCTACCAGTTTTCTAGACTGGCTCCTTCACCACTCGGACACGACGTCTTGGGTTGACAGTGGGTGGTTTCGATCCACCGATCTCCCGATCATGAGACGGGCGCATTTCCTCTATGCTACACTGCCTGGGGTGCCTGGAGAGAATCGAACTCCCGACCTACTCCGTGTAAGGGAGGTGTTCTGCCACTGAACTACAAGCACGTTGGGGAAGGTAGGAGGAACGTCTCAGTACCCCCGAAACGACGTTGACAGGATTCGAACCTGCGTGGGCAGAGCCCACCAGATTAGCAGTCTGGCGCCTTAACCACTCGGCCACAACGTCTTATGGGAGTGCCCTATGTCGGCGTCGCGAAAAAACACCAGATCCCTTACCGAAATGAATCGGCAACAGGTAACGGATTCGACCAGATTCGAACTGGCGACCTTCCGGTTAACGGCCGGATGCTCTGACTGCTGAGCTACGAATTCCGGCCTGAAGGGATCTGATGGTGTGCATTGCTAACACAGGGCGGATGTCAACTGCTGGGATCGAACCAGCGTCCTCTCGACGTTCAGCCGAGCGCTCTCCCACTGAGCTAAGTTGACGATAACAGACGCCGGATGTCAACTGCTGGGATCGAACCAGCGTCCTCTCGAACTTCAGTCGAGCGCTCTCCCTCTGAGCTAAGTTGACGATAATGCTGGAGACTGGGTGACAAACGGTGTCAGATTAAAAGTCTGGTGTTTTGAAGAGGATTGCTGCAAGTCTCCGGGTACGGACCCTGTCAGGATCGAACTGACGACCTTCCGGTTAACAGCCGGACGCAACTGCCACTGTGCTAAGGGTCCAGTAGTGCAAGAGGGGAAGAAGGGGATGATGGGATTGCTGAGGGCGAATGGGGACTCAAGGCTGGCTACCGAACCGTGGCCGAAGCCACCCCCATGCGGAGTCGAACCGCTCAACCTGCTCAAAATGCAAAGGTGTTTGCTGTAAGCCCTCAATGTGCGTGCGTGTGTGTGTGTGTGTGTGGTGGGGGTTGGTGGGGATAGCAAGTGAAGGTTTCGATCCTCCGACCTCCTGGTTATGAGCCAGGCACGCTTCCGCTGCGCCAACTTGCTTGTTCCCACCAGGTGAACAGTTTCAGTCATGTTCAGGACTTTTGACCCACAGGGGCTCGAACCCTGGACCCCTCGCTTATTAGACGAGTGCTCTGCCGACTGAGCTATGAGTCATATGTGCCTGAGTGCGCAGGCATCACGCATACTCCCCCTGCCGGAATCGAACCGACGTTGCTCGGACCACGACCGAGTGTCCTAACCACTAGACGAAGGAGGAAAGCCACCGACGGGGATCGAACCCGCGACCCTCCGGTTAAGAGCCGGATGCTACTACCGCTGAGCTACGATGGCTATTTGTATTTGTTGAGCGCTCGTCAGCGCGGTCAGCCCCCTGCGGGGCTCGAACCCGCGGCCCTGAGATTAAAAGTCTCATGCTCTACCTAACTGAGCTAAGGGGGCTGTTGGTGTGTGTGTGTGTGTGTGTGTGTGTTGCCCGAGGGCGACTGTATCCTACTGTGCGGATTAGCATTCAATTTGTGGCTGTAGGGGTGAAAATCGGGCCGTCCGGATTCGAACCGGAATCTCCTGCCGGCGGTGGCGCTCTCCCATTAAGCTACAGCCCTTGTTCGTCACCCCTCTCTTGCTGATCGCATTGGTGTGTGTTACCCTCCTTTGACCACTTGGATACGCCGCAGATGGTTGCGACGGCAGGATTCGAACCTGCGAAGGCAGACGCCGGGGGAGCTTAGGTCCAAGTACAAGTGAGTTGCTGTGTGCGATCGAAAAACGGACCCATCCGCTGCGGCAGTGGGCTACCCGCACGGATTTCTGGAGCCGGCTCGTGACACCGGGGATCTCTCCGAGTGGACTCGAACCACCGACCGTTCGGACTACAGCCGACTGCTCTACCAGCTGAGCTACAGAGAGTGAAAATACACACATTGTAAGAGCCCCTGCGGGGATCGAACCCGCGACCCTAGGATCAAAAGTCCCATGCTACTACCGCTGAGCTAAAGGGCCAGAACGAATGTGCGTGGCAGTGTATTTGTAATGCGCTCACCAAGCGCGAAGCCACCGACGGGGATCGAACCCGCGGCCCTCCGATTAAGAGTCGGATGCTCTACCACTGAGCTACGATGGCTAATAATTTCCTGCGGGGATCGAACCCGCGGCCCTCCGATTAAGAGTTGGATGCGGGGAATCGAACCCCGACCTGGTGGGTGAAAACCACCTATCCTAACCGTTAGACTGGATATGCTGGAGACATTGGGGTGTTGTGTACCGTGCTCTACCGACTGAGCTACGCCGCGATTGCGACGACAGGACTCGAACCTGCGGCCCCGGCCCCAAAAGGTAACAAGTTATTGCTGTGTATCTCCATGCCTTGTCGAACACCGAAAGCCGCCGACGGGGTTCGAACCCGCGATCCTCCGGTTAAGAGCCGGATGCCTTGAACCAACTGGGCCACGGCAGCTGTTTGGGTGCCCGAGGGCGACTGTGCTGTACTGTACGGATTAGCGTTCAATTTATGGCTGTAGGGGCGAAACCCCGACAGGCGGATTTGGATGGCGGTGGGCCACGACCGGACTCGCTCGGGGCCACCACTCTCTGTGAACGGGATGGCTCTAAGTCCTTTTCGCAGCTACAGCAGACATGAAATGGAAAATGATCCGACTGGATGCCGACGGTGCGTCGGCGATGGTTGAACGAAGGACGTTGACCTACTCCCCCACAGGGAATTGAACCCTGACCGCACGTGTGAAAGACGCGAATCCTTACCATTAGACCATGGGGGATTGGAAGTTGTCCTGAGTGCTGAGTTGTCAACAGCCAGGGTCTGCGGGACAGCATGTCCCGCAAAAGGTCCCGCCGAGATTCGAACTCGGATCCTTCGATTCAAAGTCGAAGATGATAACCCTTACACTACGGAACCGGTACTCGTGAGGGGAATCGAACCCCCGATCTCGCCCTTAGGAGGGGCGCGCCTTATCCACTTGGCTACACGAGCGCTTGTTGTTGGCTCCACGAATGGTGATTCAATTAAGCATTTTGAGATGAACTTTGGGTGCTGAGTTGCCAGGGTCTGCGGAACAGCATGTCCCACAAAAGGTCCCGCGGAGATTCGAACTCCGATTACCAGATTCAGAGTCTAGCGTGCTAACCGTTACACTACGGGACCGGGGGTGTCGCTAGCAGGGCTCGAACCTGCGCGTGTGAAGACCACACAGTGGATCTTAAGTCCAACTCCTTAACCAACTCGGACATAGCGACTGTGTATCCCCCTCTTGCCGATGCTGCTGACAGGATTCGAACCTGCGCCTCCGAAGAGATACGGACCTTAACCGCACGCCTTAGACCACTCGGCCACAACAGCGGAAATAGCAAGAGGAGGAAAAAGGAGACGCCTGGATTTGAACCAGGGACCGCCCGAGCTGCAATCGGATGCTCTGCCACTGAGCTACGTCTCCTTGGATGCCTGTGCTTCAGGCAAATGCCCCGGCCGGGGATCGAACCCGGTACTCGCGCCTTGGCGGGGCGGAATGATTCCAGTTCACCACCGGGAGCTGTGTGTTGGGGATATGTCGCCGGCAGGGATCGAACCTGCGCGCTCAAATGAGCATGGGATCTTGAGGCCCACTCCTTAACCACTCGGACACAGCGACGATGTAAGCGACAGGATTCGAATCTGCGCCTCCGAAGAGATATGGACTTGAACCGCACGCCTTAGACCACTCGGCCACACTTACAGTCCCTCTGGCCTCGCACAACCAGAGGGGGATGCCTTGTCAGGGAATCGAACCCCGGGCGCAAGGTTGGAAACCTCGTATGTTACCACTACACCAACAAGGCTGTTGTGACGTCATTACCTGTGACGAATGGGCGATCAATTTGGCATCTTACATCGAAAAAGACCCCGACAGGACTCGAACCTGCAATCTTCCCGTCCGAAGCGGGACGCGTTAGCCAATTACGCTACGGGGCCAAAGGGTCCGTCCAGGAGTCGAACCTGGGACCTGCTGCACCCAAAACAGCCATCATACCTCTAGACCAACGGACCTCGTTGGGGGTGGAGTGTACAGGGAACGATCCTGTGACCTTCTGGTTGCAAACCAGACGCTCTACCACTGAGCTAACACCCCAATGTGTTGTGTATTAGGGGGAGCGCCGTCACCCCCCGAAAAGGTTTGTGGAGGAGTCGAACCTCCGATCTCTGCCTTACTAGGGCAGCGCCTTAGCCACTTGGCCAACAAACCAGATGTGCTGGTAGCATTTTTGGATGTTTGCTGCTTAACCTCTTGCATACGCACCCCGAAGGGCGGGTGGGATTCGAACCCACGTGGGCTGGACGTCCGCAACTGTTCAAAAAGCGTGTGTGCTACCGATGGAGGTTCGGGGGGGATTATGCGCGTGATGCCTGCACTTCAGGCAGAAGGTTTGTGAGAGAATCGAACTCCCGATCTCCTGTGTACGAAACAGGCGCCTTGCCGCTTGGCCAACAAACCGGACACATGCTGGGAATCCAGGGAAGGGATTATGCGCATACGTGGGGGTAGGTTCGTGAGGGACTTGAACCCCCGATCTTTGGTTTACAAGACCAACGCCTTGCCACTTGGCCAACGAACCTGCAAACGTCCACGCGAGGAATCGAACACCGATCTCACCAGAGACAGTGGTGGATAATAAGCCATTATACGACGTGGACTACGATACGACCAAGGACAGGCCGATGCCTCGCCTGAGAATCGAACTCAGGGCGAAAGCATGGCAAGCTTCCATGTTACCACTACACCAGCGAGGCTGAAGTGGCCTGTCTTGGCTTTCCCTCACGGACTACTCCCCCCAGGACTCGAACCTGGAATCTTCCGCTCCGTAGGCGGACGCGTTGGCCAATTGCGCCAGGGGAGCTACAGCGTGTGCACCCGGAGGGACTCGAACCCCCGACCGTTGGTTGATAAGACCACTACTCTACCGACTGAGGCATACGGGTGCGGATGACCCCGAGGTGACTTGAACACCCAACCTGTCGCTCTGGAGGCGAACGCTCTACCAATTGAGCTACGGAGTCCAAACGATCGCACCCGCTTGCTTCAATGATTCATCAACGAGGCGCCGAATTAGCATTCAATTTGACATTTTGTGCCACATCCGCTCACGCGCACACGATACAATTACAGGTGGGATGTCTTTAAGTCAGTTTGGGCAGGCACACACCGCTTGCGGATGGCGATGAGCGCCTAGGATTGCGCAAGATAATATTCTGGCGGCGAAGAACGCGACGCCTAGAGAATCTGCAAGAGGGGAGGAGAAGGTTGGATGTGCAGCGCTGCGGGGGCGGGCTACGAGTTAAGACCTTTGAGCCGAGTTAACCCCAATCCACTTGCTACTTCCCCTCTGGGCCTATGATAGACACGCTGCTATGGCCCACCTCCCCATCGCCCCGCCGCCGCCACCCTCTGATGACCCCTCCTTAACTCAATCCGAAAGTCTCAACTCCTCCTCAGCACTGCTGACGTCATCTATTGCAGTTAGCGACACCCAACCCGCCGATCCTGTCGTCGTTGACGAATGCGCCGTGTGTCTGTTGCCCATCACCGTATCAACTCTGGCACGGCTCGGAGCCTGCCCCCATGTGTTCCACAAGTCGTGCATCGATCTATGGCACAAGACACGCTGGAAGAATGGACAGACACCCAACTGCCCCAGCTGCCGGAAGTGTGGACCCTTAACTCCAGCATGGCCCTTGTTTGACTTCTACCGTTCTTGCGTTTTCGGCCCCTCGGGAACCGTCACCATCCTCCCGCACCTCCTCCTCTTCCGCACCCGCCACTGGTTCTCCGCTAACACCAAACTCTTGGTGCGGTTCATCGATATCCGCCGCTTCGTCGTCAACCGAAACTACGTGTACCTCTTTGACCACAGCGATGAACTCATCATCACCTTCCGACCCCATCAGCTCGCTCGCTTCCTCCAGATCCTCATCCAACACATCAAGAAACACAACCCTCACATCACCCCCCTCTTGCATTCCAACCCCCCCACCCATGAGCGGAATTCGCTCCTTCCCTAAAGTCCCCCACTATAGCAATGGGGTGCTGGCCTTGGACTAAGACATACATTTGCCCCCTGTGTCACGAACCACGACGACGGCAAAAGGACTTTTGCGATCAGTGCATGTTCGTGCGCCAATACGCCGTCCAACATGGACGGGAGGGCCTCCGGTTCGCGCTCCGCGGACATCCCTACGAAGCCCAGCCTTCAGCCACCACCGCAACCCTTCCGCGGGCTGTTAACTCCACCTCCTCCATCAACCCCACCCGGAATGGCAGCTTCGGCTCGCGCACTACCTCCTACTCTGTGACCACCTCCAGCGCTACCAACAACGCTGCCGCTGGTCCCTACTCGGGTCCCGAGCGCCGCTTCTCGTTCGCCAAGTCTATCGATGGACCACCTGGCGCTACTGCGCCGCCGTACTCGTACGGTCCAGCGCATCCAGAACATTGAGCACAACCAACTCTTGCTCGGTCAGCTTCCGAAACAACCACAGCCCCGGCCGGGTCGTGGCCTGATAGAAACGACCCGACGCCACCCCCCGACATTGCACCGTATGTTCACCATTGGGCTGCTCTGTGATTTTTGTGACGGTGCCACCAGCGGTCGGCCCTGATGGCCGCCCCGAGGGCGAGGCATCCGCCCTTCGGATCCAGCACACATACTCGCCGATGCGGATGTCCTCCGCCGACATCAGCCTATAACCCTTGAGCTTGTTAACTGCCTCCTCGGGGTTATCAACTCCTGCCATCTCCAACACCTCCCGGGTCTCCTCTTGCAAATTCTGGTACGACGACTCGCGCAATCCCACCACCTCAGCCAATTCAAGGAATTGGTTGAGTGTTTCCACATCAAAATCCAAGGCCATTGCTACTCAGTACATTCAAAACCCATAGGCCGCAGACAACGGAACGCCAAACGTCGAAGAAGCGTCTGCGCCCGGCGAGGGTCCTGCAAGAGGGGAAGGTGGTGGGTGTGGACTCTGAGCTCCGCCACCCATCGCTGGTGCTGCGGGTGCCTGCTGCTGTGGCGCCGCCATGGCGCTAGGGTTGGTCTGGATCGCCGGCGGTGGACCCCGCGGATGCATCGCTGGTGGCGGCCCCGCAAACGGATTCGGCGCCTGCTGCGGCTGCTTCTGCGCCTTCTTCGGCTGCCGCTTGCCCTTGACCGCCGCCGACGGCGTGAACCCCACCACAAACTCTGACAGATTGAAATGCTCTTGCGATGCCAGCGCCGCCGACACCGCCAGCGTCTCGTAATCCAGAACCCCCATCGGGACTCCGTTAACCGGTGGCACCGACTCGGCCAGCCGCGTTCCTACAAACAAGGAACCCAGCGTCACGGCCAACACCACGAAACCGCCCATCAGCATCCCCAATGGGGTCTTGGGTGTACCCTTGGGGAACAGGCCAAACTCCTTGACCGCCATAGCCACGGCAATCTCAAAGACCGCCCCGCCGAGCCACGCCAGAATCGCCGTCTGGGCAACCGCAATCCCCCGCCCGATCCTAGGCGATTGATACCAGGGCACCGGATTCGTCGCAGAAGTTAGCGTGGTCGTGTCCATCTGCTGGCTAACACAGAGATAATCCCTTTCTCCCCCCCTCTTGCAAATTGAGTTGAGACCTCGCCTCCGAGTTAAGACACCTGGCATGGCTTTTTCTGGTGTGGTCCGTGTGCCCGATGGCCATTCCCCCGACTACCAATACCTCCGGCTCCTCCGGACCGTCCTCGACGAAGGTGATGTGCAAGAGGGGAGGAATGGAAAAGTGCGGGTAGTGGTCGGGGCTTCGTTGGCCTTTGATCTCACCGAAGGCCAGGTGCCTCTGCTCCAGAGCAAGCAGCTGGCCTGGAAAACCTGTCTGCGGGAGCTGTTGTGGTTCATCGAGGGCAACACGTCGGCCAAGGATCTCTCGGAACGCGGCTGCAAGATCTGGGACGCCAATGCGGCGGCGTACCGTGAGCGGTTGCTTCGGGACGGGCCGGCATACAGCATGAGCCGCGGCCAATGGTCGCACCTGACTTCTGAAGAGGGCAAGGGCCAGCTGGGGCCGGTCTACGGTCACCAGTGGCGGCGCTGGGGTGAGGGCGGTCCGTGCGGAATGGAGGACCCTGGCACCGACCAGCTGGCCAACGCGATCCGCCTGCTTTCAGACCCAGCAACCCGCTCCTCTCGCAGAATTGTCGTCTCGGCGTGGAACGTGAGTGACCTGGACAAGATGGCGCTGCCGCCGTGTCACCTGCTGTTTCAGTTCAACGTGGTCAACGGCGACGAGCTGGTGTGCACCATGTACCAACGGAGCGCCGATGTCGGCCTAGGCCTCCCCTTCAACATGGCGTCGTACGGAATGTTGACCCACTTTGTGGCTCGGGCTGCGGGACTCAGGGCCAAGCGGCTGGTCATGTTCCTCAGCAACGTTCACGTCTACGAAGACCATGTGGCGGCTCTCCAAGAACAACTCGTGCGCACGTTCTCTATAACTACTCCGCGCCTGGATCTAGAGCGGATTCCGACGGACATTGATGCGGTGCGAGAGGAGCACGTGAGAGTGATTGACTACGAACATGCCGGCGAACTGAAGATGCCGATGAGCGTCTGAGTTGATGTAAGAGGGGGGAGTTAAAGACAAAGGCGGTGCGTTGTGCTGATTTTTTGATTGTGAGTGGCACCGACAGATAGCAGAAATGCTGAGAGGACAGGCGGCACAACAACGGCGTCGGCAAATTGCAGAGGCTCGGCAGCGGCAGCAGCAGGCGGCGGCGGGGGGTCCCCGGCAGCAGGCGTTGGCCCGGCAGCAGGCGCTGGCCCGGCAGCAGGCACTGGCCCGGCAACAGGCGATGGCTCGGCAGCAGCAGGGAGCAGGGGGTGGGCGGCGTGCGGCACCACCGCAGCAGGGCCGTCGGCAGGCTCCTCCACAGCAGGTACGCCGGAACATGGGCCGGGGCAACAGCGCGGCGCAGCAACGGGCCGCAGCCCAGGCGGCCGCCCGAGTGTCAACTCAGATCCAACAGTACGAACCCGAACTGCCGCCGACGCCTACGATCGCCCAAGTGGCCGTGGCGCAGGGCCAGAACATCCATAACCTTCGGACATTGCTGGAAGATCTGGCCAAGGGGGTTATTGAACTGTCCAAGGTTGTCGGCACCCACACCAAGGGCCTTGAGGATCTGCGGTTGCGTACTGATTCGATCGAGCAGGAACTCGGCGTAGAAATTGACCCGGAAGTGGTGGACGGGGAACTGGCAGTACCCGAAGACGATGGCGAGCTCGGCCCCGTCACCGACCCCCTCGGAGACCTTGACAACGCAGGTGAGTTCGTTGGGGACAACGGCGAGTACTTCGATGAGCATGCCCTCGCTCCCGAAGGGGACTACGATGGAGGGAACGATTATGACGATGACCAATACGCAGACTCTCCAGCTGAAAAGGCTGCTTGAGGTGGTCGCTGGAATCAGCGACCTCACAAAGTTCTGGTTCACACCCGAAGGCATGGAGCTCCAGACAATGGACGGCTCGCACGTCTGCATGGTTGACATCTGGCTTCCCGAAAGCTGGTTCGAGAGCTACAAGTGTCCCACCGCTGTGCAGCTGGATACGTCGTTGGTGCTGCTGGTCAAGATGTTGGGATGCATCGAGCACGGACAGCGTGCGTGGCTGATGCATCTCCAGCACAAGGATTCGGGGCAAAAGGGGTGGGGGCTGTGGTTGTCGGGTGGCGGCAAGGAGACGTTTGACAAGGACTTCCGGGTGCCGACCTTTGATCTGGACGATAAGCTGATGAATCCACCGGAGACCGATACCGACACCGACATTGTACTCAACTCTGGACGGTGGTCCAAGGTCATCGACGAATTGGCGATCTTTGGCGATGTGGCCGGGATCAGGTGCACGGCAGAAGCCACATACTTGATCGCCTCAGACCAAAGCAAGGGGACACGAATGGAATGCAAAATCGGGTTGGACGACGTGGACGAGTACGAGGCGTGCGACGAAGAGTTCAAGATCTCCTTCCCGCTGAACTTCATGCACCGGGGGGCGATGATGCGACAGGCAGCGGGGATGGGGCCGAACAATACGGTCACCATCAACATCACGGAGGGAATGCCGTTGGTCACCAAGTACGATCTGGGCAACGGCGGGGCGGCCAGGTTCTTCGTGGCGCCTCGTATTGACGACGAAGAGTGAACTATTCACTGCGTCCCTCCTGTGGCATACGTATCGTTTCAGACGGTAGACATCTCCGATGCATCCACTGGGCGTCTTGGCAGCTGCGGCCTTGGCGTTGCTCATCTACAGCAACTTTGTTTTCTATTTCCGCCCCCCTTCTCTTGCATCCAACCGGTTGGTCACATGCACGCCAAGCGAATGTGAACGGCTGCGGTCCGAAAATCTGCCATTCATGTGTTATGGACCTCCGCCGACGCCCAAACATGCACTGGCGCAGCGTCAAGACCAACTCAAGGCCGGGCACAAGCACCTTATTCCATCGGAGCCTCGGTGTCGCCGGATCGTCTACGTCACAGAAGCCCCAACTGACAAGCCCCTCATTGTGACATTAGCATTGGACCGCCGTTCTAAGCTGAAGGTGGCGGTGCCTTTGGGGTATTCACTTTTCTTACCGCCAACCTGGCGAGCACAGATGGTGGTTCCACCAAAGATGGTGTGTACAGTACATTCTTCGGATTCGGTCGGTAGTCTTTGCCTTCGGCTTCCGAAGCTGCTCGGTCCTGCAACAAAGCAGGCGGCGGCAATGGGACTTGCCTGCCTCGAGGACGCAATCGCCATTCTTGACACACTGCAAGCGCCGCATTCAAAACCGTCTCGACGTGTCGCGGAACTGCCTCGGGCTCCTGCCCCAGACACACCCGCTTCATGTACTCCACCAACTCGACCCGATCCTCGTGCACCTTCACACTCTCATCCGAATCTCCCGGGTTTCGGCCCAACATCAGCAACAGATCGTCCTGCACCGGCATCCCAGTCTACCCCTAAGTGTACAAGAGGCAAAGGCACAACAAACGAACCCTTGCAATTTTGCTCAGAGAACTCCCCACCAGGTCTTGGGGCGAGCGGCAGCGCCAAGATTTCGTAATCCAGAGTCCTTTGTCGGCGCCGACTGGGCCGCGGGAACGTAGGCAGTCGCTGCCGGGGCCCGGACAGCCAACGCCAACCCGTACTGCGTGCGGGGATCGACAGGCCGCAGGTCTGCAATAGGGATGGGAGGCATGTGGACGGCGGTGGAGGGCTGCAAAACCTCCATCGTGGTGGCGGCTGCCTGCGGCAGGGTTCGGGTGGCGGCGCCGTGAAGTGGAACTGCGTAGGATGCGCTCATTGCTCTCTGTCTACCCAAACCGCAGATTATTGACGATGCATTATTGCGTATAAGCAACAAGATTAGGATGATATCTCCGACAAGAAGCACACGGACATGCAGCATCAAGTCCAAGGCCGTCCTTTTTCGCATCGTGTGGCAGCAGCGCAGGCACGGCACCGCCCGGCGCACCAAACCCAACCCCACATCTCCTCCCCGCTAGTCCGCCCGGTGGTTGCCCGGGCACCGCACACCCCCCGTCGTCCCATGAACGAATACGATACGCTCAAGTTGCTGATTGAGCGAGTTAAGAATCACCGTTCGGAGTACATCCCCACCCAGACTATTATCCAACTCGAACCCCACACCACCCTCTTACTCAAGTCGTTGCCATCACCGGCAGCGGTTTCGATGCTTGAGCTCTTGCTGTGGGCCTACGATCAGTGCGGACTCTACGATAAGATGCGGGGGGTAGCGAAGGGGGTGGTGCAACAGGGGCAGAATAAGATTCCGTCGGTTCTGTGGAACCGCGCGTGCTACTTGGTGGCCCCAAGCAAGTGCGACCAGTCGGTGCTCGGGCAGGCGGCTCAGTGGCTAGCCGGCGCGGTCGACGCCATCGATCATACCAACCTGATCCACGACGTGTACCGGCTGTCGCACCGTGAGATTTCTGCCCGGATTCTGTTGGTGATGCAGCACTTTCCGCTTGGCGATACCTTCACGCTGCACCGGCTGATTATGGGGCTGACAAGTGAAGAGCTGCGACGTATTGCGATACAGCAGGCATTGTACAATGTAGGTGCGCCGAAGCAAACCGCATGCCTCCCGGCCCACGCCATCCGGAAGCGGCCCAAGATAGTCTTTACTGGAGAAGACTTTAATGCCCGGCCGACGGGGTTGCTGATCCGGCGCTTCATCGACCACCTTCCTGCCGACATGGAGCTGGCGGTAATTCAGATCGGCAACCCGACGCCATCGGATAATGATTACAGCTTTCGTACCAAAGGAGTTGACTACCACGAAGTTAAGAGCCCCGAGGAGGCCCGATCCGTGCTCGACCGCAACCGCTACGACGCCATCGTGGATACCAAGGGATTGATGTTCAAAAACCACTGCTGCCTGCTCCAACCCCGCCGAGCACCGCTCCAAGTCCACTGGCTGGCCTATCCCGGCACATTGGGCGTACCTACCCTCGACTATACCATCGGTGACCCAGTAGTAACCCCAGCCGACGGCCGTCGGCATCTGGTGGAAAGGGTGATCCGAATGCCAGAGTGCTACCAGATCAACGACGACGCGTTCAGGATTGAAAGCATCAGCCCCACCAAAGGAATGATGCGCCGCCGATCCGGCCGCATGCTGATCGCCTGCGTCAACATGAACTACAAGATTTGCCCCGAAACCATCCTTGCATGGCAACAAATTCTTCGCGCTTGTCCCCACACCGACCTTGCCATTGTGTGCCGATCCAAAAAGTCCAAGGCGGCGATCGCACTGGCCTTCAAGGCGGCCCACTTCCGCCCCGAACGAATCCAATGCCATATGGGTCAGGGTCGTCCTCAGTTTTTGGCCAACATGCGGCGAGACGTTGATCTAGTAGTGGATCCCTTTCGGTGCCCGGGACACACCACTGCCTCCGATGCGTTCACCGCCGGCGTTCCTGTCATTTCGCTCCTCACCGACACCTACCACGGCTCGGTCGCCCAATCTCTCACCCGCCAAATCGGGCTCGAAAAAGAGTTGACAGCCTTGACCTCAGCCGACTACATTAATAAGGTGATCAATCTCCTTCAACACCCAGAGCAGCTGCAAGCAATCCGTGCACGGGTGCGGCAGCAACGTCGGTGGTCAGCTCTCTACGACCCCAAGCGCTATATGGATCACTTTTGGGATGGTATCCGGGGCGCCCTGGCCGCCACCAAAGCCGGTGCAACCGCCACCGACATCAACATTCAACCCAGACAGCGGTTCACCTCAACTCAGCTCCCCGCTCTTAACTCGGCCTTCACAGTGAAAACACTATCTAACCGAGCCGTCACCCGCCTCTTGCTCGACGACACCCAGGTCATGGTCAGCGAATTCCACGGCGAAGTCTGGGTCGGCGAACGGCTGCTGACCGATTCGTTCGCAATTATGCAAGAGGGGGAAGGGAAGCCAAGAAGGCTAGGGAACAACCACGAACTGCGGTTCACCCGCTCCGGCAAGGGCACCTGCGTACTCCAAGGCATCCGGCCAGTGTTGCTTGGGATTCCGTTTCCAAAGAGCGTGAGTGTTGAGGACGCCACCGAGCTCCGGGTTAACGGGGAATCTCCAGCCACAGAGTAGACAATGGTCCTCGATCGCTTCATCCGCACGGCGAGAGCCCCGTGCGCCCCCAGCACCAACTCGGGTGGCCGCACCCGCCGCCAAGGTGGCCGCAACTGGAAATGCCTTCGGGATTCCGAAGTGGCTCAACTCAAGGAGTGGCTGCGTCAACTCGGCCACTCTCCAAATCCACACCACCACGCCCCCTCTTGCAAAGAAGGTGACGACGTCTGCGTCCTCGAAAAACTCGACGATCTGGGTGTGCCAGTTGACAAGATTACCAAAGATCGGCTGCGACCCAAGGCTCCCCGCAGCTGGAGCAAAAAACCGTCCACCTGGCTCACCACCACCGAGTTTGACCGCGTGATGAAGCAGTACGAGGCCGCCTACCCCGAATTTGATTTTCTGGGTGCCTCGCCCATCGACTTTGACAAGCCTATGGGCCAGAGCTGTGTTTGGCCACGCATCTGCAAGTTCACGCTGGCTAAAGCCAAGCGAGCTGGTAAAACGAAAATCGGGATCGTGTTCAACGAGGACAATCACAAGCAGCCCGGGAGCCACTGGGTGTGCGCCTTTTTGGATATCCCCCGGGGCCGCTTCTACTACATCGACAGTGTGGGCCATCCGATGCCCGACGAGATCAAGACGTTTGTGGACCGGCTGCGGGACGAGTACGCTCAGCTTTATGGGGGCCAGCTCCAAGTTGACACGAGTCGGGTCCCACATCAGCGCGGTGACAACCAGTGTGGCATGTACTGTCTGTTTTTCATCATTGCCTTGCTGACCGAGTCGGCGAGTTACGAAGAACTCTCCAAGGACCGGATCCCCGATGGAATGATGGCCGAGCTTAGACGGGTGCTCTTCCGGAGCCCGGGAGAAGGCAAGCCAGGGTCGTCAGCTCAGGGGCGGCAAGACGGAGGCCGGAAGCGGCGGTGCAGGACAAGCAAGAGGAGGGGTGGTGGGAAGAGGCGGTGGGGGAAGACCCGGCGGCGTCGGGGGGCAGGCGGGGTTAGATGATGTCATGATGACGTCACACCACCGGCGGCGGCACAATCTGCCAGTCCCCCGGCCCTCCCTCCAGGATCCCGATCGGCGGCGGCAGAATGACTCCCCCCTTGCCCTGCCGCAATTGCGGTGGCCCCCGTGGTCGCGGTCGCGGCCTTGGCATTGGCGGACCTGGGGCCGCCGCCGGCCCACCTATCCGCATCTGCGCCGCCGGCACATTCTCCCCCTGCATCAGTCGCCGGTAGGCCGCCAAATCATACAACTCCCCCGTGTCTTCTCGCAGGGCAAAGCGTTCGCCATCAATCTCCACCTCCACGGCCTTCCACGTCTCAACTCGGGTGTTGGCCTCGGCCATCGCATCGCTCTGCTCATCAGCAATATTCGGCGTGAACGCCAGCTTCTCCGGCCGACCCTCGGGGAACGCAAAACACGGCACCCCCGTCTTGGCCGAATGCACCGTGCAGTCGATCGACGTCGCTTGCACCACCTCCTCTTGCTGCCGGGTGATGTGCTCTTTCATGTTGGCCATTTCGTACAGTGCCTGATCCGTCGTAATGATGCTCACACCATCCACCTTGCTCTTGTCACTGTTTCTCAGCTCAATCGAGGCCTCTTCGTCCAACTGCCGCTTGGTGAACACCATCAGGTACAAAAACACTTCCACCGTCCGATCCGCCTCTGGCAAACTCTTGTGACTGCAAATGCGCCGGGCGCGCCCAATCACCTGCTTCATCCGTGCCGGATGCCAGTACGGTTCGACAATATGAACCTTCCGCACGTTGTGGAGTGTGACACCCTCGGCTCCCGCCGCCGTGATCATGATCGTCTGGATGACCTCGCCCCGGTGGTTGTTGGGCGCAATCCGTCTCAACTCGGTGGCCACATCCTCGGGCACCCGCGACCACTCCCCATTGAACGCATTCCGGATAATCTCCTTCTCCTCCTCACTCTCCTCACCCGAATAGAGCACAAACGCCGGCTTCGTCGGCGACAGGGGCTCGACCACCTTCCACTTCCCCCCCTCTTTCGTCAGCCTGAACTCGGTGTAGCCGTTGGCGAGCAAGACGAGTCGGAGAATCCCTAGCCCCTCGAGCGTCCGGAACTGCGAGTACACCAGCTGGCATCCGTTGGTCGACCGAAGCCCCTCGAGCACCGCCAAAAACTTGGGCGACCACGTCCGCAACCCCTCGGGCGACAGATACTCTTCAGCATTGGCGCTCAGCTCGCCCAGTGCGGCCTCGATCCGCCGGGCGTAATCCCGCTGCTCCTCGGCCGAAAACTGCTTGGCCAACTGGTCCTTGTCTTCTGCACTGTAACGACCGTCGGGATTCTGGATCCGCACTTCGGCCGCCGCATTGTCGAGTACGTCTTCATCCAGAGTGGTCCAGTCACCGCCCGCCGTATCCTTCTTGTCATCTTTGCCCCGTGGCATCGGCCGCCCAATGTCGGGAGGAAACACAAAGTTACAGAAAGAGCGGGAGAAGATCCGGTAGGTCGACGCCACCTCCTGATACACCCCAAGCAGCTGATTCTTCCGCCGCTTCACCGCCCCCTTCTTGTCTTGCTTTCGTTCTTGCTGCCGGGCCGTCTCGTAGATCTTGAACTGGGTGTCGCTCATCGGCACGTGTATTACGTGAAAGTCCTGGTCGGGATCGTACCGCGGCATCAGGCTCTCGACAGCGCTCCGGAAGTAGCTGGTGAGTCCAATGATCCGCCGGCTCAGCAGGTCTCGGTTAATGAGTGTGTTGGTGGTGGGGTTGAGGAAAAGCTTGCTGAATTCCTCCAAATCGTCTGGCAACGCCTTGAACTCCTTGATTTCGCTCTTGACGATATTGACGTTTCGGGCTTCCAACTCACGCCGCACAAGCTTGTCAAAGTCGGCCGAGTTGACGTCACCCTGCATATTGAGCTTCACCCGCACTCCCCGCCCCGATGCCCGCACAAACCCCGAAGGGTCCCGTGTCACCTTCAGCTTTCGCTGTGTTGGCGAATACTCGATTACATCCGAGTTGCTGATGTTCCGGATGGCCTCTTCGGCGTCGCGTTGGCTGAAGGGGCCCTGGGTGGTGAGGGTGTACTCGTGCACCCGCATCAGCCCCCGCAGCATGTTGAACATCACCGCCATCTCGTTCGGGTAGTTGACAAACGGCGTCCCGGTCAAAAACACAATCTTTGCATTCTCGGCTTCCATCAGCAAGTGGTACATCTCCAACGCCAACGAACTTTTCTTGCCCTTGAGCTTGTTCACGATCATTCCGACAAAGTTGTGTGCCTCCTCCAACACCACCACGGCGCCCGAGAATGGATTGGAAACCCCACGCTTGGTCTTAGCCTCTCGCTTGAGACGTCCAAAGGCGTCCTTCCGGATTCCGTTGTAGTGAATGAAGGTGTACTTGTCGGTGATCGCCTGAGTCATCTGGGCATCCAACGAGGTTCGCTGGGCATCGGTCAGGTTCTCCCAGTTGGGCGGATGCCGGGTATCAATCACCCACGCTCCCTTCTTACTGTTGATGTAGGTCTGCGAGAGACCGCTCGCTTGCGCCAGCATCTTCGCCTTGGCCGTGCGCGGCGCCGCCTCGATGAACCGCCAGTGCTGATCCCGACTGTAGATCGGGGCACCACAAAACTTGATTTCTTCCACAAAGTTCTTTCGGAGCGAGGCCGGGGTCATCACGTAGACGTGCCGGCGGTCCATCATGCCCTCGGCCGCCGCAATGGCAGCGCACGTCTTTCCCGATCCCAGTCCGTGGTACAAGAGAAGACCGCGATACGGTGTGTAGTTGTTGATGTAGTTGAGCACGATCTCTTGCTGTGGCAGTAGGCCAAAGGTGCCGACCTTATCGTCGCAGCTGGGCGGCTTTTTCTCCCGCGCAAGCTGCTGCCGGATCGGATCAAAGAGCTTGGCAATCGAACTGACAAATCCTTGGCGATTGTTCAGGTAGTATTCCGATGCTAACAGCCTGTGCGGCGGGTTGCGGGGTCCGGGCCGGCCATGCTCCTGAATCTCCTTGTGGAGCGCAACCGCAGCCGCCAGCTTGGCGGTCTGTTGCGAACTACGAGGCCGGCGGCCCTTGGGTGTCTTGGCCGTTGCAATCGCTGGGGCCGGCGCAGCCCTCTCAGGCTCTTCGTCTGCGACCACCAACCGAAGCACAGTCTTCTTTCGGGGCTTCCGGGGCTTGGGGGTGGGACGTGGGGTCGGTTTTGGTGTATCGGCTGCCGGAGCCGCACCCGGAGCCGCACCCGGAGCCGCACCCGGAG
>Ga0180434_10003957_pt1 | contig 18385 bp, 21 predicted proteins | sample SS_ome_7_FD_132453 | JGI IMG/M metagenome (GOLD analysis project Ga0180434, IMG submission 132453) | Hypersaline lake sediment archaeal communities from the Salton Sea, California, USA - SS_1_D_2 metaG | ecosystem: Environmental > Aquatic > Non-marine Saline and Alkaline > Hypersaline >...
ATAGAATCGTACCCCTGAATTATTTAGCGGGTCTTCATCAATGCGTACTTCCCAATTCCCTTTACAAACCCTCAAAGAAACCCCGGCCGACGCCGAAATCGCCAGCCATCGTCTCATGCTGCGGGCCGGCATGATCCGCAAACTGGCAAGCGGTCTGTATAACTGGCTACCCCTGGGATTAAAAGTATTGCGCAAAGTCGAAGCTATCGTGCGTGATGAAATGAACAAGGCTGGCGCACTGGAAGTACTGATGCCAGGTGTACAACCGGCCGAACTATGGGAAGAAACCGGACGCTGGCAGAAATATGGTCCTGAACTGCTGCGCTTCAAGGATCGACATGAACGCGAATTCTGCCTTGGTCCTACCCATGAAGAAATCATTACCGAACTGGCGCGTAATGAACTGCAAAGCTACAAACAGTTACCTATCAATCTCTACCAGATTCAGAGTAAGTTCCGTGACGAAATCCGTCCACGCTTTGGATTGATGCGTGCCCGAGAATTCCTGATGAAAGATGCCTATTCTTTCCATCTCGATGATGACAGTCTGCATAAAACCTATGAGCAGATGTACCAGACCTACAGCAACATATTTACTCGCTGTGGGCTCAATTTCCGTGCAGTACAGGCCGACAGCGGCTCGATCGGAGGCAACAGCTCACATGAGTTCCATGTGCTGGCAGAGTCTGGTGAAGATGCTATTGCTTTTTCAACGGAAAGTGACTTTGCCGCCAATATCGAGCTGGCTGAAGCTGTGTTAAGCGGCGAACGTGCAGTCCCCTCGCAGCAAATGCAGAAAGTTGATACCCCTGAGCAGAAAAGCATTCAGGAAGTCTCTGACTTTCTAAACGTCAAACCGTCACAAACCATCAAAACCCTCATCGTAAATGGTGACGACGACAATACAGTAATTGCGCTGGTTTTACGCGGTGATCACGAGCTTAATGAAATCAAGGCAGAAAAACTCGAAGGTGTAGCAGAGCCTCTCACTTTTGCATGCGATGAAGCTGTTAAAGGTGCAACCGGCTGCCAGCCAGGCTCCGTTGGCCCCGTGGGACTGATGATCAAGGTCTATGTTGATCGTGCAGCCAGTACGCTTGCAGACTTCGTGTGCGGTACCAACGAAGATGGTGTTCACTATACCGGTGTTAACTGGGAACGTGATTTACCCCTGGGAGAAGTGGTAGATATCCGAAATATTGTAGAAGGTGACCCCAGTCCTGATGGCAAGGGAAGCCTGACCATTGCTCGTGGCATCGAAGTCGGCCATATCTTCAAACTGGGTAAAACCTACAGTGAAAAAATGCATGCCGAAGTGCTGGATGAAAACGGCAAAAGCGTCACCATGACCATGGGTTGTTATGGTATTGGGGTGTCGCGTGTTGTTGCTGCAGCCATTGAGCAGCATCATGATGACAAGGGCATCATCTGGCCTGCAGCCATGGCACCGTTCCAGGTAGCGCTATGCCCCATCCAAGTAAAAAAATCCGGGCTTGTCAGGGAAACCTGTGAAAAGCTGTATGCCGAACTCAGTGCTGCCGGTATCGATGTCATATTCGATGACAGGGATATCCGTCCCGGTGTCATGTTTGCTGACATGGAACTGATTGGCATTCCCCATCGTATCGTTGTGGGTGAAAGAAGTCTGAAGGAAAACCAGGTGGAATACCGGTTCCGTAGTGATGACGAAAATCAGATGATTGCGCTAGATGAAATCAGCAATATGCTGATTGAAAAATTAACCGACTAATAAAGTTCGCTCATGTGAGCGCAAGTCAAGGTCTTGTGCCCTTTGGGTGCAAAGTCGTTCTGAAAAAACAGAGTTTACATTTTAGTTTACTGCTTCGCAGCCCCGTATTTTGAAGAACGGCTTTAACGCAGGATTGTGCCACAGGAGTAGAATTTAAAGTTTAACGCCGACCTTTACCTGATTACCCTTATCGATATATTCGAGGATATCAAAGCTTAACATACGTGACATGGCAATACCGCGGCCATGATTATCAAAGGCCCGGTCGGGATCCATTTCCAGATAGCTGTTGTAATCAAAACCTTCACCGTCATCGGTGATTTGAAAATAAATATGTGAATCCGTTTTCTCCATTTCCACAGAAACGGATTTGGAAGCGTATTCGGGCATCTCAAGACGCTTTTGCACTTCTTCCTGCCAGGTACCCTTTTCCTTCAGCTCACCTTTCTCCTCATAAGTGATGCCAAGGTTGCCATGTTCCACAGCATTAATGAGTAGTTCGGACATACCAATGACTACACGTTGTGGCTCGGGACAGATACTGGACAACATGGTTGCCACATCCCTGGCCTCATCCAGAGACTTGAAAGTGAACTTGCCCTCAGACATCAGCTGGTCCATATGGCTGGACTTATCTACACCATCCTGAACTGACTGATAGCGGAAGTGATCTTCAATTGCAGTGGCAATTACCGAACGCAGCATTTCTTCTTCGAAAGGTTTGGTCAGGTAGTAATAGGCTCCTGCTTTCATGCCATCGGCAATATCCTGTTTGGAAGCCAGCGCAGTCTGTAATATAACCGGTAACTCTCTCAGAACGGGATGCGACTTGATTTTCTCAAGCGTTTCCATGCCATCCATATTGGGCATCATGCGATCAAGCAGAATCAGGTCGAAATCTTCAGGTTGCGCTTCCAGCTGGTTCCAGGCATCCAGACCGTCTTCAGCAGCGCGCAGCTCGTAACCTTCCCCGTCCAGATATTCCATGATGATTTCTATGTTGAATGGTTCATCATCGACGATCAGTATAGTGGCTTTGTTATCTGTCATATTTTATTCCACAAAAGTTTCTTGAAAGAGATTATAGCGAAGTAAGAAATATTTGCCTTCCCGGATTTGACACATTGTTCACCTGCCAGCATGATAGGCGAAATCTATTGAAGTATTTTATCACTTAAAGGGCTATTTATGAGCTTTGTCAAACAATCATCATACAATCGTGAAGAACTTTTAAAATGTGGCAATGGAGAACTGTTTGGACCGGGCAACGCACAGCTTCCCACCCCCAACATGTTGATGATGGATCGCATCACCACGATTACGGATGAAGGTGGTGAATTTGGCAAAGGCGAAATGAAAGCCGAGCTCGATATTACACCCGATCTGTGGTTTTTTGATTGCCACTTCCCTGGTGACCCGGTGATGCCCGGCTGTCTTGGCCTTGATGCCATGTGGCAACTGGTAGGCTTCTACCTGGGCTGGCTTGGCAACCCGGGTCATGGCCGTGCACTCGGCGTTGGCGAAGTTAAATTTACCGGACAGGTTCTGCCTTCGGCCAGTGTTGTGAAATACCACATCAACATGAAACGCGTGATCACCCGCAAACTGGTACTGGGAATTGGTGACGGAACGGTTGAAGTCGATGGCAGGACAATTTATACCGCAACAGACTTGCGTGTTGGCCTGTTTACCTCAACAGATGGTTTTTGATCATTACTGCATTTGCGGTAACGGAATCATCTTACCATTAATTGAAAGCAAACCTGCCTTGAGGTTTGCTTTTGATACCAGCATATTGCCTCTGCGTTCAACAAAGCCCTGACGAATCACAGTTTCAATCTGCTCAGTTGTTAGCAACTCAATATTTGACTGCAGTGTAGCCATATCCATTTCTGCAGCATTATCACTATTTTGCAGTGACTTCATTGCCTGCTGGAAGTTAATGCCAGTCAAAATCTGTTTGACGAGTGGTTCCGGTACCTGCACAGCAGCGTCACCCACCAGTTTTTGAATCAACAGTGGTGCAGCTGAAATATCCGTCACTTTCATATCCTGGGCTGCCAGGGAAAAATTTGCTGAGACCTGCCCCTGTGGTGTCAGCAATTCAAATTTGTTGATACGAAAACCAGGATTTTGCTCAAGAAATGCAGGCAAGGCACTCATCATGACACCCATTATCGCCAGCCCCTGTTGTTGCGGCGGCAGTTGCTTTTCTTGCATTTCACGCACACTTTCCTGAAAACGGGCCATCACTTCAGCCGATATGGATAATACTTCCATCTCCAGTTCAGCAGGCCCATAACGTTGATCAGCAGCCAGCAACTGATCGAAACGATAACTGGCTGCCATATTCACATTGCCGGCATCAACTGAAGATGTAGCTGACAGCACCAGGTTATCCAGTTCAATACTGAACTGATTCGATTCATCCATGATTCTGAAAGAGGCAACCGACATATCACCACCTCCCAGCATCAGATCATTGACGTCGCGTAACGATTCTGATGTTAAAGACAGTTTGCCTACCTCAAGTCTGCCGCTTCCCGGTGAATAAATCTTGAAACCATCACCTGACAGGTTCAACGTTAATCTGCCGTCAATCAGATTGAAATCGATATCACCCTTAAGACCATAAAAATCCATGAACAGGCCTTTTTCAAGTTCTGCCGGATGACTCAACCTTGGTAAATTAATATGGGTTACCCCACCGCCTGAATAGCCGATAGTGGTAAAAATATCAGCCTGCATGTCTTCAGGAAAAACCGGTTTGTCATCGTAGAGGAAAGCGGACGTAATCTGGGCAAGATCACCCGTCCATCCATCCAGGCTGTAGGGCCCATGTAGTATCTGGCTTTTAACCTTAACGCTAATGTTCTTGATATCCGCATTGGCAGCATTGACCGGCAAGGACAGGACAGACTCGGCCTGGGACTCATAAAAGCCACGTTCGTAGCTATGACTGGTTAACTGGTAACCTGCTGCCTCGAATTCAGCCAGTATGCCACGGTAACGGTTTTGGATTTCGAAGCCCAAAAGAAAGGGTAAAAAAACTGCGGCAAGCAGAACGGTAATGATAAGCAAACGAAGTTTTTTCACGACTGACCTCTAATTTTGTTAACCCGACTGATAATGCTGTCTACATCCAGACCTGCCAGTTGATACTGTTGCTGCTGGGTTGCATGCTCAATAAAATAATCAGGCAAACCCAGATGAAAAAGTTGCACATTGGAATGATGACCCGCGCTTTTACTGTCAAGATACTCTGCAACAGCCGAACCTGCGCCACCGGCTACAACATGATTTTCCAGGGTAACCAGTAAGGAATATTCACTGGCAAGCTGGTCGATCAGATTTTCATCAAGTGGTTTTACAAATCGCATGTTCACCACGGTAGCACCGAGCTTTTCACCCGCCTGCATGGCCTGTGAATGCACATCGCCAAATGCCAGTAACGCAACCTCCTGTCCGTGTCGTGAGATTTCTGCCCTGCCGATCTGCAGGGTAGCGGCGGATTTATCCACCTCTACGCCAGGACCTCCGCCACGTGGATAACGTACTAATGCCGGCCCTTCGTATTGCCAGGCGGTTTGCAGCATTTGACGGCATTCATTTTCATCCGCTGGCGCCATGACGATCATGTTTGGAATACAGCGACTGAAAGCGAAGTCAAAACAGCCGGCATGGGTAGCTCCGTCCGCCCCTACCAGGCCGGCACGGTCGACAGCAAAGGTCACATCCAGGTTCTGCAGGGCAACATCATGGATCAGCTGGTCATAAGCTCGCTGCAAAAAGGTTGAATAAATTGCAACAACCGGTTTTAAGCCATCACAGGCCATACCGGCTGCCAGTGTTACCGCATGCTGTTCCGCAATGGCTACGTCATAATAGCGACCCGGATACTGCTGTGAGAACTCCACCAGTCCGGAGCCTTCACACATGGCAGGCGTGATGCCAATCAGACGATCATCCTGAGCTGCGGTATCGCAGATCCACTCACCAAACACCTGCGTGTAGGTTTTTACTGAAGAGGTGCTGCCGGTTTCTCCTGTCTCAATATCGAAGGGAGATACCCCATGATAAAACACCGGATTACCTTCAGCAGGATCGTAACCTTTACCCTTTTGTGTAACGATGTGCAGAAAACGCGGTCCCTTGATTTCCTTGAGATTGCCAAGCGTATGAATCAAGCCTGGCAAATCATGGCCGTCAATAGGCCCCATGTAGTTAAAGCCAAGTTCCTCAAACAGAGTACCGGGAATCACCATGCCTTTCATGTGCTCTTCCCAGCGTTCCATCAGATCTACCACACCGGGCATACTTTTGAAGGCCGACTTTGAACCGTCACGCATCATGTTGTAGGTACGACTGGAAAGCACCTTGGTAAGGTATTTACTGATTGCACCGACAGGAGACGAGATTGACATATCGTTGTCGTTGAGAATCACCAGCAGGTCGGTATCCAGTGAACCGGCATGGTTTAATGCCTCGAAAGCCATTCCGGCAGAAAGCGCACCATCACCGATAATGGCTACAATTTCACGTTCAATACCCTGGCTCTCTGCTGCTACTGCCATGCCCAGTGCTGCACTGATAGAGGTGCTTGAATGCCCGACGCCAAAAGTGTCATATTCGGATTCTTCCCGCCTGGGGAAACCGGATACACCATCTTTTTGTCGCAGGGTATGCATCTGGCTCTTGCGACCGGTGAGTATCTTGTGCGGATAAGCCTGATGACCGACATCCCAGATCAGACGATCCTCCGGGGTGTTAAACACATAATGCAGCGCCAGAGTCAGTTCGACGACGCCCAGGCCTGCTGCAAGATGTCCTCCGGTTTCTGAAACCGTCTGGATCAGGAATTGCCTGATTTCTTCAGCCAGATCCGGTAACTGCTCTGCCGGTAATGCCCTCAAATCTTCGGGTAAACTGATTTGATCCAGTAGTTGATTCACGTTGAGGAAGCTCTCGAGGTAAAATATCTTCTTATTCTATCCCAAAGCTGTTTTCAGGTCTCGTATGAAGACTTGCAAAATCATTTACAAAGGTTAAGCCAGTCACAACTACCCTGAACAGAAGACGCTGTAAATACTTCCCTGTAAGCTTCTATGCCACATCCCTGTGGCATAAGACTTCTGCTCAGGGTAGCTGGAACTGGCTCGCCCGGATAATTGGCATATTCCTAGATCAAAATGAAAAACCGCAGACATAAAGATAAACGCACCCAGGCTGAACAACGCTACAAAAAACATCGCCAGCGAAATATTCTCGCCCAACCCGGTGTACATGATTTCATCCTGGTGCTGGACCACCTCAAAGCCGGCTTTAATGTGCCAAAGATTTTCAGGAGCGCACAGGCGCTCGGAGCACATGAAATTCACCTGGTGAATATCCCGCCTTTCGATCCAGCCCCGGCCAAGGGCGCATTCAAGTACGTTCCTGCAGTTTTTCATGAGAATTTTGAAAGCTGTTATCAAAATCTATCAGAACGCGGCTACACCTGTTTCATTCTGGAACCCTCGGAAGGTACAGCCATTGATAAAATTCAGTTTCCTAAAAAATCGGCCTTTATTTTTGGCAATGAAGAACTGGGAATCAGTTTTAATCCACAAGACTTCAGCAAAATGCAACGCCTGACCATTACCCAGTATGGTCCGGTAGACAGCCTCAACGTCAGCATCGCTGCTTCAATCGTCATGTATGAATATGCCCGCCAGCAACACCTCGGTTGATTATCTGATCGTTGGCCAGGGCCTGGCAGGGTCACTGCTGGCCTGGTCTCTGCTAAAAGCAGGCTACTCGGTACATATCATTGATGACCATCATGCGCACTCATCCTCTACAGTAGCCGCCGGACTGATAAACCCACTGGCAGGAAAAAGGCTGGTTAAACCAGATAACTGTGAACATTACCTTGAACAACTTCGCACCACTTACAGCGAACTAGAAACATTTTTTTCACAGCAATTTTATTTTCCAGTAAAAATGCTGCGTTTAATGAAAGAAGCTTCACAGCAGCAATTCCTGAAAAAACGTCAATCCGATCCGGCATACTATGAACTGATTGCCGAGAGCTTTTCTGCCAATGAAGACATCAGTCCTTTTGATAATAAATTTGGCGGCTGTATTCAGCAACAAACCGGCTACCTGGATATCCCTTTATTGTTGAACAGCTTCACCCAGTTTTTCCGGGACAATAACATGATGGAATTCAGGCAGGTTGATTTCGATAAGATCAAACCTGGGGATCAGCATATTAAATACCAACAGATAACAGCATCATTCTGTATTTTCTGTGAAGGCTACCAGGCAACCTCCAATCCATGGTTTCAGTGGCTGCCTTTCCAGCCTGCCAAGGGAGAAATACTGACAATAGAATCTGACCAATATTTTGGCGACAAAATTATCAACCGCTCCAAGTGGCTGATTCCAATCGGCAACAACCGGTATCGCTGCGGCTCAACCAATAGCTGGAAATTTACTGATGATATCCCCACCCAACAGGGTAGGAATGAAATCAAAAACAACCTGGGCCGTTTATTCATGCAAAAACCTGACTACAAAGTAATTGCGCACCTGGCGGGGGTCAGACCCGCGACCCGGGATAAAAAGCCGTTTATCGGCTTCCATCCCGAGTTCTGCCGGCTGGGTATCTTCAATGGGTTTGGTGCGCGCGGCAGCCTGACGATCCCCTGGTATAGCCGGGTGTTTACCGAGAGCATCAAGCATCAAAGAGCACTCCCGGACAGTGTTGACATACAACGCTTTTATCCCTGATGACTTCGTTAACACAACAAGTTCAGAACGAGCTCTGCCAGTATCTTTCCGAAGGCGCGATCGCCATCGACGCCACGGCAGGCAATGGCCATGACACGGTTTTTCTGGCCAAACAGACCGGGGAATCCGGTCATGTGTATGCTTTTGATATTCAGCACCGGGCGATTGAAAATACGCGAATCCGTCTTCTGGAACAGCAACTGGAACAACGGGTTACCCTGATTGAAGGCAGTCACGAAATGCTTCGTATGCACATACCTGCCAGTGATCGGGGTTTAATCGCTGTCATCATGTTCAACCTCGGCTATCTTCCGGGATCGGACAAACACTGCATCACCCGTCCGGCTTCTACTCTCAAGGCACTTAACCAGGCTCTCTCCCTGCTAGGGCCTGATGGAGCGCTTTCTGTCATGCTCTACCCCGGCCATGAAGGAGGGCTGGAAGAAACAAATGCCGTCCTGACTTGGGGAAGTAATTTACTATCTCCGTGGAAAATCCGGCACATCGTCACAAATGGCCCTCAGTGGCTGCTGGTCACCGGCACTTAATCACTTTCTGTTGATATTGATCAAATAACAAGAATTGACAATTATCAATATAGGTCTAGGTTCTTAATATAAATGTAATAAAGGCAGAAAATAACTGCCTGTCTCCGTACCACCACCAGGAGAAAGACCATGCCTATACCATCAAATAGTATCTATCGAGATGCCGCAGATTTTCGAATAACCTGGCAGGAAGCCTTGCGCTGGACCATGATTATTGATGAAGAAGATGAAATCATTACACCAGCTTCCGCCACGGAAAAAGAACTCTACAAATCCAAGGTCTCTGCGTTGCGCTGTTATTCGAAAACAGTCACTGATGACTTCCTCAAGGCAATTGTACAGAAGCTATAATTTTTTCCAGAATAGCAGGCGGTTGTTCACCGGCATTTCATAGTCCTCGGCCAGTTCGAGTCCTGTCTGCCTGGCTAATCGGTCCAGTTCTTCAAAATCCCTGATCCCGCTTTGCGGGTCCCTTTGTTTCAGCCACTCATCAAACCGGGCATTGCTGTCACTGGTATATTTTCCATGATAGTTAAATGGTCCATACAACAGCAGCTTGCCACCAGATTTCAGGCATTTTCCAGCCCCGGCAAAAAATGCCTCTACTGCGCCCCAACTCATGATGTGAACCGTGTTGGCCGAGAATATTGCATCATAGCCTGTGTCGGGCCAGTGGCTCCGGAGAGTATCCAGTTCCAGTGGCGGAAGAACATTATTCAGTCCTGCATCCTCGATCCACATGTTGATCCCTGCGTGGTTTTCCAGCCTGTCACTGCATTGCCAGGTCAAGTGAGGCAGCAACTCACTGAAATATATGGCATGTTGTCCGGTACCACTACCCACCTCCAGTACTGAATCAGATGATGCCAGCAAAGGTTGGATGACTGAAAAAATAGGCTTCCAGTTTTGTTCGGATGATTCAGCGAAAGGCTTCATATTTATACGGTAATTTTTGCTGTAATTGACTGGCATACTCAGCGACTGCCTGCTGTTCCTGCTGACAATAATGTGTAATCGCATACTTATAAACATCAGAAGATAACCAGTGTGCAGACTTTGTAATCACCGGGATAAAACCACGGGCAATTTTGTGTTCACCCTGGGCGCCCGGCTCAAAACACTGGATGTTATGACGGATACAGTAATCAATTCCCTGGTAGTAGCAAGCCTCGAAGTGCAACTGGTCGACGTTATCAGTTGTGCCCCAGTGCCTGCCATATAATGTGGTATCACTTACATACATCAGCGCGCCGGCTATACACTCATCCTCGCGATCAGCCAGAACCAGTAGCACATTGTCCGGCAGGGTTTCACCAATCTCTTTAAAGAACCCCAGGTTAAAGGTGGCCATTCCCCATTTTTCAGTAAAGGTGTTGTTATAAAAACGGGTAAAATCGATCCAGTCCTGCTCACTGGCACTATGACCATTTAACTGCCTCAGACTGATATTGGCATTTATGACGGCCTGACGCTCCTTGCGAATATTTTTGCGCTTTCTGGAAGACAGCTTCCCAAGAAAGTCATCGAAATCTTCATATCCCTGGTTAAACCAGTGATACTGACAATCATGTCGTATTAACAAATCAGAGTGAATGAAAAAATCCTGTTGCTGCGTTTCCGGAAAAAGACAGTGAAAACTACTGAAACCCTGTTGGCAAAGTTCTGTTGCAGTATTCAGCAATACCGGAAACCAGGTTTCTTCTTCACCAGCAGCGCACAACAAGCGCTGACCATTGGCAGGCGTATAAGGCACGGCAGAAACCAGTTTGGGAAAATAGTGCATGCCTGAACGCTGATAGGCATCAGCCCAGGCGTGGTCAAAAACAAATTCACCGTATGAATTAGTTTTTTCGTAAAGCGGCATGGCCGCTACCAGTTCACCCTGTTCATACACGGCAATATGACGGGGCAGCCAGCCAAATTTTTCACCGACGCAACCATGAAGTTCCATGGCCCTCAGAAATTCATGGGAGACCAGTGGGTTGTGATGCCTTACAAACCGATTCCACTGGCCAGGCGGAATTTCCGAGATGGCGGAATGTATCTTTATTTTCATGATTCAGATATCTTACAGCACACTCGGAGCTTCACTGATAAAATAGCATCAGTGAATTTTGTGAGGTTTTTCCATGAGAAAATTACTGCTTCTGCTTCTGATTCTGCTCATCCCTACACTGGCAAAGGCTGAGTTTCTAAGCGTGGAAAACGCCTGGGTGCGTGCCGCACCGCCTAATGCACGCGTTATGGTTGCCTATGCCTCCGTCAGAAATATCAGCGAATATACCATCTGGATTACGGGAGCAGGCAGTGCACTTTTCAAGGCTGTAGAATTACATGAAACCATCGAGGAAAATGGCGTCGCCAGTATGGTGCATGTGGACTTTGTTAAACTGGCACCCGGAGAAAGCGTGGAATTTGAGCCTGGCGGTAAACATTTTATGCTGTTTTCACCGCTTGCCAGCAGTTCCCCTGGTGACAGTATCGAGTTTAAACTGCATCTGGGCAATGGAGACAAGGAAACTTTCACGGCAATAGTGTCACGCAATCAACCCTGATGTAACATATAATCAGTTCAATATTCGGATAATTATTTTTTCATAGTCATGACCTACAAGACAGACGACGTACGTATCAATTCCATCACCCAGGTTGTTCCTCCGACCGAAGTCCACGAGCAGTATCCGATCAGCGAGGAGGCAGCCAAGACCGTGCATGATGCACGAGATGCCATCCACAACATTCTGCATGGAAAAGATGATCGCCTGCTGGTGGTTATTGGCCCCTGCTCGGTACATGACCCTAAAGCGGCGATCGAGTATGCAAATAACCTCAAGGCGGCCAGAGACAGGCTCCAAGATGACCTGATGATCGTGATGCGTGTTTATTTCGAGAAACCACGTACGACTGTTGGCTGGAAAGGACTGATCAACGATCCTGACCTGGATGAATCTTTCAAGATCAATAAAAGCCTGGGACTTGCCCGTAAACTGCTGCTGGATATCAATGAAATGGGCCTGCCCGCCGGTACCGAGTTTCTTGACCTGATCAGCCCCCAATATGTCGCAGATCTCATCAGTTGGGGAGCTATTGGTGCGCGTACCACAGAAAGTCAGGGACACCGGGAACTGGCATCTGGTTTATCCTGCCCGGTTGGCTTTAAAAATGGTACTGACGGAAAAATGAAAATAGCTGTCGATGCCATCCATGCGGCGGCGCGTCCTCATGTTTTCATGTCGTTGACCAAAGAAGGTCAATCTGCCGTGTTCTCCACCAGCGGCAATGCTGATACGCACATCATCCTGCGCGGCGGCAAGCGTCCGAATTACGATGCAGAAAGTGTCAATATTGCTGCTGAAGAAATGCAAGCCTCCGGCCTTGCACCAAAACTGATGGTTGATTTCAGCCATGCAAACAGCAGTAAGGATCATGCCAAGCAGGTTGCCGTTGGCCATGATGTCGCTCACCAGATATCCAAAGGTGACAGACGCATCATGGGCGCCATGATTGAAAGTCACCTGCTATCCGGTCGTCAGGATAATGAGCCGGGAAAACCATTAACCTATGGGCAGAGTATTACGGATGCCTGTATTGACTGGGATACCTCGTTACCTTTGCTGGAAAAGCTGGCAGAGGCAGTAAGGCTACGCCGGGAAATTCCGGATCATTGAGGTGGCGTTTGCCACTATGATCAGATGTGGCTCGCGCCACTATGACCCAAAATAAAAAGGGGACAGATTTAATAAATCTGTCCCCTTTTTATTTTTAGATTCCCGCTTACGCGGGAATGACACAAGTAACTTAAGATAACTTCTCTTTAATACGAGCCGCCTTACCGGTACGTCCACGCAGGTAGTACAGTTTCGCACGACGTACATTACCGCGGCGAGCTACCTTGATTTCTGAAACCAGCGGGCTGTAAGTCTGGAAAACACGCTCTACACCTTCACCGTGTGAAATTTTGCGAACAGTGAAAGAAGAGTTCAGGCCGCGGTTTTTCTTGGCGATACAAACGCCCTCAAAAGCCTGCAGGCGCTCACGATTGCCTTCCTTTACTTTAACCTGAACAACCAGGGTATCACCCGGACCGAAATCAGGTACGTCTTTTTCCATTTGCTCGTTATCGAGTTCCTGAATAATGTTGCTCATGGTTATGTTGCTCCTAATCTGATGATGTCTTTGACATCAAATCCCGTTCTTCAAAAAACTGTTCAATTAAATCTGTTTCCTGTCGCGTCAGTTCCCGTTTCTCAAAAAGGTCTGGACGACGTTCGCGGGTTCTGATCAATGACTGCTGCAAGCGCCATTGTTCGATCTCCGCATGATTGCCACTTAACAGTACCTGCGGTACCTGTTCACCATCCAGTATTTCAGGACGGGTATAATGCGGACAATCCAGTAAACCATTAGTAAATGAGTCCTGATCTGCAGAATCTGCATGACCCAGTACTCCGGGTATCAATCGACTCACCGTGTCGATCAACACCATCGCTGGTAATTCTCCACCGGATAACACGTAATCACCGATAGAAATTTCCAGATCCACCTGTTTATTCAACAGGCGCTCATCAATACCTTCATATCGACCGCAAATCAGAATCAGACCTTCTTCATTAGATAGCTGTTTTGCTATGTCTTGCGTTAAAGGCTTTCCCTGCGGACTCAAATAAACTGTTTTTGCTGATGGACTCTGCTCACGGGCAGCATTTATTGCCGCTTCCAGTGGCTCAATTTTCATGACCATGCCTGGTCCGCCACCGTAAGGCCTGTCATCCACCGTTTTGTGCACATCGTGCGTATAATCCCGGGGATTCCAGCATTGCAGGTTGATCAGTTCCTGCTTCTGCGCCCTGCCAATTACACCCGCGGCAAGCGCTTCCATCATTTCAGGAAAGAGTGTGACAACATCAAAGCGCATACGCTTTCCTTAATTAAGTTGGGCCTTAAAATTCAGGATCCCAATCAACTGTCATCAGGCCCTTATCAAGATCGATTTTGTGAACAACCTGATCCTTGATATAAGGTACCAGCCTTTCACGATCCCCCTTGATCACAATGACATCGTTGGAACCGGTCTCAAACAGATGGGAAACTGTACCCAGTTCCACGCCATCAAGGTTTTCTACCCGGAGACCTTCCAGATCAGTCCAGTAATATTCATCCTTACCGGCCGTCTGTGGCAGCTGCTCACGCTTGATTGCAATCTTGCAACCCTTAAACGATGCAGCCTCATCCCTGTCGTCACAACCTTCCAGTTGTGCAATGACCCCTTTGCCGTGCTTGCGTCCCTGTAGCGGCATAACTTCAAGCCATTGATTATCCTTGTCGATATACCATGGCCTGTATCTGGCGATATTCTGAACCGGGTCCGTTTCAGAATAGATTTTCAACCAGCCCTTGACCCCATAAACCCCGGAAACCCGTCCGAGAATGATATAGCGGTCGTCGCCCAATGATTAAGCGGCAGCTGAAGCCTGCTTGATCAGAGTGTTAACGCGGTCTGAAGGCTGCGCACCCTGGGATACCCAGTAATTGATGCGATCCAGGTCAACACGCAAAGTCTCTTCACCACCTTTCGCCAGCGGATTGTAAAAACCCAGACGCTCGATGTAACGACCATCACGTGGCTTGCGATGATCTGCAGCTACGATGTGATAAAAAGGACGCTTCTTGGAACCGCCTCTTGATAAACGAATGCTTACCATATTAATAACCTTAAAAACAGGGACTTAAATATCCGGATCCCAACCGATTGGGCACCCGGAAAAACCAAAGCGCGAATTATAATGAGTTTCTGATAAAAGTGAAGGGATTTTCGTAATAATTCGGGCAAAAATTAAGCAGTTAGAGATTTTTCTTCTCTGCGAGGCGAAAATGCGCGCAAAAGCGGAGTGTATTTGTCAATACATGAGCATTTGAGCACATTTTCAACAAAGCAGAGGAGGAAAAGATCAACTGCTAAAATGGAAAACCTCCGGGCGGCATCCCCCCTGGCGGCATCCCCCCTCCACCGGGAAATTTCCCCTGCATGCCGCGCAGCATCTTCGCCATGCCGCCGCCTTTCATTTTTTTCATCATTTTCTGCATCTGGGTAAATTGTTTCAGCAGTTTATTCACATCCTGCACCTGGGTGCCGGATCCCGCAGCAATACGTTTCTTGCGCGATCCCTTGATAACGGCAGGAAATTCCCGCTCTTGCGGTGTCATGGAGTTGACTATCGCGATTAACCGATTGATTTCCTTATCATTGACCTGGTTTTTAACCTTGTCGGGAACCTGGTTCATACCCGGTAGCTTGTCCATCAAGCCACCGATCCCCCCCATGGCATTCATCTGCTGCATCTGCTCTTTGAAATCATCGAGGGTAAAAGACTTGCCTTTGGAAATCTTTTTCGCCAGCTTGGCGGCTTTTTCCTGGTCGACTTTCTGGGTAACTTCTTCAACCAGGCTGAGTACATCTCCCATGCCCAGAATGCGTGAAGCCAGGCGGTCAGGATGAAAAGCCTCCAGTGCCGTGGTTTTCTCACCCACTCCAAGGAATTTAATCGGTTTGCCGGTAATCTGGCGGATCGACAAGGCCGCACCACCCCGTGCATCGCCATCGGTTTTGGTGAGGATCACACCGGTCAATTCCAGGCTGTCATTGAATGCCTTGGCCGTATTGGCAGCATCCTGGCCGGTCATGGAATCGACCACGAACAGAGTTTCAACCGGCTTGATTTCAGCGTGCAGTTCCTGGATTTCCTGCATCATCTCTTCATCGACATGCAGACGACCGGCAGTATCGACAATCAGTACATCCATGAACTTCTTGCGCGCTTCTGCCAGGGCTGATCGTGCAATCGCAACCGGCTTCAGGTCTGGCGTGCTTGGAAAAAACTCGGCTTCAACATCTTTAGAAAGTGTTTCCAGCTGATCAATCGCAGCTGGACGGTAAACGTCACAACTGACCACCATGACTTTTTTCTTGTCACGTTCTTTGAGCAAGCGGGAGAGCTTGGCTACGCTGGTAGTTTTACCCGAGCCCTGCAAACCGGCCATCAGGATAACGGCGGGCGGCTGTGCAGCCAGGTTTAATGATTCATTGGCCTCCCCCATCATGGTAACCAGTTCGTCATTTACGATCTTGACCAGCACCTGGCCTGGAGTGAGGCTTTTCATCACCTCTTCACCGATGGCTTTTTCACGTACCCGTTCTACGAACTCTTTAACGACAGGCAAAGCAACATCGGCCTCCAGCAGGGCCATGCGCACTTCGCGTAAAGTATCCTTGATATTGTCTTCGGATATACGCCCCTGGCCTTTGAGGTTCTTGACTACTCTTCCAAGGCGGTCGGATAGATTTTCAAACATTTATTTTCTCTCATGTTTCTACAGAATATTGGTTGGGCTGTTGCTTTTCGAAGGCGTCTGAGGACAGGTGTCCGAAGCCGAGCGCCCATGAATGGCATGAGCGACCTGAGAAAAGCGGCAGGCTGACCAATAGGTGTTGTTCAGATTATATCGAAATCTTCCACCAATGTGTGTCTTATGACATCATTACCACATGGAACATGCATTACTTCCAATTACAGCTATATGTCTCTACCTGATCAGTGGTTATCTGACAGGTCACCGGCTATTTTCCAAACAACAACAAAAACTGCCGCGCGTTCTACCAATAGTCATAGGTTATCTTGCTCTGTTGACCCATGGTTTGATTCTCTACCAGGGAACCATACTCTCCGAAGGCTATAACCTTGGAATCTTTAACGCCTTCTCGCTGGTCGCCTTTGTGATTTCGGCCATTTTGCTGATTTCAGCATTGACCAAACCGGTGGAAAATCTCGGCATTATCATTTTTCCCATCAGTGCACTGACGATAATTTTACTGATTCGATTCCCCGGGATTCACCTGTTTTCAGAAGGTGCCAACTGGGGCCTGAAGATCCATGTTCTGATATCCATACTGGCCTACAGCCTGCTGACCCTGGCCAGTGTACAGGCCATTTTGCTGGCAATACTGGACAAGCAGTTACACGAGCGCAAAACCGGCACATTCGTGCGCGCCATGCCACCACTGCAAACCATGGAAACCCTGCTGTTTGAGATGATCGGTGTGGGCTTTGCCCTGTTGACAGCCGCGCTGTTTTCCGGATTCTATTATCTAGAAGATATGTTCATGCAGCATGTGGCACACAAAACCGTACTGTCCATTCTTTCATGGATTTTCTTTGCCGTCTTATTGTGGGGGCGCATCAAGTTCGGCTGGCGTGGCAGGAAAGCGATTCGCTGGACTCTCGGCGGGTTTGTCACGCTGATGCTGGCTTATTTCGGGAGTAAGGCGGTGTTGGAGATTTTGTTAAAGTAAAATTTACTTTGCACCGTAAGCTTTTGCTGCATTTTTGTCTTTATTCAACTGGATCAGTTCATCACGGATATCATCACGGGCCCTGGTAACCAGTTCCTGCATTTCTCTATCGACTTCAACAATCATCTGAATTTTTTTACTGATTGTTTCTGATTTTTCAATTGTTCCGCTGGAAATGCCGTCCATTAAAGCTTTTTGTCGCTCACCTTCGAGTTTTGCCACTTCTACCCAGTTTTCTTCGCGGGCAAACAAGAGCATTTGGCGCGTCATTACCAGAGCCTTATCCAGAATGACGTTATCTTCAGCAGGAGTCATTGAAAAGAGACTGGCTAACCAGAGGGAACTGGGTTGTTTTTGACTTGTTCAGGCATGGCATCCCAGCCGGACTTGATTTCGGACATAAGTGAACTCACTTCACTAAGAGCCTGGGGGTCATTCTTTGCATTGGCATCAACCAGACGGTTGTACATGTAGCCATACAGGTCATCCAGGTTAGCCGCAATTTCACCACCAGCATTCATATCCAGGCTGGACTTTAAGGCGTTAACAATGGCCATGGCAGAAGAAATACTTTCACCTTTGGCTTTTATCTCTTTGCGTTCGAGTTGCCCTTTTGCCGCTGCGACACGGGAAAGGAACCCCTCCATCAGCATTTGGACCAAACGATGTTGACTAGCATACCCAGCCTCGGCTTCAGAAGCTACACGACTGTATTCCCCAAGTGCTTTACGACCAAAAGACATTGATGCTCTCTAAAAATTATGTTCAGTAATTAATCCAGAATATCGACATCATAGCCGAAAACTTTAATGCTATACATCATCACAGGCGGGCTACGAAGGACATCGTACTCTGCATGCTGCCAATCATGGCATCCAGGCCGGCATACTTAGCCCTTAAAGCCGTTTCCTTAAGCTCCAGTCTAGCTTCCCAGGACAAAATATCATCTTCAGCATTATCAATTCG
>Ga0180434_10003959_pt1 | contig 18377 bp, 19 predicted proteins | sample SS_ome_7_FD_132453 | JGI IMG/M metagenome (GOLD analysis project Ga0180434, IMG submission 132453) | Hypersaline lake sediment archaeal communities from the Salton Sea, California, USA - SS_1_D_2 metaG | ecosystem: Environmental > Aquatic > Non-marine Saline and Alkaline > Hypersaline >...
CATCTCCGCAGGCTATTTCTCTTCGATCCCGATAGCGATCCTTAATTCAAAATTAAACACTCAAAATTCAAAATTATTTCCGACCTCCGACCTCCGTCACCGCCTTCATCGCCGCCGCGCAGGCTTGGACCACGGATTCGGCGATGTCGATGGGGCCGGTGGCGCCGCCGCAGAGATAGATGCCGGGCCGGGTCGACGCCAGGGGGTCCAGCAGCGGATCGATCTCCTTGAAAAAACCGAGATGATCCAGTTCGACCCCCAGGACGCCGGCCAGTTTGCGGTTGCGTTCGCAGGGCAGAATGCCGGTGGCCAGCACCACCAGATCAAAGATCTCCTGCACCGCCTGTCCGGTGTCGAGATCTTCGTAGGTCAGCAGCAGATGTTCGCTGCCGCCCTTTTCCGCCACCGCATAGGGCCGTGCCCGGACATAGCGCACGCCGTGGGATCGGGCCTTGCGGTAAAATTCCCAGAAGCCCTTGCCGTAGGCCTTTAAATCATTGTAAAAAACAGTGGTACCGACATCGGCGTCGTGTTCTTTGGTGATAATGCACTGCTTGGCGGAAATCATGCAGCAGATTTTGGAGCAATACGGCAGTCCCCTGCCCGCGGCCAATCCGCGCCCGGCACACTGTATCCAGGCGATGTGCCGGGCCGGCGCGCCGTCCGAAGGCCGGATGATGTGCCCGGCGGTGGGTCCGCCCGCATTCATCATGCGTTCGAATTCAAGACCGGTGATCACGTTGCGATGGACGGAATAGTCGATCAGGTCCCCGGCCGGCGGCGCCGCCGCGATGCCCGTGGCCACGACGATGGCGCCGACGTCGATTTTGATGTTTTTATTCGACTGCCACAGCTCGACCGCTTTTTTGCCTTCCTTTTCGCAGGCCTTGACACAGAAGGCAATGGGACATTCGCGGCATTGGATGCAGTCCACATCACACCCGCCGATGCAGGCGCCCGCACGCTGCATCTCACCATAGCGGCAGCGTGGATCGAGGCTGACCGTGTTGGGCACGGCCTGCGGGAAGGCCATGGAGATCAGCTTGCGGGTGCCGCCGATTTTTCCGTCCAGTTCATCCGGCAAGCTGACCGGGCAGGCCTCGACGCAGGCGCCGCAGCCGGTGCACTTGGCTTCGTCCACGAATTTGGCCTTTTTGACCAGCCGCACCTTGAACCCGCCCGCCACCGGCTTCACTTTTTTTACGTCGGTGTTGGTCAGGATTTCGATTTGCGGGTGGTTGTCGACGTCGAACATCTGCGGCGCTTCGATGCAGATGGAGCAGTCGTTGGTGGGAAATGTTTTGTCCAGCCGCGCCATCATGCCGCCGATGCTGGGGGTGTCGTCCACCAGATAGACCTTGGTGCCCCAGGCGGCGATGTTCCTGGCGCAGTTGATGCCGGCGATGCCGCCGCCGATGACCAGTATGACGTCCTTCATGACATCCCTTTAAATTTCGGTAACGATGACGGCATCGGATTTGCAGACAGCTTCACAGGTGCGGCATCCCAGACAATTCTGCGGTCGGGCGGCGGTCGCCTTGACGGCGAAGTCAAACACATCGCATGGACACATCCAGACACAGTCCTCGCAACCATCGCAGCGCTCCGCCTCGACGAAAACGAGGTAAACCTCGAAGTCCCGCATTTCTTTGGGCATGGTTATTCCAGCTCGCGCCACTTGTAGTCGATCAGTTCCGTCAGCACGCCGTTGAGCTTCTTGGGGTGCACAAAGGCAAACTCACAGTCTCTGAAAGGCCGGGCCAGTTCACCCCGGCTGTCCGGGATCAGGGGATAGTCCTGGCCTTTGAGTTCCTCGATGGCCGCGCGGGTGTTCTCCACATTGAAGCTGATGAGCATGACGCCCTCACCATGCTTTTCGATCCATTTGGCCACGGGCCCCTCCGGTGAAGTCGACTCCATGAGCTCGAAGCCCACCTCCCCGATCCAGTAGCGGGCCACCCGAATCTGCTCCGGTTCGTCCACGTAAGGATCATCCGGCTCTGATTTGCCGAGTATCGGCTCCCAGTTCCGGCGGGCTGCATCCAAGTCCCTGACCGCAATACAGATGTGATCCATTTTTTTGGTTTTCATATCGCCTCTGCTTTCATCCATCATTCAAAACTGAAAATTCAAAATTCAAAATTTATGCCTCAAGTCCTGCGCATTAGGCTTTGCCAGCCGATCCACCCCTGGCGACATACAAACGCCGGACGCGCTAAAACGTCACCTTCTCCAGCGGAACCTCGATGGCCCCGTCCGGGCAGACGCAACCGCATTCGTTGCAGTCCTCGCACAGAAACTCCGTCACCACCACCCGGTCGTTCTGGACGCGGATGGCCTGATCCGGGCAGATTTCAACACACAGGGGCAGCTGGAATCCCCCGCACATGGTGCATTTTTCCAAATCAATCTGAGCGGCCATGATTCACCCCTTTTATGCTTTGTCCTTGTACAATCTGAAAAGCCACATTCCCTGTCCTTTTGGAATCGCCTTCTGCATTTCGATCTTCAGCGGGATGTTGAAAAACACGCCCACATCCACCAGAATCGTCTGCAGCATGCGTTCCCGGCAAAGCGCCACCTCGTTCATGGAAACCCCGTATTGTTTGGCCCAGGTCGGCCAGGGATCCCGCGTGCACCGGATCAGCACCTCGCCTGCCTTTTCCCCCTTTTCCGCCGCGGCCAGTCCGCCGTCGGTAATCCAGAGACCGGCCAGGGCGCGCCCCAGGTTGAGCAGAAACCCCTCTTCCCCCTTGAGCCAGTTCAGGCGGGGCAAAAGACTTTTGCCGATATCCCGGCCGAACACTTCCGCCGTGCGCAGTCCCACATCCAGCGGATCGACATCGTCGCCGGCCAGTTCCAGGGCCGCCTGGCGCCAGCGGTAATAGGTCTTTCCGATTTGATCCTGTGCGGCGTGCAGGCTTTTCCACAATCTGCTTATTTCTTTTTCAGCATCGAACGACATAGTCGACCTCCTGTTCTCAAATCCGCATCCCGATGCGGTAGCCGTCGTGGACGGCGCTGGAAAGGTTCCTGGGTACGAGGGCATCGCCGATGACGAACAATTCAATGCCTTCCGACTGCACGGCTTTTTTCAAGGCGTCGTTGGGGCCCCTTTCACTGACGATAATGGTGTCGCATTCCACCGGTATGCGGTATCCGTCATAGGTTTTCACCATGACCCCCTTGTCGGTGACGGCCTCGATGTCGCAGTCGTTGTAGGCGGTCACCTTGTTCTGGCGCAGATAAATCATGTAGCGCCATTTAAAAGACGGGTTCACGTCAAACCCCGCGGTTCTGTCTTTGCCCACCAGCGTCACCCGCTTGCCCTGTCCGGCCAGGTAGAGCGCACAGCCGATGCCGGGTTTGCGGTTGCCCCAGATCACCACCTTTTCTCCGATGTCGGCCCGCCCGCTCATGACATCCAGAATGTTGACGATATTCCCGCGCGATTCCCCCGGCAGCGTTGCAAAGCGCGGCCCGGTGGCCAGAATCACCGAATCGGGCATTTCGTCTTCGATCAAATCGGCGCTGACTTCCGTTCCCAGATGAAAGTTCACACCGGCCAGTTCGCACATGCGGCGCTGATAGGTCACGCAGGTCCAGAGCTCGTCATCCCCGTAGGGGGCGTTGCGCGCTTCATTCAGGCAGCCGCCGATGCCGTCGCGCCGGTCGTACACATGCACCGCGTGCCCCCGGCGCGCCGCCACGTAGGCGCATTCCAGTCCGGCGGGCCCCGCGCCCACAATCATGACCTCCTTTTCATCATCCGCCGGCGGCGGATCCACGAATTCCGGCTGGGATTCGTGGGCGCAGACAGGATTGATGTAGCAGGTCATGGGAGCGTCTCTGAACAGCCGCGCCAGGCAGAGATTGCAGGCCACACAGTGCCGGATTTCATCCTCCCGGCCCTCCAGCACCTTTTTGGGCATCAAGGGATCGGCGATCATGGAGCGGCACATTTCCCAGATATCCAGTTCGCCGGCGCCGATCTTTTCATTGGGCAGGTCGGGTCGGAAAAGGCGGTAGGCCATCTGCACCGGCACGTCGACATGCGCCTTGGCCCGCTTGGCCAGATGAATCCAGTTTCCCATGGGAATGTCGCGGCTGATGACCGGATAGATGGACTCCTGCCATCCGAGCGTTACGCTGATGTAATCGATACCGGCTTCGGCGGCGATTTTGTAGGTTTCCATGGACGCTTCGGGTGTGTTGCCGCGGACATCGTCCAGCAGCTCTTCGGCGCACAGACGAATGCCGAGCGGAATGTCCGGCGGCAGGACGGCCTTGACGCCCTGGATGATTTCCTTCACGGCCTGCATGCGGCCGCGGATGTCGCCGCCGTATTCATCGGTGCGGCGGTTGGTGTAGGAAGAGATAAAGTTGGAAATCAGATATCCCACAATGCCCGAAATTTCGACGATGTCAAAGCCCGCCGCCACGCCTCTGCGGGCCGCATCGATGTGCTGCTGAATCATGGCCTTCACGTCCGCCTTGCTCATTTCATGCATGGGTTTAAAAACCCGCAGCCGCTGGGGGACGGCGGAGGGACCGTGTCCATAAGGGACGTCGACCGCTCCGACACGGCCGCAGTCCATGAGTTGAAAGCCGGCCACGGCCTTTTCGCCGTGAATGGCGTCCGCCAGGCGCTTCAGGCCGGGGATGAACTTGTCGTCCCAGGCCGCCGCCTGACCCACATAGCCCTGGCCCTGGCGCTTTTCATCCATGTAGACGCCCTGCATGAAGCACAGACCCCCGACCACGCCGCGCGCCCGCCAGCGGACATATTCGGTGCCGGCGTCGGTGACAAAACCGTTGCGGTCGTTCAGGTTCTCCTCGGTGGCGGCATACTTGATCCGGTTGGGCACCGTGAGTTCGCCGATCTGAATCGGTTTGAACAGATGCGGATATGCCTCGGCGCCCGGATAGCCGGCATAATCCCACGCGTACAATGTTTTTGCCATCGGCCTTCCTCCTTCTCTTTCGCGGTTCAAAACAGTTTCAGGGTGCGCCCTCCGTCGGTTCCGGTTTGCAAAAAGATCCTGGACGCTTCGCCGACCGGCGGTCCGAAGCGCTGGACGTCCCGGCGGCCGTTTTCCTGAAGCCGTCGAGCATCAGGGCGAACGTCTCTTCCAGATTGGCGAACAACGGGTAGGCGCGGTCCTTGAGCAGCCAGCGTGTTGCCAGATGTTCCATGGTCCCGATGAACATGTCGCGGGCGGCATAGGGACTGACATCCGGCCGGATTTCACCGTTCTGCTGGCCCTTTTCGAAAATGTCCAGCAAAAAAGCGTAGAGAATCTTGACGTTCGCATACACCGCCGTCTGCATGAAGTTGGCATTGGTTTTCAGGTGCAGGTAGACGATCTTGGCATCCAGGGGCGCTTTTTCGATGCGCCGCAGATACCACCACAGAAACTTGCGCAGCTGGTTGGCGGCGCCTTTGATGCCGAAGCGCTGCTCCCGCCAGTCCTGGATCAGATCCGCGACCCAGAGATCCGGAATCGTAAGCAGCAGGTCTTCTTTGCCTTGGAAATACTCATAAAGGGCGGCCTCAGACAATCCCGCCTTTTTTGAAATGTCCACAATGGTGGTTTTCTGATATCCCTGCTCCGCAAAAAGGGCTTTGGCGGATTCAACGATGCGGCTGCGGGTGGAACCTTGGATGTTGCGTTCAACCACGATAGCGGCTCCGGATGCCATTAGGAAGTTTTACTTTATGATATTATTGCTTTTTTATGGCATAAGCAACTTTTTATTTTTGAAATACTGAATAGCATTAAGGTTGCTTTGTGTCAAGCCTATTCGTTGTTTTAAATCCATCCGCCCGGGCCGGGCTTGACACCATCCCTTTTCGTGGCTAATATAGGTAAAGGTGTCGGGCATCAGATTTCGATTACAGAAAAATCCGCCGGCATCCTCGCCAACAGCTTGCCCCCTCTTGAAGGGGCACAAACCGCAACCCGTCCGTGGCACTGTGGCCGGTTCGGTCGGTTCGCTCGGGCGGCAGAGTCTACAGCAGCGGTGGCGATGCACTTTCAGCCGGTCATTCGCACACCGGCCCGTTTTACCGCCACTCCCCTATCACCCTTTTTAGCAACAACATCAAAGGAGGGTGCCATGCAAACGGAAAAGAGTCCCATTGAACGGCGCAGGCACAAACGTTTTTCTTCAAAAAACGGGGCATTCGCTGTGGTGCATTCCAGTGGTACATCCATGAATCGCTTCAAGAAAATGAGCATGGGGCAGATTGCTTCCGCTGTTTACAAGTCCAACCCCTCAAAAGTGGGGAGGATTGTCGATCTCAGCCGGGGCGGGCTTTCGTTCTGCTACATCGACGATCACAACAGCGGCGCCGACAACCTCAAGATGGATATTCTGTCCGCCCACGATGACTTTTATCTGGGACGGCTGCCCTTCAAAATCGTTCGCGATGAATCCGCCGGCGCCGCCTACAGCCCTTTGAAGCTCAAACAGCAGCGGGTCGCCTTCAGGGAATTGACGTCCGATCAGAAGCGTCGGCTGGACGATTTTTTGAAAAACCACATGACCAGGCAAGGCGCCGGACGGCCCTCGGCTAAGACGTCGCCACACGAAGACCGATAAGCGCCAGCAAAATCAGCCCGATCAGGATGCCCGGCGGGGAGAGCCAGGGGCGGTACCAGGCCTCGCCGCGGCGACGGAAGCGCTTCCATTCCTTTAAAAACCAGTGCCCCAGCAGCGCCGCGGCCACCACCACCGGAATATACTTGATCAGCTCCAATTCAAAAGCCGCCTTTCCGGAAACGTGAAAATTGTCTAAATTATCTAAAATCGGTGCGGCGGCGGTATCGCCCCCAACGATGCCGCCCCGGCGATTTTAGGCTTTGCCGGACGTGTATTGCCGGATAAACTGGCGCAGCTTTACTTTCTGCATGCCCGTCAGCTTGCCGAACTGCACACTCACCCGCTTGATTTTACGATAGGGATAGAGGACCTCACCCACGGATTCGTCCGCGATTTTTTTGAAGGGCAGATTGCTGACGATCAGTTTGTTGCCGGCGACAATGCGCATGCTGCCGGCGTTTTTCCCGACGGCATAGCCCGCATCCTCATAATTGAAAGAAAGACCGGTCATGCTGATGTTGGCGATGGGATTGCGCGCCACCGAATTTTCCATCACCACAAACGTGCCGTTTTTGGCTTTGTGACGCACGCTCTTGCGGATCTTCAATCCCAGCATGCGTTTCAATATGTTCACCGCATTCGCCAAAACACGCTATCCAGTGCAAGGTGTGGTGCCCGGGGCGAGACTTGAACTCGCACGAGGATTTACCCCAAGGGATTTTAAGTCCCTTGCGTCTACCCATTCCGCCACCCGGGCGTTTTTTAAAAGTGCGCCGGCAAATATACCGGCAGACGTCCACCGACGACGCTGTGCCTTATTTATCCGCTCCGGATTCACCTGTCAAGCACCGCTGCAAGCCGATGCGATTGAAAATTTTACCGGGGACGGAAGACACGGCCGGGCTTGTCAAATACCGGGCCTTCTGGTAGATGAAAAACCATGGATGCGCCGAATGTGATTCCCCGTTTGATACTGGCATCGGCCTCGCCCCGGCGGAAGGCCCTGCTGCGGGAGGCCGGGCTCAGTTTTGCGGTTATTCCCAGCCGGGTGGACGAAACCCGCGTGCCGCTCTGCGAACCGGCCGCTTATGTCCGGCGTCTGGCCGAGGCCAAGGCCGGGTCTGTGTCGGCCGGGCACCCGGAGAGCTGGGTCATCGGCGCCGACACCGTCGTCAAGGTGGACGACGCGCTGCTGGGCAAACCCGCAGACCGGCATGCGGCGCGTCGGATGATCGAACGCCTGAACGGGCGTTCCCACGACGTGCTCACCGGTTATGCCGTCCAGTGCCGGGACCAGCGGGTTTTCTTTTCAGACTGCGTTTCCACCCGGGTGGAATTCAAGCAGTTGACCGCCGCTGAAATCAGCTGGTATGCGGACACCGGCGAACCGCTGGACAAAGCGGGCGGATATGCCATTCAGGGACTCGGTGTGTTTCTTGTCAAACGCGTGGATGGTTCCTACACCAACGTCGTGGGGCTGCCGGTTTGCGAGATCCTGGCTTTTTTCATCGACAAAGGGCTGATCGGTCCGCTGCAGGACGGCCGTTGGCAACGAAAAATGATGCGAGGTGAACACCATGGAGCAGAGGCTTAAAGCTGTTTGGCAGCGGATTGAAGCCGCCGCCGCAAAAAGCGGCCGATCAAAGGATGACGTCCGACTGGTGGCGGTCAGCAAAACCGTGCCGATCCAAAAAATTGAAAGGGCTGTCTCGGCCGGGGTGACCATTATCGGCGAAAATTACATCCAGGAAGCCCGGGAAAAATTTCATCAGATTTATGAAATGCCGGTGTCCTGGCACTTTATCGGACATCTGCAGCGCAACAAGGCCCGTCATGCCGTGGAAATGTTCGACATGATCCATTCGGTGGATTCGCTGCGTCTGGCGGTGGAAATTGACAAGCAGGCACGCAAGATCGACAAAATCCAGGAAGTCCTGATCCAGGTGAACCTGGCCGGTGAAGCAACAAAATCCGGCATATCGATCCCTGTGGCATCGGATTTGATACGGGAGGCCGCCCATCTGGAATACGTGTCGATTAAAGGGCTGATGACCATGCCGCCCTTTTTCAATGCACCGGAGCGCGTAAGGCCGTATTTCCGCCAGCTGCGGCAAATGCGGGACGACCTTCTTGCGCAAGGCATTCCGGGCATCGAAATGACGGAACTGTCCATGGGAATGACCGGCGACTTCGAAGTCGCCGTACAGGAGGGTGCCACCCTGGTGCGCATCGGAACGGCCATTTTCGGAGAAAGACGGTGAACGTCCTGCTGCACATCTGCTGTGCGCCCTGCGCCATTTATCCCTTGTCGGTTCTGCGGCAGGACGGACATGCGGTGATGGGCTTTTTTTACCGCCACAACATCCACCCGTATACAGAGTGTTTGAAGCGCCAGTCGGCCCTTGAGACCTACGCTGAAACCGTCGACCTCAAGGTGATTTACCAGAAAGGCTACGAACTCGAAACTTTTTTGCGGAATATGGTTTTCCGCGAAAAGGACCGCTGCCGTTTCTGCTATCACGACCGGCTGCGTTCAACGGCCATCATCGCCCGCAAAGGCCGCTTCGATGCCTTTACAAGCACCCTTTTGTACAGCAAATTTCAACAGCACGAGCGGATCAAATCCATAGGCGAGGCGGTTGGAGAAGCCGCCGGCATCCCTTTTTTTTATCAGGATTTCCGCTCCGGCTGGCAAGAGGGCATCCGCGCGTCGAAGCGTTTCAATCTGTATCGTCAATCCTACTGCGGCTGCATATACAGTGAAAAAGAGCGTTTTTACAAAGCGTCCTGACCCGTCTTCCTATGTTTGCCAATTTTATCTATTTCATCGTCGCGCTGCTGATCTACGCCACCCATCAGCCATCTGAAAACCCGCATTTTTCCGCGATCGAAAGCCTGCTGCTGTTTGCCGGTGTCACCCTGCTTTACACGGTCACCACGTTTATCCCCTTCAACGCCCTTAACAAACGGCTGCAGCAGGAAAATCCGGTCCGCATCGAAAATCGCTTCTCCGCCCACATGAACCGGCAGTCGATTCTGGCGCTGCTTTTCTTTGCGGTGGACATTTACGGCATCAACCTACCCTCTTTTTTCATCGGCATCGCCCTGTTCGACCGGCTGCCGACGCTGCGCGCCCTGGTGTTCATATCCATTTTCGTGCTCTATCTCGCCATTATGTGGGCGGCCGCCTTTCCCCTGTACAAACGGCTCTATGTAAGCGGCATGTCCCGGCGCGCCTACATCGGCACCAATATTTCCTTCGCGGTTCCCGTGCTGCTGCCGTGGTTTGTGTTGTCGGGTGTGGCCGATCTCATCGAGGTGCTGCCCTTTCAAGGCCCCAAAATATTTCTGGCGTCTTTTGAAGGGCAGGTGACCTATTTTCTGGTTTTCCTGGTCCTGGTGTCGGTATTCGGTCCTCCCATCATCAAAACCTTCTGGCGCTGCAAACCCCTGGCGGCGGGGCTGCAGCGCCGGCGCATCGAGGACCTGTGCGCCCGGGCCGGGATCGCCTACCGGGACATTCTCAACTGGCCGATTTTTGAAGGACGCATGATCACCGCCGGCGTCATGGGGCTGTTGGGCCGCTTTCGCTACATCCTGGTGACCAAAGCGCTCCTCGTTCTATTGCGCCCGGATGAACTGGAAGCGGTCATCGCCCACGAGATCGGGCATGTAAAACGACGCCACCTTTTGCTGTATCTTTTCTTTTTCATCGGCTACATGATCCTGTCCTTCGCCCTTTTTGACCTGTTTTTTTATGCGCTGATTTATCTCGATCCGGTGATCCATTTCTTCCGTGCCGCGGGGCTGGACGAGGGCACCATCGTCAGCGCCATCATGAGCGTGCTCTTCATCAGTGCCTTTCTGGTTTATTTTCGATTTATTTTCGGATACTTCATGCGTCATTTCGAACGCCAGGCCGACACGCATGTATTCCGCATGTTTGACAGCGCCCGTCCGCTGATCTCCACCCTGCAGAAAATCGCATCCACCAGCGCGCAGCCCATCGACAAGCCCAATTGGCATCATTTCAGCATCCGGGAACGCATGCAGTTTCTGCTGCAGTGTGAAACCAATCCCCGCATGATCACCCGCCATGATCAGCGGCTGAAACGGCATCTGTGGGTGTACACGCTCTGTTTTCTGCTCATCGGCGGCATTGCCTACCAGTTGAATTACGGACGGGCCGGCAGCGTGTTGAACAGCCATTTTTTTGAAAAAATCATTGTCAGGGAAATACAGCGTTCCCCCCAAAGCCCGGGACTGCTGACGACGCTGGGCGATCTCCACTACAGCCGCGGCAGCCTGCAGAAAGCCGCAGCCGCCTACGAAAAAGCCATACGGCAGAATCAAGACCACGTCCGGGCGCTGAACAACCTGGCCTGGCTTTACGCGACGGCAACGGAATCCGCCCTGAAGCGCCCGGAAAGGGCGCTTGCCCTGGCGGAAAGGGCGGCGGCCCTATCCCCCCGCCCCCATGTGCTGGACACGCTTGCGCAGTGCTATTTTGTGAACGGACGGATTGCAGCGGCGCTGACAGCCGCCCAAAAGGCCCTGCAGGCGGCTGAAAAGGACCGGTCCTACTATGAATCGCAGCTGGCGAAATTTCGGCAGGCGTTGGAGTAAAAAAAGAGCGTGAACCGCGAAGGCGCAAAGAACGCAAAGCGCTTATTGGGGAAAACTGTTTTCCCCCAGTAAAATCTCTTCTTGGCGATCTTCGCGTCTTGGCGGTTCAACATCAGCGGATGCAACCAATTTAACCAATGCAACCAATAAAACCAATTTAACCGTTTTTTTCAGCGGATGCACACCTTGCGCACCTGCATAAGATCGCAGTAGCCGCCGAAGATCTTTTCGATGCCGTCCTGTTTGAGGGTGGTCATGCCGTCGGCGATGGCCTGATCCCGGATTTCTTCCATTTTGGCTTTGTTCTGAATCAGTTTTTTCATGGCATCCGTGCCCATGAGCAGCTCGTGGATCGCCATCCGACCGCGGTAGCCGGTGTGGTTGCAGCGTTCACAGCCTTCGGGCTTGTACAGCTGCAGTTTGTCCGAGTAGGCGATGTCGACGTTTTTTTTGAATTCCGCCGCCGAACCGTATTCCCGAACCAGTTCGTCATATTCTTCGCGGTTGGGCGAATACGCTTTTTTGCAGTCCTTGCAGAGGGTCCGCACCAGACGCTGGGCTAAGATGGCCAAAATGGCATCAGCGAAATTGAATGGGTCCATGCCCATGTCCAACAGACGGGTGATGCTTTCGGGGGCGCTGTTGGTGTGCAGCGTGGAAAATACAAGGTGGCCGGTCAGAGAGGCCTCGATGCCGATGGAGGTGGTTTCGCGGTCGCGCATTTCACCGACCATAATCACATCCGGGTCAGCCCGTAAAAAGGACCGCATGGCCGCTGCAAAGTCAAAGCCGATTTTGGGTTTGACCTGCACCTGGCGCAGCCCCCGTTGGGTGATTTCAACCGGGTCTTCGGCGGTCCATATTTTGGTTTCGGTTTTATTGATAAAGCTCAGCGCGGAATGCAGGGTGGTGGTTTTACCGGAGCCGGTGGGGCCGCAGACAAAAATGATGCCGTAGGGCTGTTTGACGACGCTGATAAAATTGTCGTAATTTTGCTTGGAAAAACCCATCTTGTTTAATGGAATCGGTTCGCCGGCGGCCAGAATCCGCATGACAATGTCCTCAAGGCCCCCCTGGGTCGGGATGGTGGCAACGCGCAGTTCGATGTTTTTACCGATGTATCTTTTGCAGTCGATTTTGCCGTCCTGCGGTTTTCTACGTTCCGCGATATCGAGATCCGACATGATTTTGATGCGCGAGACCACGGCATTTTTATAGCTGAAAGGAATCGTCTGATACATGGTGCAGGCGCCGTCCACGCGGATGCGGACCTCGGTGTTCTGCTTGCCCGGATAGGGTTCGATATGAATATCGGATGCACCGCGGTTGTAGGCGTCCAAAATAATTTTGTTGACCAGCTGCACCACGGCGCTGTCTTCCTCTCCCAGGGCATGTTCCGCCTCTTCGATTTCTTCGGTCTCGTCCTGCAGCTGGGAAAGAATATCGTCGATTTCCGCCAGCTGCTTCTCGTCATGGGTAAACAACCGGATGAACTCGAGGATGTCATCCTTGAGCCCGACGGCCAGCGTGATGGGCTGCCCGGGAAACAGCACCTTGATCTGGTCCACCTTCTGCAGGTCATTGGGGTTGTCCAACAGAATCAGAACCTTGCCTTCCTCTCTGCGCAGGGGCACGAACAGGTTGTTGCGCATAAAGGGCACTTTCAGGCCGGAGAGCAGTTCGCCGGGAATCGGCGTATTGGAGCGGTACTCCACAAAAGGCACGTTGAAGTATCGGCTGAGGGATTTACCGAGCTCCCCTTTGGGAATTTTCAGGTCTTTGATGAGCACGTCCGTGACGTGCTTTTTCAATTTGCGGGCTTCGCTGATGGCCTGGTTGAGTTCTTTCTGGGTAATGAGATGATTTTCCAGCAAATAATCAAACCGGGTGGCCACCTTGCCCTTGGCCAGGCGCTTCTGGTTGTAAAGAGCGATGCCGAACACATTGCTCAGCTCTATCAGGTATTTTTCGTCCACAGCCGAAAACGGCCGATCGTCCCTGCGGTTCACCAGTTGGAGTGCGCCCAGAAGGTACTTCTGAAAAATGATCGGGTGGGCCAGGATCTGTTTGGACTTGAAACCGGTCTGGCGGTCCCAGCTGGCGTCGAACTTGAGCTCGGCGTCGACGGCGGAGAGTTCTTTCTGGTTATATACGTCTTTGATGTTGACCAGCTTCTGCTTGAAGGCCGAATAGCCGGCGACGCTTTCCGGGGAAACCGGAATGCGGATTTCCGAAATCTCCTGACCGGATTTGAAGCGCGACACCAGTTCTCTGCGGATGCCGTCGACCACATAGACCGTCATGCGGACCGCATTGAAAAGCGATGTGATCTCGTCGTGCACATCCATCAGGATCTGGTCGAGCTTGGTGGCCGAGTTGAGCTTGTTGCTTATCTGCTGCAGTCGGGCCCGGTAGGCGGCCTCGTCTTTGTACTGCTGCTGATTGCCTGAACTGTTACCCGAAAAGGTTGGCATGGCGATCACCCGTTGCGCTGGTTTTTGGAGCGGGGTGTTGAATGATTTGCTTTAACATAGGCGACAATCTTTTTCAATCCCCCGCCGACAAGCAGCAGGCCGATGAAATAAAAGCAGAAGCGAATGAAACCACCGACGTTGGCGAACTGTTCGATTTTTTCAATGTCGGGCATCACCTGCGGGGTTCGGAAAAACACGCCGACACCCGCCAGAACAAGCAGAAGACCCCAGACAAGCTGAAGCGGAGAATGCTTTTCAGACATACCGTCCCGTCATTTCCAGCCCGGGCTTCGACAGCGGCCCCTTGCTTTTCCCTGCCGTCATGGTCAGGAATCAAAGGACCCCTTGAAACACGGCTTACGTTTTTCAAGAAACGCCCGGGTGCCTTCGCGGGCGTCGGTGCTGGCCATGCACAGGGAAAAGGCGTCGATTTCAATTTCACATCCGCTGGCCAGATCCACGTTCAAACCCCGGTTGACAGCCTCCTTGGCCGCCCGAAGCGCCACGCGCCCCTTTTCCGCCATGACGGCAGCGGTCTTTAACACCGTTTCCATCAGATCCAAGTCCGGACAAACCTGATTGACAAGACCCATTTCACGGCCCTCATCGGCGCTGATCATGCGTCCGGTAAAGATCAACTCCTTGGCCCGGTTGGCGCCGATCAGCCTTGGCAGCCGCTGGGTTCCGCCAAAGCCGGGAATGATGCCGAGGGTAATTTCCGGAAGTCCCATGCGGGCGCCGGCGGAAGCGAATATGAGGTCGCAGGCCAGGGCGATTTCACAGCCGCCGCCGAGCGCAAAACCGTTTACGGCGGCGATGACCGGAAGCGGAAGGGCCTGCAGCTTGCTGATGGCCGCATGACCCTGCATTGAAAACCGTTTGGCCTGCAGCGCATTGTAGGTGGCCAGCTCGTTGATGTCGGCCCCGGCCACAAACGCTTTTTCGCCGGCGCCGGTCAACACCAGCACCCGTATGGACGTATCTTCACGGATGCGGTCCAGTGCCGTGGAAAATTCCGCCATCAACGCCTGGTTAAGGGCATTGAGGGCTTTGGGGCGATTGAAAGTGATCAGCGCGGTATTTTCGTTTTTTATCTCGAACAAGAGGTTCTCGTAAGTCATCTATCACTCCTGATTTTTAATGCAAAACTCAACATTCAAAATTCAAAATTCAAAATTTTCAGCCCTGCGTTTTGCGCTGAAATGTTTGCCCGCGGAACTTAGCTGATCTTCCTGAACAAACAAACCGCTCCACCACAGGAAGCAGGGCTGACCGCTATTCGCCCATCTAACCATCCTGCCGCGCATTTGTCAATCCTGACCGCCGCGGTTTGCGCTCGCCGGCGGCCGTCAGGTAAATGGCCAGCAGAACCATTGCCCCGCCGGCCAGTTCAGCCCATCCCAGCGATTCCTGGAACAACACATAGGCCATGAGAGAGCTGCCGACGGGTTCGCCCAAAAGGCTCACCGCCACCAGGGGCGTGCTTACATATTTCAAAGCCCAGTTATAGGTGGTATGCCCCACCAGCTGCGCCACCAGCGCCATGCCCACAAGGGCTTGATAGGTCTGTGCATCAAATCCGGTGACCGGATAACCCAGCAGCAGAACGGTCGGCCAGAGAATAACGGCGGCACTGCCATAGCAGACGGAAATATAGGCGATGAGCGACAGTTTGCGGCGCAGCTGTTTGCCGACCAAAAGGTATCCGGCGGCGCAGAGACCCCCCATCACCGCTAAAAAATCCCCCCAGAGCGCGTCTCCGCCGCCGGCAGCGTCGCCGGCGCCGATAAAAGCCGCGCCGATGACGCTGATGAGAATGCCGCTCACGGTGGCGGGTTTCAGACGCTCTCCGGTAACAAACGGCGCCAGAATCCCTACCCAGATCGGATTGGTGTTGACCAGAATGACGCTGTTGGCGACCGAGGTGAACGCCAGCGAAGACACCCACGTGGCAAAATGCAGCGCCAGGAAAAAACCCGCCAGAAAAGCCAGCTTCAGGTCCGCCAATTTCAGTCGGCGCAGCTCATCACCTTTTTTCCAGATGCCGAAGGGCAGAATCACCAGGGTGGCGATTCCCACGCGGTAGGCGGCGATCACCAGTGGCGGCGCATGCGCCAGCCGGATGAAAATGGCGCCGGTGGAAATCGCCGCGACCCCCAGCGCCAGGAAGACATAAATATTCAACCCGGGACCGGCGTCCTCTTTGAAAGGCAACAATATTATCCCTGGTCCCTGTCCACGGACGAAGGCGCGCTGAACGCCGTCGGGCTGGTTTCCTGGATATAGTCGCGGATGCCCTTGACAATCCCTTCACAGAGCCGGTCCTGATAGGTCTTGTTCAACAACCGCCGGCATTCCCGCGGATTGCTGATAAACGAAGTCTCAATCAGAATCGCCGGCATCTGCGCTCCCAGCAGCACATAAAACGGTGCCTGTTTGACGCCCTTGTCCTTGATATGACTGTAATGCGGCTTGAGGCGCGTGTTGATGGCGGTCTGCACGTGCGCTGCCAGACGGCTCGACTCGTTGATTTTGGCATTTTGCATCAAATCCGTCAAAATGGCCTGCAGATCGCTGATGTTGCGGGCGGATGTGGCGTTTTCCCTGGCCGCCACGAGGATGGCTTCGTCGTCCGTGGCCAAGTTGAGAAAATAGGTTTCGATGCCGTATGCGTGATGCGTGGGCGCGGAATTCGTGTGAATGGAAATAAACAGATCCGCATTGCGGGTGTTGGCGATGGCGGTCCGTTCCTCCAGTGTCAGGTAGGTATCGCTGCTGCGGGTCATGATCACTTCACAGTTCAGCGTGTTTTTGATTTTTCTGGCAAGTCGGCGGGCGATGGACAGGACGATGTATTTTTCGTGGACCCGGTTAAAGTAACCGGGGGCCCCGTAATCACGTCCGCCGTGGCCGGCATCCACAACGATGCGGCTGACCCCCAGCGCCAGTTGCCGGGCCAGCGCGCCGGGACCCGGCTTTTGGCCCCCCGGGGCACTGGTTTTGGCGGATGCCTCGGCCTGCAGGGAGGTGTCGGTGGGCACGCCCCACACATCAATGACGATCCTGAAAGGATGGCGCAGTGAAAAAACCTTATAAGATTTAAAGGACTTGATGTCGACCACCACGCGCACCTCATCCGCCCGATGCTGGCCGGCGCGCACACTGCGGAGCAGATTGTCGTGGATGGGCAGATTGTTTTCAATATCGCCGGCCAGGCGCGAACCGGCTAAATCCACGTAGAGCCGCTGCGGCTTTTTGTGCGACGGATCCTTGTTGAGAAGATTATGAACAAAATCGGTTTCCCGGTCGGCATCGATGACCACCCGTGTGTAATTCGGATTCGACCAATAGCGGATATCCTTGACAACAACCGGGCCCGTACTCCCTTTTTCGCCGGCCGGCGGTGTTCGGGGGGCGATGGTTTCGGCTTCTGTAATGATATCCGAAAGGTCGTCCTCGGGTTCTTCGACGGCCGGCGAGGCGGTTGCCGGGGCTTGAACGTCCGCTGCAGCAGTGACAGCCGCCAGGGCCTTTTCGGATCGCGCGCGGTAGCGGCTCCGGGGATAGCGTTTGATGATGCGTTGAAAAATGTCGACCGCCTCGAGGCGATCCGCAAGCTTGAAGGAGCGCTGATACAATTCATAATACAGTTCGCCGGAGCGGAACATGCCCGCGGCGGCCCAGGGGCCGTCGGGATCATGGCGATACACATCCTGGTAGCGTTCAATGCACGCCAGCCATTTGTCCCGGTATTGCTGCAGGCGGGCGTTTTTCTTAAGCCGGTTGTAGTGGCGGTCGGCTTCGAAAAATTTTTCCCTGGCTTCGGAGGCCGGCACCGCTGTCGGCGCCAGGAGAAGCAGGAGGGCACACCCCAGAAGCAAACAACCGCATAATTTTTTCGGAAACTTCGAAATTTTCATGCCGATCGCCGACAGCTGATCATGCACCGTCGTTTGCTGCGGCGCGACGGGAGCCAGCCGTAACAAACGGCGCATGAAAATTTATATTTTTTATAAAAAACAATGAATTATGTTAACAGTTATCGCCAAGTTTTTTCCCTGATAAATCCGGATGCCCGCAGCCTGCCGCAGCGTAGCTCGCAGAGCGCAGACGGGCCGGCGGCCCCCGCTTGTTTAAAAATCAGTCCTCGTGCTTTGATGTTGTCTGTCATTTGGTGCTTGCAATTTCTGGTTTATCAGCCGTTTTCCCACGGATCTTTTCCTGGACCTCGTTTAAAAAATATAAGGCCTCGATGGGCGTCATATGGGAAACATCCTGTTTTTTGATTGCATCGACAACCCAATGCGTCTTGCGGGTGAACAATTCCAGCTGTACCGGCTGATTGAGTCCCATGCGGCTGTCCGTGGCGGCGCCGACGGTTTCCCGCAGGGTATCGGCGTTTTTTTCGATCCCGGCCAGAATGTGCCGGGCGCGTTTCAATACCTTTCCCGGCACCCCGGCCAGCCGGGCCACCTGAATGCCGTAGCTGCGGTTGGTGCCGCCTTCCACCAGTTTGCGGAGAAAAATAATCTCGTCGTTCCATTCTTTGACGACGATGTTGAAATTGCGAATACGCGGTTTCTGCTGCGCCAGATCGGTCAGTTCGTGATAATGGGTTGCAAACAGGGTTTTGACCCCCCTGCCCTTGAAGTCGTGCAGATATTCCGCCAC
>Ga0180434_10003960_pt1 | contig 18373 bp, 15 predicted proteins | sample SS_ome_7_FD_132453 | JGI IMG/M metagenome (GOLD analysis project Ga0180434, IMG submission 132453) | Hypersaline lake sediment archaeal communities from the Salton Sea, California, USA - SS_1_D_2 metaG | ecosystem: Environmental > Aquatic > Non-marine Saline and Alkaline > Hypersaline >...
TCTATGTGACTATAAATATAATAATCAACTCTTACATATTTCTCGTTTCCAACCCCATGCCTGCTGCAACCCACTGCCAGAAACACCATCGCCGGCCAAATCAACCAATACTTCATGGAATTATCCTCATGGAATCGGGATCCGGTTTCCGTACTCAACTGTGACCCTTACGAATTTCTTGCGCGATTTCGCTTGGTAAGGGCTGGGGGGGGGTGCCCTCCCGCCGCGGTCGTTGCGCGAGAGTTTCTTCTTCCATTCACGCGCGTCTCCTGTCGCCGTCGCAGGATCGTGCGCATGGGCCCGCACAGAGCCCACGCCCGGACATGCGGCTTCATTATAACACACCTGCCTGTGGCCCCCCCCGGAGTGCGAGCCCCGGTAGGCTGTTCAGGGACCGTAGCCGCGCGGCATCCGCCCGTGCACCGGGGGCTCGCGCCTCCTAGACAACGCGTTCGCCTACAATCAAAAATCTACAATCCCTTTCTCCGCAATTCCCAAAGCAGCCTAGCCTCAACCAAAGCGAGAGGACTCTCACATCCGAGGACGCCGCAAGGGCGGGTTGGCAAGGAAAGATCGAGAATCTACCGATTCTCTTTCAATCGGTCGGAAACGATTTTCTTGACTTTACGGGCAAGAGCAGAGGCTTCATGCACCTCTTCTATGTCAGGATCCGGCTGATCTCCTGGGTATCGGATGTCCACCCCGTAAGGTGTGAGCATGGCGGCGTCCGCGAGGGCAAAGGCCGTGTCAGGGTCCGGCTTCTTCAACATGTCGAGGAGCCGCTCGATGGCATGGGTCTTCGAGAACTCGACCTGGTGCCAGGTGAGAAGCGCCTTCAGGTACTTCTCGGCCGCCTGCTGGGCGTGAAAACAAGCGGGATACGGAGAAGAAGGGTCTGCGGATCGCAACGTCTCGCAAGCCTTCATGTCCTGCTCGGCCTTGGCAAGCCACTGCCGGACGATCTTCTTCTTGACCTCCTCAGGCGGCCTCATAGATCACAGTCCCGTACTTGTCGGCAGGATAGGCGATTCCGCCGATGACGCCCTTGCTTTCCTCGAACCAATCCGTGGAGATCACGATGACGTCAAAAGGATAGCCGAGCCCCCGGAGTGTCTCCCGAAGCCGGAGGCTTTCCTTGCGGCGGTCGCCAGGCTCCCGCTCGACGATCAGAAGGTCGATGTCGCTTTCAGCAGACATCCCTTCTCCCGCCGCAGACCCGAACAGGATGATCCTGTCAGGATTTGAAACCGCGAGGATGCGCCGGACGATTTCCCGCTCCAGGTTCTCGTCGATCCCCATCTCCCCTTTCCATCCTCCATGAATCTCCTGATCCATGAATCCATCCTGGAGTGTACAAGGTCCGGGGTGGAATGAGAAGAACGACTCGCCCGCGCCATTCGCATGGAGATTCCAGGCGAAGGCGGGCCCCCGAGCCAAAACGGCGCTGGCTCGCCGGATGGATACCCTGATCAACCTGATCGAAGGAGTGCAGGGCACCATGATGTGGAAAACGGGAGGAGTGTACATCCCCCGGCTCACGGAAGCATGGAGAGGAAGCGGTCCGCGCTCACGATCCATAGGTTCTCGCCCGCGCGTCGGGCGATGTCAGGATCGCCCGTGACCTGGATGCCCGGAATCCCTTCCCCGAGGTAACTTCCTCGCCGGACCAGCGTGGAGGCCGGTTTCGTCTCGCCCAGCTTGACCTCCACGGCCAGGGCGGGACGCCCCTCGCACGTGACGAGAAAATCGATCTCGCGCCCGTCGAGGGTCCTGAGATAGCCCAGCTCGAAGGCGCCGAATCCCGCGTCGCTCCATGTCCGGCAGGCCTGCCACAGGCAGCTTCCAACGAGGTTCTCCAGCCTCGCCCCTTCCCCCCGGACGTGGGACCAGTCCAGGAAGTACCACTTCCGCTCCTTCCTCAGCGCCCGGCGGATCTTCTTGTGGTAGGGCGGAACGGAGAAGACGAGGTACAGCCGCCGTGAGGATCAAGGGGTCAGATCTTAATTTTTAAGATCTGACCCCTTTTAGCTCACCAGGCGGCGCGGTCGCCGTGCTTCTTCAGGTGCTCGGCGACCCATTCGATGTCGTTCTGGGTGACCCGGTACCCCTGATTCGATCTCGCAAAAATTGTGTGCTTGCGGGCTCGCTGGCGGAGCCGCGGGCGTGAGCCCGCGGTGCTGCCCAGGGACCGTACGCCAAGGCCGGGAACGTCTACAGACATGATTCTGTCGGAAAAACGAACGAGGGTGCAATAGAGCAATGCGAGATTGCTGCAGACGGACAATAGTGACTGTGAGTTGCACACGGTACACAGTCCACAGCCGCGCGGCCTCCGCCCGGGCACCGCGGGCTCACGCCCGCGGCTCCGCCATGTGCCCGTCTTAACAACAGGACCGGATCCGGGGTCGTTCCAGCCGACGGTCCATGGCCGGGCGGTCCGGTGCATACACACATTTCATTGACCGCGCTCCCGGCCGCCTTGCAAACCAAACCGCCGCCTCCCTGAACCCGAATTCACGAAGTGAATTCGGGGGATTTTGAAACCTACTCGAACTCCAGCAGGTCCCGCCGCCCGCGAAGCTCGCCGATCGAGCGAAGGTCCAGCGAGACCAGGCGCGAGCGCATGTAGGAGGCCCAGCTGCGGTAGAGGTTCAGGATGCGGTCGCGCACGAAGCGGGCGTCCATCTGCGTGGACAGCGCGCGGTCCGTGGTCGCGATGCCGATAGGGCAACCCCGGCCGCGCTCGCAGTTGCCGCAACGGATGCAGTCCACCGCCACCAGCTCCGCCGTGCCCAGCACTACCCCGTCCGCGCCCAGCCCCACCGCCTTCAGGACGTCTTCCGGCGAGCGCACCCCGCCCGAGGCGATCAGCACCACCTCGTCGCGGATCCCCTCCGCCACGAGAAAATCGTGCGCCTGCACCACTGCGTACTCGATCGGTTGCGAGATGTTCTTCTTCGCGATGTCGGGCGCGGCGCCCGTCCCCCCGTAGGAGCCGTCCAGGTGAACGATGTTCGCCCCCGCGTAGAAGCTCCCCACCGCCACCATGTCCACGTCCAGCGGCGTCGAGACCTTCACCGACACCAGCACCTCCGGGTGGATCGTCCTCACCCAGTCGAGGTGCTTCTTGTGGTCCTCCACCGAGTAGACGCTGTGGAACGGGAACGGCGAGAAGAGGCTCGTACCGGGAACCGCTTCCCGCATGCTAGCCACGTCGGGCGTGTTCTTCTCGCCGAGAAGATGGCCCCCCAGCCCCGGCTTCGCCCCCTGGGCGTACTTGAACTCGACGATGCGCGCCCGCTGGATCGTCTCCTCCCGCACCCCGAACAGACCCGTGGCGATCTGCGTGATCACGTGACCGGCGAACGGAAGCAGGTCCGGCGGATAGCCGCCCTCGCCCGTGCAGGTGAACGTGCCCGCCTCCTGCGCCGCCATGGCCCGCCCCACCATGACCGGAAGCGAGATGGACCCGTAGGACATGCCGCCCCCGTAGAACGGAAGCGGGATCCGGATCCGGGGGCCCTCCGATCGCCGGTTGAGCGGGATGGAGAGATCCGCGTCTCCCTCGCCCCGGCCCGCCTTCAGCACGAGGCGGTCGAACCCCCCGCCCGAAGCGCCCGTCGTCTCCTCCCGGGGCCATCCCGGCGGCGCGCCCGTGCGAGCGGCCCGGCGCGTCGCGAGGATCAGCGGGGCGGTCCAGCGCCGGTCCCCCAGCACCTGGTACGCCGGATCCTCCTCGATGCGAACCGCTTCCCACGGGCAGATCCGCGTGCAGCACCACGCGTTCTCCTCCGCGCACCGGGGTCCGATGCAAAGGGCGTGGTCGGGCTCCTCGAGCATGCGGCGTCCCTCGATCCGCCGGAACACGCCCCTCTCGCACATCGATGCGCAGAGCCCGCAGTCCGTGCAGCGCGACCGGTCGACGACCACGCGCCAGCGGCCGGCGTCGGTGGGAAAGCGCGACGGGGACGGGCGCGCCTCGCGCTCCGGGGACACAGAGGGATCAGAGGGTTCAGGCCTTTTCGAGGCTCCCCCTGCAGAAACCTCTGCGTCCTCTGTGCTCTCTGTGGCCTCTGTGGTATCCGGCCCGCTGCTTGCCAGGCGCTTCTTGAAATCCTCCCGGGCGCGGTCGGCGAAGATGGCCCGTCCCGTCTCGCCGCGAAGCCGCCGCACGTCCCTCAGGCCCATGGCGCCCAGCACCTCGAGCAGCTGGTCGCGCCAGCAGAGCATGAGGTTGATCACGCGGGTCGCGCCCCATCGCCGGTCGATCTCCCCGAGCCCCCGCGGGCAGGCCTCGCCCTGGCGGCACCGCCCGCAGAGCGTGCATTCCAGGGCGAGGAACAGGGGCATGTCCACGATCACGGCGTCGGCGCCGAGCAGGATGGTCTTGGGCACGTGCTCGGCGAGGGCCACGCCGCCCGAGGCGAGCAGCGTGACATGGTCGCGGATCCCGCGCTCGACCAGAAGGGCGTGCGTCTGCTGCAGGCAGTCGATCAGGAGGGTCCCGTCTTCCCCGCGCCCGTGGACGGAGGCGCTCAGGTGGATCGTCCCGGCGCCCTTCTTGCAGAGGCGCGCGATCTCCTCCGGCGCGCCTGTGCCGGCGGGGACCCTCAGCATGGTGAGGAGGTGGGGATTGATCTCGTGGGCACGGTCGACGGCCCGCATCGGATCGTCGCCGGGTTCGAGTTCGATCATCGTGGCCCATTCGAGGGTGGACGCCCGCTGTTCCACTTCCTCCGGTTTCAGGCGCACGACGAGGTGGTTCAGGTATTCCAGGAAGCGCTTGGGGCGGTCCTCGGCCCGCACCGTGAAATAGGTGTTCAGCTTGCTCGCCGCGAGCGCCAGGGACTCAAGCGCCCCCTCGCCGGGCCGGCAGGGGCTCAGCCCGAACAGGACGGGCAGGGGCACCTCGCGGGCCGGGGGGATGGGGGATTTCAGGTTTCCGTCGGGGTCGAAGCGCATGCCGCACAGGTCGCGGATGCGCCGTCCGAGATGCACGGTGGTGGAGATGTTCTCGCGACCGTGGATGCCGTCGCGGGTGGGCCGGACGATCTCGGACATGTCGGTCCACAGGTTGTCGTACCCCGGCCCGTCGAACGGGCCGCCGTAGCCCGCGCCGCTCACCGGGATCTTGCCCTCCGCGGCCTGGTCCAGGGTGGTGCGGATCACGTCAGGGGTGTAGGTCTCGTCGCCCTGGGCGAGGTAGTCCTCGGACCGTCTCAGGCTCAGGGCGGACCGGGGGCAGTGGAAGATGCAGGCCATGCAGCGCCGGCAGGCGTTTTCCGCGGGGTCGGCCATCTTCCGCGGGTCCTCCTCGGAGCGCGCGTGGACGTCGTAGAGGCAGGCGGTGATGCAGGTTCCGCAGTTGATGCAGCGGTCGCTCCGCTCGATCCGATAGGGTCTGAGGACCGGATGGCGGGGCGGGGCGGGGCGGGGGGCGAGCCTGAGGGTCTCGGTCACCGTCCACCTCCTTCCCCGGGCGTCTTCGGGGCGGGCAGGGGGTGCAGGCGTTCCCCGGGCGTCCACGGTGCCAGCCGCAGGCCGAACGTCTCCAGGATCCAGTCGCGCTGCCTGTCCGCCTGCGCGGCGAACGCTTCGACGGCCTCGGCGGGTCTTCCGAACGCGTTCTCGATCCGGTTTTCCAGCGCCTCGTAGCAGTCGGTCAGGGGAAGGCCGGCCTGGCAGACCTCCTCGCAGAGGCCGCAGTGCAGGCAACGGAAGGGGGCCTGGCGGTCTTCGGGACGGAGGGTCTCCGAGCGGGCGAGGGCCTCGACGAGCCGGAGTTTCCCGCGTCCGGTGGAGCGCTCGTCTCCGGTGAGGCGGTAGGCCGGGCAGCAGGAGACGCAGGCGCCGCAGAAGACGCACCGGAGGGCGGTCTCCTCGAGCAGGCGTGTTCCGCCGTCCTCGGCGGGGTCGGGGACGGCCCAGTGCTCGGCGGCATTGGAGCCGAGGAGGCGGGCGAGGGCGCCGACCAGCGGGGAGAAGAAACGAAGCGTTCCGAGCGTGAAGCCGAAGACGGGCGAGAGGAAGATGAGCCCCGGCAGGTTGAACAGCCGCGTGCGTACGCGGAAGAACTTCATGGGGTTGAGCAAGAGGGCCGGGTCGAGCTCGAGTTTGCGCGCGACGAGTCGCTTGCGCAGATGGACGGGTACGCCGCGATGGAGGAACGGGGAGTTCCAGATGCCGAAACCGTAGGGGCGCCCCCCCGTCTTGACGCCGATGTGGACGAGCAGCTGGACGAGCAGAAGGCGCAGGAAGTAGTCGAGCTTCCGTCTCGGGTCGACGCGGAAGGAGGCGATGACGACGCAGTCCCGGTCCTCTTCCTCGATGGGGCTCTTGCCGGGCCGGCACACGAAGACCTCGGCGGCGAGTTCGTTTCCGAACCGTTTCGCGAGCGTCCGCGCACGCTGGAGAAACGTCGGCACCCTGGCGCGGGGGAGCAGGACCTCGGCCGCGAGCATGCCGGGCCCGATCCGCTGGAATTTCATGGGGAAGAAGCGCTCGGCCCACAGGTAATGGGCAGCGGCGTCCGGGGCGGTCTCTCCGGCGGAGGCGAGGTTTCCGTCCTCGAGGAAGGCGCGCTCTTTCTTTGGGTCGTCGAAGTGGAGGAGGACGGCGTCCTTCTCGGGCACGACCGTTCCTTCCGGGCTTCCGGGCCGGTCCCGGAACATCAGGTTCTCTTCCGCGAGTCTGGACGGGTCGTAGTAGGCGACGTGGGAGGGGCGCCGGCCGCTTTCGACCAGGCGGTCGAGAAAGGCGAAGGCTTCCGCGCCGTCCGGGAAGAGCAGCAGCCTCGGGCGGCTTGCGGGGGGGCGCTTGCGGACGCGGATCGTGAGCTCGGAGATCACGCCGAACTGGCCTTCAGTGCCGAGGAAGTCTTTCAGGGCGGGGTCGTTTTGATCGAGATCGAGGACGGTTCCGTTCATGAGGGCGACGCGTGCGCGCACGATCGCCTGGGCCATGGGTCCGAAGCCGAAGCTTTCGATGCCCAGTCCCCCGGAGGCGGCCCAGCCGGCGACGGTGGAGAAGCGGCTGGAGGGCGTGGCGAGGGGGGCGAGTCCGAGGGGGCGTAGGCGCTCGGCGAGGTCGGCCCAGCGGACGCCGGCCTGGACGCGCGCGGTGAGGGCCAGCGCGTCGATGTCGAGGATCTCCATCATGGAGGAGAGGTCGAGGGTGACGCCGTTGAGGGTGGGGACGGCGCCTCCGAAGGCGGAGGAGGAGACGCCGCGGGGGTAGACGGGGAGGCTGTGCTTCCCGGCGAAGCGGAGGATTTTCGCGAGATCGTCCTCGCGCCTCGGCTGGACGACGAGCTGGGGGGTGGTGCGGTGGAGGAGGGTCTCGAGGAGGCGGGGGACGCGGGCGAGGTCGCGGCTGTAGAGTCTTCTCTCGAGGTAGCCGTCGACGACGCGGCAGGAGGGGGAGACGGCCGAGCGCAGCTCGCTTGCGAGGGCTTCGATGCGGAGTATCCGCTTGGGGGTGTCGCGGTCGGTGAGGTGGCGCCAGAGGAGGGCGAGCATCTGGCGGGGGGATCCGAAGACGGCGTAGAGGGCCAGGCGGAGGGAGGGGAGGAGGCCGACGCGCGCCTTCTCGGTGCGGAGGAGTCGCGCGACGGGGCGGGGGGGATCGATTCCGAAGCGCTCGCGGCGTCTCTCGGAAGCGCGGCGGGCGTTTCGGATCCAGAAGGCGCTCCAGCCCCTGTTTTCGAGCATGGTTTTCCGGTCAGGCATCGGGTCCAAAGGGCGCATCTCCGTAGCCGGTCGGGGTCGGCATACGAGTGCCCACGATACTCCGCGGTGTGCGAGCCTCAAGGATTATCTTGGTCCGCCATCAGGTGGGGGCGAGGGGGAGCGGGTGAGGCCAGGGAGAGAAGGAGCAAGAGAGGGGGCGGTTCAGCCGGCGGCTTCGACGTCGGCCGCGGGCAGGGTGACGGCGACGGCCTGGCAGAGGAGGTGGACCTGGAGGATGAGCAGGTGGATGCCCTTTCGTTCGATCAGGATGCCCTCCACGCCCTGGAGGGGGCCTTTTCGGATCCGGAGGGGCTGGCCGGGATAGAAGTCGTAGTGGTAGGGGTCGACCTTCAGCTGTTTTTCGAGGACGGTTCGGACGTTGTAGATCTCCTGGTCTGGCACGGGAATGGGGTCTCCGTCGGGTGTGGAGAGGATCTTCACGGCGCCGCGCGCCTTCAGGACGTGCATTTTCCTGAGCCATCCCTCTTCGCCGGAGAAGTCCTCCCGGACGAAGACGTATCCGGGGAAGAGGGGGACTTCCATCTTCTTTCGGCGGTCCTTCCAGCGTCGTTCCCGTTCGGTGACGGGCAGGTAGTAATCGACGGGGATCTTCTCCAGTTCGTCGGTCACGTCCTTCTCGTGCCGGCTCCGCGTATGGACGGCGTACCAGTGTCGGGTGGGAATCCGATCTTCGTCCACGAAGCCTTACCCTCCGCCGGGAGAGGAGGCCTCCCCGGCCTTCCGTTCTGCCTGGATCGCCTCCATCCTGCGCGCCGCGTCTCGCCGGGCCTGCTCGAATTTCGGATCGCCCGCGCTGCGACCCATGAATTCGCGGTACGTCGACGCAGCTTCCTCTTTCCGCCCCATGCCTTCGAGGGCGCGGCCGAGGAAGTAGACGTTGGTGACGAGGCCGGGTTCGAGTTCGGCGGCTTTCCTGAACTGCACGGCGGCGCTTTCGAACCTCTCGAGGGTCAGGAGGAGATTCCCGTGGACCTCGAAGGCGTGGCCGTCGGCGGGAAAGATGTGCTTGATGCGCTCGCAGGCCTCGAGGGCCTCGCTGTATTTTCCGAGAATGCTCAGGGCTTCCACGAGGAGGAAGTGGGCGTGGCGCGTGCGGGCGTCCCGGGCGATGATCTGGCGAAGCCGCTCGGACGCGGCGCCCACCCGCGCCAGGAAATCGGCCCGGGATTCCCCCGCTTCGAGGCGCCTCATCTCGTCGAGGGCCCAGTTGTACCTGGCGTAGAGGTGGGCGGGGTTCGCGGCGACGGCCCGGCGGTACGCCGCCACGGCGGACGGGATGTCGCCGAGGGCATCGTAGGCCACGCCGAGGTTGTAGTGGGCCGCCGCCATCTTCGGGTCCGCGCGGATCGCTTCCTGGTAGGTTTCGACGGCCTGGGGGACGAGTCCCTGCTCGCGAAGCGTGATCCCGAGGCGGACCAGGACGCGCGGATCGCCGGGTTTCAAGGCTTTCAGGAGCCGTAGCGCCAGCTCCCGGAAGAGGACCTTGTTGCCTTTCAGGTTCCCCAGGGGGCCGCGAACCTCGGCGCGCCGCTCGAGATCGTCTTCGCAAAAGACGGCGGAAGCGAACAGGGAGCCGCCGTCCATCCAGACCGTTCCCTGGACGTTCGCTTCGGCATCTCCCTCCTTGACGGGAATGGGGACGGAGGTGTCCTCGGCGCGGCGTTCCCAGGCGAGGCGGGTCTGTTCCAGGCTCTCGGCGGGCAGAACGAGGAAGAAGTCCTCGTCCCGGGCGAACTGTTCCGCCAGGACGGCCGCGGCCGTCACGCCGAGCTGGCGCGCCTGGGCCTCCAGGGGAAGACGGTCCTCCTGGAAGGTGCGGATGGTGAGGCTCTTCTTTCCTTCTTCTGCCGCCGGGGTGGAGGCGCACCCCGCCGCCAGGGCGCCGGCCAGGCAGAATGCCGTGGAGAGGATTCCGTGCTTCATGACACGCCTCGATCGTTTCGCGCTCACGCCACGCGAGGGCCATCATAACAGTCGGGAAGCGGGATGGGTAGAATCCGCCGCCGGATCAGGCGAGGCTGTAGCGTCCCTTTTCGTCCACGGTGAAGTCGTCGCTCGCGCGCATGAGGCGGTAGACGCCGTTCCAGAAGACGTTCCACCGCTCTTCCGGGACCGCCCCGTCGTCCCACACGAGGATCTGCTTGAATTCCCGCTTCCCGAAGGGGGAGGTGTACTCCGAGAGGATGAGGCGCATCACCTCCAGCGCGTTCTCGCGGCAGAGGGTCCTGATCTTGCCGGGCGTCTTGAACAGGACGCTCGAGTAGAAACCCGAGGGAACCGTCCTGAGAAGGCGGCTGGCGTCCTGGCGGTCGATCATCTTGGACTCGAAGACCCTGAACTCGGTGTCCATGAGCACGCGTAAATGGACCCGTTTGGCCGTGATGCGCTGAATGCGACCGATGCGGCGGTTCCAGCGAACGAGGCCCCCGACCTTGAAATCCGGGTTTTTCGCCATGGGGAATGCGTCCGGTCCGTCAGTCCTCGGAGGGAAATTCCTGGGGGAAGGCCTTTTTCTGCACTCTCTTCACCAGGCCGATGCTGTTCTTCAGAAGATCGAGAATTTCCTCGCGGCCCCATTCCGGATGCTTCTCGACCTGCTGGATCAAGTCCTCGATCGTGGATTTCCGCACTTCCATCCGCTTGCCGATCTTGAGCTTCCTGAGATCGTATCCCAGTTTCCTCGCGGCCTGGAACACCTTGTCCTGCACGGCCTTGTCGGGATTGTAACCGGGCGTCTCGTTGAGGATTCTCCGGACGATCTCGAGGTCCATCCCGATATGATCCGCAACGTCTTTCTGCGTGACCATCCCGACTCCTCCCGGAAGGAGAAAAGACGGTGCTTCCGTCGCCCGAGGGATGCACCCATCAACCCTGTCATCGACCAGAAAACTATACCAGCATCCCAGAGGCCTGTCAAAGCAGAATTCGCCGGAACCATTCTCGATGCAAGCGGTTCCGAAAAGGGCTCCGCGCCTCCAGGGCACTTCACGAGGCCGGACCGCCGGTGTTTCCGCCTCCCGGTTTCCGCGGCCGCCGGCGGCGTCGCCCGTGTCCGCGGCGGGACTTCTTCTCCCCCCCCTGGGGGGGACGGGAAGAGGGCGCACCCTGTCCGGGTTGGGAAGGAGAGCCAGTCTTTCCACGGCGCCCGCCGTCTCCCGAGCGCTTTTTGCCGCCCCGTCCCCGGGAGCGTCTGGGACGACGGTTGCCGGAAGACTTCTCTCCTCGCTTGTCTTGCCGGTCTCCCCCCCGGCCTTCGCTCCTCCCGGGGGAGGGGGCGGGCTTGCGGCTCTCGCCGTGGGAAGGCCTGCCGGAAGAACTCTCGCGGGCCGGGGGAGGGCCCTCCCGGACGTCGTCGATCGAAATGAGGTAGCGGTCTCCGGCGGGTCCGCGGACGAACAGGCTCCGGCTCAGGATGCGCTGATCGAGCACGTCGACCTGTCCCTTCTCCGTCCAGACCTTGGATCCCCGCGAGGGGAGCATCTTCTTGAACGCGCGGTAGGTGTCGTCCTCGAAGCGGAGACAGCACATGAGGCGGCCGCAGCGGCCCGAGATCTTGGTGGGGTCGAGGGTGCTTTTCTGCACCTTGGCCATCTTCATCGTCACCTGCTCGATGTTCCGCATGAAGGAGCGGCAACAGAGTTCCCGGCCGCAATGTCCCACCGTCCCGAGCAGTTTGGCCTCGTCCCGCACCCCGATCTGCTTCAATTCGATCCGCTTGCGGTAGGCCTGCGCCAGGGTCCTGACGAGTCCCCGGAAATCGACGCGCCCCATCGCCGTGAAGTAGAAGACGATCTTGTCTCCGGAGAAGATTTTTTCCACGCCGACGAGGTTCATGGGGAGGCCGTGTTCCGCGATCTTTTCCTTGCAGAACGCGAATTCCTCCTCCGTGCCTTCTTCCGCCAGCGCCCGGATCCGGGCGACGTCCTTGTCCGAGGGGCGGCGGAGCACCCGCCCTTCCGGGTGGGTTTCCGGGGCGTCCTGGACGATCTCGGTGACTTCTCCCCACTCGATGCCGCGGCGCGACTTGATGATGCAGCGCTCCCCGATCTTCAAATCGGGCAGCTCGGTGGAAAAGACGCCCCGTTCCAAGGCCATCCCGAACCGGATGCCCACGTAGGTGAATCTCGGGCGGTTTTCGACGGATTGCGCGGTGGAAGCCGGCTGCTCGCCGGCGGGTTCTCGTTCGTTTTCCTCGGACACCGTTCTACCCTCCCCACTCCCAGCCTCCCGCCGGCACGTTTTCCGGCGGATCCTCATCATCGTATCAAATTCGCCGGGACCTCGCCGCGATTTCGTCGTCGCGGTCGGAGGCGCAGTACGAATACGCCCCTCAAGTAAAAACGCCTGCACCGGAGCGATCACCTCCGGGTCACGGCTTCCTTCTTCTCGCGCGTCATGGCCAGCGCTTCCCGCGTATGCTCGAGCGCGCGCCGCAGCTCCCTCCCGTCGCCGTACCGGTCCTCCGGCTCCTTTTCCATCATCCGGCAGATCACCGCACCGGCCGCCCGGGGGATGGCGGGGTCCAGCATCTCCGGAGACCGGAGGTCCTCGAAGACATGGCGGTAGAGGATGCTCCGGGTGCTGGGCCCGTCGAAGGGGGCGGACCCCGTGAGCATGTGGTAGGCGGTGGCCCCCAGCGAGTAGATGTCCGTGCGGGGGTCGAGATCCAGGCCCTGGATCTGTTCCGGGGACATGTAGTTGGGGGTTCCGTAGATGATTCCGCTTCGCGTCAGGGGTTCGTCCCCGTCCCGGCGGGCCAGACCGAAGTCCACCAGTTTGGCCGTGCCGTCGGGGAGGATCATGATGTTCTCGGGTTTGACGTCCCGGTGGACCAGGCCGGCTTCCCAGACGGCCTCGAGCGCGGAGACGATCTGGAACAAGAGGTCGATCACCTCTTCTGGTTTGAAGGCGGGGGCGGGATAATGGCGCTCGATGCGGCGGATGACGGAATCTCCTTCGACGTACTCCATGACGAGGTAGTAGAACCCCTCGCAACGGGAGACGCCGTGGACGGAGACGACGTGGGGGTGTCGTATGCTGGTGAGCACGCGGCCTTCCCGCTGCAAGCGGCGCAGGGCCCGGCCGTCGGAGTTGATCTCGGGATCGAGGATCTTGAGGGCGGCGACCTCGTTCGATTCGTTTTGGCAGGCCTTGAAGACGGCCCCCATGGATCCGCGCCCCAGCACCTCGAGCAGGACGTTCTCGCCGAACGGGATCCCCTTGCCGAGGTCGACGTTTTCGCCTCCGATCACGCGGCGGATCACGCTGCGGGTGAGCCGGCGGCTTTCCTCCTTGCGCTTGCGGCGGATCAACAGGGCCGTCTTGGCCAGCAGTTCATGGGCCTTGTAGGGGACGGTCAGGCACTCGTTCGCCCCGGCCTCCATGGACTGCAGGATGATGTCTTCGTCGCCGGAACGGGCCAGGAAGAGGATGGGAATCTCCTTTCGGGTGAAGATCCGGCGCAGGAACGCGCAGGCCTCGACGCCGGATCTCTTTTCCGCCTGGCGCTGGTCGAGGATCAAGAGCTGGGGGCGGTTCTGTTCGACGAGGGCGATGAGCGTATCCATGGAGCCGGCGACGGCGATCCGCGCTCCGCGTCGTTCCAGAATGGCGGACGTCAGCTCCGCAAGGTGAGCATCGGCTCCGACGAACAGGATTCTGGCCTTGAACATGCGGCTTGTCCGGATACGAAAAAACAGGGGAAGCTCGAAAACCTCCCCTGTTTCACGCACATGGAGGATATCCGCGAGCAGGTGGAAGCGCAAGGAAAATCCCGTGTCCCCTGCTCCGGGATACGATATCCTTCGTGCACCCTGACGTGAACAGGTCTGGGTCGCGGGAGCGCGATATCCCTCGGGTTCGCTCGGCTTCATTCATGAGTCCATCCAGCGATGCGGGCGTGCGGCGGCGCTACCTGGGGCAGGTGTTTTCCATGATCACGGCGCTCAGCGCCGCCTCCGTCCTGAACGTGGTCTATGTCACGGTGGTGGCACGGTCCCTCGACGCGGGGGAGCTGGGGGTCTTTTTCTGCGCCCATTCCATTCTCCTGATGGCGGCGGCTCCCGGCGGCGCGGTCCAGACGTTCCTGGCGGGCCTGCACGCTTCCTCGGGGGAGGGGACGCGCTCCCGCCTGTTCAGGGCGTGGGCGAAGCGTCTGGGAGGGGTCGGGGTGGCGCTTTTCCTGGTGTTCCTTCTCCTCTCGCCGCTTTTGGCCCCGCTTCTGCGCATTCCCTCGCTCGGGCCGGTGGCCGTGACGGGCGTGGCGCTCGGCGCCTACGCGATGCTGCCCCTCCTCTACGGCCGGCTCCAGGGAGACCAGCGTTTCTCGAGGCTCGGAGCGACCCTGGTCCTGGAGGCCGCCGTCCGTCCCGCCGCGGCCCTCCTTCTGTCCCTGGCGGCCTGGATGCACGCGACCACGGCCGTGGGGACGCTGGCGCTGGGCTACGTCGTCGCCTCGTTCGTGGCGCTTCTTCTGGGCGGTCTTTCCCCACTGCGCCGGGAACGAGGCGGAGACGAGGGCCTGTCTCCGCCCTCCGCCCGGGGCCTCCTCCCCACCGTGGCGGCACTTCTGGCCCTCGCCGCCTTCACCTATGTGGATGTTCTCTTCGCCCAGCGGTACTTCGGGGCGTCCTCGACGTCGCCGGGCGCCCCGGTGGGCAACGCGGGGGCCTACGGGGCGGCTGCGTACATCGGCCGGGCCTTCATCATGGTCACGCTCCCGCTGGTGATGGTGATGTTTCCCCGCGTGGCGTCGGCTCGCGGGAAGGAGGAGGGCACGTGGCTCTTTCTCCGGGACGCCCTGATCATGACGATCGCCGTCTGGGGGCTCGGGTTCGCCTTCTGCGCGGCCTTCCCCACGGTCATCGCCGGGGCCCTGTTTCCGGATCAGCCCGGATCCGCCGCGTTGATCAGCCGGTATCCCCTCGCCGTCCTGCCCTACATGATCCTGGCCCTTCTGGTGTACTACCAGCTCGCCCTGCGGCGTTGGAAGACGGCCTGGATCCTCGTGGGAGGCGTTCTGATCCAATGGGCCGGCTACCTGGTCTTCCACCGGACACCCTTCGACCTCCTCGCGGTGCTCGGCGTGACGGGCGGGGTCACCGTGGCGGCGACGGGCGCGATCACCCTGTACGGGAGAGGCCGCACGGCGAAGGATTGGTAGAATGCCGGCATGCTCTCGTTGCTTCTGCATAATCTGCGCATCGCCCTGCACGAGATGATGCGGCGGCCCTTTCGGACTTTTCTGGTCCTGCAGGGCATGGTATGGGGATCGGCGGTGGCCATCATGCCGCCGGCGCTCATCAAGGGAAGCCAGCAGACCATGCTGGAGAGGGCCTCCTCCGTGGGTACGGACCGGGTGATTCTCACCTCGGATCCGATGGACGCATCCCGCGCCCTCACCCTGGAGGACTTCCGGCACGTGGAGGAGCGGTTCGGGGATTCGCTGAAGGCGGCGGCGCCCTTCCGCGCGCAACGGGCGGTCTTCCGGCGAGGCGGAAAGACGGCGACGGGATGGGTGGTGGGGACCACGCCGCGTTCGCTGGAAGCGCGGGGGCTTTCCCTTCGCTCGGGGCGTTTTTTCCGCGGCGAGGGCGAGGCGGCGCTGGAGCCGGGCCTGGCGTCGGTGATCGGGGGGGAAGGGGGGATCGGGGATCTCGAGATCTTTCCGCTTCCGGCGGACGCGGGCAGGACGGACGTGGCGGCGCTTCAGGGGAAGGTGGAGGCGGGTGAGGCGGAAGGGGGATTCGCGCCGCTTCGGGTTTCCGGGGTGCTGTCGCCCCTGCCGGCGTCGTTGAAGGAGATCAACGACTTCGGGGTCAAGCGCAACCACTTCCTTTCGAATATCGCGGCGGATCTGATGCGGAACATGGGGGTGGAGGTGGATACGGAGCCGTGGCGCCGGGAGGGCCGTTCCGCGCACGTATCCCTGGATCTTCTCGCGCGGGAGGCGGAGAGGATCGACATGGTGATCCTCAAGGCGAAACCGGAGGCGGTCATGGATCTCGTCGAGGATCTCCAGAAGGACCTCTCCTCGCGGGGGCGGATCCCGCTGATCCGGTGGAACCTTCTCGCGCCGGTATTCTTGAAGGGGGGCATGGAGCGCTACACGCGTCTGCGGTACGCCACGTTCGTCCTCTGCCTGGTGATGGGGGCGGTGGTGATCACCAACGTCATGCTTTTTTTCGTGCTGGAGAACTACCGGGAGATCGCGGTGCGGCGGGTGGAAGGCGCGACGAAGTCGGACATCGTCGTCCAGTACCTCGCGCACGCCATGATCCTGTCCGTCACGGGGGGTCTTCTGGGGCTTCCCACGGGCATGCTGGTGGCGAAGGTGCGGATCTGGCTCGCGCCGCAGGCGGCCATGGGCCTGGTGTTTCCCTGGGGATCGGCGGCGCTGGTGGTGGGCGCCACGATCCTGGCGGGGGGGGTGGCGGGGGTGCTTCCGGCGTTGCGCGCTTCCGGGCTGGATCCGGTGGAGGCGCTGAGGAACGAGTGAGAGGAGAGCGGATGGGGGCCTTGGCGCGGCTTTGCTGCTTTCGGATTTGGGATCTGGGATTCCGGATTGCGGATGACGGTTGAAACGGTCTTTCCGGTATGAAGGTGACGGCGCTGCTTTCGGTGGCGCTCCGATCGATCCGTTCGCGTTCGGTGCGCTCCTTCCTCACGCTGCTCACGGCGGCGGTGGGGATCGCGGGCGTGACGTCCTCCATGGCGCTGATGGACGGGATCACCTACCAGGTGGAAAGGGACGTGCGCTCCCTGGGCGTGCGCGTCATCGAGGTTTTGAACCCGTCGATCTTCAAGGGAAAGCCCGGCATCCCGGACGCGTCGCTGGAGCGCGAGCACCTCAGGGCATTGCGGGAAGCCCTTCCGGGCGTTCCGGTGGCGCCCACCCGGATCGGTTTCTACGTGGCGCGTCCCGCGGCGTCGGAGAAGACGTTCCTGGCGGTGGGGGTGGGGACGGACCACAACATGCGCGCCACGTTCGACGTGGACATGGAACGGGGTCGTTTCTTCAACGCGGCGGAGTCGGCGGGGGGCGCGCCCGTGTGCGTCATGGACAGCGCCCTGGCCCGGGAGGGGTTCGGGGAGGCGATCCCTCTGGGCAAGCGGATCGTGCTGTCCCTGGGGAACCGGACGCTGGATCTCGAGGTGATCGGCGTGCTGGAGGATCCCTTCTCCCTCCGCGAGCACCTGGACTACTTCGACAGCTTCGACCCCGCCCGCATGGCCTTCGCCCGCCTCCAGGCCTACCGGAACGTCTATTTTCCCCTGTCGCTCCTGCCGGAGGGGGACGGGGTGATCCATTCGATCAAGGTGGCCGCTCCCACGATCGGGGACGTGGAACCCTTGACCAAGAAGGTGAAGGAGGTGGTGGGAGAGGACCTGGGCAAGACGACCTGGACGCTGAAGGAATGGGCGGACGTGATCGTGAAGACGACGTACGAGTTCAACCTCCTCGGGAACCTGCTGTGGGCGGCCTTGCTGTTCATCACGGGCGTCTTGATCGGCACGGTGAACCTCATCGCCATTCGCGAGCGGTTCCACGAGGTGGGGGTCCGCCTGACGGAAGGGGCGCGGCCGGTGGACATCTGGCTCCAGCTGACGGTGGAGAACGTCCTCCTCTCGATGGCCGGGGGGGCGCTGGGGATCGTGCTGGGCATCCCGACGGCCTGGGGACTGGCGAAGTACGTGGCGCGCTGGGAGCCCGCCTTCACCGTCAAGGGGGTCTTTCTCCCCATCGCGGTGGCCGTGCTTCTCGGGGTGCTGTCCACGTTCTGGCCGGCCTGGAAGGCGGCGCGGATGCAAGCCGTTGAGATTCTTCGGAGACGATGAACGGTGCTCGAGCTGAAACAGGCGACCAAGATCTATCCCATGGGGGGAGGAGAGGTGCGCGCCCTGGACGGGGTGGACCTCCGCGTGGAGGAGGGCGAATTCCTTGCGGTGATGGGGCCCTCGGGGTCGGGGAAATCCACCCTTTTGCACGTTTTGGGTTTTCTGGACCGGCCGACCTCCGGCGCGTATTTCTACCGGGATCGAAACGCCCTGGCGTTCACCGATCGGGAGCTCTCGCGCGTGAGGAATCGCGAGATCGGGTTCATCTTCCAGAGCTTCAACCTGCTCGCCGAGGAGACGGCGCAGAGAAACGTGGCCCTGCCCCTGCTCTACGCCCGCGCGGACAACCGGCTTCAGAAGGCGAGCCGGGCGCTGGAACGCGTGGGCATGGGGCATAGAGCCGGCCACCGGCCCTACGAACTCTCGGGAGGCGAACAGCAACGGGTCGCGGTCGCCCGGGCCCTGGTCAAGGATCCCCGCCTCGTCCTGGCCGACGAACCCACCGGCAACCTGGACACGGCCTCGGGCAACGCCGTCATGGACCTTTTGAGCGAGCTCAACGAGACGGGCATCACCGTGATCCTCATCACCCATGATGCCGACGTGGCGGCGCGCGCGAAACGGCGCCTTCACCTCGTGGACGGGAAACTGCGCGAGGGATACGGCTCCTAGCCCGGATTATTCATGAAGACGTAGCGAGGTTGCCGCAAGTGCCTGAGATGCGAGGAGCAAGACGATTCCGGTCCGGAGCGTGGCCAAAGCGCCACGTGAGGGCCGGAATCGTCGCA
>Ga0180434_10003961_pt1 | contig 18354 bp, 14 predicted proteins | sample SS_ome_7_FD_132453 | JGI IMG/M metagenome (GOLD analysis project Ga0180434, IMG submission 132453) | Hypersaline lake sediment archaeal communities from the Salton Sea, California, USA - SS_1_D_2 metaG | ecosystem: Environmental > Aquatic > Non-marine Saline and Alkaline > Hypersaline >...
CCCGGAGGCGCTCGACGCATTCCGCCGGGCACTGCAGCTCGACGAGCGCCAGGTAAACCTGCATTACCAGCTGGGATTGTTGTACGCCCAATACAACCAGTTCGATCTGGCGGTCGAGCGCTTCGAAGCGTCGTTAGCCGGACAGCAAGGCGCGATCGAGTTCCGTCATAATCTCGCGTTGGCGTTGCAGAACATCGGCCTGATCGACCGCGCCGACGCCACTTGGCATTCGATTTGCGAACTGTCCTGCAGCGCCGGCACAGGGCTGGGTTGCGACCGGATCCAGTCGATCCGGGATTCGTGGCCGGAGTAGCCGGCGCTGAACTGCAGGATCACCACCCGCCGAAAGACTGTCACGCCGCAGCCGATGTTGCGTCTACAATAAGCGGGTGATGTCCGCGCCGCCTCCACCACACGCGTCGCGCCCCGATGGGCGCCGCCTGACGATCCTCGCCGGCGTATACCTGGCGCTGCTGGCGGCGGCGATCGTAGCGATTCCGCTCTGGCTGACACGCGTCCCGGTGCCGGCGCCGTTGCGTCCGGTCGAGCGTGACGACTCGCTGACCGGTCTTCCCGAAGTCTCCGTCGCGCCCACGCAGTCCGCAACACCCACCGCGCCCGAAGAACCCGCCCGGCCCGCCGTGCGAGCACTCGAGCCTCGTGAGTCCGTGGGCAAACCGGAGGCGCCGATCATCGAGAAACGCTGGGTCCAGGTTGGCGCGTCCCCGGCGACATCCGAACGCGACCGGCTGCTCGAAGCCGCGCGGATCACTCCCGACGATGGCAGGTTCGACCGTTCCGTCGCGGCCCGGCAGCGACGCGTGCGCGAATTCGGCGGGACGCCGAGGACGGAGGACGCGGTCGAACTGGGGTTGGCGTGGCTCGCGGCTCATCAGGACGAAGACGGCACGTGGGACCGCTTTGAATTCTCACGGCACTGCCCGGCCGACGATCCCTGTCCGGGAGTGGCGGTCGGGGCCAGAGGCTATTCATACCGAGAGGGACTGTCGGCGTTGGCGCTGCTCGCTTTTCTCGGAGCGGGGTACACCGACCGCGAGGGTCCCTACCAGGAGGTTGTCGGGCGGGCGATCCAGGCGCTGCTGCGGGCTCAGGGGCACAACGGCGGGTTCGGCCACGACGAGACGATGGCCGGATATAACGATACGCTGGCAACGTTCGCGCTGGCCGAGTACCACGCCCTGACCGGTGATCCGCGAATGGTCGTCCCGCTGGAGCTGGCGGTCACGCGGCTCGTGCTGAGCCAACAGGAGTTGGGCGGTTGGGACTACTTGCCGCGCAACGACACCGGACGAAACGACACCTCGATCACCGCCTGGGCGGTGCAAGCCTTGCACGCCTGTCGGGTGGCCGGGATTCACGTTCCACGGCGGGTGCTGGTGAAGGCGGCCCTGCACTTCGAGCGGGCGTCGGAGCGGGACGGACGCGTGCGCTACGCCGACGCGGGAACCGGCTTCAAGATCGACGAGCAAACACTCGAGCCCGTTTATCGCCACGGCCCGGCGATGACCGCTGCCGGGTTGACCTGCGAGCAACTGCTCGGCTGGCGGCAGGACAGCGCGTTGGTCGGCCGGCAACAGACGCTGCTCTTTCAGCAATTGCCGTCCGAGCCGCTGCTGCGGGGCGGCGATCCGACGCAGCTACACAGCTATTACTATTGGTATTACGGCACGATCGCGATGTTTCAGGCCGGCGGGGAGCACTGGGAGCGCTGGAACGCCCGGCTCCGCGACGCGATCCTGCCGTTGCAGGATCGGCGCACGGCCAGCGGGGATCGCAAACGCCATTCGTACGGCAGTTGGCCGCCGTTCGGTCCGCATTGGGGCAAATGGGGTCGGCAAGGCGGCCGGGTGTATACGACGGCGTTGTGCGTGCTGACGCTCGAGATTTACTACCGCCATACGCCGGCGTATCTGGAAGATCATTCCGTCCTGACCGCGAGTGACTGGCTGGCATACTTGCGCGAAGCCGGGCCACGGCAGCGGCGACGAGCCGTGCAGGCTTTGCGCGGGATGCACGTCGAGGTCGCCGAGCCGGTGCTGGTGGAGCTGCTCGCGGACGGCGACCGCTCGCTGGGGCTGGCGGCGGCGGTTGAGTTGACGAACTTCGACTCCCCGATCGGTCGGCCGCTGCTCGAGCAACTCGGAGAATCGGCGCCGGCCTGGGAACGGGAGATCGCGACAACGGCCCTTCGCCGGGCACGAGACCTCGAAGCGTTGCCGCCCGTGAGCGGGACGGTGCGCGTCTACGATGCCCAGCGCCGCCTGGTGACGCTCGAGCTGCCCCGCGCGTGGGTCGGTATGGAGCTGGGTGTCCTACGCGAGGGGCAGCTCGCGGCGCGACTCCGCGTGGTCAAGCGTTTCTCGGAACGAAAGATCGTGGTCGCCGAGTTGATCGACCGCGAACCGGCGACGCCGCTTCAGCCCGGTGACATCGCGATCTCGCGTTGACCGGTGACCATTTCCCTGCCTATCGGCATGACTTGCCTCCTGCGTGCAAGAGCTGCGTTCTTGGCTTGATTCGCGCTCCTGCGCGGGCTGAATCCCACGGCCGTTGTGCCCGCCGTTAATCCCACCGGAGCAGCCGACTTAGCCTCCTCGTCGGCCGTTGATGGGCAGCTGCTCGCAACTCTGGCACGTGATCTGCCCGGGCACCGCTGTGTGCCCGTCCTCTCGACGGTCACGGAACGTGCTCGGTTTGAATCCGCGGCGGCTCGCGCGCCCTCGGATAGGCGCCGGGGCCGAGCGGAGATGGACCAGACGTGGAGTAGCGCAGTGCGACACAACCAGCGTGACAACGCTGAGCAAGCCGGTCCGGCAGACCGCCTGCCCGAGGCCCCGACCGTGCCGAACCACAACCAGCCCTGGCCCAACTGGCGCGAGCTCGGTCGGCGCGTGCTGACCGAGGCGCTGCGGCGATCGGCGCGCGAGCTGCGGCGGCGAAACGGCTGCCCGGTGCGCCCCCGGCGTTTTCGCGGGAAGCGGAGGCGGCTCTGATGATCTACGGGCTGTACCAATCCGCCGCCGGGATGATGGTGAACGAATACCGTCAGGACGTGCTGGCGAACAACATCGCCAACGGCGAGACAGTCGGCTTCAAGCGCGAGATCGCCAGCTTTGCGGAGCGACTGCGCGCCAGCGAAGCAGGCCGGCGGTCCGGCCCGACGAACGATCTGATGGAGGCGCTCTCCGGAGGGGTCTGGCTGGCGCGGACCGACACGGACTTCGGTGAAGGGGCGTTCGTCAGGACGGACGCCCCGCTCGACGTGGCGATCGCCGGCCCGGGGTTTCTGCGCGTAGGTGCGAACGGCCAAGAGTATCTGACGCGCGATGGGCGGATGGCCATGAACGCCGACGGCTGGCTGGTGTCGGCCGCGGACGGCGCCCTGATTCTGGGACAGGCTGGCCAGCCGGTTCGACTGAACCCGCGCGGGGAGCCGCCTTCAATCGACGAAGACGGCCGCATCAGCCAGGGCAACGTGACAGTTAATCGGTTGGGACTAGTGGATGTCGACGACTACCACAAGCTGCGCAAAGCGGGCGCGGGCCGGTTTGTGCTCGGCGACGCCCGGCTGACCGGTTCGGCAGCCCGGCTGGAGTCCGGGTTCATAGAAAGCTCGGGCGTGGAGCCCATCCAGGAGCTGGTCACCATGATCGGGGCGGCGCGCGCCTACCAGCTCAACGCGCAGATGCTCACGCTGCAAGACCAGACCGCCGGTCGGCTGATCAACGTAGTGGCTAACGCATAGGAACGAAACACAAAGCTGATTGCTGATAACCGAAGGCTGATAGCTCGAGAACGAGGACGCACGCCATGGCCATCACGGCCCTTCATACCGCCGCCACCGGCATGCAGGCCCTGTCCACCAAGATCGACGTGATCGCGAACAACATCGCGAACGCCGAGACGGTCGGCTTCAAGTCGTCGCGGGTGAACTTTCAGGACCTGCTCTATCAGATCCGGGCTCAGCCCGGCGTGCAGACCAGTACGGAAACGTCCGCGCCGCTGGGCATGCAGATCGGCCTGGGCGTACTCGCCAGCAACACACAGATCAACTTCCAGCAGGGTTCCGCGATTCAGGGCAACAACCTGGACGCCATGATCCAGGGTGACGGTTTGTTCCAGGTGGAGTTGCCGGACGGCCGAACGGCTTACACGCGGGCCGGCAACTTCGTGCGCAATGCGGACGGCGAGCTGGTGCTGGGCAACAGCATTGGTTATCGCCTGCGTGACACGCCGACCATCCCCGAAAACATCCCGACCAGCGAGGTGTCGATCGGGAGCAACGGCGAGATCAGCGGACTTGACGAGAACGGCGAGATTCAGATTTTCGGTCAGCTCCAGTTGGCTCGCTTCCCCAATCCCGGCGGTCTGGTCCAGTACGGGTCAAACGTCTACCTCGAGAGTGGAGCTTCCGGAACGCCCACGGAGGGCAACCCGGGTGAGGAGGGCTTGGGCACCATCATGCCGGGCCACCTCGAACAAAGCACGACCGAGGCGGTGACCGAGCTGGTCGAATTGATCAAAACGCAACGGGTATTCCAGATGAACTCCCAGTCGATCCAGACCGCCGACCAGGCCCTCCAGGTCGTGGCGAACTTGCGACGGTAGCACAGGCAGTAAACGGCGTGCCTTGGAGGTAGGCGCATGAAGATCGTGTTGCAGATCACTCTCATATCGGCGGCCTTGGCGGGGAGCTCCGCCGCCGACCTGATCGAGAAGGACGTGAGCCGACTGAAGTTGCGTCCGCAGGTCTACGCTTGTGGCGACACGGTCACGCTCGCCGACGTTCTCGACTTCGCGCAAGCGGATCCGAGACTGCTCGCGGAGATCGGCGACCAGCCAGCCGCGGCGGAGCTGGTCGCACCGACTCAGACGCAGATCACACACGACCAGATCGTTGACCGGCTCGAAGAGCTGGGGGTCAACCTGGCCCGCGTCCTGGTCAGCGGGGCGTTGTCGTGTCAGGTGACGCTGGAGACGGCCTCGGCCGAGGCCGTGGCAGACAGAGCGGAAGACGATGCGCCGCTGATGCGCCAGCGCTCGTACGAAGCCGGTGCGATGACCCTGGCGGGTGTCCTGCGCGCCCGGATCGAGGGTGAGTTGTCGTCCGCCGGCGGGACGGTTGAGATCGAGTTCGAGCGGGTCGGGCAGGAGTTTCTGGAGCTGACCACGCCGCCGTTTGACTTCTCGATCCGCGGCAACCGTGGGCAGAGGTTGGGGTTGCGGGAGTTCAGCATCACGCTCCGCCGCGACGGGCGCGTGCAGCGCACGGTGCGGATCGGGGCGCGGGTCAAGCTGGTCAAGCAGGTGTTGGTCGCGGCCAAGCCGCTCAACGTCGGCGCGTATGTGAAGCGGGACAGTCTGGAGTATGCGCCGCGGATCTTCACCAGCGGGCAGGACCTCGGCGTCGATCATCCGGAACAGATCATCGGACAACGCGTCAACAGCTTCGTCCCGGTTGGGCAGATGATCCGCGCCGGCGACCTCAGATTGGTCGACCTGGTCAAGCGTTCACAGCCGGTGACGGTAATCGGCAGCGTAACCGGCAGCGAAGCCGTCAGCATGCGGATCACGGGGGACGCGCTCGACTCGGGCGGCTACGGCGACACGATCCGTGTTCGCCTGGGCGACTCGCGCGACAACTATCGTGAGGTGCGCGGGGTGGTGAGCGGCGTCGGCACGGTGCGCCTAACCGACGGCGGACTTTGAGGGCGGGCGCTTGCTGGCGCTGCGCGTTCGGTTTGAGGAGTGAATGGGAGTACCACGATGCAGCGTAACCTGATTTGGAAATTAGCAGTGAGGGCGGGCGCTTGCTGGCGCTGCGCGTTCGGTTTGTTGATCGCCGCGGCGTGCGTTCCGGCGGCCAACGCGCAGAGCAACTCGCTCTTTCGCTACTCGGCAAGCGAGACCAGCCCGACTCCGATCACGCAGCCCACCGCCGGGATGCCCGAGGTCGCGCCCCCAGCGCCGCGGTCGCCGCTGCAGCCGCAACTCGGCCGGGACGACGGCCCCCCACCGCCGAACCAGGTCCTGCTGGCGGCATCGCTGATCGCGGTCGAAGCGCCGCAGCCACGCCAGATCAAGGTGCACGACCGGATCACGATCGTCATCCGCGAGGAGAAACGCTCGACCTCCGACTCGGATCTGAAACGCGAGAAGAAATGGGAGATCGCGGCGGAGCTCAAGAAGTGGATCCGCCTCAACGAGGCGCACAAGCTCGTGCCGCAGATCTTTCCCGAGGGGAATCCCGCGCTCGACCTGGAGTACGACGACAAATACGAGGGCAAGGGAAAAGTCGGCCGCAAGGACACGCTGATCACGCGCGTCACCGCGACGGTGATCGACGTCAAACCCAACGGCGATCTGGTGCTGGAAGCCAAGAAGGACATCCGGATCGACGCGGACCGGCAAGTGATCACGCTGACCGGCATCTGTCGCAGCGAGGACGTGACGGCCCAGAACACCGTGCTGAGCACACAACTGGCCGACGCGAAGATCGACATCCAGCACACCGGCCCCGCCCGAGACGCCGCCCGCCGCGGTTGGCTGGCGCGAGCCTGGGATTTCCTGCGGCCGCTGTAGCCAGGAACAAACGTACGTGGCTCGTGTGGTGAGCCAAGGAGACGTGGATTCATGAGAGCGACGGCCCGGTCCCGACGACGCATCGCTTGGCCCTTGGCGGTCCTTGCCTGGGCGACGACCGTCGGCGCCACCGCCGGCGTCCGCGTCCAGGACATCGCCCGCCTGCAGGGCCAACGCACCAACCGGCTGATGGGCTACGGCCTGGTGGTCGGCCTCGACGGGACCGGCGACAGCGGAAAGAACGAGCACACCATGCGGGCCCTGATGGCGATCCATCGCAAGTTCCATCAGCCCGTGCTCAGTTCCGACGAGTTGAAGAATGCAAACAACGTCGCCCTGGTCGTAGTCGAGGCGACCATCCCCGAGTTCGGCGCACGCGAGGGACAGACCCTCGACGTCGCCGTCTCCGCCTTCTCCGCCAAGAGCCTCAAAGGTGGCCGATTGCTCACCACGCCGCTGCAATTCGCCGCCTTCGACGAGAACGACCCCGCCACCCAGCAGATCCTCGCCTTCGCCGGCGGGTGGCTCGACATTCCCGATCCAAGCGTGCTCACGCGCGGGATCATCCGCGGCGGGTGCACACTCGAGGCGGACTTCTTCTACCACTTCGTCCTCGACGGACATCTGACGCTCGTGCTCGACGACGAGCACGCCGGCTTCCAGTGGGCTCAGCTCGTCGCCCGCGCCATAAACCACGAGCTCTCCAACCCCGCCGAGATCCGGGCCCGCCTCCGCGAGGCCGCCGACCTCGGACGGGCCGTCGTCGCACCCGAGGTCGCCGAGGCCATCGGACCAAAGAACGTCCGCGTACGCGTTCCACCCTACGAGCTCCCCACCTCCGCAGCCTTCGTCAGTCGCGTCCTGCAAACGCACGTCTTCATGACGCCCACACAACCCGCCCGCGTCTGCATCAACCGAATCACCGGGCACGTGTCGTTCACCGGAGCGGTGACAATCTCACCCACCATCCTGCAATTGCCCGGCCTGGGCACGCTCGCCGTCGGCGGCGAACCGGCCGAATCGCCCGGCGGATCAACACAGGGGGACGCGGGCGTGGCGTTCCAGGAATTGCTGACCACCTTGAGCAAGTTGCAGCTCCAGCCCGAGCAGATGGTCAGCGCCATCGAGCACCTGCAACGCACCGGCACCCTGCACGCGCAACTGGTCTACACGGAGTGAGCCGACCCATGCCAATCACACCGGTCCACAGTTCGGCGCAGCCTTACGACGCGAGCATGACCGGCGCGCTCGGCGCCTGGCGCGCCCTCGGCCGCCGCCTCGACCCGCAAGACCCGCGCGCGGCCCGCGAAGCGGCCAGCCTGCTGACCTCCCAGCTCTTCTTTGCACCCCTGCTGGCCGAGATGCGCCGCCTGCCGTTCGGGCGGGAATTCGGCCACGGCGGCCGAATGGAGGATGCCCTCGGGGAACAGCTCGATCTCCGCATCGCCGACACCGTCGCCCGCAGCGACCAGAGTCTGACCGCCCCCCTGACACGAAAGCTCATGCAGAGACCGCCGGAGGGCGAGGCTCCTGCCGAGCCGCTTGACAAGGCAACCAGGCAACCAGGCACCCTCGAACAGAACGCGCAGCGCCAGCAAGCGCCCAGCCTTCAAACGCAGACCCGCCCCGCCAGCGCAGGGGGTGATAAATGACCCGCTCGATCACCAATCCACCAATCCCGTGGGAGGGCGAGGCTCCCGCCGAGTCGTCCAACATGGCAACCAGTAGCGGCCCGCCCCCCGTGCGGCCGTGTGCCACAGCTGCCGCCACCGCGGTTGCCGAGCCAGCCGGTGCGCAAGCCCCCACCCTCGACGAGCAGGTCGGCGACCTGCTCGCCGTACTCTCAACCCTGCACCAGCTGCTCAAGCGACTCCTCCAGCTCGCCCGGGCCAAGCTCGACGCCATGCGCCGGGCCGACGCCCTCGCCCTGCAGCGCTGCGCCGCCGAAGAATGCGGCCTGCTCGAGCGGGTCTTCGCGCACGAAGTTCGCCGAAATGCAGCCCTTGCGCGCCTGGCGCAAACCCTGCACTGGGACGACGCGCCACGCGCGCGCCTGTCCGAGATCGCCCAGCGGTTACCCGAGCCGTTTTCCTCCCGTTTGCGGGCCAGAACCGCCGGTCTCCGCCGAACCGCCAACGATCTGCGCCAGAAAAACCGTCTCGCCGCCGATGTGGCACGCCACCTGCACGACCACATCCGCGCAGTCTTTGATGACGTTGCGCGAGTCAATCAGGAGTCGGTCGTCTATGGCCCCAGCGGCAAGCATGAACACCGAACCAACGAAACCTGGGTCGATGCAGTGGGATAGCTCGTGTCAGTAGGCAGTGCTTTCCAAATCGGTCGTAGCGCCTTGGCCGCCTATCAGGCCGCCCTCTCCGTCACCGGCCAGAACATCGCCAACCTCGCAAACCCCGACTACGCCCGACAGACCGGTCGACTCGTCGCCATGCACGGCGGACCAAACTACGGCTACGTCCGACCCGGCGCCGGCGTCCGAATCGACCAACTCACCCGACACGTCGACAACGCCCTCGAAGCCCGACTCCGACTCTCCCTCGGCTCGCGCTCCGCCGCCGAGACCATCTACCAGGCCCTCGCCCAGACCGAGGCCAACTACAACGAACTCACCGAATACGACCTCTCTACCCAGCTCAGCGAGCTGTTCGCCCGCTTCGGCGAGCTCCAAACCGCTCCACAGTCCAGCGGCGCCCGCAGCCTCACCATCGCCTCCGCCGATACCCTCGTCAACTCCATCAGACGACAACGAACCGGACTCGTCAATCAGATCGCCCAGCTAAACGACGCCGCCGCCACCGCCGCCCAACGCGCCGGCGACCTCACCGCCGAGATCGCCTCCGTCAACGTCCTCATCGCCCGCCAAGAGGCCGACGGCATGACCGTCGCCACCTCCCTCCGCGATCGACGCGATGCCTTGCTCCGCGATCTCGGCCAGCTCATGGACATCCAGGTCCGCGAGCAGCCCAACGGCTCCGTCAACGTCTACGTCGGCTCCGAGCCCCTCGTCGAGTTCGACCGCTCCCGCGGACCCATCGTCGAGACCACCCTCCAGAACGGAACCGAAATCGCCTCCGTCCGCTTCGCCGACACGCACGGCAACGTCGTCATGACCGATGGCCGCCTCTTCGGCCTCCTCCAGGTCCGCGATCAATACCTCCAGGACCAGATCAACCGCTTCGATAACCTCGCCGCCGGACTGATCTACGAGACCAACCGCATCCACTCCACCGGCGTCGGCCTGGTCGGATACCAAGACCTCCTCAGCGAATACGCCGTCCTCGACCCCGCCGCCGCCCTCGACACCACCACCGCCGGCCTCCCCTTCCCGCTCGAAAACGGCACCTTCATCGTGCACATGCGCGACACCGTCACCGGCCAGGAGATCACCCGCCAGATCCATGTCGACCTCGACGGCCTCAACGGGAACGACACCACGCTCAACAGCCTCGCCGCCGACCTGAACAACGTCCCCGGCTTGACCGCAACCGTAACCGCCGACAACCGCCTGCAACTCCAGGCCGCCGGTGGTCAGGAGATGTGGTTCAGTGAAGACAGCTCGAGCACGCTCGCCGCCCTCGGCCTGGCCTCGTTCTTCAGCGGGCAGGACGCCGGCGACATCGCGATTTGCGACGAGATTCGCAGCGACCCGCGCCTGATCGCCGCCTCGCTGACCGGGGGGCTGAACGACGGCGACAACGCCGGGCGACTCGCCAACCTGGCCCTCAGCACCACTACCAGCACCTTGCTCGGCCACCGCAGCATCCAGGATTACCACGAGGCGCTGATCACCGACCTGGCCGTCGAGGCAGCCGCCGCATTCACGGATCACGAGGCGAGCCAGACCGTCTACGAAAGTCTCTACGCGCAGCGCGAGGCGATCAGCGGCGTGAACCTGGACGAGGAGGCGATCAATCTGGCGCGGTACGAGACGGCGTACCAGGGCGCGGCACGTTATCTGTCGGTGGTGGAGTCTCTGACCGACGAGATCATGGATCTGGTGTTATAGGACGACCAAGCACGATGAACGTTTCTCCGGTCAACCTGACACGCGTCAGCCAGAACCTGCGGGCGTTCAACCTGCTCAACACGGTTCGGGCCAGCCATCTCGACCTGTTCCGGTCGCAGAATCAGTTGGCCACCGGGTTGCGCTTCACCGTGCCCAGCGAAGATCCGACCCGGGCCGTCGACGCGATCAAGCTTGATCGGTACGCCGACATTCTCAACCAGGTCGGCCGCAATCTGCTGCGCGTGAACGAGACGCTGCGCGCCGGCGAATCGGCCGTGCAGGAGGCCGCTGACCTGGTGATGGAAGCCCACACGCTGGCGCTGTCGATGGCCGGCGATACCCACTCCCCCGGGGAGCGCGAGTCGATCCAGAACGTGATCGACTCGATCCTCGAACAGCTGGTCACGGTCGGGAACCGCCAGCACCTCGACGTCAGTCTCTTCAGCGGGAATTACGGGGACGACGTGCCGTTCGAGCTGGGGGCGGAGGGGGTGCTCTTCCGGGGCGATGACGGGCGACTGCAGACGATCGTGGACAGCGATCTCTCGCAGGACACTTTTACGATCTCCGGGATGGAGTTCTTCAACGCGGTCTCCGACAGCGTGCAGGGCTTCGTCGACCTCGACCCCGCCCTGACCGGCGAGACGCGGCTGATCGACCTCAACGGTGCGACGGGCAACGGCATCAGACCCGGACGGATCGAGATCTCCGACGGCCGGGATCAGGTCGAAATCGACCTGACCGCAGCTGATACGGTCGGCGACGTGATCGACATTCTCAACGACGCTTTGCCGCCGACGATCGCTGCCCAACTGACCAACATTGGCATCGATATCGTCCCCACGGGCTTCGGTCCCGCCACCATCACGATCACTGACGCGGCCGGCAATTCCGCGTTGGACCTCGGGATTTACTGCGACACGCCCGCGGTCAGCGTGACCGGTGCCGACCTCGACCCGCGGCTGACGCTGCGAACAGCTCTCGACGACCTGAACCTCGGCGCCGGCATCAACCTGGCCAGCGGCCTGACGATCCGCAACGGTAGCGAGGTCGCCAACGTCACCTTCGCCGGGGCCGAGACGCTCGAAGACGTGCTCAACCAGATCAACCAGGCGGACGTCGGCGTACTGGCCCGGATCGGTGCGGACGGGAAGACCATCGAGGTGCGCAACCGAATCTCCGGCGCGAACCTGCACCTCGAAGAGAACGGCGGCGGGGCCGCCACGGCGCTGGGCATCCGCTCGATGTACGCCGGTACGCAACTATCGGCGCTGAACGACGGGATCGGAGTGGACTCGGTCGACGGCGATGATATCCGCATCACCACCGCCGACGGCACGACGATCGACATCGACATCAACGATCTGACCCTGGACTCGGCGACGTTGCAGGACGTCATCGACCTGTTCAATACGCGCGGCGGCGGCGCGATCACCGCGGCCCTCGCAACCACTGGAAACGGGATCACCATCACCGACAACACCGCCGGCGGGGGGACGCTCGCCATCGAGCGACTCAACCTCTCGCCGGCCATCGACGCATTGGGGCTGAACGTCGCTGCGGTCGGCGGCGTGCTGACGGGCACAGACGTCAATCCCGTCAAGGTCGACAGCCCGTTTACCGCTCTGCTCGAACTGCGCCAGGCTCTCGCCGGCGACGATTCGGAAGGCATTGCTGCCGCCGGTCGGCGCCTGTCGACCAGCCTGGAGCGCATGCAGGACCGGCAGGGCCAGTTGGCGGCCAATGCCGCCGCGATGCTGGAGCGCACCGACCGGATCGAAAATGAGCGGTCCGCGGCGCGCATCCTGCAAAGTGACATCCGCGACGCGGACCTGACCGAGGCGATCGTCCGCTTCCAGCAGGTGCAAACCGCCCTGCAAGCCAACCTCGCCACCGCGTCGCGCGTCATGAATCTGTCGCTGCTCGACTACCTGCGGTAGGCAGAGAACCTCTCTGCCCCACCCCGCTAGGCGTCGCGCACCGCAAAGCCTCCAGGGGACGACAGGGATGCTCCCTGTCAAACCACGGGACGACAGGGATGCTCCCTGTCAAACCACGGAGCCCGGCAAGAAGCACGAAAAGGCTGTGGTCGGCAGACGTGGCTGCGCCGCCCGCAGTCGCCGGTTCGCCCGTTGGACGCGGGCGCGGGGCCCGGAGGGCCCCACCGGTCGGATGGAGGACAAAGATCATCTTTGTCCCTCCCGTCGCCCGAGAGCGGCGAAGAAAACCTTCGCCCCTCCCGCGGCCGGACCATCCGCCCGGCCAACCGCACTGGCTCAGCCACCGGAGCAAAAGCATGCTCATCGAAACGACTCGCTTCGGCAAAGTGAACATCGATGGCAGCCGTGTCATCACCTGCAAGGACGGCCCCTTGGGGTTCCCAAACCACCGACGCTTCGCCCTGATCCAGACCACCGGCGACGAGGTGTTCTTCTGGCTGCAATCGCTGGACGACCCCGCCTTGGCCTTCCTGGTCTGCGACCCGCTGGTCTACGTGCCCGATTACCAGGCCCAGATCCGCCCGGACGACGTCAAGGCGCTCCAGCTCCGCGACCTGACCGACTGCCGCGTGCTGGTGATCGTCAACAAGAACAATGGGTACCTCACGGCCAACCTGCTCGGACCGCTGGTGATCGGAGCCCACTCGCTGCTCGCCAAGCAACTGGTACTTTCGGACAAACGGTACGGCACCCGCCACCCGCTCGTGCGGGTCGACCCGCCGGCCGCGGTATCCAAGACGGCGTAAACGCTCGGCAACGCGGTAGAGTTCTGAACGGAAGGTAGGTAAGATGTGTCCTAGAGGACTGCGCCAATCAGTTCGGCCTGAGTACGCTCGCCCCGGCGAGGCGCGACTGCCGTGCGAGCGGACGTCCGGCGCGGATGGGACACCTTCCGGATCAGGGAGGATGGTTTCCACGTTGCGCATCGGCACAATCCAGGAAGGAGCCGCGGATGTTGGTGCTTTCAAGACAACGAGACGAATCAATCATGGTCGGCGACAACGTCCAGATCACGATCGTCGACATCCGGGGGGACAAAGTTCGGCTGGGTATTGTCGCGCCGGCCGAAATACCCGTTCATCGCAAGGAAGTGTACGACGCCATCCAGCGGGAGAATCGCAAGGCGGCCGAGGTCTCCAGAGAGGACCTTCCGGTCGCGGCCGCGCGGCCACGCAACACCCGGAAGGAACACTAACGTCACCCGCTACCCTCGGCGCCAGGTATATCTCGCAACAATTCTCGGAAGCCACGAACCGTTCAGGGAGGATGGCCAATGGCTCGCATTAACACAAACATTGGGGCAATCACCGCGCAGCGCTATCTTGCCCAAAGTACCCAGGACATGAACTCCACCATTCAGCGGCTCGCCAGCGGTCTGCGGATCACGCGCGGAGCCGACGACCCGGCCGGGCTGATCTGCTCGGAACGGCTGCGGTCGGAAATCAGCGCGGTCGGCCAGGCGATCGCCAACACCCGCCGCGCCAGCAACATCATCGCCACCACCGAAGGCGCGCTGGACGAGGTCGCCCGGCTGCTGACCGACATCCAGGACTTGATCGTCGAGGCGGCCAACGAAGGCGCGCTCTCGGAAGACGAGATCAAGGCCAACCAGTTGCAGGTGGACTCGGCGATCTACAGTATCACGCGCATCGCCAACAGTACCTCCTTTGCCGGACGCCAGTTGCTCAACGGGTCGCTGGGCTACGTCACCAGTGGAGTCAGCACCAGCGCCGTCGCCGCGCTCGACATTCAGGGCGCCCAGTTCGGCACGCGCAGCTATATTCCAGTGAACGTCGAGGTGGTCACCTCGGCCCAGCCGGCGCAGCTTCAGTTTCTCCTGAGCGCCGTGGCCAGCTCGGTCACCCTCGAGTTGCAGGGCAACGTCGGGACAACCACGCTGAGCTTCACCTCGGGCACTCCGGTCTCGGCGATGGTGGCCGCCGTCAACGGCTTATCAGACGCGACCGGCATCACCGCCTCGACCGCGACCTCCGGGTTCATCATGCAAAGCCTGTACCTGGGCAGCCGGCAGTTTGTCGCCGTTACTGTGCTGCCGGGTGGCGGAACCTTTGATCTCGTGGACGAGAACGGCGTCGCCAGCATACGCGATGTGGGCCGCGATGCGGTCGCGCAAATCAATGGGGCGCTCTGCTTCGGCGACGGAAACCGGCTCACGCTGAAAACCGCGGCGCTCGACTTGGAAGTCCAACTTGACAGACAATTTGGTGAAGGCACGACGTCGTTCGCCATCATTGGCGGCGGGGCCTTGTACCAGATCGGCCCCCAGGTGAACTCGAACCTCCAGGTGAACCTGGGCGTGCAATCGGTGGCGGCGTCACGCCTCGGAAACTCCGACGTCGGCTACCTGACCCAGATCCAGTCGGGCGGCGCGTATTCGCTGGTAAACGGGGAGTGCCAAGCGGCGCAGCGGATTGTTACCGAGGCGATTCGCCAGATCTCGGTGCTCCGGGGTCGGCTGGGGGCGTTCGAGAAGAACTCGCTCGACACGAACGTCAACCAGTTAAGCATCACGATGGAGAACCTGATGGCGTCGGAGTCGGCGATCCGCGACGCGGACTTCGCCTACGAAACGTCTGAGCTGGCCCGGAGCCAAATCCTGGTCAGTGCCGGCACCTCGGTCCTGGCCCTGGCCCAGCAGTCCACGCAAAACGTCCTGCGTTTGCTGGGATAAATGTCGGGCCGCGCGGGACCACCCGCGCCCGATAAGAACTGACTCACCGATCGGCTTGGCGGAGGTGTCCTGCCCGAGGCACCATCCGCCGAGCCGGCCTAATTCAAATCCGCCCCCCACCGATCTCTCCAATTAAAGCTCCCCATCGTCCGCGACGATGCTCTTTTCGCCCTAGGAAAGCACCAGCCGGCACTAGGAACCGGCTGGCTCGAAACTATCTGGAATGGCCTCATGCCCCAGGTGCAGTTTCGAATGCTCAACGGTTGCCTTTGGAGGCTCGTGACCAATGATCCACGTTAACACCAACATTTCTTCGATGGTTGCCGCCCGCATCCTCAGTCAGCAGGATACGCTACTCAACCAATCGCTCCAGCGGCTGGGCACCGGTTTCCGCATCAACAACGGGAAGGACGATCCGGCCGGGTTGATCGCCTCCGAAGGTTTGCGGGCCGAGAAGCGCGCGATCGGGGCGGCGATGTACAATGTCACCCGAGCCCAGAACGTGGTGTCCTCCGCGGAAGGTGGACTGGACGAGGTCAGCAAGCTGCTGCTCGAACTCGAGGAGTTGATCGACAAGAGCGCCAACGAGGCGGGCCTCAGCGACTCCGAGCGGAATGCGAATCAGCTGCAGATCGACGCGGTGCTCGATTCGATCAACCGCATCGCCACGTCGAACGAGTTCTTGGGGCGCAAACTGCTCAACGGCGAGCTCGACTACACGACCTCGGCCATCGACACCAGCGACTTCACCGATGTAAAGATCCACTCGGCGCGCATCGCGAACGGTGCCTATCGGACGGCCATTGTCGAAGTCACCGCCTCGGCCCAGGTCGGGACGTTGACGTATTCAGCTTCCGCAACGGGCGCCGGCACATCTACCCTGGAGATCACCGGGAACAAGGGCACCGAGATCCTGGCGTTCACGTCGGGTACCGCCATCGCCACCGTGGCCTCGGCGATCGCCCAGAGCACCAGCATGACCGGGGTCTCCGCCTCGGTCGTTTCCGCCACCTGTCTCCAGTTCTACAGCACCCAGTATGGCGGAGATGAATTCGTATCCGTACAGGCTCTGGAAGGGACCTTCACGGTCACCGGTGGCGACGCCGGCAGCAACAAGGACTACGGTCGGGACGCGACGGTCCAAGTCAACGGGGTCACGGCGGTCACCGACGGCCTGACCGCGAAGCTGCAGACCAGCACGCTCTCGCTCGCACTGGAGCTCTCGACGACCTTCGGCACCACTCCCGGAACGTCGACTTTCTACATTACCGGGGGTGGGGCGGACTTCATGATCTCTCCGACGGTCTCGCTCAACGGCATGGCCAGTCTCGGGATCCAGGCCGTCTCCACGAGCGGCCTCGGGAAAGGATCGATCGGCTATCTGTCCTCGCTGGCCAGCGGCCAGACCAATTCGGTCGATTCCGCTAACTTCACCACGGCGCAGGAGATCATCCGGGCCGCCCAGACCCAGGTCTCCGAACTGCGCGGGCGCTTGGGCGCTTTCCAGAAGGATACGCTCACGCCCACGAACAACTCCCTGGCCGTCACGCTGGAGAACATCAGCGCCTCCGAGGCCAACATCCGCGAGACGGACTTCGCCGAGGAAACCAGCAACCTGACCCGCAGCCAGATCCTGGTCCAGTCAGCGATCAGTGTGCTGAAAGTCGCCAACGCGCAACCACAGGCCGTCTTGTCCCTGCTGGGATAGAATGGTGGGTCAGCAAGGCCTCGCGAACGGGCGACTCGCGTGCGAGTCGCCCAGCTTTTTGCGCGATCCGACCGACCCGGGCGGGTAACCACGCGGCCTTTTCCGATAACCGTCAGTGCGGCGCGGCATCTACGCGCTGCCCGTCATTCACAGCCTTCCCGGCGGCCGCCGATTCCTCCCCTCACGGTCGGTCAGCGAATCCCCCAGGTCATCACGGGCCCTTTCCGCCAGGACCTGAAGACGGCTGACGACCTCCGGATGTTTATCGATCACGTTACGCTGTTCGCCGACGTCGTTCTCAAGGTCGTACAGTTCCAGCCCGCACTTCGGATGCGAGTAGCCGTCAGGCGTGCCGTCCCGGCCGGGCTGCCCCGTGAGGCTACGATACGTGTGTGGCAGCACCAGCTTCCAGCGACCCGAGCGGAGCGCCTCCAGGTCGTTGGCGTGGTAGTAGAAATACAGCGCTTCATGAGGAGACTTGGCGCCGGACACGCCGGACATCAGCGGCCAGATGTCCTTGCCGTCGATCCGGTGGTCGGGCAGGCGGGCGTCGATCAGTCGGGCCACCGTCGGATGGACGTCGATGGTCATCGCCGGTTCGTGACAGACGCTGCCAGATGGGATCTTCCCGGGCCAGCGCATGATGCAAGGCTGGCGGACGCCACCCTCCCAGGTGGTTCCCTTGCCCTCGCGCAGCGGCCGGGCCGAACCGGCATGGTTGCCGTACGAGAGCCACGGCCCGTTGTCCGACGTGAAGATCACCAGCGTGTTCTCGGCGAGCCCGTGCTGCGCGAGCACGCCCAGAATCTGACCGACCGACCAGTCGATCTCCATAATCACATCCCCGTACAGCCCCTGTTCCGACTTGCCCTTATGCTGCTCGGAAACGAACAGCGGCACGTGCGGCATCGGGTGGGCCAGATAGAGAAAGAACGGACGGTCCTGGTTGCGCCTGATGAAGTCCACCGCCCGCCGCGCGAACCGGGTGGTGAACTGCGCCTGATCCTCGGGCGTAACCTTCGCGTTGACGATCTCCTCTCCTTCGTACAGGGCCAGATCGGGATAGCCGCGCTTGCGCTGCTCGGAATCCGGCGGCAGATTGGCGAAATTCGGATGCAGCGGCCACATGTCGTTCGAGTACGGAATCCCGTGGAACTCGTCGAACCCGTGGCGCGGCGGGAGGAACTTCGGGTGATGGCCGAGATGCCACTTGCCGAAGATCGCCGTGGCGTACCCCTTCGACTTGCAGAGCTCGGCGAGCGTCACCTCGTCGGCGTGGATGCCGTGGGCGCTGTTGGGGCCGAGTGCGCCGGTGATGCCGATGCGG
>Ga0180434_10003962_pt1 | contig 18346 bp, 12 predicted proteins | sample SS_ome_7_FD_132453 | JGI IMG/M metagenome (GOLD analysis project Ga0180434, IMG submission 132453) | Hypersaline lake sediment archaeal communities from the Salton Sea, California, USA - SS_1_D_2 metaG | ecosystem: Environmental > Aquatic > Non-marine Saline and Alkaline > Hypersaline >...
CTGGTCGGTTACCTCTTGCACTTGGGTTTTCATTGCCTCGGGGCCTCCTTGGCAGACAAAAGGATCATGTATTCTTGGCCTGAAAACAAATCATGTATTTTAAGGGCCTACAAGGAAAAGGGCAAGGTCTCTCCGCTGAACGCTCGGGCGCTCAGCAGAAACGGGGGGGGCAAGCCGGAAGGCGGAATCCCTGGGAGAAGATGCATCTGCCAGTTGAGAAAGCGCAGTTTCGTTGCCTCTTCGGTTCTTGTTTCTGTCTAATGAATACAACCGGATAATACTTGATCTGACGTCGAAGGGCAGCGGGGAGTTCCCAACCTTCGGGAGATGATGTGAAAAAGAAGGAACTCACTCTCTCAAGCCGTACTTCTTGATCTTCCGGTACAGGGTGGCCTGGCCCAGCCCCAGCTTTCGGGAGGCCTCCCCGATGTTTCCGTGACAGATCTTCAGGGCCTGCAGGATGGCCTGCTTCTCCAACTCGTGAAGACGGAGAATCTTGCGGACACCGTTTCCTCCGTCGTCTTCGGAGTCGATGTACTGGACCTTGGGTTTGGGCGTCGCATTGTGCAGTCGATCCGGGAGGAACCGTGGGAGCACCTGGGATCCCGTGTTCAGGGCGACGATCTGCTCGATCGAGTTCTTGAGCTCTCGCACGTTTCCGGGCCACTCGTATTCGATCAGCCGTTCCATCGAGTCGGCGGAGAAGTCGTAGAAGTACTTTTCGTACTTGGCCGAGAATTCCTCCAGGAACTTCATTGCCAGGATCGGGACGTCGTCCTTCCTCTCCCGGAGAGGTGGGACCTCCAGTGGGATTACGGCGATACGATAGTAGAGGTCTTCGCGGAGCCTGCCCTCTCTTATTTCGACCATGGGATCCCGATTTGTCGCGCAGATCACCCGGGAGTCCACCTCTACGATGCGATTTCCCCCGAGGGGCCGGAAATTCCTCTCTTCCAGGAACCTGAGGAGCTTCACCTGGAGCTCGGGGCACATTTCACAGATTTCATCCAGAAACAGGGTGCCCGTGTGCGCCGCCTCACAGCAGCCGATCCTGCGCCGGTCCGCTCCGGTGAACGCGCCTTTTTCGTGGCCGAAGAGCTCGCTTTCCAGCAGGCTGGCCGGGATGTTCGCACAGTTGACCGCGACAAAGGGGTTCTTCCTTCTCAGGCTTCGCCGGTGAACCGCCTGGGCCACCAACTCCTTGCCCACACCGCTCTCACCGGTAATCATCACCGTGGCATCGCCCCGGGCCACGGACTCGATCATGCGGTAGATCCGCTGCATCGTGTAGCTCACACCGATCAGGCCGTCGAACTGCCCCCGTCGCTCGTGGACCTCCTGAAGCTGATTCACCTTGCGCAGGAGCTTCGAGTCCTTGGCAGCCTGCAGGATCGACTTCTCGATCCCGGTCTCCGCCAGGGGCTTCAGGAAGTAATCTCTTGCCCCCTTCTTCATCACCTGGACCACGTCAGGGACCGAGCCGTTCCGGCTCACGAAGATGACGGGGATGTCCTCCCATTCCCTTTTGAGAAGGTCAAGGGTTTCCAGGGAGTCTTCCGACCATTCACGGGCCAGAATCACCACGTCGGGCAGGTCCTTCCCGAAGAACTGCACGAGTGCGGATGGCTGCTCGCATACATGGATTTCGTCATTCTTGCGACGGAATTGTTCCTGCAAGAAATCAAGCGTTACCGTGTCGTTGTCCAGGAGCAGAAGCTTCAGTGGTTCCATATCGAGATTTTCTGTTGGGGTTCAACTAGTTCTATCGGCAGAAAGCCCTCCTTTGCTTAGTGCGGGGATGATGCCTTCTTGTCGCAAGAGGGTGGCGCCTTGGCCGAAGGGGCCGCCGTTTGTGCGAGTGGGTCAAAGAGAGAAAAAGCAGAAAACGCTTGACATGTCCATGGAAAGTCGGATAATCGCAGGAAAAGGTCAAGTTTTGCATCATGTTTTATTCCTAACAAGCTGTTTGTAATAGAAAAGTTGTTTGGGAAGAATCCTTCTGTGATAGCTGGTAAAAAGAATACGGCCGGGAATAGGCGAAGATATCCCCGCCGCGGCCTGCAGGTGCCTCTCGTCTTCCAGAAGTGGGAAAGACTTCTTTGGAGCATGAGCGAAGATCTCGGTGCGGGAGGGCTCTTCCTGACAACGTACTGTCCGCCGGACCCGGGAGAAGACCTGGAGATCCATCTGACGGATCCGGGGGCAGGGGAACCCATGGTCCTTCGTGGAAAGGTGGCGCACAGAAGGGAAGGGACCAAGGCCGCCATACCGGGAGAGAAAGCCCCGAGACCCGCGGGCGTGGGGGTCGCCTTCGAGGAGGTATCCCCGATTCTGGAGGAGAGGCTGAGTGCGCTCGTGTCGGAAGGCGGACTCTCCCCGCCGAAAGACGAATCCCCGATCCCAAGCCCTGAAGATGAACGGGAGGAGGGGGAAGCGCAGGAAGCCCACCAGGTGGTCGAAGACCCGGCCGAGATCCGAAGGGTCTTTCAGGCTCTTTGCAGGAAGATCCATCCGGTGCTGATGAAGCGATTGGGAGGACGGATCTACTACACGACCTACTTCCGGGATGTCATCGGGGAGTCTGTGCCGTTTCGTGTGGAGGCAGAGGCGGTGGGGCTCAAGGATTTCGATTCCGTTTTTTCTCAGAAGGTCCCCTTTGTCTTTCACTTCCACCTGGAGGATCATTCCTACTTCTTTTCCCTGACGGAACGTCCCGAAGCCATGGCCGGGCCGTGGAGTCTCGGCCTGCCCGCAAGGCTTTACCGCGGCCCGGACCGTCGGACCCCCCGATATTCGAATGCCATCAAGCACCCTTTGACCGTGGAGTTTCCGGACCCTTCGGATGGGAGGCTCCAGCGGGTCAAGAACGTCCTGGACGTGAGCTTCGGCGGGCTGGCCTTCAAGAATTATCCCGGCGAAGAGGTCTATTTCCCTGGCCAATCCCTCTCGAACCTGAAAATCTACGACTTCGATCATGCCTGTAGGAAGACCGACGGGGTGGTGAGGCACACAACCTTCGTCTGCTTGCCCTACGGTGAGGTGTTCCAGAGGGTTGGGATCGAGTTTACCGATGAAGGCGCCTCCGCATTGGACGAGGTCCCCTCCCTGAAAGAGGGCGAACTGGAGCATATCGAGGCCCCTAAATCGATCCTACAGCACTTGAAAAGGGTGGCGTCGACCCGGGTGAAGATCCTGACCGGGTTGGACCATTCCATCCTGTTTTCCGACGGAAGGCTTCGTGCCGAGAAGCAGAACGGTGGGCTGGAGCTAACCGTCACCTCTCATCTGCTGCCTCTAAGCGCTGAGAGAGATTTCGTCGAAGAGAGGCTGAGCTACCACTACCTCTACCATGGGACCTATCACTTCTTCTCGGCAAGAACCAAGAAGCAGAACGGATCCCTCAGTCTCGAGATGCCGGGCGTGATCAACCGGGCAAGGCGCAGAAGGGTTGTGCGTGTCCGACCCGAAGGCATGGTCAAGACCCGCTTCCGATGCTTTCACCCCGTCCTGGGAAGAAGGATCACCTTGCCGGTCCGGGACCTCTCGGTCCGGGGACTCTCCTTCGATTCGGACTACCTGCGGGATCTCTTCTGGAGAGGGTTCCGTCTGCGGAGCTGCGAAATCCTGCTGGATGACGAGCAGTACCCCCTCGGAAGCGTTGAGGTGCGGTCTCTTGTCCAAAGCGCGACGGCGAATGGAGAGTGGGACAAGCACTGCGGGGTGGAGTTTCTCGACCTGCCCGCAGCGACCGAGAGAAGCATCTCGGCCTACATCTTTCACAAGACCAACCCCCAGATCCGGGCACCCACGGCAGAGAGGATCGACGAGCTGTGGCAGCTCTTCGAACGGTCCGGATTCATCTATCCCTCCAAGATGGCCTACATCCGGAGGATCAGGCCGGAGATCGATGCGACCTGGAGGAAGCTTCTGGCCGATGACGTACCCTTCTACAAGCAACTCGTGTTCAGGGAAGGGGAGGAGGAGCTGGGCACCGCTTCAGCGGTGCAGGTGTACGAGCACACGTGGTTGCTCCAGCACCTGGCCGCCAGCAGCCATCCGGTCAAGCTGATTCCGAAATATGTCATGCTGGGACTTGCCCAGTTCCTGATGGAGAACCGGGAGATCAAGTACCTGGTTACCTACTTTCGGAAGGAGAACTCTTTCCCGAGAAAGATGTACTCCGGTTTCCTGGAGCGTTATCCACTCGAGGAGCAATTGCTTTTCAGCAGGCACAGTTTTCTGACCCTGGATCTTGAACGGGAAGTCAACCTGCGGGAAGATCAACGGCCTTCCGCGGTCCGTCCTGGGAGTCGAATGGTTGTCGAACATGCGACGGATGCGGACAAGGAAGTCATCGAGAACTACTTCCAGAAGCAAATCCATCCTCTGTTGATCCGATCCCGGAGCCTGTCCCGTGATGTGCTCCATCTCCCGGAAACAGCGACCATGTTTCGTGCCAGAGGCCTGAAGCGGGAGCGGTCCTGCCTTGTGGCGAAGCAGGGGGGCGCGCTGACCGCGTTTGCCTTGCTCGAGAACTCCTCCCTCGGGGTCAACCTTTCGGGCCTGCTGAATACGTTTTCCCTTTACACGGTTTGTCCAGGAGGCGAGAGGGTGCGTGATGCAAGGAGGAGCCTCCTGGATGCAACGCTCGGCTGCTATCGATCCTGGGGCACCCGTGTGGCGATCTGCCTGACCGATGAAAACGATCTGAGCGACTACATCGAAGCCGGATTCAGGAAGGAAAAGGAATACGTCAGCCTGTCGTGGAGCCGGCGTACGATCAAGAGCTACTACAACTTCGTGCAGGAGAAGTTCAGTCGGTTCGAGGAGAGACAACAGAGGAAAACGGAAGAACCCGTATCCGAACCGCTGAAGCTCTGATCTGAGTCGTCCCCTTGCGGAGTGTCGAGGTACAATGACAAGAGCCGAAATCCATAAGAGAATCTGTCAGATCGTTTTCGAACAGCTGAAATCGAGTGGAAGTGAGATCATCTGTTCTCTTGGTGACATAGAGGCGGACTCCGGCTTCATGACGGACCTTGGGGCCGACTCTCTCGACGTGGTGGAGATCGTCACCAGCGTTGAAGAGGAGTTTGACCTGCTGATACCGGACGATCTACTGGAGCAAATCACCACTGTAGGACAGGCAGTTGACTACATCTCCAGCGAAGTGTCAAGCATTGGGCCGGCGCAGTCTCTCCTGGAGAATTGAGACATCGATCTTCTTTGCATGGGATTTGGGTAAGCGACTCACTCGAGAAGCTTGAACAGCTGAGCGGGAGACATACAACGTGGGGCTTGATGCGGTCATCATAGCGGATACGGGAGGGGACACCTTCTCCGGATCGAGTCCGCTCCGCCTGGAAATAGACGGAAGAGAGGCTCTCGTACAAGTCGTCGCCAATTGTCTTCAAAACGAAGGACGTGTCGTCCCTCCCATAGAGGGCGACAAGAGGATGAGCTGGAAGTCGGCGCCCAAGTTGAACGGCATCTTCCTGCTCAACTACCTGCAGAAGAACCGTTTGGACGTCGAACTGATCAACAGCTTGCGGGAGGAAGAGGAGAACTTCCGCAGGCTACTCGCGGAGCAGCCGAGAGCCCTGGTCCTGTCCACCACCTTCATCCTGTCCAAGAAGGTTCTGAAGGAGGTCACGGAGGAACTCCGCACGTTGGCTCCGGATGTCCCCATTATCGTCGGAGGGCCTTTCGTCTATGCCTCCTATCTTCTTCTTAGCCGATCCAATGAACCGGATTACGATACCGACTCCGCTAGGGGTGACTATCTCTTCCTGAACGCAGACCAGGAGCCTTCCGTGGATCTCTATATCGTGAGCCGGCGAGGCGAGCAGATCCTCCCTGAAGCGCTCCGAAGAATCAAACAAGGCCGGTCCCTGGAGGGTTTGCCCAACACGGCCACCTTCGATGGAGAGGCCTACTCCTTTTCCGACCGCGTCGACGATCTCGCGAGTTCCCTCGATCTCGGCGTCGACTGGAAATCCCTACCGGATGCGCTCTTTCGGTCAGGCGTTGTGACCATGCAGGCGAGCAACGGATGCCCCTACAAGTGTGCGTTCTGCAATTTCGTGAAGGATCGCAGGCTTGCGTTCGTGAAGCCTATCGATGAACTCATCGCAGAGATGAAGGACGCGGCAAACCGCGGCGCTCGGTACGTGCGTTTCGTGGACGACAATTTTCGGCTGGGCAGCGACGATCTGAATGCCGTTTCCCAGCGTCTCATCGATGAAGGCGCCCCGCTTCGTTGGATGAGCTTCATTCGTGCGAGTACGCTGGAACACGCAGACGTCGCGCTGCTTCGGCGATCCGGCTGTATGGAAGTCCAGTTGGGTTTGGAGTCGGCCGATCCACAGGTCCTTGGCAACATGAAGAAGCGGGCTGATCCCGAGCTGTATGCGGAGGTCGTCCGAAAAGTATTGGCGGCCGGAATCAACTGTTCGAGTTGTTTTGTCTTCGGGTTTCCCGGAGAGACCGAAGAGACGGTCCGCCGTACGATAGATTTCATAAAGGGCGTCGAGTCGAAGGGGTACGAAGGCGTCTTCTCCTGGTCCATTTACCCCTTTCTTCTCGCTCCCCTGAGCCCGGTCTACGAGTCGGAATCCCGGAGGGGATACGGACTGACCGGATACATGCGAAACTGGAAGCATCATACCATGGATTCTGAACAGGCGATGGAACATGTGGTCCGCGCGTTCGCGGAGTTGGAGAATTCCGGCCCCATCTACAGCGGGGACAACATCGAGATGCTGCTCGATCTGAGTCCGGAACAGAGGAAGGAATTCGCGAGATGCCGGCACCGGCTTTCCAAGCTGGCCATGCAGGGCCGACTCGATCGGCGGGACGTGATGAAGTCGTTTGGGAGAGTATTCACCCGGAACTCATGAGGAAGCCACGGGTCGGAACCCAGGGTCAACCCGTCCTTCCGGGTCGGCTTCCCGAATCTCCTTCGTGGGCAGGCGGATCGAGAACCGGGTCCCTTTGCCCAGTGTGCTCTCCACCTCGATCCTGCCTCCATGTTCCTCGATGACCTTGTGGGATATGCTGAGTCCCAGCCCGGTTCCCTGTCCCACATCCTTGGTTGTGTAGAAGGGCTCGAAGACGTGAGGTAACACCTCCGGAGGAATGCCTTGCCCGGTGTCCTCCAACGTGATCAGAATGTGGTCCCCCTCTTGCTCGGTTCGGACCCAGATCTCTCCCTCACCGTTGATCGACTGAAGGGCGTTGGTCAGGAGGTTCATGAAGACCTGGTTCAGTTGTCCGAGGTTGCATTGGACCTTGCCCTGGAACCGGTAGTCCCGATGGATCACGATCCTCTTCTCCTGGTCCTCCGGTAGCAGGCTGATGGTGGAGTCGAGCCCTTGATGGACATCCTCCTCCTTTCTGCCTTCCACGTCCTTGCGGGAGAATTGACGAAGGCCTGCGATGATCTCTTCGCATCGCTTCAACCCGTTGAGGGCTCGCTGAGAGGCCCGCGCGAGCTTTCCACTCAGCTCTTGCGGCGTGCTCTCCCCTTTCTGGAGGCGCTCCAGGGAGGTCCCCAAGGTCCGAATGCTGCTGATGGCTGCGTTCAGGGGATTGTTCACCTCGTGAACCAGGCCCGCTGAAAGAAGCCCGACGGATGCCATCTTCTCCGAGTGAATCAGCTGGCTCTGGGCCTCCTTGAGTTCGAGGAGCGCTCTTTCCAGCAGGCGATTGCGCTGTTGCACCTCTTTCTCCAGCTTTCGAACCCGGATCAAATTCTTGACCCTTGCAAGGAGTTCCCTGGGATTGAACGGCTTGGTCAGGTAATCGTCAGCGCCTTTCTCGAAGCCTTCGACCTTCATGGCCACTTCGCTTTTCGAGCTGAGCAGCAGGACGGGTATGTGCTGAAGGTCGGGATCCCCCTTGATCGCAGCACAGAGTTCGTAACCGTTCCGGTTGGGCATCATGATATCCGAAACCACTATGTCCGGCATGATCTTCGGAACCTTTTGCCAACCGTCCTCCCCATCGATCGCCTTTCGGACGCGGAAGTCCTGTGACATGCAGTCGACGATGAATCCCCGCATGTCCGGGTTGTCTTCCACCACGAGGACGGTCGGGCGATCGGTTTCCGGGTCCTCCCGATCCTCTCCCGAACCCTCCTCCTGCGGTACCCCCCCGTCCTCTGAGGTTCTGCCTCTCTCAACATCCTCCACATACTCGGCCTGTCGGAAGATCGTGCTCGTCCACCCCTCCTCCTCGCTCTCGGTCTCGGCTGTCTCGGTGATCTCCTGTTCCGCCAGGGGAATCGTGAACGAGAAGAGCGCACCCCCCTCGGGCCGGTTCGCCCCTTCGACGATTCCGCCGTGCAGCTCGGTGATTTCCTTGACCAGGGAAAGACCGATTCCCGTGCCTCCGTGCTGGCGAGACGCAGAGTCGTCTGCCTGTACGAATCGATCGAAGAGCCTGTCTTGGGCATCTTCCGGGATGCCGGGGCCCGTATCCTGGACCGAAATCCTCACAAACTCCGGCTCCAGGGCCCAAAGGACGGACACCGACCCCCCTGCCGGGGTGAACTTCAGTGCGTTTCCTATCAGATTGATCAGGACCTTTTCGATCTTGTCCCGGTCGAAGCAGATCTGCGGCATGTCCGGGGTGCCACGGGCCTCCAGCGCCAGGCCTCGCCTTTCACCGGTTGCCTTGAAGGAATCCACCACTTTCCGGATGAACTCGGGAAGGCTGTACTTGCCGTACGCGAGGGTCATCTTGCCTTCTTCGAGCTTTGCCAGGTCCAACAAGTTGTTGATCAACTTGAGCAAACGCAGGGAATTTGTGTGTACGTTGGTGAGGTATGCCTTCTGTTTTTCTTGAAGCGGCCCCATCTCCCCCTGCAGCATCGCCTCCACCGGGCTCAGGGTCAGCGCAAGAGGCGTGCGGAGTTCATGGCTTATGTTATTGAAGAAGTGCATCTTCATCTTGTCCAGGGCCTGCAGCTTCTCGTAGGAATCCTCCAGTTGCGCCTTGCTCTCCTCGAGCTCCTGGGTGCGCTCACCGACCAATTCCTCCAAGTGTTCCTTGTGGAGTGTCAGTTCCTGGTGGGCGGACTCCAGGGCCTTGTTGGATTCCTGGAGCTCCACGTACTTGTCCGAAATGCTGGCTAGCGAGCCTTCCAGGGCTTCTTGCTGCTCCTGGTAGACGTCTTCGTTCTGCTGAAGGGTCTTCCGAATGTCAATCAGACGACCTGCGAGAAAGCCGGAGAGAGGGAGAAGGGCGCTCATCGTCCAGAACCCCAGATCTTGTTCCGGGGAAAGGAGTCTCGAATAGAGAAAGGCGAGTGTTGCTCCCAGTGCCGTTCCCACCATGGGATACAGGTAGGAGTTCTTTTCCTGCCAGGTGAACTCGTACGTGCATGCCTCGGCGCCATCGACGTTGCAGCTCATTTCCCGGCACTTCGCCGGGGGAAGGCCCCAGATCGTCGGAATGGCAGTGAAGTTGCCGACCCGGTAATCGCAGATAAACTTGTCTGTTTCGTAGTACCCTTTCTTGGGCCGGTATTCCAGGACCATGCGCGTCTTCGTGAGCGATAGAATCTTGTAAACACCGACTCGATTGTAGATGTGCCCCAGGTCGAAAATCTTCTTGTAGACCATCGAGGGATTGCCGACCGCCTTCATGGCAATCCATACGGCCTTCCCCACCCCTTCGGGGCTTACGGTACGTCTCCCGACGTCCAGACAGACCTTCTCGTCTCCTGCCAATTCCACGATCTTCCTGAAGATCGAGTGGGCATATTCAAAGGAAATCCAGTTGTTGTGGTCCCCGAAATACTCGAAATCCATCCCCGTGTCACGCAGGAACTTCTCCAATACATCCCATCCGAAACGCTCCCCGATGTAGTTCAGGGGCGTCTTCATGGCAATCCCGGAGAGTTCGGTCTTCTTGTGTTGTTCGCCGGCCGCGTCCGGGTTCCCCATCTTTCAGGCCTTTCCCTGGACAAGAAACAGGAAATTGTAGAAGAGTGTATCTCTTCTGCCCAGATCGGTGATGAAACGATCCGCCAGTTCTCTTGCCCTTTGAGCCGATCCAAAGATCTCTTTGAAAGTCTGTTCCAGTATCTGCATCTTCATTTCCCACACCCGGAGGGTGGTCGGGTCCGCTTCTCCGGCGATCAGGTAATAGGGCAGGATATCTACCTGGATATCCTCGAAACCGACCTTCCCAAACATGGAGTACAGCTTCCTGCCCACGAAGGCATCAAATCCGATTTTGTCTACCTCATCCAGCAGTTGTTCGAGGATTTGTTCCCATTCCTCGTCCAACGGATACCTGTACAGATGATTTCCATCCAAGTCCCCCACGGTTACCCTTCCACCGGGACGTGCCAGACGTTTCATTGCAGCCAAGGTATCCAGGCCGGCCTTCCCGGGGAGATACTGAAACAGGAACCGAGAGTAGACGAGATCGAACGTCTTGTCCTTCGGGTCAAGATCCCTGACATCCGCCTGTACATACTCCACGTTGGAGATCCCCTGTTCCTTGGCAATCTCCCTTGCGATCGAGAGCCTTTCCTCGCTCAGGTCGAGCCCGACCACCCGCCCCGGTGAGACCCTTTCTGCGAGGATACGGGTCACGGCGCCCGTCCCGCATCCCACATCCAGCACATCCATGCCTGGATGAAGGGGCACGAGTTTCAACTCCTGGAGGATCTTCTCCCTCTTGGTCTTCAGTTCCAGGCGTTCCGCCTCGAGCGGGTGCTCCATCAAGTATTTCGTCACGGGGCCTTCCCCTCCATGTAAGGATCGACGGCTTGGGCCACTTTCTTTAAGGCTATGCTAACACCTCGGTACTCTTACATAAACTTCTACATAAAGAAAAGGGGGTTAAGTGACGATAGAAAGAGGAGGGAAGAGACCGGAAAGCAGCAGGAAGCCCTGCTGCCAGAGCCTGCGTGGGGTCAAGCTTGCCCGGCCCGGGGAGATTCAGCATGGTCGACACAACAGAAGTCCTGGACTACAGACGATATCCCATTCTCTACGTCGATGACGAGGTGGAGAACCTGGAGGCGTTTCAGGACGAGTTTGATGAGTACTTCACCATCCACACGGCTGCCACCGGCGCGGAAGGATTGAGCGTCCTGGCTCGAGAGCCGATCGCTCTCCTCTTGGCCGACCAGAGGATGCCCGTGATGAGTGGGGTGGAGGTGTTGGAGCAGGCGCAGAGAATCGACCCTCGCATCCTGCGCATCCTGATCACGGCCTATGCGGACATCGAAGTCGTGATTGACAGCATCAACAAGGGGAACGTGTACCGGTATTTCAAGAAGCCCTGGGAACACGAGGACATCCGGACCGGGGTCATGCGGGGGATCGAGCATTACCACAGCACGAGAGAGAGGGAACGGCTGCAGGCCGAGAAGATCGAAAACATGAAGAAGATGGTCCGGTCGAACCGCCTCGCGGCCGTGGGCACCATGGTCTCCGGGCTGGTGCACGAAATCCGAAACCCCATGGTGGCCATCCAGTCCTTCCTGCAGCTCATGCCTCGGAAGATGGAGGACAGGGACTTCTTGATGCGCTATGTCCGGATCGCGCAGGGAGAAGCGGACCGGATCGAGAAGCTCCTCGAGAACATGCTCTCCTTTGCCCGTCCGGCCCGTCCGGTGTTGCGACTCTGCGACCTGAACGAGATGGTGGACCGGACGATTCAGCTTCTGGATTTCCAGGCCAGAAGAAAGAACATACGCGTTGCCTTCGAAAAAGATTCATCTCTCCCGACGGTCTACACGGATCCGAACCAGATGGCCCAGGTGTTCCAGAACCTGGGGATGAATGCCCTCCAGGCCATGGAACGTTCCGGAGAGCTCACGTTCCGAACCTTCCTGGCGCAAGGCAGGCACGGGGGGGCACGCGTTGCCGTCGAGATCCGGGACACGGGGCCGGGGATTCGTCCGGATCATCTTGACAAGGTGTTCGACCCCTTTTTCACAACCAAGGATGACGGGACCGGCCTCGGGTTGTCGATCTCCTACCAGATCATCAACGAGCACCAGGGCATGCTGGAAGTGGCAAGCCGGCCCGGCGAGGGAACGACCTTCACGATTACCTTGCCCCTGGCGGAAGAGCAATACAGGGAACGGAGAGACTGCGATCAGGGTGGGCAAAAGGGCTGTGGAGTCCTTTGAGGGGCTGTTCCTTACAGGTCCGGGTTCAGTGGACGGTCTTGTGGCTGGGCTCTCTTCGCAAGAAGAAAAGGCTCTCCTTGATAGAAGGGTTGGACAGGAACTGATCCTGGCATTCCTTGCAGAGAACCAGGTGGGCCTCCTGAAAAAACTCTTCCTCTATCTCGATATCCCCTGTATCCCCTTCTTCCCACCCACACATCCCTGAGAGGCACTCCTCCAGGCAGACGCCGCCCTCAGGGCAGGGCTCCTCCAGGAAGAAATCCTCTTCCTGGTCGGGAAAGATGCGGATGGTGATGCCACATCTCTTCTCTCCCGGGTAGATCGGCGCATTGCAAAAGTGGCATTTGTTGGTTTGCATCTCACGCCTCGTAGCCGTTTCGTGATTCTGACAAGGATCGAGCACCACTTATCGAGACTTCACCTTAATCGAACCGGCATGTAAAGTCAATCCCAACGGCATCTGCGCGGGGTGTAGACGGAAGGTGTGAACGGGGGCTAGATCAGAGGGAAGGGAAAACAGTTGTCGAGAGAATCCCGGGGCGAGCCCTCGCCCTGTGCAGGGTTTCCTGGGCATCGTCTTCCAGTGCCCACGGCTGACTCGAGGCTGGCTGCCTTCTTCCACAGCCCTTCCGCCTTCTCCTGCTGATGCAAGCCGTACAGGCAGTCGCCCAGGGCACGGTAGATGGGGCTCGACTCCGGACGCTTCTTCAGCGCCCGGGAGTAGTGGACAGAGGCACGACCCAGGCGGCCGTTCGCCTGGTACGCCTTCCCCAGGCAGTACTCCACCCGGTAGTCATCCGAACCTTGCTGAAGAAGGCCTTCCAGCAGGTCGATTGCAGGCGCCACGTTTTGCTGTTCAATGAGGCACAGCCCCATACCGATCTTGCAGGGCACCTCGAGGAAACCTCTCCCCACGGCCTCCTCGTAATACGGGATCGCTTCTGCGTGACGGGACGACAACCTGCTCGCCTCGGCCAGGCAGAAGTAAATTTGTGGAGACGAATCCTGGCCTTCGACCAGGGCCTTCAGCATCTCTCCGGCCCTTTCATAGTCCCCGTCCCTGCGGAAGGACTCCCAGAAGCCGTCGAGCGCTTCCTGTGATCCCGGGTCCTGCCTGAGGACCCCATAGAAGAGGTTCCGTGCCTGGGTGATCCGATTCTCCTCCAGGTATTCCTTGCCCAGGGAGGCGTGATAGGCGGGGTCCAGCTTGATCTGGAAGTCGGCCGCGATCAGGCCGGACAGGGTCATCAGCAGGACGGCTGAAAGCGTCACCAGGGCATGCTTGGAAAGCAGGCTCTTCCGTATCTTTGGAAGCAAGGTATCTCTGATTTTCGGGATCAGGGTCTCCCGGATTCCGGGCACCCACTCTTCCCGGATTCTGCGGAGAAGTCCTTCCCTGATTGCCGGGAGGAGTCTTTCCTTGATCCACGGAAGCAGGGTGTCCCGGATGCTCTCCAGGGAATTCTCCAGAAAGATGACATAGGTCGGGCGTCTTACTTCCGCGGCCGGACGTCTCCCTTCCGGCTGTTTTTTCCTTACAGGCCCCTTGTCCGACGGCGGAGGTGCCTTGCATATTCGGGACAGAATGGCTTTCTTGCGGCTGGCTTCCATGATCCGGCCCGATGACTCGAGGTCTTCAATCTGCTTCTGGTATCCCTCCAGGACTCTTCGCCTGCTGTTTGTGTCCTGCTTCAGGCAAGCCTGGATCTTCTCCAGATGGGCATTCGCTTTCGTGTGTGTCTCCTCGATGGCGAGAACGGACTCGAAGCATTCCAGGGCCTGCAGATAGTCCTGGGACTCGAAGGCGATGATTCCCCGCGAGATCCACAGAAAGACCAGTTCGTAGGTCCCCTCTCGAACTTTCCCGCAGATCTCCTCGTGCTGTTGTGACATCCTCTCCTCGATCGAGTCGATCGGGGCATCCGTGGCGGTGTAGCACTGAACAGTGGCAACGATCTTTCCGTTTCGATACACGTGCGTTTCGATCGATCTTTCCGGACGGGTCAGTTGCTGGGTCTGAACATCATAGGTCGCGTCCTGAAAGGTCTCTCTGCTGTTGTATCCGATCATGGCTCGTCATCCGGGTTAGGCTAGCGAGATTCGACTGCGTTCGAGCGGGGCGAATGCCGGGTGAAATCGATATTCAGAAACCATGTTCTGGTGATTTATGCAGATTTGGTGCCATGTTATCACGGGGCTTTAGGATCCGGCGAAAATGTCCGAAAAGAAAGGGGAGCACGGAATCGGAGGGGGGCGTGTGCCCGACCTCTGTCTGAACGAGACGTCTTGCGAGGAGGAATCTCCATGAAAAATTTCCGGAAAGTGACAATTCTGGGTATCTTGCTCGGAATCGGAGGGTGCCTGTTCGGCTGCGTGACCGGGGACCAGGAACGCATCCGGGAGCAGCAGGAGATCGAGAGACAAGCAGAAGCGCGGGAGGCCGCGGAGATCAATGCGAGACTCTCGGAATGCAGGAAGCACCTCGAGCAAGGGGAGTTGGACCAGGCGCGGGCCATTCTTGAAGGTGTTCTGCAGGTGGACCCCGACCATCCCGAGGCGCTCTTTTACTGGGAAAAGGTGAACACAAAGCTCTACAGCACGGTCTATCCGGGCAACACCCTTTCCGGGATCGCGGCCTACTATTACGACGACGGGGAAAAGTGGTCTGTCATTGCCCATGCCAACGGCATCGGATCCCCCGAGAAACTGAAACGCTACGATCGACTCCGTGTTCCATGGCTGCCTTCCTGTGAGGAAGGAAAAGACGAGGCGGGCCGACTCGGGCGTTCCCTGTTCGGCAGTTCCAGTCCCACAAAGATCGTTCTCCACCCTGTGCAGGACGGAGACAGCCTGGAGGCGCTGGCGCGGCAGTACTATGGAGACAAGAAGCTCGGCCTCTTCCTGGCCGATTACAACCGGATCGAGAACCCCACGTGTCTGGAGAAAGGCTCTCCCCTGAAGATCCCCGTCTTCCCCCCGCGCAAGAAGGATACGAGCAGGAAGGACAGGGAAATGCTCAGGCGAGCCAGCCTGGCGCTCGAAGAGGGGAAATACGAAGAGGCTTGTCGATATTTCGGTTGCGTACCCAAGGGCTCTCCCTATCGACAGGAAGCGCGAGGCGCCATGGAGAAGTGCAGGGTCGAGGGGGCCTCTCACTACGACAGGCTGGGCGATGAGGCGCTCCAGAACTCCGAACCGGAAGACGCCTGCCGCTACTGGAAGACGGCTCTGCGGCTGGACCCGGGACGGCAGGAAGTGGAAAAGAAACTCGAGGAGGCCGAGGATCTCGTGAAGACGCTCGACCTGCTTCCTTCCCTGCCATAGTGGGGTAATCTGGAAATGCCGCCATGTTACGGCAGGGTGCTGGGGTTCGGGCCTGTTCCGGGTTCCGTCTCCGATTTGCTTGGGCTCCGTCTCCCCCTCCCCCGAAGTCGCCCGGCACAAATCTCCGACGGACCCCGGAACAGGCCCGAACTGCTTGAGCGCTTCCACTCATAGAGCGACGGTTTCCTTTCGACCCGTCGGAGGGCCCGCAAGCCAATCTCGCCAAAAAGGACCGAAGGGGTCCGAGGGGTGTTCGATATTGAAGGACCCCTTGCAGCGTGCTAAAATAATAGGCTTTATGTTTGGACCACTCTATTTCGTTCCCTTCGGATCGTCTGACTCGACATGGCTGAGAAATCTACGCTCAAAAAGATTCGGAACATCGGTATCGTCGCGCATATCGACGCGGGCAAGACGACCCTGACCGAGAGGATCCTCTACTACGCGGGACGGATCCATCGTATGGGTGAGGTCCACGACGGCCAGGCCGTCATGGACTGGATGCCCGAGGAACAGGAAAAGGGGATCACGATTACGTCGGCCGTCACCCTTCTTGAGTGGGCGGGGTGTGAGATGCACCTGATCGATACGCCAGGCCATGTGGATTTCACGATCGAGGTCGAGCGTTCGCTGCGCGTGCTGGACGGCGCCGTATTTATCTTCTCCGCGGTCGAGGGGGTGGAGCCTCAATCCGAAACGATCTGGCATCAGGCGGATCGGTATCGGATCCCCCGCCTTGCCTTCATCAACAAGATGGACCGGGTTGGCGCGGATTTCTACGGCGCTGTCGAGATGATGAAAAAGAAGCTGGGGGCGAACCCCGTGTGCTGTCAGATACCCCTCGGGGTCGAGGAAGGCCATCAGGGGGTGATCGATCTGGTCCGAATGTGCGGCATCGCCTGGGACCCGGAGGAATTGGGAGACACCTATCACGATGTGGAGATCCCCAGCGAGCTCGAGGAGGAGGCAAAGGAACATCGAGACGCCTTGATCGAGAAGCTCGCCGAGTGTGATGACGCGTTGATGGAGAAGTATGTACAGGAAGAGGAGATCACTGAGCAGGAGGTTCGCGGGGCGCTCCGGAAAGCAACGTTGCATCTGGACATCACGCCCGTCTTCTGCGGTGCGGCCTACCGGAATCGGGGTGTGCAGCCCCTGCTCGACGGCGTCGTCGATTACCTGCCCTCCCCGCTGGATCGACCCCCGGTGACCGGATTTGATCCCGCAGATCAGACGCCTGTCGAGCGCCAAGCCAGCGTGAAGGAGCCGCTGACAGCGCTGGTGTTCAAGATCGCCATGGAAGAGGGTCGCAAGCTCAGCTACCTGAGAGTCTACTCGGGTACGCTGAAACCTGAGAAGGTCGTTTACAATGCGAGCCTCGGAGAGAAGGAGCGGGTCGCCCGGCTCTTTCAGATGCATGCAAACCAGAGGAAACGGATCCAGCAGGCGGATGCAGGGAATATTGTGGCGGCCACAGGACTCAAGACGGTCCGCACAGGGGACACCCTGTGCGACGAGAAAGCCGCCATCGTCCTGGAACCGATGCAGTTTCTCGAGCCGGTGATCTTCATCGCCATTGAAGCCAAGAGCCTCGTGGACCAGGAGAAGCTTTTTGCAAGCCTTGAGAAGCTTGCAGCCGAAGACCCCACCTTCCGATTTCGGTTCGACGAGGAATCCGGCCAGACCCTCATCTCCGGTATGGGGGAATTGCATCTGAACGTTCTGGTGCAGAGGCTGACAAGGGAATTCTTTGTCCAAGCCAATGTGGGCCGCCCGCAGGTCGTGTATCGTGAGACGATTACCCAGGCGGTGGAGGAACAGGGGGAGTTTTCGAGGGAGATCAACGGGAAGCAACAGGCCGGTGCTGTCCTCCTGGAGATTGCACCCCAGCCTCGCGGCTCAGGGATTCAGATCATCTCCGCTCTGTCCGAGGAAAGCCTGCTGCCTGATGAATGCATCCAGGCCATCGAGGAGGCCTTTCGAGAGTCCTGCGTGAGCGGTTCGCTCGGCGGGTACCCCGTTGTGGACGTGCAGGGCAGGATTCTCTCAGCAGAGTACAAGGAGGGCGTGTCGACGCCTCTCGGCTTCCGAATCGCGACGGCGACCACGTTTCAGCGGGCCTATGGACGGGGGAATCCCATCCTACTTGAACCGATCATGTCGGTTGACATTGTCGTCCCGGAGGAATACGCGAGCGGAGTCATCGGGGATGTGCAGGCTCGAAGAGGAAGAATTCTCGAGATTCTGCCCAAGAGACAGATCACTGAAATCCGTGCCTCCATCCCCCTGTCCGAGATGTTCGGGTATTCCACGGACCTGCGCTCGGCCAGCAAAGGCCGGGGCACGTTTACGATGCAGTTCGAACGATTCGACGAAGCACAGGAGAAGAAGTAGCAGGCCGTTGAAAACCGCCCATCTGCGCTTCTTCAAGAGCCTGATGGACCGGGTCCTGCTACAGAGTGGAACCGAAGAACACAAGAATGCCGGGAGTTACGTCCCTCCCGGCATTCTTGTGTGGTGGGCCCGAACTTAGAGCTTCTTCTTTAATTCAGGGGCCGGCTTAAACGAAACCGACTTGCTGGCCTTGATGTTGATGACCTCGCCGGTTTGCGGGTTGCGCCCCTTACGAGCTTTACGGCTTTTTACATTGAAAGTCCCGAAGCCGGGGTAGCTGAATCGCTTTTCCTTCTTGATCGCCTTTGCGACCTCTGCAACGGCGAGGTCGATGACTTCCCCCGTTGCCTTCTTGCTGATGTCCGCGGACTTGGAGATCTGCTGTGCTACCTTGTCAATCAATTCGGCCTTTGTCATACCCCTTTTCCTCCTCTGTTTGTTAATCGTATTATAGAATGAAATCCAGACTGA
>Ga0180434_10003965_pt1 | contig 18341 bp, 10 predicted proteins | sample SS_ome_7_FD_132453 | JGI IMG/M metagenome (GOLD analysis project Ga0180434, IMG submission 132453) | Hypersaline lake sediment archaeal communities from the Salton Sea, California, USA - SS_1_D_2 metaG | ecosystem: Environmental > Aquatic > Non-marine Saline and Alkaline > Hypersaline >...
CTTCTCGTCCCCGTGGGTCTTGGAGAGCACGTTCTGCATGTACTGTCCACCGTCCAATCCCACGAGGGAGTGATCCATCAATGCCTCCTCGTAGTCGGTTGTCAAGGCCTTCACATCTTCCCCGCTGACCTTCTCGAGCTTTACCATCGCTGCGGTGACCTTGTGGATTTCCGGCTGCTTCAGGTGCTTGAGCACATCGCCGGCCAGGTCCTCGCCAAGGGCCATCAGCAGAGCAGCAGACTTATCGATCCCGTTCATCTCACGCCTCTCGCAACCACATTTTGATGATGCTCGCGGCCCGTCCCGGGTCCTGCTCGACCAGCCGCATGAGCTTGTCCTTTTCCGTCATCTCGGGAATGGCCTTTTCGATCTGTTCAAGGCTCCCCGGGAGCTGCCGCTGGAACTCTTCCAGGCGTTCTCCCTCTTCGGAGAGCCGTCTGAGGAGGGGCCGGAGGACGGCGAATATGAGAAGCAAGACCCCAACGAGCAGGCCACCGTACTTCAGGATCGAGGGGACCACCCTCTCGAAGACCTCCAGGAAGCTCGGAGAGGCGATCTCCCCCGGCCCTTCCTGTACGCTCTTGTCAAAGGGCGTGCGCACGACTTCCACCTGGTCTCCGCGTTTTTCGTCAAATCCAACCGCGCCCTTCACCAGGGAAACGAGACGTGGCAGCTGGGTTTCCTCCGTCTCTTCCTTCTCGTGCACGAGAACGGCGACCGACAGTCGCTGGATCGCCCCCGGCGATTCCACCATACGCATGACCACCTTGTTGATCTCGTAGTTCAGCACCTGCTCCTTCATCTCGGAAGGCTGATTCTGCGCAGTGCTTGCGCCGCCACTGCCGCCCGGCTGGTTGGCCTTGATCCCGGGCACCGAGCCGGAGGTGGTTCCTCCTACCTTCTCGCTCCTCTTCTGCTCACTCCGGACGACCACCGATTCGGGATCGTACAGTTCTTCCTGTTTCTCCACCTTACGAAAATCCACGTCTGCCGAAACGCGAACGATCGCGTTGCCTGCCCCGACAATCCGCTCGAGCATCCGGGCCACCCGTTGTTCGAGGTTGTTCTCCAGTTCTCGCTTGTACTCCAACTGATAGGACGAGATGGCCGTAACGCTCTCATCTTGCTTGTTCGTTCCGGTAAGCAGATTCCCTTCGGTATCGATGACCGAAACATCGTCCGGCTGGAGCCCTTCGATGCTTCCGCTCACGAGGTGCACGATCCCCTTTACCTGCCCCGGTTGCATCCGACCGGAACCCCGCATCTTGAGAACCACCGAGGCCTTGGGCCGTGCCTCTTCCGCACCGAAGAAGGGAGACCGGTCGGGAAGAACGAGATGAATCCTCGCTCTCTCGACCTCATCCACGCTCATGATCGTCCTGGCCAGTTCTCCCTCCAGGGCCCGGCGGTAGTTGATCTCCTGGGCAAAGCGCGACATGTTCCAGCTGTCCTTGTCAAAGAGTTCGAACCCGACCACGCCTCCGAGAGAGATGCCGTCGGCGGCCATTCTGAGGCGAAGTTCGTATATCTTGTCCTGCGGTACTTCGATCACTCTTCCGCCTACCCCCAGCCGATAGGGGATGTGCTCTTCCTGCAATTTGGCCAGCACTTCTGCCGAGTCGGATTCCTCGAGGTTCGCATAGAGGATGCCGTAATCAGGGCGATTGGCGACAAAGGAGAAAATGGCAATCCCCCCGATGGCCGAAACGACCAGGAACAGTACGACAAATTTCTTCTGCGGCGTGAGGGACTGAAAACCCTGCATAAGATCTTGTAGTTTCATGATCGCTCGTTATGCCTGCATTTTGATGATTTCTTGATAGGCCTTCACGATACGGTTTCGAGCCTCCACCATCAGGCGAAACGATGTGTCCGCCTTTTCCATGGCAATCATGGCCTGGTGGACGTTCTCGACTTTCCCTGTAGCAAGCTCGTGGGCTGCCTTGTCCGCCTCCTTCTGGAGGTTATCCACGCCCTCGATGCAGTTCTTGAGGTACTCCTTGAAGCCGGATTTCTGAGATGCCTGCTTTGCTTCGGGCAGTTCGAGCATCTGTTGGCCGTGGCCGATGTCTTTGATTACCGTCATGCACCCTACCTCCAGATCTCGAATGCCTTCTTCATCATGTCCTTCGAAGCGTTGAAGGTCATCAAATTCGCTTCGTAGGAACGGAACGCTTCCATCAAGTTGACCATCTCCTCGAACCGTTCCACGTTTGGAAACTCGACGAACCCCTGCTCGTCCGCATCCGGATGTCCCGGGATGTGCAGTCTACGGAAGGGGCTCGTGTCTTCGACGACCCCGACGGTGGTGACTCTGCGAAGCCCATCGATCCCGTTCAATCCCATCCTGCTTCCTTTTTCGAGGGGCACCGCGGCGAAGACAATCTCCTTCCTGCGGTAGGTCTGGCCTGTGGCGGATCGTGTCGAGCCTGCATTGGCCAGGTTGGAGGAGATCAGGCGCATGCGCCTCATCTGTGCGTCCATCCCCGAGACACTGATCTGAAATCCATCGTAGAGTCCCACGTTAGCCTCCCTGTATGGCAAGTTTGATTGCTTGGAACTTGCGGTTCACATGCTTCAACAAGGCCTGATACGTATAGTTGTTCTCAACAAGGTGGGCCATCTGCTCGGAAAGGTTGACCGAATTTCCATCGGGACGTTCGGCTGCAGCCTTCTCGGTCATCACATTTGACGCCCCCCCGGAAAGGCCGGGGAGATGGGTCGGATCGGTTCGCGACAGAACCTCTTCAGCATTCGTGCCGATCTGCTCCATGACCTTGGCGAAGTCCACGTCCTTTGCCCTGTAGCCCGGCGTGTCCCGGTTGACGATGTTAGAGGAAACCACGCGATGTCTTCGAACACACCAGTCCAGGGCGCGGGTCGCCCATTCCAGAGAGTTGTCATTTGGGATTCCGCTCATCGGTCTCTGTCCTCTTTTGTGTCAAATCGACGCCAAAGCATGGAGTGATTCCACGCCGCCGGGGTATGCATTTAGCAATCTCCGTACCATCCCGTTCTCCCCGGTCTACAGGCACCCAAAGGGGCGAATGTACTGATTTCAATGGGAAAGACTTTCCCAAGCGGCATTTTTTTCCCTCGAAAAGTCATCGTATTCTTTCAACTTGTTTCGAAGCGTTCGTACACTGATCCCCAGGATCTTGGCGGTCTGTGTCCGGTTGCCTCCCGTCTGTTTCAGGGTCTCCATGATCGCTTCCTTCTCCATGGCCCGTAGCCCCCTGACGGGCACCGAGAGCCCGTTTCCCTCTTCCTTGGAAGCCGGCCCATCGCCGAGGAAGAGGTCCGCCTCCTCGAGCATGCTGGGACGAGCCAGGACCACGGCTCGCTCGACGACGTTCTTCAGTTCCCGCACGTTGCCTTTCCAGGGCCGCGATTGGAGCGCCTCCAGCGCATTCTGCGAAAACGACTTGGGCGGCATTCCGAGACGCTGTGTAACCTCCCGGCTGAAGTGCTCGACCAGAAGGGGGACGTCTTCTTTTTTCTCGCGCAACGGGGGCAGGTGGAGGGGAACAACGTTGATCCGGTAGTAGAGATCCTCCCGGAACCTTCCCGAGGACACCTCCTGCTGCAGATCTCGATTCGTGGTGGCAATCAAGCGGAAATCCACACGAATCGGCCGGTCCGAACCCAGCCGTTCCACCTCCTTCTCCTGCAGGACCCGCAGCAGCTTTGCCTGCAGGGCCGTCCTCATCTCTGCTATTTCATCGAGCAGAAGGGTGCTTTCGTGGGCCGTCTCGAACTTCCCGATCCTGCGCTGGGAAGCACCGGTAAACGCTCCCTTCTCGTGTCCGAAGAGCTCGCTTTCCAGGAGCGTGTCCGGAATGGAAGCGCAGTTCACCGTCACCAGCGACCGGCCCCGCCTGGGGCTGTTTTCGTGTATGTACCGGGCCAGCAGCTCTTTGCCCGTTCCACTCTCCCCTGTGATCACAACGGATACGTCGCTGAGGGCCACGCCCCTGGCCATTTCCAGGATTTCGAGCATCGCAGCATTCTGCGTCACCAATGCTCGCTCTTCCTTCTGGGTGGATCCCTCGGACTGTGCTGAACGGACCTTGTCGAGCAGAATGTCTGCCGTGAAGGGCTTGAGCAGGTAGTCCACCGCACCTTCCTTGACTGCGTCCACGGCTTGGCTCACGGTCCCGAATGCGGTGACCAGGAGAAACGGAAGTCTGGGGCAACGTTTTCTCGCCTCCCGAAGGACGGTCATCCCATCCATTACGGGCATCCGAACATCTGTGACGACCAACTGGAGCCCTCCCTCGTCGATCCGCTCGAGCGCCTCCTTGCCGTTTCTGGCCGAACAGGTCGCGTATCCCTTTCTGTGCAGGGTCTCTTCGATGGCCTTCCGCATCTCCTCGTCGTCATCCACCACAAGGATGGGCCGCGTATCCATCGTACGATTCCTCCTGTTGACATGGCAGCGACATCACGAAGCAGGACCCGGTATTCATCCGGCTTTCCACCTCAATAATCCCTCCGTGACTCTCCACGATGTTGTTCACGATCGCCAGGCCGAGACCCGTGCCCTGCGATTTGGTCGTAAAAAAAGGGTCGAAAATCCGGTCCAGTTCTTCCTCCGGTATGCCTTTCCCGCTGTCCTGAACATAGACCTTCATGACCGGAGACCCGCGCCAGGCCCCTGCGGTCTCTTCTTGCTTCACGGTCCCGATCCGCAGAGATCCTCCGGGCTCCATGCCTTCCACAGCGTTCACGATCAGGTTGAGGAGGGCCTGCCGCAGAAGGATGCGGTCCCCCAAGATGTTGCAGCCTTTCTCCGCATAGTCCTCGTGAACCCGAACGGCCTTGTCCTTGATCAGAGGCCCCGTGAATTCGAGCGCTTCGGCGACCAGCCGGGGAACCTCTAATCTCTCCCACCGTGGATCGGTCCCCTTGGCAAAGTTGAGAAGGTTGGAGAGGGTCTGCGTGACCGTTCTCACACCGGAGGCAAGTCGGCCGGCCAGTGCGTACAGGGCCGGATCGCCTTCGAGTTCTTCCAGCAACATGGCCACGTTCAATTCCATGCTTCCCAGGGGGTTCCGAATCTCGTGTGCAATCCTTGCGCCCATCTCTCCCATGGAACTGAGCCTCTTCTGTCTTTCCGCCAGGATTTTCCATCGCCCGATTTCGGTCACGTCCTCGATCAGAATCACCCAATCCCCTCCCCTCGCCCCGGAACCGTTCAAAGAGGAGACGGAACAGTTGTATACGGACCGGCCCTTCTTCTTCTCCACCGAAGCCCCCGATCGCAGCGGGATCTGACGGAGAATCTCGACCGCCGTGTACTTCGCCCCTACGAGGTCACTCTCCTTCCTGTCCAGGGTGTCCCGTGCCTTTTGATTGGCCAGCCGGACCCTGCCCTCCTTGTCCGTAACCAGGATGCCCACGGGGAGGTTCTGTAGGATCCCCTCTAGGAAGCTTTCCAGCCGCTGCTGTTCTTGCAGTGAGACGAGGAGCCTCGCGTTCTTCTCGAAGAGCTCTTGCTTGAGTTCCTCTGCCTGTCCCTTGAGCCTTTCATAGGAGAGTTCCATCTTCTCCGAGACGGAAGTCAACATGTGAAAGGCCTGCTTGAGTTCTGCAAGCTCGAACGACTGGGAACTAGAATCCATACCCGTCCCTTCTGAGAATTCTGAGCAAGTCCTCCGTATCGAGGATTTCTTCGACCATGTCCGTTTCCTGGTCCTTGGGTGTCTTCCCCAGCAAGGCGAGCGCATCATCGACCTTGTCGATCCGTGCAAGGCACAAGACCTCCATCGAGTCGGTTGCCCCTCCCTGGTCCATCTCCGCTCCGTTCCCTGCCAGTCGAAAGCACCGCAGGGCCTCGTGAAACCTTGCCTGCTGATAGTTGAGTTCCGCAAGGAGGTACAGGAGGTGTTGTCGTTCCTCTTCTGAGATGGCTGCTCCGTCGAGAGCCGTCTGCAGATGTTCAATGGCCAGATCCCGCATTCCCATCGACGCCTCCACGCTGCCCAGGGCGATCAGCATGGAAGAGTTCTCGATGCGTCCGATCCGCCGTAGAGCTTCCTTCGCCCGGTCGAGGCGGTTCTGACGGGCGTATACGCATGCAAGGAGCAGCTTCGCGTCATCTCTGTGTTCCTGGCCGGTCGAGTCGAGGTACTTCTCCAGCAAGTCCCGCGCCTCGATGTAGTTTTCGCATCTCCAAGCCAATCGAGCACCCTGGAACAGGGCTTCCGGGTTAGAGGAAAGGCGGCTGTACACCCGGAGAGCCGCACTCTTCAGGTTGGCCCCCTCGTAAGCCTTGCCGATGAGGAGTTGCACCTTTTGCGACAGATCCGCCTGGTGCGTCCTCCACTCCTCTGCAAGGATCAGAAGCTCCTGGTGGGCCTTCCCTTCCCACAGGCTCTCGATTCCTCCTTCCATGGCCTCAACCGTTCTTTCTCGTATCACGCCTGCCCAATAAGGCGGAAGAACCAGCCCCCTCGCCCTTTCGGCGAGTTGCAGGGACTCGGCCCATTCCTCGGGCTGTGACCGCAAAGACATGAGATAGGCCAGGCCAACGCCCTTCCAGTAATCCCGATGGGTAGAAGACACGAGCATGTTGAGATGCTTTCGGGCATCTTTCAGCTTCCCCTGGCGAATTCTGAACTCTGCGACACCGAGCCACCCAAGAGGAGACTTTTCTCCTGCCAAGGACTCGTATAAAGGCTCTGCTTCCACCCATCCCCCCAGTGCCAGCGAACAGTCTGCAAGGCCCAGCACCCCGAATTCCCGCACCGCTGCCCACGGGGAATGCATGACCACACGAAAGACGTTACGGGCGTCTTCGTATCGATGTTTCCGAAAAAGGACGTGTCCTGCGATTCCTTCCACATTTTCGATCAAATGCCAGTTGCTCCCGACCGATGTGAACCGCGCGAGGGCCTGATCGAAGTCCTGATCGAAGGCAGCCAGAATGCCCCCGATCAGGGTGAACAAGTCGTCCTCGGTCACGTCGTGCTTCCTCGACAGGCGAAGGAACAGCCTCGTCGCCTCGTCGAACCTTCCCATCGCCAGATCCGCCTTTAGAATCCCCACCAATGGCCGACAACCCTGTACCGCGTAAGGGCACCCCTTTTCGGCGGCCGTCATATACTCAGCCAGGGCCTCGGGCAAGAAACCTGCTGCCAGGTTCTGCTCCCCGGCTCGGCAGCGCCTTCCGCAGTTGACCTCCCCTTCATGCAGAGGGTCCCCGACTTCCGCCTCATCTTCATCATAGGGGGAGAACGATACGTCTTCCCGAAAGAGGTATCCTGACAGGTGGGTCTTCACATACGCCTCTCTCCAGGCTTCTGACAGGGGTTCCAGGGTCGTGAAGCTTGGACCCTTTCCCGGGTTCAGCGATGGTTCCCCCACGGACCTTGCCGCAAAGGAAGGGTCGCTCGCATCACTCCACGCAAGGGGGGTCCCGAGAAGCAGAAGTCCACAGAGTGTGATCAACACAAGACTTCCCGGTCTGCATCCCTTGGTCATGGCTCTCATTCAATCGCCTCGCAGGTCTTTTCCCGCCGTCCTTCCAAAGGTTCTTGTGTCTTGCGCCCTGTCACAGCTTGCGGTCCAACCCAACCGCGCCACGGCGCACTCTTGCCGACCCCACGAATTAGCAACATCTGTGCCTAGGGAGAGGGCTGGAAAACTTCTAACAAAAATAAAGGGTTATGACTCACTCGGTTCGTCGAGAGAGTCAATAGAATGACGAGGAGAAACAAAAATCTGTCCTTTCGTAGCTCTTAGCTGTTGGCCTTTAGCGGTTAGCTCCTCGCCAGTATCCCCCCGCAAGTGCCACACCAAGGGCGGTGGTGAGGGCTAAGAGTTCAAAGCTAAGAGCTAACTGCCGGTAGGCGCTAGGCAATTAGGTAGAAGGGCATGAAAAATGGAAACGGGGACGATTCCTGGTGAGTCCGAATAGAGGGAGGAATAGGGTTCCAATGAATCCACGGTCTTGGACCGTCAGCCTGCGGATGGGGGGGCCTTCTCTGACTCCGGTTCCTCAGGCAGGTCCTTCTCGCTCATTACCCTGTTCCTTCCGCTTCGCTTGGCTAGATACAGGGCCTTGTCTGCTCGGTCCACGACGCCGTCGACCGTATCATCTTCGCGTACTTGCGCCACTCCCAGGCTGACGGTCACGACCCCGATGGTCGTCTGGGTCTTCGTCACCTTCAGTGTCTTGCTGGATATCTGCGTGCGCAGGCTCTCCGCCAATGTACACCCACCCTCAGAGGCGGTGGCAGGCAACAGTATGATGAATTCCTCGCCGCCGTAACGTGCCGGAATATCCCTTCCCTTCACCGAGCCTGTAATCGTCTGGCCGATGAACTCGAGCACCGAGTCGCCTACCTTGTGCCCGTGCGTATCGTTGATCTTCTTGAACTCATCGATGTCCAACATGATGACGCTGAACGGCGCGCCTTCTTCCTGGTAGTGATCGTGAAGGGCTTGGATGGCCTTGTTCAGATACTTCCGGTTGTACAAGCCGGTCAATACGTCCCGGGTCGCCTCCCGCTCTGCCTCCTCCAGCTTTCGACGCAGCTCGTTCCCCTCCTGTTTCGCCTTTTCGAGTTGCTCGGTGAGTTCGGAACTCGACTGCTCGACCTTCCGGGTGTCGAGGATGACCTCTTCGATCATTTCCTTGAGAGCGCCCGGGTCCGTATCACCCTCCTCCAGACGGCTGACGAATCCATTCAGGCGCTGAGAGTAGTCCTTCGTTACGGTGCCCGTGGCAATGACGCCTTCCAGGGCCTCCTTGAGGATTCTGAAGGTGGCCTGGGAAACCTCTTCGACCAGTTTCCTCTCCTGGTCTTCGCCGAAATACTTCTCATAGATCTGACGGTTTCTTTTTTCATCGAACTCTGTGCCCTTTTCGAGGAATCCGTCGATCTCCTCGTTCAGTGCCGGAGTGCTGCCGATTGTGTACTCGAACCAGACCTGATAGTTCTCCGGCGTCACGGGAATCTCTTGACGGCTCAGGCTCAAGAGCACCTTTCGCGCGACTTCTGTAATTTGGTCTGTGGAGCCGGACCCGGTTCTGTTTTCACCTGAAGAAGCAGTCACTACACTTTGCCTCCTGTAATATGGCTGTCTCGTATCTCTTGGCCTACATTCGTCACATACTTCTTTCGCTGTTTTCGAGAAATGTCTTTAGGTCCGGGGCATACTTTTCCGCTCAAAGGAAGGCCCCTCTAGGAGGCCTTCTGGAAATCGTGCCCGTGCTCGAAACAAGGAGGCTTACTGGCATTCGGGTGGTCTTTCTCCTCGCTGGACGGCACAATTTGGATGCATTCTTGTTCGATTTGGAGACCCGATTGGCTCAAATCTCTCGTTGTATGCCTGCATATCAGATCCCTTTGTGTTATTGAATCGGGCACGGGCACCGGTCTTCGGCGCGGGCACGAAATTTCAGTGGAGATGGCGGGATATTCTCTTTTATCGATATTTGACACTTCTTTTCGACCCCGGTTAGACTCAGCCCTGTGGAAAGGCAACCCTTTCACTGTCAAGACGGGGGCGATGAGTCTGCTCGATGGGTTGATTATTGTTGCCTACCTGGCCGGGATGATCGGCCTGAGTGTCTACCTGGGCAGGGGCCAATCGACCGAAGAGGACTACTTCGTGGGAGGGCGGAACCTGCCCTGGTGGGCGGTAGGCCTCTCGACCATGGCCACCCAGACCTCGGCCATCAGCTTCATCTCCATCCCCGCCTTTGTGGCCTTGCGCCCGGGGGGAGGACTTACGTGGTTGCAGTATGAGCTGGCAGTGCCGCTGGCCATCGTTCTGGTCATGGCTTTACTGCTCCCCTTTTTCCGACGCCTCGAACTCGTAAGCGTGTATGAATACCTGGAGCACCGATTCAGCCCGTCCGTCCGCACCCTCGTAAGCTTCATCTTCCTCTTGAGCCGGGGCCTGGGCACCGGGGTCGCCGTCTATGCCAGCGCCATTGTCCTTTCCGTCTGCCTGGAGATTCCTCTCGGGGCGACCATTCTGATCATAGGCGTCGTCACCCTCATTTATGACACCATAGGCGGCATTTCGGCCGTGGTCTACTCGGATGTGATTCAGATGATCATCCTGATGGCAGGGATTCTTCTGTGTCTCTCTTACGCCTTGGACGATGTGGGTGGCATAGAGGCGGTACTGCAATCGATTCCTGAAGGTCGGCTTCAAACCATTGATCCTGCCACCGGATTGGGAGACGGAGGAACCGTGCCGTTCTGGGCATTCCTGATCGGAGGCTTCTTTCTTTACGCCTCTTACTACGGCACAGACCAGAGTCAGGTGCAACGCGAACTGTCGGCGCCCTCTGCTGAAGAAACCAGGCTGTCCCTTCTGTTCAACGGGTTTGCCCGCTTTCCACTGACCCTTCTCTATGTGGCGATGGGGCTGGTGGTAGGCGCGGTGTACGCACTCTCTCCGGATTTGCGTTCGACCATCCCTCCGGGCAAGCCGGACTATCTCATTCCCCAGTTCATCCTCCTGTATCTCCCCCCGGGAGTCCGTGCCATCCTCTTTGCAGCCCTTCTGGCCTCGGCCATGTCGAGTTTGGATTCGGCCTTGAATTCCCTGTCGGCGGCAACCATGAGGGATTTCATAGAACCCCGCCTGAAGAGCAGGACGCGGGTCTTCCGGTTGAGCAAACTCACGACCGTCGTGTGGGGGGTGGCGATCACCGGATTTGCCTTCCTCGTCGGCCGTATTTCGACAACCATCATCGAATCCATCAACAAGATCGGGTCGGCCTTTTACGGCCCTATTCTGGCAGCCTTTCTCGTGGGGGTCTTATCCGGGAAGGCGAATGCGTCCGGGGTCATATGCGGCATCCTGGCCGGGGTGGGCCTCAACCTGGCTCTGTGGCTGTGGCGTCCTGGCATCCACTGGATGTGGTGGAACTGTTCGGGATGTCTGACGAGTGCTTTCGTGGCCCTGCTGGTGAGCCGGCTCTGCACCTCCCCACCATCGGAACGCAGCGAGTCATACGTACTTCGGCCACGCGACATTCTGAAAGCCGAGCGTCGCTGGCTCCCTGCGTATCTGACATTGATCCTATACTTCTTGCTGATGCTCGGAAGTCTGCTCGTAATAGACGCGCTGGTGGGGTAGGGGCCATAATTTCTATCCCAATTCCTGACAATCCACCTGCCACAGCTGTCTGTGTCTATTTCGTCCTCGTCCTTCGTCGAACTCTTCAGGTCAGCGCCTGTGAGGAGGAGGACGAGGGGCAGTGAGGCGATACCCTAGGTCATCCGAGGCTCTTTCTTTCCGAGATCTTCATGAGGGGCCTGCTGAAGCGCAGCACGACCTCCTGGTTGGTTGGACCGTTCCTGTTCTTGCATACCGTAACCTTGAGGTCCAGATCGGACTCGGCCGAATTCGTCCCATCCTCCGCGGCCATCTCCACAGCGCGCGAGCGCAGGCCAAGGACGAGATGAGCGTCCTGTCCCATGACACCTGCCCCGTTCAGGTCCTCCACCTCCACCTCAGCCCTGCGCTGCGGCTCCCCGTCGGTTCGGGCGCCCGCAATGATCGGCACGGAGAGGGACTTGGCCATTTCGAAGATCCGTTCTGTAACCCCCTGCAACTCGGCGTGTCTCGAGGTGTGGTCCCCCTTTGTCTTGATCTTCTGAATGGAATCGATGAAGATGCCCCCCACGTTGTGTCGCACGGAAAGGTACATACAGGCGTCCACGAGATCGTCCACGCTGTAGGGTTCGTCGATGATCCAGAGACGTCCTTTCTCTGTGAGGAGGTTGAATTCCTTCTTCCCTTCTTCGATCTCCGGACTGCTCCCGTATCCCCCCTTTACGTAGCGCTCGAGCCGGTTGAGGTTGCGGTCCTCGTCGATTATCTTCCCACTGAGAATATTGAGCAGCTTGAGTGCCACCCATTTTCTGGACTCTTTGTAGGAAAAGAAGAAGAACGCCCGTTCCTCGTTGTGGGCAACCATGTTGAGGAGCAAGTTCATCAGGAAGGCGGTTCTTCCGTGAGAGGGCGGGGCCGCAACGATCGTCAGGGCGCCTTGTGGTATTCCTACGAGTTTGTCCAGTCCTTCGTAGCCCGTCTTCAACTCGTCCGGCGTCTGGAGCATGTCTTCCTGCAGTCTTCCAAGGGTGTAGGGTTCTGCAACCCTGCCGACCGTCTTGGTCCGGAGCTTTCTCACCTTCTCTTCGAGCGTATCGTTCAGTGCATCAAGGTTGTTTTCCTGCAGGAGGGTACCTATCTCCCGATGAAGCTCCCGATAGCCGATTTCTCGCTCCCTGTGGGCCTGCTTCTCCAGGTGTTCCTTGAGTGCACACTCGAAGAGATCTCGGTTGAATGCCAGGTCCCTTCGCAGGGCCTCGAGGAAAAAGTGCTGCTCGGAGGAGTCTGTTATGGTTTGGGCCAGTCGAAAGCCCTCGCTCTTGGCTCTCGTCCACTCCTCTCTGTCCAGCAGGTTGTAGCTTTCTACGATCCGCCTCCAGTTCCATTCCGACCCGTAGACGCGACTTGCCACCAACTCCCTGAAGGCGTCCGCCCCCCTGTCCTTTATCCATTCTCCGGGGCTTGTGTGGGGAGCAAGACAAGAGGGGTCTATGACGAACTGCTGCAAACCGGCCTTTCGGAGAACCTGCAGGGCCTTCTCGGCCTTCTCGCCTTCTCGGCCTTCACCGTTCCCATCGGCAGGGGTCTGGTCGAAACAAAGGGTCGCCATTTCCACGCCCTGGGCCTTCAGCCCGGCGACGTGCACCTGGGAGAGCAATCCTCGGCCTGTCGCTACCACCCCCTTGAAACCGAAGGCCGACAAGCAGAGTGCCTCCGCGTATCCCTCCACAACGATGACGCCCTTCTCCCCTCTCGATGCCTGGATGTTGAACAGATCGTGCTTGTCCGACGCAACCGTGGAATCCCATCGGACCCCTTGGTGTTTCTTCCCATCGTGGGTGGAGACGGTCACACCCTTGGGGCCGCTGACGGTCTTCATGAAGCCCGATATGGTTCCCCACCTGTCCCGCCAGGGATAGGCCATCCTGAAGTTGTCCCCATAAGCACCCTGGAGCTTCAGGGCAACGATCTGTTCCCCCGCCTCCGGTTGCATCTTGCGCAGGTAGTCCTTGATTCGCTGGTCCGGGGGAAAGTAGATCCAGTCGGATTGCCTGAGTTTCTCTACCTGATACCCCCACTCATAGACCAGGCACTCCAGAGCGTCTTTCCCTTCTGCCTCATAAAGGAGTGCTTGCCCGTACGCAAAGACGAGGTCATACAGCGCTGCCCTCCGGTAGTATTCTTTCTTCTCCGGCCGGCTTGCCGTCTTCCGCCCGTTCGAACCCACCGGCATGTCTCCGCCAAGCTGCTCTGCGATCCAACGCACTGCTTCGTCAACGGCCAGGCCCTGCACGAGTTGAACCAGGTCGAGCGCATCTCCCGCTGCGCCACACTTGAAACAATTGAAGAAATTCCCCTCTGTACTCACAGAGAAGCACCTTCCCCCCTGGGACGCGTGTCCCGTGGGACAGTCCCCCTGCAAATGCGAGCCGCTTCTCTCGAGTTTCAGGCCCAGACCGGTCACGACATCCTCGATGGAAACCACACCCTGGATTGCCTCGTTTCCTGTCCGCATCCGTTATGCCTCGCTCCTTGTTGCACCAACGTGAAGTAACGCCCGCCACCCGAGGAAGTCCCCCTCCCTCAGGGCAAGCCCCATATTGTTTTTTCGGCCGTTCGCACATCCGCCTTGAGTGTTGGCGTCCATAACGGATTTCATTGAAAAGGCTAAATCACCGGCTCTGCCGTTTTCAGCGACAATTCGTGCCCGTGCCTAGGCCGAAAGGCGGCGCCCGCGCCGTACTCGATTCATCAACGCAAAGGAAGCTAGAAAGGAGGCAGACAACCACGATTTCCAGACGGCCCATTCTAGAGGCCTTGCTCATGCCACTCGCTCTGCCGGTGGTCAGCTGATTGCTTTTTCCATAAACCTGACGAAAGGTTGCAATCCCCAGACCCCAATCGCTACACTGTCTTTCCTGAACCGACCTGAATGAAAAAGATCGACAAACAGCGGGCATACGCCTGCGCGGCAACAGCCAGTCTGCCGTTTATGGGGAAAGACCGATATGGTGGAAATACAGAAACAGGACGGAGACCCGAAAGAGACCTTCCACGGCCTCGAAATCGGTGCGGTGTCTATCAAGTGGGTTCGGCGGGATCGACAAGGCGGTGTCATGGTCGAAGTCGAGCGCCATGAAGGTAGGCCGGAGGAACGGATTCAGGAGATCCTCGGCCGACACAGAATGGGACAAGGGTCCCGGGTGGTCGTGACCGGGCAGGCGGCGAGGCTGCTCATGGACTTACCCTATCGGTCCGAGACGGAATGCATCGAACAGGCCCTCTCCTTTCACGATCTGAAGCCCGACATCCTCCTGTCCCTCGGCGGCGAAACGTTCAGTGTCTATCCCATGAAAGACGGAACCATACGAAATGTGATTTCCACGTCCAAGTGCGCCGCAGGCACTGGGGAGTTCATTGTCCAGCAGTTTCAACGAATGGGCCTGTCGCTGGACGAGGGCCTTGCAGAGGCGCGGACAGGCAGGCTGGTGCAGATGGCCACAAGATGTTCGGTACACTGCAAGTCGGACGCAACCCACAAGCTGAACAAGGGCGAGTGCCGTCCGGGCGATATCGCCAGGTCCCTGGTGAACGATCTGGCATTGAAGGTCAGCGAGCTCGTCGAGCTCGCTCAGTGGCCGACGGCCTCGATCGTACTTTGCGGCGGGGTCTCCCGGAATGAGCTGTTTGTCGAGCATTTCCGTAACTTGCTCGCAGAATCAGAGGTGATCATCCTGGCCGAAAGTCCGCATCTGGAGGCCTTTGGGGCAAGCCTCCATGCCTCCCGGCTCCCCGAAGAAGAACACCTCCCCTCACCCGCAGGATGGTTCCGCACTTCCAGGCCCGACTTCTCGACCCTGAGCCCGCTCAAGGAGGCGGAACACCTACTGGACTACAGGGTCGTGTCCGGCACGGGCCACAAGGTTCAAGACGGTGGGGCGTACATCCTCGGGATCGATGCCGGGTCGACCACGACCAAATCCGTGCTTTTCAACGGGGATGACGGCTCCATCCACGCAAGCAGCTACCTGCGGACCCTCGGCAACCCGGTTCGGGCGACGAAAGCGTGCCTGGAGGAACTGATCGAGCAGGTCGGCAATGCCTCCGTCCGAATCGTCCAGGCCGGCGTCACAGGCTCGGGACGGGAGCTGGTTTCCGTCTATCTCGATAATTGCCAGAGCTACAATGAAATCCTGGCTCATGCCCGGGCTGCCGCCCAGGAGGTCTCGGACGTGGACACAGTTTTCGAGATAGGCGGCCAGGACTCGAAATACATTTCCTTCCTCGAAGGCGTTCCAGTGGACTACGCGATGAACGAGGGTTGTTCCGCAGGCACCGGCAGCTTCATCGAGGAGTCTGCGTCAGTGGATATGGGCGTGCCCATGGAAGCCATCAGCAGGATTGCGGAAAGCAGCCTCCAGCCCATCGCCTTCGGAGAGCGGTGTGCCGCCTTCATCAACACGGATTTGAGGAACGCCCTCCAGCAGGGGGTCCCCCGGCAGGACGTGATTGCCGGTCTGGTCTATTCGATCGCAGACAACTACATTTCCCGCATCGTCGGCGGGCGGCAGGTGGGACAGAATCTCCTGTTTCTCGGCGGCGTGGCCCTGAACCGTGCCATTGCCCTAGCCATGGCCGCAAGGACGCAAAGGAAGGTCGTCGTACCGCCCCACCCGGAACTGATGGGCTGTGTCGGGGTGGCCCACATGCTTCTCGACAGGCTGCGGGAACAGGAATTGCCGCGGCTGGACCTCAAGTTGGACGACCTCGTTCAGGGCGAAATGGAGACAAAGGATTCGTTCCGGTGCAAATCCTGCGAAAACAACTGCGAAATTCAACGAATCATCGTCCGGGGCAAGACCTATCCCTTCGGAGGGCTCTGTTCCAGGTACGAGATTCTGCGACAGCGGGGGGCCTCGGGGGAGGAAGGAAGAGACCTCGTAGCGCTCCGGAACAGGTTGATGTTCGAAGAGTACGGGGCCAAACCGGTGGGCACCCCTCGCGGCAGAATCGGGCTTCCCATGGCCCTCACGACCTTTTCTCTCTTCCCTTTCTATGCACGGCTCATCCAGGAACTGGGCTACGAGGTGGTTCTCTCACGGCCGTCAAAGGCCGGTAAGACGAAAACGACTGCCTCCATTTGCTATCCCTGCGAGGTCATGCACGGAGCCGTACATGACCTTCTCGAACGTGAAGTTGATCATATCTTTTTGCCTCACGTGATCGAGATGGATCATACCGGTGGCGGCCTGCACAGCTATACGTGCCCCTCGACGACGCAGATTCCGGATATCATCCGGGCGGCAATCCATGCGCCCGCCGACTGTATTCTCGCTCCGCATATGGGGCTTTCCGAGCCCCTGAGGGAAACAACAATCAAGGAAATAGGGAAATTGGGCTCGAAACTCGGTCGGGATGAAGAAGCGGCACGGAGTGCCGCAGTAGAGGCCCTGGCCCATTATGACAAGTTTCGTAAGGAGTGCCTCGAAAGGTCGAGGGAGGTCCTCGAGACTCTCGGTGAAGAACCCACGGTCATTCTCGCAGGAAGGCCCTACACCATTTGTTCTTCCGAGGTGAATCTATCCCTCCCCAGAAAGATCGCGAGCAGGGGCTACCATGTCGTGGCGGCCGACATGCTGCCGCAACTCGACGCAGGTTCACCTCAGAGGGATGTCTGGCACTTCACCCAACAGATCAGCAACGCGGTCGCTCACGTTCGACAAAACAAGAACCTCTATTTGTGCCTCGTTTCGTGCTTCTCCTGTGGCCCGGACAGCAGCATGTACCACTTCTTTCGCCATCAGCTCTCAGGACAGACCTTCTGCTACCTGGAAATCGATTCCCATACCGCCCACGCGGGCTTCGAGACCCGACTCGGGGCCTTTCTCGACATCATCGAAGAGCGGCATCGCCGGAGCGGGAAGAGGCCCGGCCAGGGCCCTTCCCTTCCCGTTGAGAGGGAAGTCGCTCGAACCGAAGACGGCAAGCAGGCCCGGTTGTCGGAGGGGCTGGATTTCATCATCGACCGTGAAGGGAAACGGGTCGAATTGGACGACCCGCGGATCGTGCATGTCTGGACAACGCCCCACAGTACCCATGCGTTGCGGATGATCGAGAAGGTGTACGAGAGCCGGGGGCCGCAATTCAGAAGTGTGGGCCGGACCCGTCCGGAAACGATGCAACAGGCCAGAAAACTGTGCTCCGGCCGTGAGTGCGTGCCCATGACGGCCACGGCGGGAGCCACGCTGGAGGACATCTACACCCGCCGTAAGGAGGATGAAATCACTATCTATTTCACCCTCGACCAGGAAGGCCCTTGCCAGAACGGGGCCTGGCCCCTTGTGTGGGAAACCTTCGGCAAGAGACTCGACCTGGGGAATGTGATCTGCGGGGTCTGGCCCTATCCCAAGAACGGGTATCTGGGGCTCGGAAACGACTACAACATCCTCGTGAACGGCTGTCTCTTCCTCGGGGACCTGTTCGACGAAGCCAGGAACTCGCTCGTCTGCCTTGCTCAGGACAGGGAAAGGGCCTTAGATGCCTTCGATGCTGCTTTTGAACGCTTCCTGAACCGCTTTGGCGAAGAGGGGGATAAGGGGATCGACCCGGGGCTGGAGGAATGGGCCGAGCAGATGTCCGGGATTCCGCTCCTCCGGACGCCGGCGGAAACGCCCAAGGTGTTGATCATCGGGGGACTGAACCTGTTGTTCGTTCATGATCCGGTCACCGATTACCTCCTCGAGCAAGGGATCCTCCCGAAACTCGTTCCCTACTCGGAAAGCCTTTGCTGGCTCGCAGCGGAAACGGTCGTCCGGCACGGATTTCGGCACGGTCTGATCACCCCAAGAGAACAATTCTCTCATAAGCCGCCGAAAACCAACCGCGAGGAGGCCCTCGCGTTTCGACAGTCCAGGTTCAACGTGACCCTCGTCACCTCCGTTGAGAAGCGCTTCCGCAGCATCATGGACGCATCGGGCCTGATATACGATGAACCCATCCCGTTTCTGGACATTGCCGAGGAAGGACACAAGCTTGCCTCCCACCTGGGCGTCACAGAAACGACGGTAACGGCCGGCAGATTTGTCTGTTCAATGAAGAGGGGTCTTTATGACGGGGTGGTGAATCTAGGTTCCTTCAACTGCCAGCCGGCCATGAAGGCCCAGGCCGTCATCCGGCCCCTGGCCAACGTGAGTGACATGCCCTACGTGGCCATCGATTGCGAAGGCCCTGGCTCTCTGCCGGCCAACTCAGGCTCA